>Ga0209277_10000084_pt1 | contig 46351 bp, 60 predicted proteins | sample JI81AbrownDNA_FD_187503 | JGI IMG/M metagenome (GOLD analysis project Ga0209277, IMG submission 187503) | Wastewater effluent complex algal communities from Wisconsin, to seasonally profile nutrient transformation and Carbon sequestration -... | ecosystem: Engineered > WWTP > Effluent > Algae... | reverse complement strand
CCGCCGGACCACTCACACCACGATGCGTGAAGAGAAATGGGCCCGTGAACGAGGTTTTCTTGTCGCGATACGCCGTAAATGTCGCCTGCTCGAATGACAGTCCTGAGATGGTTTTTGGCCATTGCTCTTTTGTGGTGAACGCATTCAAACTTGGGGCAAGTGGCGTGATCGTATGGCCTAACTCAATCGCAAATGCATACCCATCACCCGTCGAACCCGTGTAACGATAAGCTTGACCACCTGTCGTCAAAACAACGTTATCGACGACGATCGGCGCTTGGTCATTCTTAAAAGAAATCTTGTACCCGGCTGGATCTTTTTGTACGTGCGTGACTTGCGCCTTCAACATCACGTGAACATTTGAATCACCAAAGAGATATTCAAAGGCTCGCACCACATCCTCACCATCATCAGATTGCGGAAAGGCGCGCAGATCTTCTTCGACCTTCATCGGCACACCATACGCTTCAAACCAATCATAAACCGCTTCAGGTGAAAAAGCATACATCGCTTTCGATAAAAATTTTGTTCCGCGAGGATACTTTGTGAGAACCGTTCGAATATCACGGATGCCCGTTGTGACATTACATCGTCCTCCACCAGAAATAATCACCTTCTTGCCTAACCCATCATTTTTTTCAATCAACCAAATATCCGCTGAAGGATTCATCTCCGTCAACGCCGCTGCGGCCATTAGCCCTGCAGCTCCCCCGCCAATAATCGCAACTTTCATTGCATGGACACTATCACGGGATAACGCATAATCAAAACTGCACGCACGAGCGTTTATTTTACGGACACGAAGATATCTACTTCACCATCTTCAAGATTTTTTGCCTTGTCGCCATAGACATCAAAATCCGCAGCGTACGCTCTCTCAAGATCTGAGCTCCAAATCTCTTGCCACACTCCTTGAACGGCGCCTTGCATGATATTTCCTTTAGCGGTGTATTTTACGTAACTAGCTGTCTCAACCATTTTGCCCATCATTCCTTCTGGGATTTGTTCAAGACTTGAAACACGGCAACCAATGATCGTCGTGTACGGCTTCGTGTAATCGCCCTCATAGTCGGTATACATACAATAAATTGTATCATCGATCTTATTAGGGATATTTTGCAAAATACCCTCAGACATAAACTTACCCCAAAGCGCCGGAATATCCTGCTCGGCTTTGCCTGGTTTATTTTCTGTTTTAATCGCTACTCCGATGAGATGAAATTTCTCGATGGTCTGTGTGTTCATATATCCGCACTATAACACAACTTCTTCATACAAAAAACCACGGACATGTCCGTGGTTTTTTGTATGGCAGGGGCGGGGGGAATCGAACCCACGCTAGCGGTTTTGGAGACCGATGTACTACCATTATACGACGCCCCTGTATTTTTTCTTGGCACGTCGCTCGCGAGCGATGCGTGCCTTGACCGGGGTGAGAATACCCGATCCTGTTAAAAACATCAACCTATCGGTATAATTACGGCCATCGTATGCCTTTAAAGCCTCAGCTGTTTCGGATCCGCGGATATTCGATAAAGCCCGCTACAAAGCAAGACATCAAAGAGTCCCGACCCCTTTTTCACCTAGGTACCGGTCCAAAGAGCAAGACAGGCATCCTTTTTCTTCATGGATTCAGCGGGACGCCAGCATGCTGTTTTCACTATGCGCAGACGTTTATTGCAGAGGGCTACACTGTTTCGGCGCCATTGCTCTCAGGCCATGGAACAACGCCTGAAAATTTACGCAAAATCTCTTGGCAAGACTGGATAAATCAAACAGTCGCGAGCTATGACGATCTTCGCAAATCATGTGATAACATTTTTGTAATCGGGATGTCACTCGGCGGAACACTTGCACTTCACCTTGCTTCAAGAAGGCAAGATATCGCAAAACTTCTCTTGATCGCGCCAGGCATCGAAGCGCCGCTTAGAGCAAAATTGACTCGACGCCTACTAAGTGGCCCCTTCTCTTTTTTACAAAATCGCAACTTCTATCACCTTGCGGGCGATGTAAAGCGCAAAGAGGGTTTTGAGCTCGCATATAAGTCCGCACCTATTAAGGCGATGATGACATTGCTTGATTGCCTTGAGAACGTACGTCCTATCCTGCCAAAAATAAAAACACCTACCCTTATTTTTCAATCACGTACCGATCACCGAGCAGTACCAAAAGGAGCAATCATTCTCTATAACCTTCTCGCATCAAAACAAAAAGAAATCGTCTGGCTAGAAAATTCTTATCATGTCATCCCGAAAGATTTTCAAGGTGAATACGTACTGAACAGAATCCACGAAGAAATTCACTAATACCAGGCTTGAAATCCGCCCTCGAGACTTTTGACATTGGTATAACCCATATCTTGAAGCTCTTCAGCCGACAAGGCTGATCTACGTCCGGCAGCGCAATGCAAAACGATGAGCTGATCTTTTTGTTTTGCTACGTCGTCAATCTTCGCCCTCAACTCGCCCATCGGGATCAAAATAGAACCGTCGATATGACCTGCGTCATACTCATCTTGTTCCCGAACGTCGATAAGTAGGTGCTCGATAGTATTGGCGCGAAGCTCTTTAAGCTCGGCGACCGAAATGGTTTGAATCATGTCTGGACGATATCCTAAATTTCATTGACAGTCCACAGAAGAATAAATACCATCTCGATGGTTTCTACGTTACTAGGGGGTAATCAGTGAATTCAACCGCTGAGAGCAGCATGAGTCGTTCGTTTGTGAAGATCTATCACAAGCAAAAAGTTATCTACGTCAAGATCTCAGGAACAATGGATCTTTCGACGAATGAAAAGATCGCCTATGAATGCGCACAGGCGGTCAAAACGCCTGGTCCCTGGACGGGTATCGCCGATCTCTGTGAAACTCAAGGCTTCAACTCAAAAGGGACCTCGGTGTGGCAAACGGTCTTTAGTGCCATTACCGAGAATATCGGATCCGTCTACCTCGCCACCCCGATGACCTCAGTACGAATGGTCACGCAAGCCTGGGGATTCTTTGTCAAAAAGAAAATCCATACCTTTGACACCATGAGCGAACTGGTCGCAAAAGCCAGACATGATCTTCATCTTCCTGAAGATATTCTGTTATTGCGACAACTGCCCATGAGGACCCGAACGACAACCCGCTGAAGCCAGCCACCTCAACCCACCCGAGCTCGGGTGGTTTCTTTTTTTACCAATAAATGCTAGCCTCCCGACATGATCACCTTCGTTAAAAGCGGTACCACGCTCGAACACCTCCCCAAGGGCAATCACCCTCAGATTGCCTTTATTGGGCGTTCTAACGTGGGCAAATCGTCTTTAATCAACCACCTTGCCGGTCAAAAACAACTCGCGCACTCGAGTTCAGAACCTGGCCGCACACGTACCATTAATATTTTTGATGTCGACAAACGCTACTTTTTGGTGGACCTCCCAGGCTACGGGTATGCCAAAGGCCGCAAAGCAACCGGCTATATCTTTGATGATATGATCGGTGGCTATCTCGAAGGCAGTAAAAATCTCAAACTCGTCTTTGTGATTATCGACGCGCGTCTCGGACCAACCGAGCTCGATCAACAAATGTTAACGTTTCTTCAACAGCAGCGTTTGCCGTTTGCGATTATCGCCAACAAAGTCGACAAGCTCACCAATTCTGAAAAGATCGCCCTCAAGCGCCAACTTGAAACAGGCTATGACGGCTTGCCTGTCATCATGCACTCAAGTACCAAAACCATGGGCAAGGGTGACGTGCTTGATACAATTGATAAATATCTCTTACGCGATCATTAAAAAATCTCCGACGTTTCGTCGGAGATTTTTTTATTTACCTTCCTTTTTATCAGCGTAATAACGCATCCCCTGCACGAGCTTCTCCGGAAGATCCGCGTGGTACTTGCGATAGTAGGCGGCAAAACGATCGTCTTGCACATACATGTCGGCGAGTCCGCGATAAATCTCCATTGAACAATCGTAGAAGAAATTAATTCCTTCAAAATGCTTTTGGACGAGGGCTTGAAATTCATCGCTTTCTGGCATGATGCCGCGCTCAACAGCGTTAGCCAAGTCGCGACAAAGGGCTTCGCCCGCTTCTTTCATTTCAGCCATCTCAGTTTTGGTGAGCTTAGAAACGCGCTCTTGCGATTGCTTGTACGCGTCGGTACCTCCCCAGCGCTGTTTGGCTTCATTTTTATACTGTTGGATTTCACTGTTAGAAAGTGAGCCGTAGAGATCGCGTTCTTGGTCGGTGATGTTATTGTCTTGCATAGATTTGAGTGTGGTGTCGATAGACTTGATAATGGTACCTAATCGTTTGCGCTTGAGTTCTAGCAATCCACGCTGATAACGAAAGGCGTCAGCGAGATCAAAACGAGGATGATCAATCATCGTCTGAATCTCTTCGAGCGGAAAATCGAGTTCGCGAAAGAACAAGATCTGCTGCAGGCGGATCAGTTCTCGGTCGCCATACTGGCGATAACCGTTCTTGGCGAGCTCGGCCGGCTTCAAGAGCCCAATGCGGTCATAGTGCCGCAGGGCTCTTGGGGTAATACCGGCCTTTTCGGCCAATTGGTGTACGGTATACGTCATACACATTCGGTAGCATAAAGGTTGACGTAACGTCAATGTCAAGACCTTTGCTCTCGATGGAAGATAGGTCATTTGCTACAGTGACCGACAATATGAAACGCATTGCGATTATCGGCGCTGGTATCTCAGGCCTCACCGCCGGCTATGAGCTCAAAAAACTCGGCTTTGACGTCACCGTCTATGAAAAAGAAGCTCTCGTCGGTGGACGCATGTCGACCCGCGTTAAAGATGGCTTTCATTTTGATATCGGCGCTGACCATCTTTGCAATCTCTATTTGCACATGAAAGAGTACTGCAAAGAATTCGGGATCGAATGGCACCGCATGCAATTTGATAAATACGGACTCATCAAAAAACACCAAACCATCCCGTTAGCACAAGGCGTAAATTTTTTCAGTAAGCTGCGTATGACCTGGCATGCGCTCACGATGAAAACGATCGATGAACTTTTTGATTTTAATTTGATTGCTGACCACGACAACGAGAATGCCAAGCACTATGCCCAGCGCAAGCTCGGTAAAGAAGCATCGATCTACTATGTTGATGGATTCACCAGTGCCTACCAATTTCATCGCTCTGACGAAATCAGTATCGCGCCCTTTCTTGCCATTATGAACTCGATCAAACGCGATGGCCCGTTGTGGAATCTGCACCGAACCAAAGGCGGCATGATCGCCTTACCACAACAACTCGCGAACCGTCTCAATGTCAAAACATCGACGACGGTGCGCTCGGTGACGGGCAATACCGTGACACTTGAATCAGGCGAATCCGAGACCTTTGATGCGGTAATCATGACCGCGCCAGCACCTATTGCCCTCAAGCTCATCACGGATCCAACCCCAGAAACAAAGCACGTTCTCGAACAAAGCAAATTCGCCGCCACCATCAGCATCACCTTTAAAATCCAAAAAGATCTCGCCCCAAAACGTGGTGTAACCTGGGTACCTTTTGTTGAAAGCGAGATCGTCGCGAGTATTTCAAATCAAGCGATGAAGGGCGATGACTGCACTATCGGTGACACGTCTCTCGTTTCGATTTGGCTTCATGAAGCGGCTGCGCTTGAACTCATGAAAAAATCTGATGAAGAAGTTTCACGTGCTGTACGCGATGAACTTGTTCGCGTAACCGATTGGCTCACGTCTGCATCACAGCTTGAGCTGCACGATCTTCAGCGCTGGGACTATGCCATGCCAAAATTCGCTACCGGCCATCAAAAACTCGTGCGCGATTATCTCAAGAATCACCAGGGCAAGAACCATCTCTATCTTTGCGGAGATTATATGAACGCCCTCTGGACGGAGGGCGTTCTGCGCTACGGCCAACGTTTAGCCGCGCGAATTAAAACTGATTTGGATAGTTCTTCGGCAACTCAGCGATAAGCTGCTCATCGGTAACGTCGTTGTAGAACTCATCCCCCGTGAGCTGACTATAGAGCTTCATACCCGTATTAGTCGTGCCATAAACGCCGCCCCAACCACTCGTGGCATTGCACCAGAAGAAGTTACTGAATGGCGTCGTACCAAAGAGGCGCTTTTTGAGGTATTTCGGATAGAGTGCGGCACCATAGGCATTACCGCGTGGCGCCATGACAAAGTCTTCATTGGTCGTGGTGGTACCAACAACTTTGACGGCGATATGCTTGCGCAAATTCGGGATAAACTTTTCTTCAACGATATCGAGAAGCTTTTCGGCGATTTCGTTTTTACGCTTCAAATAGTCAACATACGATTTGTCCATCAAGTCTTTCATCTCTTGATAATCAACGAGGGTTTCGATTTCAAGAATACTCCCGCCTTCTGGCGTGGTGCCCGGCGCATCGGTATGCAAGGTAGGCGTCGACAAAAAGACCCATGGCTTTGAAAAATCGCCGCCGAGCAAGTCCTTCCAGGTCTTATTCATGTCCCATTGCTCTTGGTGCCAGATATTGAAGCTGCCAAATCCAAACTTCGTGAGATCGATATCTTTCAAACCAAGATAGATAATTAAACCCGATGGCGAATATTCGTACTCCAATTTCTTTTTGTATTCGGCAGGCAAGTCTTCGCCTTCAATAAGTTTTGCAGCGAGTGCAGGATCAGCATTACAAATATAGTTCTTCCCCTTAAAGACTTTGCCGTCTTTGGTTTCAATGTGTTGTACTTTGCCGTCTTTGGTCACGATCTTTGTCACCAGGGTTTCATAATAGATATGGCAACCCGGCTTGTCGGTGATGAATTGCACCAAACGATCGACATAGTATTTGAAATGCTTGGTCGGATAATACGAACCCGTATTGTAGCCACCAAACAATCCAGCAAAAGCAAAGAAGGAGAGCTTTTCAGCACACTCCATAAAGTCACCCGCGCCTGCCATCAACACATCTTGCGACTCACGAGCCACGCCACACTCGTTAAACAAATCTTGCACGGTTGCGTTTTGGTATTTGATCAAATTCAGTACTTTGTACCAGGTTGTTGCGTAGTCTTTGATCGTCCACGTACGAGCTGGCAAATAGGCGAATTCTTTGCGCACCGCCATGATCTTATCGGTGAATTTCTTCACGGCCGCACCCTGACCTGGATAGGCTTCTTCGATGTTCTTCACGAGATTGTCAAAGCCGTACGGGATACCGACGCGCTTGCCATCTGGCATCGACATGACGTCATAGCCTTTTGGATCCATCAATTCAAACGTAATGTCTTTTTCAAGACCAATACGCTTCAAGAATTCATAAATCTTGCCACCTGGACCACAGCCCCAAATATAGTGCACCTGGCCACAGAAATAAAAATCGCCCATCTTGAACGATTGCACATACCCACCTGGGATATCATGCGCTTCTAAAATACACACCTTATAACCTTTATTCGCCAAAAGTGAACTCACGACGAGCGATGAGTTACCGCTGCCGATAATCACGTAGTCATACTCATACCCTTGGGCAAAGCGCGCGTCTTGTGCCGCCTTTTGTTCGGCGGTAAGCGCCGTAGTGCTGTGTTTTTTAGCCATAGAATGTGCAGATAGTAGCATAGTAACCCGCCAAAAACAGGCAAAAGGTCAAGATCCGTCACCCGCACAGGGTTGATACGTTATACTGGGCATATGACTTTCAAGGCAGCCCTTCACGAGCTCTGGATCTTCGGTCTCAAACAGGTCCGCGCCTGTATTTTTGCCGGATCATTCTTTGTCTTGCTTTTTCTTTCAAATTACCTCCCCCTTGGGCCGGTTTCTCGGTATGACTTCTTATTTATCGCTTCGGTCGCGATTCAACTCGTTCTTTATTGGACCAAGATCGAAACAAAAGACGAAATCAAAACCATCGCGCTTTTTCATGTGCTTGGACTTTGTCTCGAGATCTTCAAAACCCATCCATCGGTCGGGTCATGGTCATATCCTGAAGAGAGTTTTTTCAAAATTGGTACCGTCCCGCTTTATAGCGGATTTATGTATGCCGCCGTTGGCAGCTATATCAGCCAATCGTGGCGCATCATGAAATTAAATCTCGCAGGACCCGTCCCTTATCTTGCTTCAACCATTATCGGCATCGCCATCTACCTTAATTTTTTCGCGAATCATTTTGTCTACGATATTCGCTGGTGGCTAGCTTTGGCGGTCTTTCTTATTTATCGCAAAACATGGGTCGAGTTCACGGTTACCGATAAAACGAGACGCATGCCTCTTGTTTTGTCTTTTTTGCTTATCGCCTTCTTTATCTGGATCGCCGAAAACATCTCAACCTATCTCGGTGCATGGAAGTATCCCAACCAACTCACGACCTGGAACATGGTCTCATTGCATAAAATCAGCTCGTGGTTCTTACTCGTGATCATCAGTTTTATCTTGGTAGCAAATCTCAAACACACAAAACAAAACCGCTCATAGCATGAGCGGTTTTGCGGGCTTCATTACAGCCTTCACATCGTCCTTCCAGTCGTGATTAGCGTCGATATAGAGTTCGAGTTCATTACCATCTGGATCAAGCACGTACAGACTATGCGTAACATGATGATCAGCTGAACCCACGATGGTCACACCTTTTTCGGTGAGTTCTTTGAGCGCCGCGCGCAATTCATCGTCGGTGTCACCGATCTTGAATCCAATATGGTAGAGACCGGGCTCGGGATGGCGCGCGGTTTTTGGTTGTCCGCCGATCTCGAGCAAGAGCAGTTCGTGGTGGGTGCGCCCCGATGAATACACGGCGAAGCCATTACCACGATCGAGTTCGCGAAATCCAAGCGTATCGCGATAGAAGTTTGCTGAGCGTTCAAGATTCGTCACGTAGAAAACGACATGTCCCAATTCTTTGATTTGCATATTATTTCTTGGTAACGCTGGTCGCGATCTTGGTGAGGATGCTTTCGAATTGCTTGCGCTCATCGGCATTCAAACAAGAAAGCACACCCGTGACGCGTTTTTTAAAACACGCTTCTTGCTCAGCGAGAATATCCTTACCAGCCGTAGTGATTTGCAAAAGAATGCGACGGCGATCTTTGCGATCAGCGCTGCGGCGAACAAACTTTTTGGCAATCAAGCCATCAACCATCACGGTTGCCGTTGGAGGCGTGATGCGCATTTCTTCAGCGACATCGCGCATGGACGGCAACTGCCGCTCGGCAATAAAGCGCAATACCTTGAAATGACCCATGGGCAATGGATCCTGGCTGGCGCCGGTTGGCGATTCTTTGATGGCGCGGCCTGTTACCAAGAGCAAGTCTGCTAGCTTGGTAAGTTCGCGTTTTGGGCTTGTCGGCATATTAGTTAGCAATGCAAACTGTTTGACAGTAAAACAATACCATGATACGGTCGCGCCGTCAATATTTCTACTATGGCTATCAACGAATCCAAACGCAATATCTTCATCATGGGCGGTGTCATGCTCGCCATGCTACTTTCTGCGCTCGACCAAACCATCCTTTCGACAGCCATGCCGAAAGTCGTTTCAGAATTGAACGGCTTTGAGCACTTGAGCTGGGTCTTTACGGCCTATATGCTCGCCTCGACCATTACCGTGCCGATTTTTGGCAAGCTCTCTGACCTTTTTGGCCGCCGCGGCTTTTATCTGCTCGGTGTCAGTATTTTCTTGATCGGTTCAGTGCTCTCAGGCATGTCACAAGACATGACCCAGCTTATCCTCTTCCGTGCCATTCAGGGTATTGGTGGTGGTGCCATCATGGTGAATTCGTTTGCCATCATTGGTGATATTTTTCCTCCAGGCGAACGCGGCAAATACCAAGGCATGATTGGCGGCGTCTTTGGCCTCGCGAGTATCATTGGTCCTTTGCTCGGTGGTTGGCTTACCGATAATGCCAGCTGGCGTTGGACATTCTATGTGAATATCCCGGTCGGTATTTTGGCGCTTATCGTGCTTGCCATCACCCTTCCAAAAATCAAACCAGATACCAAATCACGTTCAATCGACTATGCTGGTGCGCTCACGCTCGCCGGTACGCTTGGTACGCTTTTGCTTGGCCTTGTTTGGGGCGGTAGTGAATATGCTTGGAACTCACGCGAAATCCTCGGCCTCTTTAGTGCTTCAGCGTTTTTGGCGGCATGTTTTGTCACGATTGAGCATTATGCCAAAGAACCAATCTTGCCCCTCGAACTCTTCAAGAGCCGCGTCTTTACCGCTTCGGCAATGAGCGTGTTTTTGTCGGCGATGGGTATGTTCGGCGCCATCATGTATATCCCACTCTTCGCTCAAGGTGTTATTGGGGTTACGGCAACCTATTCTGGCTTGATTCTCACGCCACTCATGGTCGGCCTTATTACGGCTAGCGCCATCTCGGGACAAATCGTTTCACGTACGGGCCGCTATAAGTTTCTCGCGGTACTTGGTATGGCGATTACGGCCGGTGGTATGTTCTTGCTTTCACGCATGAACGTCGATACAACCCAAGCGATTCTCGTAATGAATATGGTGGTTACCGGTTTCGGCCTTGGTATTACCATGCCGATTTTTACCATCGTTACCCAAAGCGCTTTTGATCATTCAAAACTTGGCACCGTTACCGCAGGCGTACAAATGTTTCGCTCTATCGGTGGCACGGTTGGTACCGCGATTCTTGGCTCGGTCTTGAATGATCGCATGGCGAAAAATCTTTCTGGCATCGAAAAGAATCCGATTTACTCGGCGCTTGAAAAGAACTCCCCGACTGGCGTCGACATGAATGCTCTAACGCAATTCTTGACCAAGGACGGCAAAGAACGCCTCTCGGGCATGATTAGCCAAGCGCCTGAGCAAGTGCGCGGTGCGCTTACTTCAAGCCTTGATGGTTTCAATCACGCTATCGCAACAGCCTTTGCTTCATCAGTGGGCGAAGTCTTTGTGGTCGCCGCTATCATCGTTGGCGTTGGTATCGTCGTCGCCATGTTCTTGCCTCGTATCGAAATCCGCAGCCGCAAATCAGCCGCAGCGCCTTCGACACCGGACTTTGCCCAGGCTCCAACGGAAACCATTCATATCCCCGCACAACAGGCACCAGTGATCACGAGTGCCATCCCAATGTCTTGGGAATTGCGTAAAACCGCGAACTCCCTTTTCGATCTTCGCTATCACGTTGTTATTGCGGCGGATGTCAGCACGCTCAATCATTCGCCTGAAATGGCTACGCGTCTCAAAGAAGCTTTGATGCAATTGCATTACGAACATCCAGATACTGAAGTGACGCATGTCACCTTGCATCCGCAAGCTCTCCATCTTTCACTCGTCGCTTCACCGCAAATCAGCTTGCATGACGCGATTGAACGTATCAAAAACAAAGCAACGCAGTATCTTCAACTTATTGAACATCCATGGTCCGAAGGCTATCTCGCGATTGCCGGTAACCCGATGGATGTCGAGCTCGCCAATTCTTATCTTGCTTTACAATCACAAGAAGGCAAAGGCATGGTAAAGGTCCGCTTGATTGCCCCATAATAAAAAACACCCCGACATGATGTCGGGGTGTTTTTTATTTTACCTGAATGGCTCCTTCTGAAATCTTGAGCAAGTCTGAATCTTTAATGCCAAGGCTTAGCTCGCGCATCACCTGATAAGCTGCGGCACCATCTTTCAAATAATGCATCGTACCGCTTGGATGAACATAATACGCTTCGCCATGCGCTTGTACGCGCAAAACGATCTTGCCTTTGAGCTTATCCATGAATGGACCATTACCGACCTGCATCTTTACAAAATCCTGCTCGGTGATACCAAGACCAAATGAGCGCATCATCTGATAAGCTGTCGCGCCGTCTTTCATGTAGTAGCGCGCACCATTGGCTGGTGAGACATACCAAGCTTCACCATTCTTCTCAACACGCAACAAAATACGTCCACGTAAACGTGTTGCTGCAGGTGCACTTACCGTTGGCTCGGTTGGTTTAGGTTCTGGCTTTGGTGCGGTCGTAGGGGCAGTGTAGGGCGTTTGAGAAACGCTCACGAGTTGCTGACCAACCCAACCCATTTTGCCATCACTCGTCTTCACCTTGTACCAACCATCGGTCTCGCCGATCAGCGCAACCTTGCTACCAACAGCAAGCGTCGTTAAAACGGTTGAACCCTCCATACACGCAACATCGCGCACGCGAGCGCCGGTGGTGACGGTAGCGGTCCATGCACGTTCATAGATTGGATCTTCAAAACAGGCACCAGCAAAAGCCGCTTGAGGTGCCATGGTCAAAAGTGGCGCCGCGGTAAGCAACAAGGCAAGAGTTTTACGCATATATCCACAGGATAGCACTCCGTTGCTTCGTGGGTAAACCTCGATCTGATACCCTGTACGCATGAACCCTTTTTCTCCCCGTTTAAAGATGGATGCCACTATTGAACATCTCAAAGGCAAAAAGCGGATTCTCTTCTTAACGACTTCGAACCGCTGGGTCGGAGAAAAGGGCGGTGAGAAGCCAAAAAGCACCAAACTCGCTGAACGCATTGCCGAACTTGTCGGCAATAAACGCGTCACTATTATCGATGCGACCAAACTCAAGATTTACCCCTGCGAAGGCAATGTCTCAACTGAACGTGGCAACACTTGTGGTGAAAAGAAGGCAGCGCTTAAAGATGATGAAAAGAATCCGAGCGGGTGCCATCGCTGCTGGGCGAGCTTGAATAATCCCGACGATGAACTTTGGCAAATCAGCAAACCTCTTCTTGAATCTGATGCCGTCGTCTTTTTTGGATCGATTCGCTGGGGTCAAATGAATGCCTACTATCAAAAACTCATCGAGCGCCTGACGTGGCTCGAGAATCGCCATTCAACGCTCGGCGAAGAGAATCTTTTGAAAGACATTGATGCCGGTATTATCGCCATCGGTCAAAACTGGAACGGTGACGATGTCGTTCGCACGCAGAAACAGGTCTTAGACTTCTTTGGCTTCAAAACGCCAGAAGAACTCTCTTGGCATTGGAGCTATTCGCATGACGCAGCCGATGAACGCCCTGAGAGCTATCAAGAAGCCGTCACCGCCTTTGAAAAAGCATTTCTCACCTAACAGAAAAACCGCCCGAAGGCACGTCGTTCATGAACGATCGTGCCGAAGGCGGTTTTTTACTGCATGCTTGGCAAACCTTACCGAACGCTATTCCCCTATAACAGCGCTCTTATTCTGACGTGGTAGAAGCGTTGCGATCAGCCCTCCAAGGCTTATCGGCACCGCGTTTCATTTTGTGCTTAAAGACTTTTTTGTCTTTAGGATGTTTACCGATATCGTGCTTGATCACGTCCTTAAGAAGGGCTTTTGCACCTTCTTCATCACCCGCTGCACGTAGCTCATCGGCTTTTACAAGCTTCGCAAAAGCGTCTGCATCAATGTCACCAGCAAATGGCTTATCAGCCGTCAGCTCTTTAAACTTGGCGAAGTCATTCGCTTTGATCGCGGCCATGACAGCCTCGTGATGAGCTTTCATCTCAGCCGTTGGCTCTTTCATCCCGCGTTTAAGGCCGTGCATCGGCTTAAGGCCGGCATCCTCGAGAAGTTTTTTTGCTTCATCTTGTTTGCCTTCTTTGGCAAGAGCTTTTGCTTTTTCAAGAACGTCTTTTTGTTCTTGGCTAAGGTTGGCTGAGCCGCTGCCAAAACCATGCGCCGAAACGCTGGCAAGTGGCGCGATAATCACCATGAGGGCAAAGAGCGGGATAATCACCGCTAATGAGTAAAGAGTTTTGCGTTTATTCATAGACTGTTAGAGGGTTAGCGCTTCTTCATTCCGAAGCGACTTGAGAAATTGGTAAGGTCGTACGCCCTTACAATCAGTACTACGCTCTGAAGTGAATTTTGTGTCACTGAGAATTTGGGAGAGATCAGAGCGCACCTGCCTTGGTCGAGGCGATGGCATCCCACGCACCTCCCAAGGGATGGCAAAACAGGCATGAAAGACCGAAGTCTCGCCATTTGCCTCGGTACGCTTCACTGGCAACCCAACAAAACGAATCTCTTTTGATTGAATAAGCGCTTGGCAATCACGGATGCGCAGATCTTCGCCATTCACGCGCCACGTCGCGCCATCAAAGGCCTTAATCGTCACCAAAGAAAAATCTTTGCTAATCTCGATGATTTCACCAGCGAGCAATCCCTGCTCTGGTTGGTTCCATAACGCTTTTTGTTGTTCGATGGTTGGTTTATGCAAAGGGATGCGTGATCCAAGACGATGGTCCACCTCAGAGCCAAGCCCCGTGCCGTAAACCGCCGCACCACCCGCTAAAGCAATCACTGAACCACCCACAATCAATAAAACAAACGAATAACGATACCCCTTGCCGGTATGGCGGACGTTTTCATAAGCCACAAACAACGCGGCGATAAAAATCGCAAGCCAAAATAGCGGCAACGCGTCTAATATAAATGGCAATAACCCTGGATGTGTCACGCGATGCCATTCAAATCCCGAATTCACCACCGAAAACACCATCACTCCCGATGCCGCTGCCGCTAAAACAAGCGCCAATACCGCCGCTGACCAGAGCGCGCGCTCTTTTAACGCAAACTGCCAGCGCGGACGCGGAGTCACATGCTCTTGCTCGATAAGATCGATCACCTTGTTGGCGACCTCGTCTCGTTCGTTGAGAGATTGGTGGTTAGAGTTCATACTTAGCGTGGATCATGGTTAAAACGTTCTTTGAGCTTTTTCTTTGCGCGACTGATAAGGGTGCCGACCGTACTCACCGGTACCTGCAAAATATCAGAGATCTCGGCATACTCGCGCTCTTCAAAATAACGAAGCACCAGCACATCGCGATATTTAGGGTCCAGGGCATAGAGCGCATCTCGCATCACGGCACCGTCGATCGACTTGCCCGCCTCTTCTTCGATATCAAGCACCGAAGGCAAGATCTCGAGCATCTCTTCACTATCACCCACTAAAGACCCTTCAGGCCGGGCTTTGCGTGAACGAAAAAAACTCATGGCTTCGTTATGCGTAATACGATAAATCCATGATGAAAATTTCAACCCCGAATCAAAGCCATTCAAGTTACGATAGGCTTTAATAAAGGTATTTTGAAGCACATCCTCAGCATCTTCACGGCGAAAAACGCCCAAGCGCCGAATATAGCGCATGAGCTTTTCATCATACCGCCTAACGAGCACGCCAAAAGCCTCCTTGCGCTGCAAGGTTTGAAGAACGAGCTGCTCATCCGTCATGGCGTCTAAAAGCATGGTCACGACTTAAAACGTATTACGTCCACCAGCGAATAATATTCTAGTAGTAAATACATCTTGAGATCCTCTCATCGTACCCCCTGCGTCTGAACCCCCACAAGCGTGGGGGCAGAGGGTTTCTTGTGCTATTGTATTTATCATATGAATCTAAGCTGGTCTTATACCTTTCAGGGTCGCGCAAAAAACCTTTTTGTCGGCATTATTTTTAGCTTGGTTGGACTTGGTCTCGGTATCGGAGCCTATCTTGTCCGTGCTGAATGGCTCGCTATGGCCGCCCTCGGTTTTCTTGCCTTTGTCTTTTTTGGCATCGGTGCGACTTTGCTCATCATGGACAAGCTCGGCGCTTCTGATCAGCATATCAGTAACGTTGGTGGACTCTTGGGCGCTCTCAGTTTTGCTATCCCTTCAATTTTTGTTTTTCCCTTCGTCTATAAAACCGACTTCTGGCTCGGACTCTTATTCTCTGGTTTAGGTCTCTTTGTCCTCGTTGTGACCATTATCCTCTATCGCTACCAAGAAAAAACCGGCAAAGCTGGCTGGTCAAAATCGTGGTCCATGGATATCTCCAAAGATGATTTGAAATAACCGTCTATGATGATCGAATCCCATCCTCTCGAAGCCTGTCTCACCGCCGAAGGTGTGCGTGCGTTTTCTGACCGCCATCTTGAACAAGCCAAAACCTACCAAAAAACCATCGCCTCACTCAAAGACAAACCTGCGCTCACTTGGGATGAGACGTTTGGCGCTTTTGACGAACTCTCCTTTTTTCTCAGCGCGTCCGGATCTATCCCGCAACTCATGGGAGCAACGCATCCAGATAAAGCCGTGCGTGATGCCGCCGATGAATCCGATCCAAAAATCAGCGCCTTTGCTACGGACCTCTTTTTAGACAAAGATGTTTTTCACGTCCTCGAACACTTTGAAAAACAACACACCGAATCTGACGCTGCGCGTTTGCGCTTTATGCGTGAGACGTTGAATGAATATCGCCGCAATGGTCTCGCGCTCTCTGATAAAGACCAAACCACCCTGAAAGAACTCAACAAAAAACTCACCGACCTCGGACAAGAGTTCGATAAGAATCTCGCCGAGACGCTTTCGATCAAGATCAAAGCAGAGCAACTCGCCGGACTTTCAGAACAGTACATCGCCCAACATCAACCAGATGCTGACGGCCTCGTGACCATCACCACCGACTATCCAGACACGGTGCCATTTATGCGTGACGTCAAAGATCGTGACGCTGCACTCGAACTCTACAAAGTAAACGCTAATCGCAGTCTCGCCAATCTTCCGTTACTAAAAGAAATGATCGAATTGCGCCGCCAAAAAGCCGCACTTCTTGGTCATTCGACCTGGGCAGACTTTGTACTCGAACCGCGCATGGCAAAAAACGCCCAAACCGTCGAAGCGTTTTTGAAAGACCTCCATCACGGACTCATCGAACCGCGCAATAAAGAGCTCGCGATCTTAAGTGAAACCGCTAAACGCTTGAACCTGCCGCATGGCGACGAGCTGCGCGCGAGTGACACGTCTTATCTGCTCGAACAAGCCACGCAAGAACGTTTCAAACTCGATGGCCAAATCTTGAGTCAGTATTTTGAAGTGAATGCCGTGAAGCACGGAATCTTGCGTGTCATTGAAGATCTCTATGGCATCCGTTTTGAAGAACAACCAAAACAAGGTGCACATCCAGACATTGAGACCTATAACGTCCTCGATAAAAACAACGTGATCGGCACCCTTCATCTCGATCTCTATCCACGTCCAGATAAATACAAACACATGGCCGTCTTTGGGATGCGCGCCAGCATGAAGCGTGGTGACGTGAGCATTCTGCCGATGTGTTCACTGGTGTGCAACTTTCCGCAATCAAAAGACGGATCCCCCGCTCTTCTCACGCATCGCGATGTTGAAACGTTCTTTCATGAAATGGGTCATGCGATGCATCGCATCTTCGGCCAAACCGAACTCGCGAGCCAAAGCGGCACAAGCGTTGCATGGGATTTTGTCGAAGTGCCTTCGCAGCTTTTTGAAAACTGGGCCTGGGACCGTGTCGTGCTTGATCGCTTTGCCAAGCATCACCTCACTGGTGAGACCATCCCCCAAGAGCTATTTGACGCCTTAACCGCCTCACGCACCTTTGGTGAAGCCATAGCCACCGAGCGCCAACTCTTCTACGCGACCCTCGACTTCACTTATCACACCGCCCAAACCGTCGAAGACACGACAAAAGTCTTTGATGAGCTTTATCCACAGTTCATGCCTTTGAACCGCCCAGTCGGCACCCACCCCGAAGCCAGCTTTGGCCACCTCAACGGCTACGATGCCGCCTACTATGGCTACCAATGGGCCCTAGCCATCGCCCACGACGTGGCAAGTCGCTTCTTCACTGAAGGCCTCATGAACCCCGCCACCGGCGCCGCCTACCGCGAAGCCATCCTCTCCCAAGGCGACAGCGCCGACGGCTATGCCTTGGTTGAGCGCTTTTTGGGCAGAAAGCCGAATAATGAGGCGTATAAGAAGTACCTGGGACTCTGAACTTTACCCTCCCTTCGCTTTGCTTGGGTGTCCCTTTCCACTTCGTGGACAGGGAATGAAGGATTTAAGTCAATATTGTATTGTAAATCCATATCCCCTTTTTCACGAAGTGAAAGAGGTGCCAAGCGCAGCGCAGGCGGAGAAAGCCCCTGTTGACTTTTTTAATATTTTATGGTACTGTCTTGCTCTCTCAAATCATTGGCTCGAACCTTTGCGTATCCCGCTTGTCCACTAAGGAAATCGAGTCACCTGCCTGTGTTTGAGATTCTTATTAAGGCAGAACTCAACTCGTTTCTTTATGAATACGCCAGAACCAATGGCAGTACCAGCTTTTAGTGAGCTCGGTATCGCGCCTAAGTTGCTCGAGGCCCTTACGGCCCGCGGCTTAGTTACCCCAACACCTATCCAGGCCAAGGCCATCCCGGTCGCCCTCGAAGGTAAAGACATGATCGGTATCGCCCAAACGGGTACCGGTAAAACGCTCGCTTTTGCGATTCCGATGATTCAAAGCATCTCGAAGAACAAAGGCCGCGGTTTGATTATCCTCCCAACTCGCGAACTTGCTTTGCAGGTTGAAGAAGAACTTCAAAAGATCGCCAAGCATATTGGCCTTCGCACCACGGTATTGATTGGTGGCCAGTCCATGCGCCCTCAACTCGACTCCATTCGCCGCAACCCGCACATCATTGTTGCAACGCCAGGCCGCTTGATTGATCACCTTGATCAGCACACGGTAAAGCTCGACAACGTTAAGGTGCTCGTGCTCGACGAAGCGGATCGCATGCTTGATATGGGTTTTGAACCACAGATCAAACGTGTGCTCACCACCGTCCCTGCTGAACGCCAGACCATGCTTTTCTCGGCAACCATGCCGCCAGAAATCATCGGCATCGCGAACAAGTACATGGAGCAACCTACACGCATCGAAGTCGCTGCCGCAGGTACCGCAAGTTCTCGCGTCGCCCAAGAAATTGTCTTGGTGCCTCGTCAGGACAAAATCCGTCTTCTTGAAAAATATTTGACCGACGTCAAAGAAACCGTGCTGATCTTTTCACGCACCAAGCATGGTGCTCACAAGATCGCTTTTCAAATTCAGCGCATGGGTCACACCGCCGCTGAAATCCACTCCGACCGTTCGCTTAACCAGCGTAAAGAAGCCCTCGCGGGTTTCAAGAGTGGCAAGTACCGCATTCTCGTTGCAACCGATATCGCTGCCCGCGGTATTGACGTCAAAGAGATTGGTCTCGTGTTGAACTTTGATCTTCCGGACAATCCAGATGATTACGTTCACCGCATCGGTCGTACGGGCCGTGCAGGTCACGAGGGTAAAGCGGTTTCATTTGCAACGCCTGACCAGATTCGCGATATCAAATCGATTGAGCGCATCATCCGTAAAGAGATTCCTCGCACCAGATTGCCAATCGACCTTCCTGCTCACCGCCAAGCGGTGACCAATGAAGAACTCGGTGATACGCGTTCTGTGTATGGACGCGATCTCGGCGGCCGCGCAACCTATGGTCGCGCCCGCGAACAAGCTCGTTCATACGGCAAGAGCTCCTCAAGCTATGGCACGGTCGATCGCGATCGACGTGCCTATGGCCAGCCCCGCACCTCATCGTACGGCGCCCCTCGCTCGGATTCTTACGGCGCACGCTCTGAACGCCCATCCTACGGCGACCGCAAGCCTTCATACGGCGGCGACCGCCCTGCATACGGCGACCGCAAACCAGCCTATGGCGCTAAACCTGCTTACGGCTCAAAGCCTGCCTACGGCAGCAAACCAGCCTACGCAAAAAAAGAACGTAGTGCCTACACCAACCGTTCTTCGTCCGGTTCATCCGATGTTCCACCAGTGATCATCACCGGCGGCCGTGTAAAAATCCACGGTTAATCGAACAAAAACAATTCCCCGCTCGCGCGGGGATTTTGTTTACTTTCGTTTTGGCGCACGTTGGGAAAGCGCGCTTGCCGCAACTTTCTTAACTGGCTTGCTGGCGGGACTTCTCAAGATTTTGGAAGCCGTCTTTGCAACGCCTGCGCTCGTTTTTCTGCTTTTCATTCGAAAAAACAAGGTGGATTAGATTCTCACCACCTTAATTATATCAAAATACACAGACACCTTGCACTGTCAAGCTTCGGGCTATTCGCACAAACCATCAACCATCCCCTAGTACTAGATTTTTAAGTGAGAAAGCGAAATAGAAGACAGGGATATACAACCCAGTTAAAATAAAATTTAGAAACCAGTCAGACTTAGGGGTTCTATCGATCGGATCTTGATAAGATTCTAGCTTAGAAATAGCGAATAGATACTTAGCCCAAATAAAGAATAGGAACAATCCAAAAATCACAGAGACGTAATTAGACTGGATTGAATCCTCTTCAAGACCCAGCGCAATAGGAAGCAGCCACGCAATCAATAAGTAAATTACTGAACCACCTGGGAATACAAGAAAGAGGTGTGACCGTAATGCACTTAGCTCTTTCTTAGCGATTAACTTCTCAAGCCCCTCTTTGGTTGGGTGCTGTCCCAGAGGGTCATTAAAGCGACCTTCTCTCAGATCTTTTCTAAGTGAGATTATTTCTTTGGTATGTGCAAATACCCTTGTGATGAACATAGATGTTAGCATTATACTAAATACTCACCCTGAACGATTCTGTAATGTCAACCCCAGCTCAATACCGAAGATATAACGCTTAGTATTTTTTGAGCTTCTGATAGAGCTCCCCATTACGCAAACCTTTTTCGTAATAGTGACCATCAGGGACGATTTCATTAGTTAGCTCATAGTTGAGGTTTTTCCTCCTAGTAACCTGATAAAAACTACAAAGATTTTCAAAAATAACCTGAAGAGTATCTAGACGCGACTGATTGAATTTTGGTTTCTTCTCAAGGATTCTTTTCTTCAGGTAGTCAAAATCTTTCCATTTTTTAGTTTTCCTCCTACATATTATTAATACTAACTCATGAAAACGTCTTGCATCATGTGCATGGCTACTTTCTGAAAACTGCGACATCCATATAAAAAATCTGTATTCAATAGTGTCGACTATTTTTATTGAAGCCATATCTACTTGATAAATTGCCAAAACTCCGCGTCTTCATGCTCGTATCCCGTCCAGCCTTCATCAGTACCGGCCAGACAAACCTCACACGTCTCAAACTTTGCCCCTTGCTCGAAGTACTGCGTATGCCCGCAAGGCACGCAGAGATACGTACCGGAGACCGGTACGATGTCGGTTATTTTGAAGATTTGGTCGAGCATGTCTCGACCATAGCGCTATTGTTACTTCCGTTCAAACAATCCCTCAAATTTCTCCCAATACGCATAACCAAGAAAAGCCGTCGCAAGCGAAACAATCACACCCGTCACAAGAAATTGCGGAGCTACGGTCGAGTTATAGACCAATACCCCTACGCAAATCGGTGACAAAAAGAGCAAGGCAAGGGCTGGCAAGAAGCCAAAGATCAACATGAGGCCAGCGACGATCTCGGTGACTTTGATCATCTGAAAGATCCCCATATCCCACAATTGCATCTGAGTCGTGAGCATCGGAGCCGGGATCTTGCCTTCCATCCCTGTTAAGCCGGCAGCCATGCCAGAGACGCCGCTAAAGACGAACATAAGACCTAGGAGAACGCGTACCGTGAGTACGAGCTTTTTATTGCGGAGGTTCATATGCCCTGAGTATACCCCCAGCCATCAAAGAACGACAAACCCGCCCATTTAGGGCGGGTTTTTGATGGCTCCGAGACTTGGACTCGAACCAAGATACACAGCTCCAGAGGCTGTAGTCCTACCATTAGACGATCTCGGAATGTGGCCAGATGATACTGAAAATACGAATGTCAGTCAATTATGCCGCCCTTAAACCAAAACCCCTTCCGCAAACGTGGGAAGGGGTGGTTTTTTCTACACCATATACCCAATACCGTAGAAAGAAACCGGGGTAGGGGGTGTGGAGGGGGGCGGAGGGATCTTAAGGGGTTACCGGCTTTGGCATGACCTTATCGATCTTCTCGGCGTCGGTCGTTGGCTCGGTGTCGCCTTTTAAGAGATCGCGGGTCTCGGTTGAGACACGTTCGATACGGTTAAGCTGTTCGATGACCTGGGCGATATCAGCGCGGTTAGCATTTTGCTTTTGCAGTGCTTTAGCGGCTTTGGTTGATTCAGCGCTCACAGATTGATACGCGATTGAACCCGTTACGACCAAAGCAAGACCTGTTACCACAGCTGCTGACCAGATATGGCTCGAAGCTTGGGCGAAGTGCGTTGCGTGGTGATCAGACAATTGCGACGTCGGGCCAACATAGCGGACATTGCACGCATTCGTGCTGCAGTGACCGTCATGGCCGCAAACAGGAGCCTGCATGGTTGGTGCAGGGCTATTGCCCGCTGGCATTTTTGCCTTGATGGTGCGCTTTTTTGCAACGGTTTTTTTGATAGGTTCGCTCATAGCCAAATGTGCTTGTGGAATCAAAGGGTTAGTGATGAAACCATTATAGCACAGTTTAATACCACACGACTGTGGATGGTTGACGGCCTTTCAAAAATCGCCTACTATTTGGTCACATTTTAGGCGCGTATAGCTCAGTTGGTTAGAGCGTTACATTGACATTGTAAAGGTCCCAAGTTCGAATCTTGGTACGCGCACCATACAAAAAACCAGCCAAACGGCTGGTTTTTTGTATGCTTTCATTAACTTAATGACCTAATGAAAGCGTGATCCAGAACGAGAGCCCGGCACCAAGTACTGACATGGCGATCGTCTTCCAGCTGGAGTGTTTAGCGTGGGCTTCGGGCAAAACATCGGCGGCAGCGATATAGAGCAAGACACCAGCGAACCAACCTAAGACGATAGGCAAGACTGCCGCCGGGACGTCGACAACCATACTCAATAGACCACCAAGTAATGGCGCCACAGCCGTTGCCACCAAAAACCAAACGGTCTGACGTTTTGAATTACCGTGACGAACCATGAACGAAACGGTATTCAATCCATCACAAAAATCATGGGCAAGCACAGCAAGAGCCACACTAATACCAACGGCATCAGAAACAAGAAAACTTAAACCGATAACCAAACCATCAAAAAAGGCATGGCCAATAATCGCCGCCGACTGGGCCTTACCCATATGTGGATGCGAATGAGAAGCGTACTCATCTTCATGTGCATGATGCATCAACATCGTTTTTTCAAGGATGTGGATACAGAAGAAACCCACCACAAACGCCATCATTGGGATCCAGTGCTCGAGCCCTGCACCTTCTGCTAATTCAATAGACTCCGGCAACAATTCAAACGCAACCATCCCCAAAATAATACCTGCCGAGGCACCAAGAAGAAGATGGGATCGATCGCGAAAACGCAAACCAACCAATCCACCAAGCAAGATCATGGCAAAAGCCAAGATGATAAAGATGAAAGCCATAGAATTGAAAAACAGACTAACACAAAGCCCCTTGTCTCGCTATGCTCGACATGACAATAGACTTGTCATTTCGAGCGCAGTGAGCAACGCGAACGAAGTCGAGAAACACAAAACCCCGCTTGCGCGAGGTTCTGAGCTTTGACTTCAGAAAAGTGATTGGAAACCCTACGTCCGAATCTAGCGTACGACGCACCTGCAAAGAATGCAGGCCGTTTCGCACTAAAATTTTCTGACATAAATGTCAGAAAAATCGACCATCGGTCAATAATTCCAAAATTGGAAATTTCTCCCTAGAAAGGAGGTGATCCATCCACAGCTTCCGCTACGGATGCCTTGTTACGACTTCATCCCTATCGCTGTCTCTACCTTCGTCCCCTCATCGGGGCCTTCGGGCATATACAACTCTCTTGATGTGACGGGCGGTGAGTACAAGACCCGAGAACGTATTCAACGCGCCGATGCTGATACGCGTTTACTAGCAAATCCGGCTTCATGGGGGCGAATTGCAGCCCCCAATCCGAACTGGGGCCATGTTTGGTGGGATTAGCTCCGTCTTGCGACTTGGCAGCCCATTGTCATGGCCATTGTAGCACGTGTGTAGCCCTAGGTGTAAGAGCCATGCTGATTTGACGTCATCCCCACCTTCCTCCCCGTTATCCGAGGCGGTCTCCCATGAAAAAACAACATGGGACGGGGGTTGCGCTCGTTACCCGACTTAACGGTACATCTCACGACACGAGCTGACGGCAACCATGCAGCACCTGTGTAGCACCCTCGAAGGCGGCCAAAGTTTCTTTCGGCTTGCAGCTACATTTCAAACCTAGGTGAGGTTTCTCGCTTACCATCGAATTAAACCACATGCTCCTCTGCTTGTGCGGGTCCCCGTCTATTCCTTTGAGTTTTAGTCTTGCGACCGTACTCCCCAGGCGGAATGCTTAATGTGTTAACTATTTTAAACGACACTGGGAGGGTCGATACTCCCAATATCTAGCATTCATCGTTTAGGGCGTGGACTACAAGGGTATCTAATCCTTTTCGCTCCCCACGCTTTCGTCCCTGAGTGTCAGCAATGTCCCAGTAAGCTGCCTTCGCATTTGGTGTTCCTACTGATATTAACGCATTTTACTACTACACCAGTAATTCCGCTTACCTCTTCCATGCTCTAGCTTAACCGTATCGACAGCAGTTTCAGGGTTGAGCCCTAAAATTTAACCATCGACGTGAAAAGCCACCTGCGGACCCTTTACGCCCAATAAATCCGGATAACGCTTGAGGTCTCTGTATTACCGCTGCTGCTGGCACAGAGTTAGCAACCTCTTATTCTCCGAGTACCGTCATGATTCTTCCTCGGCAAAAGCAGTTTACGACCCGAAGGCCTTATTCCTGCACGCGGCGTCGCTCCCTCAGCCTTTCGGCCATTGGGGAATATTCTCGACTGCAGCCACCCGTAGGTGTCTGGGCAGTGTCTCAGTCCCAGTGAGGGGGGTCGTGCTCTCACACCCCCTACCCGTCATAGCCTTGGTGAGCCGTTACCTCACCAACAAGCTGATAGGCCATAGGCCCCTCTCAAAGCGTCTTGCAACTTTACATCGAAGGATTCTCACCTTCGATGACCATCGTGGAATTAGTCCCCCTTTCGAGGGATTATGCCCGACTTTGAGGCAGGTTACCAATGTGTTACGCACCCGTTTGCCACTAACCGTTCTAAGTATTGCTACAAATAACGATCCGTTCGACTTGCATGCCTTAGACACGCCGCCAGCGTTCATCCTGAGCCAGGATCAAACTCTCATAAGAAACCCACAACCTTCCTGGCGGAAAGTTGGGATCAAAGTAAATAGACTTGGATTTCAGGTTCCAATCACTCTTCTGCTGTCAAAGTTTCGCTTGTGAGGCCCCTGTGGATCTCTCAAGTAGTGCGGGAAGTTTAATGAAAAACATTGGCCATGTCAAGTATCCTAAGCTTTTTGCCTACTACGTTCTCAAACAACAAAAAACCCTAATAAAAACCCACCTTTTTGAGGTGGGTGTTTAAGCCGTTTTAAGGGTCTTGGTGAGGCTCGCCCACTGCATTGGGGATAAATCCTCGGCTCTTGCTTTAGGATTGATTTGAAGGCCCTCCCAGACCTGAGAATCCGCCTCTGAAATCCCGAGGTTCGAACGCAAGAGCTTGCGCGGCTTCGAGAAGCCCTTTTTGGCCAGCTCCATGACCCGCTCTGGGTCGATCCCCCATTGGGCTTTGCGCGCTTTAGGATCAAGGGGTTTGAAATAGAGCACCGCTGAATCCACGCGTGGCGGCGGGTAAAAACAACCAGGCGGCACCTTGCGCAGAATACGCGCCTCGCTCGAGACTAATGCCACCATTAATGAAAGAAGGGATTGTTTGCCATCACGCGCAATCGCACGTTCAGCCACTTCTTTTTGCACCAGCACCACAATGCATTCAGGTGGATGCTTCGCCCATAAACCAAGGCGCAACGCATAAGACGTAATTGCATACGGCAAATTCGCAATCAGCTTCCAGGGCTTTTTACCAACGAGTTTCATCCAATCAATTTGAATCGCATCACCTTGTACGATCTTCAAATTCTTCAATTTGCGACCTTCGTGATAGGCGGCATAACGGCGATCTTTTTCAATCGCGATCACGTTTGCGCCACGATCTAAAAGCTCATTCGTTAATACGCCCAATCCCGGACCAATCTCGAGCACCGTCTCCCCTTCTTGAATTTCACCGGCTTCAGCAATCGTCTCAAGCGTCGCCCCATCAATCAAAAAATGCTGGCCTAAGCGCTTATTCGGCGCTCCGCCTAAGGCAGCTAAAAGGTTTTTGATTTCAGTAGGATTCATACTTATTCTTTATTCAACTCCGCCGGGATATCGCGCTTCGTCGCCTCCATTCTGAGATAGCCTTCGATAAACATATCGATATCGCCATCTAACACCTTTTCAGGATCCGCTGTTTCAACATCGGTGCGATGATCTTTGACCATCTTATAAGGATGAAGAACATATGAACGAATTTGATTGCCCCATTCGGCGCTTTGATACTCGCCACGAAGCTGTTGTTTTTCTTTCTGTAACTCTTCTTCGCGTAATTTAGCTAACTTCGATTTAAGCACACGCATCGCAAACTCTTTGTTTTGCGTTTGCGAACGCTCGTTCTGACACGAGACCATGATACCCGTTGGCAAATGCACAATACGCACCGCTGAATACGTCGTATTCACAGACTGCCCTCCTTTGCCGCCAGCCGTAAACGTGTCAATGCGTAGATCTTCATTTTTAATTTCGATATCCGAATCATGCTCAATTTCTGGAATGACTTCTACAAGAGCAAAAGACGTTTGGCGCAATGCATCCGCATTAAAGGGCGATTGGCGCACGAGGCGATGCACACCGTGTTCGCTTTTGAGATGACCGTACGCGAAGCGTCCTTCAATGCGAAAGATCGCGGACTTAATACCTGCTTCACCACCGCGTGATTCGTCCAAAAGCTGAACCTTGTAGCCTTTGCGTTCGCCGAAGCGAAAGAGCATACGCATAAGCATCTCGGCCCAATCTTGAGCGTCAGTCCCGCCAGCACCGGCATGAATGCCGAGAATAGCGTTCGCCTGATCATGGTCACCTGAGAACATGAGGCTAAATTCAAGCTTGGTAAAATCCGCTTCGAGTTCATCGGCGCGCGTAGCAATATCGGCAATGGTCCCCTCTTCTTTTTCGCTCTCTGCCATGGCGAGTAATTCAAGTGAATCCGTAATAGCGGTGCGGATCTTTTCCCAGTCCGCAATCTCACGGCGAAGTTCGGCGAGCTTTTGAGATTCGCGAGTGGCCCGCTCTTGGTCCTGCCAAAAATCAGCCGACATCGTTTCAGCCTCAAGGGCACCAATTTCTTTTTGGACGGTATCCAAAGCCAAGATCTGCCAGGCTTCGGCAACCTTCTTTTGTAGCCCTTCAAGGCGTTCGCGGAGTTCTTGAACCATGCAGGGAGGGTAATGGATAACCTCTAAAAAGAAAAGAAATCGCCCCCGCGCCAGGTCGGCGCGGGGGCGAATGCTACGGGTCACGGTCGAGTTCTTGTTGCAGCTCGTTCGCATAGTCATTGAGCGCAGGGCACTGTTCGATTTTGCTTTTGCTAAAAACGTCGTACAGCGCTTTGTGGGCGATGCGTGGCTCAACGGCCTGCATCAAGCCCTTAACTCTGAGTACGGCCGCCGATTGAGATTCTACGTCGACGCGGTGCATGATGATGTCCAACAAGACAAAGAGCGATTTGGCATCTGCCGCATCATTGCTAATCGCCTTGAGTCGAAAGAGGAGTGTCGAGGATTTTTTAACACTTACCGAGACGAATAAACCCATATCAATCCCATCCAATGCATCGAGCATATCAACACAGCGCTCGGTGAGCTTATTCGTCGGCGAATGAAACTCTTCACTTATCGCCCGCATCTGGGACAAAAGCAGGTTCGGCATAAACCGCGCTAGTTTTTCAGCGATCTCAAAAAACGCTTCTTGCTTCATGAGATGCCAGATCCCGGCATACGGTGTAAGCGGCATCTTAAACGTCTGTCCTTGCGTTAAAAACGCCTGAACAAAACTACTTGGTCTTACAGGCGTGCCAGAACTGAGATCGAGCTCAATTCGTTCATGAACAAAAGCCCGCACCTCATGCGGCTCAATACCGAGACCGAGCGCATTATTCACCCAATTCACATCGGGGATCGAATGCAATCGAATCAACTCATGAATCAACGCCTTGCGTTCATTTAGACTCGGCACTGCTTTGAGATAGTCGCGGTGTGTCAGCAGCAGCCTTGCGTAGAGCCCCTCATGCAAAAATTGCCGATGAAACTCTATTGGATGCGTTACGATCTCATGAAAGAGATCGGACCGCGACTCCATCCACGCAATACCAATGGACTGCGTTTTATTGGTACCGCGAATTCGCACAAAGGTACGCACGTGATGCTTGATGACGGCCTCAGTCAACGTACGACGAAAGGCCGCTTCGGTAATTGGCTTCACGCGTGCAGCAAATTCAGCCGAGCTGAGGTTTTCCATACGAACTCCTCTTGTGAGTAGAAAGGGCAAATCTCTTTTAGGAGACCAACTTGCCAGCATTTGGTCAAGCGTCTACCGTCTACGGCGGAGGTCATTATGGTATCGCGCTGGTACATAGCCATCGTCCCCCAAGTATACGAATGCATTGCATTAACGCGTTTCACGCAAATGCTGAAGATTCAAGTGCCAGAAATTAAGCTCCCGCATCAACCGTGGCACCTCACGATTGTACCGCCGTTTGAAGGCGCTGAGTCAGAGGCGATCTGCGCCTTTCGATCCCTTCAAGGGCTTATTCAACCGTTTACGGCTCGTACTCAAGGCTTTGGTTATTTTCCAGAATATGGGTGTTGGTATCTAGGCGTAGAACCACATCCTTCAATCATTTCACTAGAACAGATTGCCCGAGAGTCGTTCTCAACGTTCAAACTATTGCCGCGCATTGAGCCGCGAGTCTATCACGTGACAATGGCTAATGATGCCGACAGCGATGATGCTAGCAGTCTATTGGCCGTCATCCTCTCTTCTGCCGAGGCGCCCCTACTAGCCTTGCGCTTCAAATCCGTAAGCCTGTTTGCAAAAGCCCCCGGTATAGCACCAACCATGGTAGAAACGATCCAGCTTATCTGACATTCACCGCCTAGACTGGGCGGTGTTTAATTACCACTGAACTGGCACCATCCCGTGCGCACAAAGATAGTCATTTGCTTTACTAAAATGCTTGCTCCCAAACCAACCGGCATAAGCACTTAACGGTGACGGATGCACCGTTTTCAAAATCAAATGTTTCGATGCATCGATAAGAGCTTCTTTTTGTTGCGCATAGCGTCCCCACAAGAGAAAGACGACATGCTCTCGCTGATCTGAAATCGCGCGGATGGCTGCATCGGTAAACTTCTCCCACCCTTTGCCTTGATGTGAGCCGGCTTGTGACGCACGCACCGTAAGCGTCGCGTTCAATAACAAAACTCCTTGCTTTGCCCAACGTGTAAGATCACCACTCTTTGGCACCGGAGTACCAATATCACTCGCGATCTCTTTAAAAATATTTTGTAAGGACGGTGGAAGCTGAACGCCATCACTAACCGAAAAACAAAGTCCATGCGCCTGCCCCGGACCATGATACGGATCTTGCCCGATAATCACGACCTTCACCTGATCAAACGGACATTCATCAAACGCACGAAAAATCTGTGCTGGCGCCGGATAAACCTTTGTGGTTTTATATTCGTTTTTCACAAATTCTGTGAGTGCTGAGAAATAGCCTTGGCCGAATTCGGCATCAAGAGCCTTTTTCCAACTCGCTTCGATCTTCACATTCTCGCTCATACGTTTTGCATTTGCTTCATCTGCATAAAACGCTTCTTCGCAAAATCCGGATGACGTTCAAGCGCATAACGCAATGCAGTGCGCGGCATGGTTGCCGCGTGTTTTTCAAGAAACATGTTCAATTTTGGCATGCTGGCACGTTTACCAACTTCGCGAAGCATCCAACCTACGGCCTTTTGCATGAGGTCGTGCTCATCATGAATAAGCGCTTCTGCAACTTGCAAAGGCAGCTCAGCCTGTCCGCGACGAATGAGATAGAACATCGAAACCATAGCCATGCGGCGCTTCCATAAAAGCTTTGAGCGAATGAGTGGCTTCACATAATCAAAACCCTTCTTCGCTACCACCGGACCCAAGACATGTTCAACCGAGCTATCCACCAAGTCCCAACTATTCACGCGATCAGCGTGCTTAATATAAAACGTCGCCAAAGTGTTTTGTGTTTTTTCGTCTTTGGCACGTTCGCTCGCGAGCGACGTGCCTTTGGCTTTTTTGGCTTGATGAGCAAGGATGATGACGGCCGCCAATCGCACTTCATGCCATTTTGAAGCAAGAAGTTTTTCAACTTCAGTAAGTGGCAGCATCTTAAACGGCACGATCTCTTTACGAATCGAAGGCACCGTCAAACCCAAGAGTAAATCCCCTTCACAATATTCGCCCGGACCCGTTTTGAAAAAGCGCTGCAAAAAAAGACCGCGTGCCACATTGTGGCGTTTTACCAATAACGCTTCGAGTTCTTTTGCGACGGGTGTTTTCATGCCGTTATTTCTAACAAAGAAAAGAACCTCGCGCCAGAACCCCCTGTCTGCCTTGCAGACATCCCCCTTTAAAGGGGGAACGAGGGGGTTCTTGGCACGAGGCTTTTCAGTGACTCACGACTCGGTATGAGCGAGCATGAGATAACGAGCAAAGGCCTTTGCATCATCGCGAGTGATGCGGTGGTCTTCGAACTTGTTCTGTGTACACAGTTTGAGTTTCGCGAGCCATGGCTCAAGATCGCGCAAGCGTGACAATGAACACGTAGATTCTTTGAGAATCATACTGAGCAGGAGATTGATCTCGAGCTGGGTTGTCGTAAAGATCTTGCGGCGCTGTTCGTCATGTTCAGCGCGCGGATCTTTGTCTTGGAGCACCGTGAGCGGCAATACGATGTCACGCTCGACACGAACGAGTAGACGCAGCAAGGTGACCCTGAAGCGCATCTCTTTCATGTAGCTATCGCGCTCAGCAACATCGACCAAGCGTCCTTCTGCCACGATTTCGCGAAGCGATTCGCAGGCAGACTTTGCCAAACCCGCTTGAGGCGAGAACGGCAGAACCACGGTCAACGTATCGATCGTTTCGCTGAACAACTTGAGCTCGGCAAGTAGCCGATACTGCGTCGCGCGACTACCTTGCTCGACATACCGCCTGTAGGCAGTGGTCAGCCCGCCTTGCTTATCCAGCGATTGCTTGAGTTTATCGATACGGTCTTCGAGCTGCCGCACAACTCCACGCACCTGCAAAAATCTCGGCGTGAGGTAGTGCAGCATGATGAGGGTTTGATGCTTGCGTTGCTCGAGTCTTGCCGCACCCTGATAGGCGGTGAGCGCATGAACGGCATTTTTCTTTGGACGAGGATCGGGATCCACGCCAATCTGCATGAACAGATCTCCCGCGCGGATCTTGTACTCGTCCCGAAAATCCGGACCCGTGAACTGCTCTTCGAGACGCAAGATAAGATCCATGATCTCGTCATGCTGCTCTTGAGAACAATGTCCCTTTTCGAGCAACATCTTCGCCACTGAACGAGCCTCATCGATCGAGCGGCTCATTCGGATTTTTTCACCCTTCAAACCCGACACGATGTGCCACTGCTGACGCAGATAGGCGTAGATGTCGGACACGATGTACTGACGCGCAACCTTTGGAGCCAAACTCCTCTGATTCGGCTTCAGTGCCACGATGAATCCGGGATAATCCCAAGCGAGGTCTTTTGAGGACGTCGCCGCAAAGAGCGTGGCTCGCGAAGAGAGTGCGATGAAAGCATCCCCGGGCAAACTCAAGCCCTCGGTGCGAAATGCACCCAATTCAACCTTACCCGTACGGGTACGCTGTCTAACGCACCAAGGGGGCGTCTTTCGTGCTGACTGTGTCAAAAGGACCTCCTTCGCCAATACTGGCGTGATCAGACGCTAACAGAAACCAATAATAAAATCAACCCTAGGCATCTGGCCAAGGGGTGATTAATTCGTAACCGCTTTTTGTGACCGCAACTGTGACTTCAAAGTGTGCACACGTATTGCCTTTGTGGGTGACGATGGTCCACTGGTCGTCTTTCATATAGACACGCGCATCGCCGATCGTGATCATCGGCTCGATGGCTAAAACCATCCCTTCAAGCATTTTGATTTTTGGCGCGTGGCGTTCACGATAATTTGGCACCTGTGGTTCTTCGTGGACGGCATGACCGACACCATGACCCACCAAATCACGAACGATCCCGTAGCCCTGTGGCGTTAAGAAATCTTCGATCGTGGCACCAATTTCGTGAATATAGCGGCCAGCTTTAACAACCGATAAGGCTCGTACTAATGATTCACGCGTCGCAGCGACAAGGGCTTTGGTTTTTTCATCCGTCTCACCAACGATGACGGTTGTCGCCATATCGGTACAGAGATCTTTGTACCAGCATCCAATATCAAGACTCACGATATCGCCTTTTTTAATGACACGATCAGGCGTCGCCATACCGTGTACTACCTCGTCATTAATCGAAACACAAAGAGTGTCAGGAAACGGGATCCCCTCGCCATGAATGCGGTAGCCTAAAAACGAAGGCTTGGCACCAGCGTCCTCCATTGATTTGCGGGCGATAGCGTCGAGGTCTTTGGTATGGGCACCCTCAACACAAGCATCTGTCGCGGCGCGTAGCGCACGTGACAGGATGATACCGCCCTCTTTCATGGCGGCGATTTCGGCAGGGGTCTTCAGAATCGACATGTGGCGCAAATTAGCATAAAATGCTAATTTATTCAAGTTTCTACCTATGCACGACAAAATCATCTCGCGCCTCATCACTAAAGAGGGGCAGCGCCAAAAACAGCAGCTAAACCTCATTGCCTCCGAGAACTATGTCAGCGATGACGTTCTTGAGGCTACGGGCTCGGTTCTGACCAACAAATACGCCGAGGGCAGGCCTTCAAAACGCTATTATGCGGGCTGCGAAGTCGTTGATGAGGTTGAGGCACTTGCTATCGAACGTGCCAAAAAGCTCTTCGGCGCCACCTGGGCCAATGTCCAACCGCACTCAGGGACCCAAGCTAACCTCGCCGTCTATCAGGCCCTCTTGGCTCCTGGTGACACCATCTTAGGACTCGACCTCAAACACGGCGGCCATCTCTCACACGGATTCTCGGCCAATGCCAGCGGCAAGTCGTATCATGGGGTCGCCTACCAACTCAATCCAAAAACCGAGCTTCTCGACTATGCCGCCATTCGCCGCATCGCCAAAAAAGAAAAACCAAAACTCATCGTCTGCGGCGCATCAGCCTATAGCCGCGATTGGGACTACCAAGCACTGCGCAAAATCGCCGACGAAGTAAAAGCGTTTCTCCTTGCAGATATCGCCCACCCTGCCGGACTCATTTCTGCAGGGCTCTTGAACGACCCATTTGATCACGCGCATGTCGTGACAACGACCACGCACAAAACCCTTCGTGGTCCCCGCGGTGGATTGATCATGCTACGCCATAACATCAACCATCCTTACGATAAAACAAAGAACAAGAAGAAATTAAGTGAGCTAATTGATAGCGCCGTCTTTCCTGGTACTCAAGGCGGACCACTCGAACACGTGATTGCCGCCAAAGCGATTTGTTTTGCTGAAGCCCTGACTCCGGCGTATAAGCGCTATGCAAAGCAAGTGATTCGTAATGCAAAGACGCTCGCCAAACATCTTTCAGGTTTTGGATTTCGCATCGTTTCAGACGGCACCGATAATCACAGTTTTTTGGTGGACCTCACAAGCAAAGGCATCACCGGCGCCGAAGCCCAACAGCGTCTCTCGGATATCGGCATCACCGTCAATAAAAATCTCTTACCATTCGACACTCAATCTTCAACCATCACCTCCGGTATTCGCCTCGGCACCGCCGCGACCACCACGCGCGGCATGGATGAAAAAGACATGAAGAAAATTGCTGAGTGGATCGCTCAAACGCTCACGGGTACAAAACAAACAAAAAAACTCGCACGCGAAGTGCAAGCTTTTGTAAAACAGTTTCCGTTATTCAAACAAACGTAGCCTTCGTCCCGAATCATCCCCTGCCCCTTCTTTTGGAAAGAAGGGCGACTAATTCGGATGTCTGCTCTTCAAAATTCCTTCTTTCCCAAAGAAGGACAAGGATGATTAGGGGCGATATCGGGTAGGGGGCTCAAAATCCCAACTTCGTCAGCTTACGGAACAATTCTTCTGATAACTGCGCAAGCGTCTGTTCTGCTTTAATAGCAAGCAAAATACCGCGTTGGCGATAATAACCAGAAAGCGGTTCGGTCATGAAGTGGTATTCGGCGAGACGACGCATGACAAAATTCTCGTCGTCGGCTTCGCGTTTTTTGACTTCCCCTCCGCATACCGGACAATGCTTCACGACTTTTAAAACAGAAAACGGCACAGCAGAACGACATTTGATACAGCGTCCACATTCGCTTAAACGTTTAACCGATTCGCTGTCGGACATTTTTAATTGAATCGCGAGATCAAGTTTGGTGTGGCGATCAAGCGTGATCGCCTGCTCAACATTGCGAGGGAAACCGTCCAAAACAAAACCGGTGGCGAGATGCGGCTTCATGCGTTTGATGATGATTGCTTCGACCACTTCGTCTGGCGCAATCACGTGTGACGCGACATATTCTTTAGCTAACTTTCCGAGCGCGGTATCTTCGGCGATTTCTTCGCGAAGCAAGTCCCCTGATGATAAATACGGCACGCCATAGCGCTCAGAGAGCGCGCGACCTTGGGTGGTTTTACCGGCGCCCTGGGGCCCGAATAAGACAGCGCGTAAGCGGCGTTTCTTCGCCATAATGAAAGCAGGCTAGCATTCAACAACCAAAACGAAAAGACCCCGCATGAGCGAGGTCTTTTCATGACGTCTTAGTAGACGTCGTACGAACGCATCGTGATTTGAGACTCGATCTGTTTGATCGATTCAATCACGACAGCAACCACGATGAGCAATGAAGTACCATCGACATTCACCGTCGTAGAGCCGGTCATGGCTTGAGCGATTACCGGAGTAACCGCGACAAAGCCCAAGAACACAGCGCCACCGAGGGTGATGCGCTCAACCACCGACAAGAGATACGAAGCTGTTTGCGCACCTGGGCGAATACCCGGGATAAAACCGCCTTGCTTCTGAAGGTTTTCTGCTACGCGCTCTGGCTGAAACACGATCGTCGCATAGAAGAACGTGAAGCCGACCACGAACAAGAAGTAGAGCACGCCGTACACGGTTTGATTTTGCAAGGTGAGCAGAAGCCAGTTGGCCGCGTTAGCAACGGCTGGCGTGCGAGCCTGAGCAAAGAACTGTGCAAGAACGGATGGGAACAAGAGCATCGAGACCGCGAAGATAATTGGGATAACACCCGTCATATTCACACGCAAAGGCAACGATGAGTTCACACCGCCATTACCCGTCCCCGAAAGAGAGCGTGATTGGCGTGCGTATTGCACAGGTACATTGCGTTGACCTTCGCTGACAAAGACGATACCAGCGACCATCGCGATGGCGGCGGCGGCATAAAGCACAACCGTCATCCATTGCGATGAATCATAGGTAGCGAAGAAGCGCGAAACCGTGGATGGAAGACCTGAGACGATACCGGCAAAAATCAGCAACGAGATACCGTTACCAACCTTGCGTTCGGTGATCAATTCACCAAGCCAAACCAAGAACATGGTACCCGCCGTCACACACGCGATAAGCATCATGATATAGAGAGGCTCTTGCGTGGTGAGAATCGGGAAGGACGAGTTGCGCATAATCGAGAGAAGCGCGAGCGACTGAACCACGGAGAGTGGCACAGTGAGCAAACGTGTCCATTGACTGATGCGTTTCTGACCAGACTCCCCTTCTTTTTGGATTTCTTCAATGCGAGGCACAATCATGGCTAACAATTGAAAGACAATCGAAGCCGTGATGTATGGTCCAACGCCGAGAGCGACGATGCTGAAATTCGACATCGTACCGCCCGAGAAAACATTGAGAAGACCGAGCAACTGGTTTGCTTCAAAGAAGCTTCGCAGCGCCACGAGATCAATGCCCGGAAGCGGGATATTCGCCGCCACACGGAAAATCACCATCATGGCGATGACGAACAGGAGCCCATTACGGACTTCTTTCACTCGCCATGCTTGCGTCAATGTATTCCACATAAGAAGTTTGGAGTTTAGACGCGCTCCACAACGGATCCGCCGGCAGCCTCAATAGCTGCCTTAGCGCTCGCGCTCGTGGCCACGCCAGAAACCTTCAGCTTTTTGCTGATGGCTTCGTTACCGACAATTTTGACAGCTTTGGCAACGCGCGTCACGAGGCCCTTCTTGCGAAGTTCTTTCATGGTGACGTTTGCACCCGTTTCAAACACCTCAAGGCGTTTTAACGAGATGGTTTCTGCCTTGTCATAGCGGCTGCGAAAACCTCTGACCTTAGGAAAGGAAAGAAGCATGTGGCGCATACCGAGACGTTTCAAGCCATGACGGCCGCCGGAGCGAGCCTTCTGACCCTTCGAACCGCGACCGGAGGTCTTGCCGAGGCCAGAACCTTCACCGCGACCGATGCGAAACGATGCCTTACGTGAGCCGTGTTTCGGCTTAAGAGAATTCAATGTAAGCGACATATTACTTTTTCGCTACAGCAGATTCTTCTGACTTCTCCGTTTTCGCCGGAAGGCGAAGTAAACGAAGCGCCGCAAACGTTGCTTTGACGTTATTGGTCTTATTGCTTGAACCGAGAATTTTTGAGACGACGTTTGGAACGCCAGCAAGCTCAAGAACAACGCGGACAGCACCACCTGCCTTCACACCAGAACCTTTTGGCGCTGGCTTAAGAAGAACGACAGCTGCACCGAATTTTGCCGTCACCGCGTGAGGGATAGTTTCGTTCACGAGTGGGACGGTGATGAGCGATTTGCGAGCTTGGGTATTTGCTTTATTGCTTGCGCCGGCGACGTCTACGCCCTTGGCGAGACCAAAACCGGTACGGCCTTTGCGGTTACCAATAACCGAGAGAACACGAAAGCGCATGCGCTTACCGCCCTTGGTTACACGCGTAACGCGAGCAACTTCGACGTTCTTTTCTTCGTAGTCCGCTTCGGCAGGAACATCGCCACGACCACCGCGACGATTGTCACGGCCACCGGTACGACCACCGCGTGCACCACCTGCGCCACCGCGCTGATCACGACCACCACGAGCTGCACCAAAGGCAGGACGGGCGCCGCGAGGCGCTGGAGCAGCTGCTGGAGCCGCTGCAGCTTCAGGAGCTGCTTGTTTGATTTCTTCGGACATAGATTAGAACGTGAGACCCGCTTCACGGGCGCCTTCGGCGAGAGCCTGGACACGACCATGATAGCGCTTATCGCGGCGGTCAAATACCGCCTGACTAACACCCTGCTTCACAAGGCGTTCGGCAATCATCTTGCCTACGGCGGTTGCGATTTCGGTTTTCTTCATCCCTTTGCGCTGGGCATCGGTGAGTTCGAGGTCGCGTGCGGACGCAAGCGTCTTTTGCGCGACATCATCAATAGCTTGAACGTAAATGTGTGAAATACTGCGGAAGACGGCCAAACGCGGACGTGCTGCCGTTCCGGAGATGCGAGCGCGGACGCGCGCAATGCGGCGGGCTTTCGCCGTGGAAGTGTTGAGATTCGACATACGTTTAGGCGTTAGGATTTGGCAGCCTTACCAGCCTTGCGACGAACAACTTCATCCGTGTAGCGAATACCTTTGCCTTTATAAGGCTCTGGTGGGCGTACGCGGCGGATTTGTGCCGCCATTTCACCCAACAAGTATTTGTCAGATGAAACAAGCTTAAGGATTTGTTTATCAACGCTCGCTTCGAGGTTGGCTGGCACGGTGAACTTCACCTGATGCGAGAAGCCGACGTCCATGACAATAACATTGCCCTGCATCGCGACTTTATAACCAACACCAACGAATTCGAGCGACTTCTCGTAAGGTTTCACGAGGCCTTCTACCGCATTCGCGATGAGCTGGCGAGTGAGACCCCAGAGAGCGCGTTGGCTAACATTGTTTTCGTCTTTGACGTTAACAACGACAGCACTTGGCTCTGCCTGGAGCTCGATCGAGACATCCGAGTGGAGAGGGACCGTGAGAGAGGCTTTTGGCCCCTTCACAGTTACCTTCCCAGCTTCGACGGTCACGTCAAAACCCGAGGGCAGGATAACCGGTTTTTTACCGATACGAGACATACAATAATAATTGAGGAATGAAGCGAAGATCTTACGATACTTCGCAAATAATTTCGCCTCCGAGCTTGCGTCTGCGTGCATCGCGATCAGACATGACACCTGCGGATGTTGAAATCACGCGGATACCCTGGCCGGACAAGACACGAGGAAGTTCATTGGCTTTGCGATATACGCGGCGGCCCGGCGTCGATACGCTCACGATAGAGCGGATCAATGGGAGCTTGCCTGTATACTTAAGCGTTACGACGAGGGTTTTCTTTGGACCTTCGGCGGTTTGTTTTGCGTCGGCGAGAAAGCCTTCTTGGACGAGCACCTTGGCGACAGCCAATTTCAAACGGGAGCCCGGCAAAGAAACCGTCTCATGACGTGCGGCCTGCGCATTACGAATGCGTGTCAGGAAGTCGCTGATTGGATCTGTTTGCATAGTTTACCAGCTTGATTTGGTCACACCTGGGAGCTCAGCGCGGTTAGCGAGCTCACGGAAGCAAATACGGCACAATCCGAAGTCGCGCATGTAGCCATGCTTGCGACCACAGCGCCAGCAACGGCGCACTTCGCGAGTCGAAAATTTCGGCTTGCGTTTGGATTTGGCGATTTGAGCTTGTGTTGCCATAAGTTAGTTCGTGAATGGAAAGCCGAGGCCCTTGAGCAAAGCGGTACCGATGGTGCGCTCACCTGCCGTTGTGGCGATGGTGATTTGCAAACCGTGAATACGTTCAATTTCATCCGGACGGATTTCTGGGAACGCGATATTCTCGCGGAAACCGAGGGACAAGTTGCCGTGGGCATCCATCGACTTGGCCGAAATGCCGCGAAAATCACGGATGCGAGGGAAGGTGAAGTTCGTGAGGCGCGTGAGAAAATCCCACATACGCTGACCACGAAGCGTTACCATCATACCCACAACCATACCTTCACGGATTTTGAAACTCGAGATCGACTTTTTTGCTTTGGTCTTCGCTGGCTTTTGACCAGAGATGCGCTCAAGCGTGCGTTCGACGGTTTCAAGCACCTTTGGATCCTTGATGCCCTGCGAAAGACCGACGGAGATCGTCACGCTCTTCAGCTTTGGAACGGCCATGGCGCTAGTGATGCCGAAGTCCTTTTTCAAGGATGGCACGACAGCTGTTTGGTACTGTTCTTTGAGTGTCATAGGATTAGGCGGCGCGCTTATTATGGCGAGCTGGTTTACCGCCGACGACGAGCATCACATTGGACGCGTTCATCGGCATCGAGAATTCAACGGTCTGGCCTTGAGCGTCAGCTTTAGCAGCGCGCATATGGCGCTTCTTCACGTTGACACCTTCAACCACAACGCGGTTGAGTTTTGGAAACGTCTGGATGACTTTTCCTTTTTTGCCTTTGTCGGCCCCGGCGATCACGATGACTTCATCGCCGGTTTTAATGCGGAGTTGTGTCATAGGATGTTAGAGGACTTCAGGCGCAAGAGATACGATCTTCGCATAGCCGCGAGCACGAAGCTCACGAGCCACTGGCCCGAAGATGCGGGTACCTTTTGGTTCTTTTGTTTTAGGATCGATGACGACCGCAGCGTTTTCATCAAAGCGGATATACGTACCGTCAGGACGACGCGTCTCTTTGCGAGAACGGACGAGCACGACATGCACGACATCGGACTTCTTGACGACGCCACGAGGGTCAGCGGATTTTACAGCACACGTAACAATGTCACCGAGACGGCCATAACGCTTCTGGAAGCCGCCATTTACGCGGATCACCTGAAGAATTTTGGCACCCGTGTTATCAGCCACGGAAAGCATGGAGCGATGTTGGACCATAGAGATTATGCAGCTTTAATGGTCGACAGATAGCGCCAGTTTTTGTCACGGCTCACCGGGCGGCACTCTTCGATTTCGACGATGTCACCCATATGGGCAGCACCAATCTCATCGTGGATCTTGAATTTCTTCGAGATCGTGAAGTACTTGCCGTACTTCTCGTGCGCCACGCGACGGTCTACGCGAACAACAGCCGTTTTAGACATGGCTGTCGAAACAACGGTGCCCTGAAGGCGACGTGGTTGCGTTGAAGATGATTGAGTCGTTGACATAATTACTTGGTGGCACTCGTCTTAGCGAGCGCGTGAACGGTGCGGGCAAGTTCGCGGCGTTTAGCGCGAACCGTGCGTACCTTGAGATATTGGCGGGTCTTCACTTTGAAGCGCAGGTCGCGCAATTCGGCACGAAGCTCTTCAGCTTGGCGACGAAGTTCGACAGGCGTCTTCAGTGAGAGCTCTTTGAAGTTCGACATAGCTTTATTTGCTTACGTACTTGCAAATCGGTGAGAGCTTATAGGCAGCGCTTTGTAACGCTTCTTTTGCTACTTCGGCCGAGATGCCGTCCATTTCATAAATGATGGTACCTGGACGAATAACAGCAACGTAGTGATCAGGAGCACCTTTACCGGAGCCCATCGGCACTTCATTGCCTTTCTTCGTCACTGGCTTATCCGGAAACACACGAATCCAGACTTTGCCACCCTTCTTGATAAAACGGGTGAGAACACGACGGCCGGCTTCGATCTCTTGAGAAGTGATCCAGGCTGGGGTCATCGCTTTCAAACCGTATGAACCGAAGGCGAGCTCAATCTTGGTGGACGCGGTGCGGATATTGCGGGCGCGGCCCTTTTGCCACTTGCGATATTTGACTTTCTTTGGAATCAACATATGGCATTAGGAAGCTTGTTCTGATTGAGGGGCTGCAGGTGCCGCAGGGGCAGCCGGAGCTGCTGGCGTGCGAGGACCTGAACCGAATGAAACAGGACGACCGGTACCGCCGCCGCGAGCATCGCGACGAGGACCGCCCATGCCGCCACCCATACCATCGCGACGGCCATCACGACGAGCGTCAGGACGACGCGGTGTGGTTGGCTGGTAGATAGCAGGACGTTCGCCATTGAACACATCGCCGCGATAGATCCAAACTTTTACGCCGATAGAACCGGCCTTGGTTTGAGCAAAATCTGCAGAGTAGTCAATGTCGGCGCGAAGGTTTGTGAGAGGGATTTTGCCCCAACCCAACCATTCACGACGGGCAATTTCAGCGCCGTTCAAACGACCGGATACCGCGATTTTTACACCGAGGGCACCGGCTTTTTTGACGCGTTCAATCGTCATCTTCAATACGCGGCGAAAAGCCATGCGGCGTTCAAGGTCAGAAATGACCGACTGAACGATAAGCGCGGATTCAACACCAGGATTGCCGACTTCTTGAACATTGAGGTTAACACGGAGCGTTTTGAGCTGGCCTGGGAAGAATTTCTTTTCGATTTTCTTCTTGAGGACATCCGAACCTTCGCCGCCGCGGCCGATGGCGATGCCAGGGCGCGCTGCTTGAACCGTGATCGTGACAACGCCGCGTGAGCGTTCGATGTCGATGCGGTTCACACCTGCTTCTTTCAATTCCTTTTCCAAGTATTCGCGGATGCCGAGATCTTGTTGAAGGGATTGGCGATACACATCATCGCGGGCGAACCAGCGAGATGGCCAGGTGGTGGTCATTCCGAGACGGAAGACCTTGGGATTGACTTTGTGACCCATAGATTAGGCGGTTTTCGGAGCAGCTTTCTTAGCACGAACGACCTTCTTTGGAGCTTCTGCTTTCGCAGGCATGTCCTTCTTGTCAGCAAGAACGATCGTGATGTGGGTGGTGCGCTTGCGAATCGGAGCCGCACGACCGAAGGCGCGTGCGCGGAAACGCTTAAGCGTAGGACCGCCGTCAGCCACGATGGACTTTACGTACAAGTCTTCTTTTTGAAGGTGAAAGTTATGGTTTGCGTTGGCAACGGCGGAGAGCAAGAGTTTAAGCACCGGCTCGCTTGCGAGCTTAGGCACAAAATGCAACTTGGTTTCAGCGGCTGCGACCGACAATCCTCGGATGGTATCCACAACAAGGCGAACCTTGCGAGGAGACATGCGGAGGAAGCGGAGATAGGCTTTTACTTCCATAGCGATTATTTCTTAGCCGCTGGTGCTGCAGGCTTTGCTGCGGCATCAGCTGACTTGGTTAATTTACCGCCGTGGCGCGTGAATTTGCGGGTGAGCGAAAATTCGCCGAGCTTGTGGCCCACCATGTTCTCGACGACGAGCACAGGAACATGCTGCTTGCCGTTATGAACACCGAAGGTGAACCCAACCATCTCCGGCGTAATCGTCGAAGAACGGTACCACGTCTTGATGACGGTCTTCGATCCCGGGCCTGCCTTCTTGATTTTCTCAAGAAGCTTTGGCTCGGTGAAAGGACCTTTTTTGAGACTGCGAGACATAGATTAGAGGGAGTTGCCCTTGCGGCGGCGAATAATGAATTTGTCGCTAGCAAGATGGCGGCGACGCGTTTTGACACCGAGAGCATGCTTGCCCCACTTGGTCTTCGCGTACTTCATACCGATTGGGTGCTTACCTTCACCACCACCGTGAGGGTGGTCTACTGGGTTCATGACCTTACCGCGAACCGTAGGACGGATACCGCGATGGCGCATACGACCAGCCTTACCCCAACGGACGAGGTGCCAATCTTGGTTAGAAACTGAACCGATGGTTGCCATGCAGCCCTTAGGCACGCGACGGGTTTCACCGGATGGGAGCTTGATGACCGCAAAGTCATCTTCGATCGCCATGAACTCGATGCGGGAGCCGGCGCCGTGGCCGAGCTGACCGCCCTTGCCTGGTGCCAATTCGACCGAGTGGATCGTGGTACCAACAGGGATTTTCTGAAGTGGCAAACGGTTACCAGGAAGGATTTCAGCTTCGGTGAGAGAAGAGACGATCACATCGCCAACCTTCATACCGTCTGGGGTAAGTACGTAAGACTTAACACCGTCCTTATAGGTAACAAGTGAGATACGGGCACCGCGATTCGGATCGTATTCGACCGATTTCACGGTTGCAGGGATGTCGTAGCGGCTACGGGTGAAATCAACCTCGCGGATGAATTTCTTGTGGCCACCTCCCTGGTGGCGAACGGCGATTTTACCGCCATTGCGACCAGCCTTGTTTTTGCGCGAAATGATGAGGGATTTTTCAGGCTTGTCAGTAGTGACATCTGAGAAATCCTGCACCGAGATATTGCGCTGCCCAATGGTGACTGGGCGGATTTTTTTGATCGGCATAGGGAGGATTAGACGCCTTCGTAGAGATCAATCTTCTGACCAGGCTTAAGGGTCACAAGAGCTTTTTTGAGATCAGAGCGGTAGCTGACGCGGCGACCTTTTTTAACAGGCTTGCCGTTCACGTTGATGATGCGTACCGCGGTAACCTTGACGCCATAGAGCGATTCGACTGCACGCTTGATGGAGATCTTCTCTGCATCTTGTGCAACTTCGAATACGTAGGTGCCCTTTTCTGCCAAGCGTGCAGCCTTTTCGCTGACGCGAGGAGCACGGAGCAAGCGGCTTGAAAGGTCATTACCTTTCGTTGCCTTTGAAGCAACGGATGCTTCGGCTGCTGGCTCGGTCTTCTTGGCCGGAGCACGCTTTGCTTTGGTGTCTTCGGTTTTTGCCGCAGCTTTTGGCTTGCGGATCTTGTCGAGGAGAGCCATAGGATTAGGCGTAGAGTTTCTCGAACGAAGCGACAGCATCCTTTAAGAATGCCACCGACTTGTGACCGAGAACATCGACCAAGTTGACGGAGTTAGAAGAAACAAGCGTCACCGATTGAAGGTTGCGAACCATGCGCATAAGCGATGGATCAGCCTTTGGTGAAACCAAGAGGATCGTGCGGCCCACTGGGAGCTTCTTGATCATCTCAGCCAATACCTTCGTCTTGATCGCTTCGGTGTTGACCGAGTCGATAACGAGAAGCTGCTTGTTGATAAGCTTGTCAGAGAGAGCCATGAACAGCGCTTTCTGCTTTGCTTTACGATTGATTTTAAGTTCAAAATTACGTTCAGAGCGTGGACCGAAAACGATACCACCACCAACCCACTGCGGAGAGCGGATCGAACCCTGACGGGCACGGCCAGTACCTTTTTGCTTCCATGGCTTTTTACCACCACCACGGACTTCTCCGCGATTCTTGGTACTAGCAATCGTACGGCGTGCATTCGCGCGCTGTGCGGTTACGGCTTCATGGACGAGGCCGGCGTTTGGTTTTACGGCAAAGATTTTGTCATTAAGTGCGAGATCGCCGACAATTTTACCTTCTTGGTTGTAGATAGAGATTGTTGCCATACGATTACGCGGTAATGATTTCGACGATTGAATGGCGAGCACCAGGGACAGCGCCTTTCACCGCGATGATGCCGCCTTCGCGGATCTCAACGATGACAAGATTCTGAACCGTGACGCGTGCGTCACCCATGTGACCACCCATACGGTGACCCTTAAAAACGTGCTGAGGTCCACCGGCACCACTCGAACCAGGCATACGAAGCTGATCTTTGTGACCGTGGGAGGCTGGAGAGCCACCAAAGCCGTGACGCTTTACAACACCAGCAAAACCGCGACCCTTTGACGTGCCGACAACGTCGACAACATCGCCGATGGCGAATACCGATGCATCAAGCGTGTCGCCGCGTTTCAATGAAGAATCGCTACCGACACGAAAGTCACGAAGTACTGAAAGAGCTGGGAGGTCCTTAAGGTGGCCAGCTTCAGGCTTGTTGAGACGCTTTGCGTTCTTGAAGCCGAGCTGAACCGACGAAACATGATCTTTGTCTGCCGTCTTGACCTGAGTCACGACGCAAGGGCCGGCCTTGATGAGCGTCACCGGAACGACGGTGCCGTCTTCGCGGTAGACCTGCGACATCTCGATCTTTTCGCCGATAATGAACTTGTTCATAGTTCGGATTGGTCGCTGAAGTAAATAAGTAAGAGAAAAAATAAAACGGGGTCTGCGGGCGATTTTCGACATCGTCCCCAAACCCCGTCCGCAAAAAATGCGTTCGGAACAGGTTCACGGATGTGCGATTCGCTGCAGGGAGGTTATCCATCGAGTAAAAACTCGTGGAACTTTCTCCTTGGGAAACGTTTGTGAAATTGAGGCAAGATTTACATCTTGATCTCAACGTCGACACCAGCTGGAAGATTCAACGACGTTAGAGCGTCGATGGTCTTTGCATTTGGGTCAACAATGTCCACCACGCGCTTATGAATGCGCATTTCGAACTGCTCGCGAGCATCCTTGTGGACGAAGGTAGAACGGTTAACGGTCCACTTCTTCTTCTCGGTAGGCAATGGGATCGGACCAATGACTTTTGCACCAGAGCGCTCCGCCGTCTCGATGATCGTACGGGTTGCCTGGTCAATAATCTTGTGGTCGTACGCGCGAATTTTGATACGCACGCGTTGCCCTGCTGCTGGAGCTTTTGCTTTTGCTTCGGTCATGTGGTTTTGAGGGAGGCCATGGCATTCCCCATCTCCGCTCGATTACTGAGTATCCTCAGAAACCAAGCGGAGAGGAGGAAACCTCCTCTCGCTATGGATTTATTTAACGATCTTGAGAACAACACCAGCGCCGACCGTGCGACCACCCTCGCGGATGGAGAAACGCATCTTGTCTTCGATAGCAACTGGGCTGATGAGCTTAACAACCATCTTGATGGTGTCACCTGGTTGAACCATGGCAACATCAGTTGGAAGGGTAACTTCACCGGTAACATCTGTCGTGCGGATGTAGAACTGAGGTTTGTAACCCGTGACAAATGGCTTGTGGCGGCCGCCTTCTTCTTTGGTGAGGGCGTACACTTCAGCTTCGAATTCAGAGTGAGGAGTGATCGAGCCTGGCTTGGCAAGAACCATACCGCGCTCAATGTCTTCTTTCTTTACACCGCGGAGAAGGAGACCAGCATTGTCGCCAGCCATACCTTCGTCGAGCTGCTTGTTAAACATTTCGATACCGGTAACAACGGAGTTACGGGTTTCGCCGAGACCAATAATTTCAATTGGTTCGTTGATCTTCACCATACCGCGTTCGATACGGCCGGTTACCACCGTGCCACGGCCTTCAATCGTGAAGACATCTTCAACTGGCATGAGGAAAGGCTTTTCGATTTCACGGACAGGTTCAGGGATCCATTCGTCACAAGCCTTGATAAGATCAAGGATTGGCTTGGAAGCTGCTTCATCCATTGGGTTCTGAAGGGCCTTGAGAGCCGAACCGCGGATAACTGGCGTGTTCTTGCCGTCGAATTCGTACTTCGAAAGAAGTTCGCGAATTTCTTCTTCAACAAGATCAACGAGCTCAGCGTCATCAACCATGTCAACTTTGTTCAAGAAAACAACAATTGAAGGAACACCAACCTGACGTGCAAGAAGAATGTGCTCGCGCGTCTGAGGCATAGGACCATCAGTTGCGGATACAACCAAGATAGC
>Ga0209277_10000083_pt1 | contig 46493 bp, 39 predicted proteins | sample JI81AbrownDNA_FD_187503 | JGI IMG/M metagenome (GOLD analysis project Ga0209277, IMG submission 187503) | Wastewater effluent complex algal communities from Wisconsin, to seasonally profile nutrient transformation and Carbon sequestration -... | ecosystem: Engineered > WWTP > Effluent > Algae... | reverse complement strand
GCGCAGCGATCGCAGGAGCAGATCAGCTCAGAGATTTTTGAAGCCGGTGCCAGCACTGGCGTACTGGAGGGAACGCAGATGCGAGAAGCATCAGGTCTTGTTGCCAGCATTAATAATCCAGGGATGCTGTGGACCCACAATGACAGTGGTAATGCAGCCGAGATTTTCCTGATCGATGGTACAGGGAAATTAAAATGCACGATTCATTTCCCTGGCTTAAAGAATCGCGATTGGGAGGAGATTGCCATTGGCGCAGGGCCCGATCCAGCTAAAAGCTATCTCTACATCGGGGAAATAGGTGACAACAACGCTGTGTATGAGTATAAATTTATTTACAGGATTGAGGAGCCGGTAATAACGGGAAGTATAAAGGACTCCTCGCTGACCAATGTTGACAAAATAAAATTCCGGCTATCAGACGGAGCGCGGGATACCGAAGCTATGACGATCGACCCGGTTACAAAGGACATTTTTATTTTTTCCAAGCGCGAAAGAAAGGTTAACCTGTACAAGCTCTCTGGTACAGTATCCACAACTGAAGTAATGACGGCTGAACGGGTTTTAGAGGGACTACCCTTCACGTGGATTGTTGCTGTGGACATTTCGGAAGATGGCAGTGAAATTTTGGTAAAGAACTATGATAATGTCTTTTACTGGAAACGATTGTCAGGAGAATCAGTTGACGAGGCGATTAAGCGAACGCATGAAACGTTGCCCTATTCACCCGAACCACAAGGGGAGTCAATTGCCTTTTCCCGTCAAGGAGATGGGTATTACACCACCAGCGAGCAAAAGAATAAAATGCCGCAGCATCTTTATTTCTACAAACGCAAGTAGTTTAAGTAACAGCTATCCATCCACTTAGCACATTGTTTAGCTCTTTGTGGGGTTTGGGAGTTACCTTTTTATTCTAATCTGTATCTTTGGGCTACTAATAAAACTACAAATCAATTATGATTAACATTAAAAGAATCCTTACCAGTACACTTGTCATTGCCGTGCTTGCGTTTACCGCCTGTAGTGATGATGACTCGAGCCCGAAAGAGCAGTTCTCATTTGACGGTGAAACCTTTACACTGAAAGACGCAAAGATATATCTAACCTATGATGCCGGCAATGGAACACATCTTTATAGAGATTATTTTATTTCCGATGGCACATACACAAATGCCGATGGTAATGATGGCTGGTCAATGGAAGATTATGATAATGCAACCTATTTCATAGGTATTGAATTAGCTGTTCCTTCAGAAGAAGAGATAGGAGCTGGCGAATTTCCGCAGTGGAGTAACTGGACAGGAGTTGAGACGAACATCAGCTATATTTACTTTGAGTCTGGTGATGGAGAGGATGAGGTTGAATACTATACGGACAATGATACGGAAGATAATTCACCTGTAATCGTTTCAGGAGGAATAGAAGATGGGGATACCATGACACTGAAGTTTAATGGTAAACTTATGTATTACTTTTTTAACGGCACGAACTGGGTTGAAGAGACAGTATCCGGTAAATTCTACGTTAAAGGTAAAGTGAACGATGAACGGGAAAGTGGAGGTCCAGCAAAGGTCAGTCGAAGAACTAGCGTAAAGGGGTACCATTAGGAGATGCAAGTACAATGAAAAAGGCGCTTCAAGCGCCTTTTTTTGCCTTTATTTCTAACCTGTTTTAGACAACTCCCTGTGCTTTCATCGCATTAGCAACTTTTACAAAGCCCGCGATGTTTGCTCCTACCATATAATTGCCCGGCTTGCCATATTCTTTTGCAGCTGCCAGGGCTGTATCGTGAATGCTTTTCATAATTCCGCGAAGTTTTCCGTCAACTTCTTCGCGAGTCCAATTGGAACCCATAAAATTCTGAGTCATCTCCAGGCCTGAGGTTGCAACACCACCTGCGTTCGAAGCCTTGCCAGGTGAATACATCACGCCATTATCGATAAGAACATTAATGCCTTCAATAGTCGTTGGCATGTTAGCTCCTTCGCCCAATACTTTTACCCCGTTCTTAACGAGATTGCTTGCGTCTTTTCCGTTAACCTCGTTCTGCGTAGCACAGGGAAAAGCACAATCAGCTTTAATATTCCATAGCGGATTGTGATCGCTTTTTGCGTCAACATCTTTATACGTGCACTTGTATTTATCTGCGTAGTCTTTGATCCTCCCTCTCCGGTTGTTTTTTAGATCCATCAGGAATGCAAGCTTCTCCGTTGTAAACCCGGCCTCATCATGAATAAATCCATTTGAATCGGAAGCACTAATAACCTTACCACCCATTTGAATTATTTTCTCAATCGCATATTGCGAAACATTTCCGGAGCCTGACACCAGACAAGTTTTTCCTTTTAGACTGTCGCCTTTATTCTGCAGCATGTTCTCCGCAAAATAAATCAGGCCATAACCGGTAGCTTCCGGACGAATCAGGCTGCCGCCCCAACCAATGCCTTTGCCGGTAAGAACTCCGGTAAACTCATTTCTTATTTTTTTGTATGCACCAAACAGATATCCAATCTCGCGACCGCCTACACCAATATCGCCCGCAGGCACATCAAGCCGGTGACCAATGTGGCGTGCAAGCTCACCCATAAAAGCCTGGCAAAATTTCATGATCTCGTTTTCGGATTTTCCTTTTGGATCAAAATCAGAGCCGCCTTTGCCGCCTCCCATCGGGATACCGGTGAGTGCATTTTTAAAGATTTGTTCGAACGCTAAAAACTTCAGCACGCTTTGATTAACGGAAGGATGAAATCTTAGCCCGCCTTTATAAGGACCAATAGCGCTATTCATCTGAACCCGGTAGCCGCGATTCACCTGAACCTCACCTTTATCATCAAGCCAGGTAACCCGAAAGGAGATAAGCCGTTCGGGCTCAAGCATACGTTCAAGCAGCATTAATTTTTTGTATTCAGGATTTTTATCAATCACCGGCAGCACGGAGTCAATGACTTCTTCAGCAGCTTGTAAAAATTCGGGTTCGTTTGGATTGCGTTGCGTGATAAAGGCAAGAATATCAGATTTGGCCATACGGTAAATTTTACTCCAAGTTAGCAGAAGAGAACTTATTGCAAACGTTTTCGGTGGGGTTTTTGGCGCCTTGTCTTCAGCAACGGCATTCGTATTTTTGACGATGCAGAAAATTAAGCTTCATCCGCAGGGTCCTGAACTTTCACGAATTGTTGCAGGGGCCTGGCGCTGGAATACCGTTTCACCTTCCCAGATCGATGCGCTGATTAAAACATCACTTGAAAATGGCATAACATCATTTGATCATGCCGACATCTACGGTAATTATACCTGCGAAGAAACTTTTGGCAATGCCTTGCGCGGCAATTCTTCACTTCGCAGTCAGCTGAAGCTAATCACCAAGTTTGGGATAAGGATGTTGTCAGACAAAAGGCCTGAGCATAAAGTAAAGCACTACGACACCTCAACAGAACATATTGTAAAATCAGTTGAGAATTCGCTACATGCATTAGGCACAGATCATATAGATATATTGCTTATTCATCGGCCCGATCCGTTATTAAATCCTGAAGAAACGGCAGCAGCCTTTGCAAAACTTAAACAACAAGGCAAGGTTTTATTTTTTGGAGTATCAAATTTTACAACCACACAGGTTGAGATGCTTCAATCGTACATGTCTTTACCGTTGGTAACGAATCAAATTGAGCTGTCGTTATTTAAGAATGACAGTTTTTTTAATGGAGATGTTGACGTGATGATGAAGCTTAAAATGCGTCCTATGACATGGTCGCCTTTAGGCGGAGGAAAATTCATGGATGATGAACGTGTAAAGGGTGTGTTTGAGAAAATCTGCAATCAATATCAACTTACTTCAACGCAGCTTTTACTGGCCTGGCTGTTAATGCATCCAGCCGGAGTTGTGCCCATTATCGGCACCACGAAGCCTGAACGCATTGCAGAAAGTACGAAAGCTCTTGCTGTTAAGCTGACACGTCAGGATTGGTTCGGGCTTTTAAAGGCGGTTTCCGGTACGGACGTTGCCTGATACAATTTTGAACTACATTTGGTATGTAAACGTGATGGTATGAGAAGTGTTTTGAGCGCAGCCGTTTTCCTTTTCATCTTTAGCAGCAAGATATATTCACAAGAGGTAGACCTCGTACGGCTTGGATATGCATCTTCGGCAGTTTCCGCCAAGCAGATTGGGATGGCCGTTTCAGCCGATGGTAACCTTGTAGCCTTTGTTTACAATGACAAAACCGTAAAGATTTTTGACATAACTGCAAACAAATTTGTAAAACGATTTGCCGGTCCGTATACAACGTTGTTCGATGTCCATCTAACACCCACAAACATTATTCTGATCGGTCTGAACGAAGTTCAAATATGGAATTGGAGAGAAGAACGACTTGTAAAAACATTTGCGCTAACGAACCAAGCTACCAAAACAGCTTTTTCAGGAAAGCATAATCTTCTTGCGGTCGGACAAAAGGAGGGAACAGTAGGCCTTTTTAATGTTGAAAAAGCTGAACAAGTAAATGAGCTTTTTTATAAAACGCATCACATAAGCGCCCTGGCTTTTCACCCGAACGGAAAAAGCATTGTTGTCGGGGTAATGACTTTTCTCAAAAGCCTCAATCCACTTAAGCAGTTCGATGTCGCCACGGGAAATGTAATTGCAAGCTCATCGCCCGGTATTTACAGCATGGCCGTATATAATGAAACCGGAACCGAACTTGTAACCTCCGGGATGAATGCGCTTGGACTAAAAACTGTACTTACAATTTTTGACGGCACAGATTTGTCATTCATTGACCAACTGGAGCAGGAGGTGATTATTCTTAACGCATTAATTCCGTATGGCGGCATTGTAGCCGACAAGAAGCTTCTGGCCATAACAGCTTCTTCGTCATTTAATGTTTATGATCTTCCATCCGGGCAACGTTCGTTCACTACCATGTCAGACAAGGTCAAGCTTCCGGCATATGGTATACTGGGTGTTGGATCGTTCAACGTCTATCCGCTTTCAAAAGATAAGGTACTGTTCAACGGCTCAAAGAATAACATCAATCAGATCTATGATGTAAAGACCAATTCTATTGTAGGATACTTTTTTTCTGACAGCAATGATGATTTTGCGATTGTTTCGCGTGATGGCCGGGTTGACGGCACTCCAGATGCGCTCGAAAAAGTTTACTGGACTGCCAAAAACTCATCTAAGAAGACTTCATTAGAGAGCACCTTTGAGCAGGGCTTTGCACCCAGACTGCTAGGTGCTATTGTGGGAGATAAGGCTATGCCGCAGCAGGAGTTTAAGGTTGAACAAGCAAAAATTCCGGTTATTAGTTTACAATCTTTTAATGGGAAAGCTCCGGGTAGTGCCATGTCAGCGCAATCACAACTAAAGGCAGCGAAGTTTGACATACAGGTGAAGGAACATCCTCAGGAAATAACGGAACTCAAGCTGTTTCAAAATGGCAAGCTTGTAAAAACCTTGCCAGGCAACGGTTCCAACAAGTATTCAGTTGAAGCTACGCTTAACACTTCATTTGGCGAGGATAATTTCTTCTACCTCACAGCGGGAAGTAAGTCAGGCATTGAGTCTGAAAAAATAAGATTCACGGTTGTATATAAAGGCGCAACCGAAGATAAACCGAAGCTTTACCTTGTTACAATAGGCATTAACAAATACAAAAATGCCAAGTACAATCTTAACTATGCACAAGCAGACGCGGACGGAGTGGAGAAGGCTATCAAGACAAATTCCGGCTCGCTGTTTAAAGAGGTTGTTCCATACAACATCCGAAACGACAAAGCGGTTAAAGCTACTATACTGGCAACGCTGGATGACATTAAAAAGAAATCGCTGCAGCAGGATGTATTGATAGTGTATTATGCTGGTCATGGCGTAATGACGCAGGGCGAAAATGGAGAATTCTATATTGTCCCTCACGACATTATTCAGCTCTATGGAAAAGACGACATATTAAAGGATAAGGGCATTTCGGCCACAATGCTCAAGCAGTATGCTCAGGAGATTAATGCGCAGAAGCAGGTTTTTATTTTAGATGCGTGTCAGTCGGCCGGGGCACTTGAAACCGTTGCAGTTCGCGGTGCAGCTGAAGAAAAAGCAATCGCACAGCTGGCGCGAAGCACAGGAACTTTTTGGATAACGGCAACAGGCTCAAATCAGTTTGCCACGGAGTTTGAAAAGCTGGGACACGGAATTTTTACCTATGCATTACTGGATGGAATAAACGGAGCCGGAGATGCTAATCGTGACAAAAAGCTGACTGTACGAGAGCTGAGCACGTTTATTGAAAATAAAGTACCGGAACTGTCGGAGAAATACAAAGGCAGCGCACAATTCCCATCTGCCTACTCGTTTGGAAACGATTTCCCGATCGTGATCTATAAAGAGTAAGAATATTCCGGGATTATTTTCTTTTGTGCTGTAACATTCCTTCCTTCAATTTTGTATTCATAGTAAAGTATTCATGGCGAAGGGTTCAGACAAAAAAGTAACAGATGGCACGGGTCACGAATACATCGAAATCATTGGTGCGCGGGAGCACAATCTCAAAAATGTAAGCGTATCATTCCCCCGCAATAAGCTGGTGGTGCTTACCGGAATCAGCGGAAGCGGGAAATCTTCACTCGCCTTTGATACCATTTATGCGGAAGGCCAAAGACGATATATGGAAAGCTTTTCGGCCTATGCGCGAAGCTTTATCGGCAACCTGGAACGGCCGGATGTGGATAAGATCAACGGCCTGAGTCCGGTTATCTCAATTGAACAAAAGACAACTTCCCGGAATCCACGCTCAACAGTAGGAACTGTAACAGAGATATATGACTTCATGCGCTTGCTGTATGCGAGGGCGGGAGAAGCATACTCCTACTTAAGCGGTGAAAAAATGATTCGCCAGTCGGAGGATCAGATTCTCGATGCTCTTCTGAACAATTTTAGCGACAAGAAATTGGTACTACTTGCTCCCATTGTGCGAGGCCGTAAAGGTCATTACCGCGAATTGTTTCAACAGATCAGAAAGCAGGGCTATACAAAAGTCCGGGTAGATGAAGAAGTGTTAGACATCACTGCAAAAATGCAGGTTGATCGCTATAAGATACACGACATTGAAGTAGTGATTGATCGGATTGTTGCCGATAAAAAAGATCGCGCACGCATTGGCCAGTCCATTAACAAGGGACTGAAGGAAGGGAAAGGGGTAGTAATGATTCTGGAAGACAATGGAAGGGTTCATCATTTTTCAAAGTTCCTGATGGATCCAAAAACCGGGTTGTCATACGATGAGCCCGCACCAAACTTGTTTTCATTTAACTCGCCTTACGGTGCGTGTCCGGCCTGCAACGGACTTGGGCAAATTGAAGAGATTACGGAAGAATCTGTAATACCCGACAAAAACTTAAGCATCAGCCGCGGAGGAATTTTACCGTTGGGAGAATACCGTGACATCTGGATCTTCAAAAAAGTGGAAGCGATTTTGAAACGCCATAAGCTTACACTCAGTACACCCATTAAAGATGTTCCGAAAGAGGTTATTAAAATTTTACTGTATGGCGATGACGTTCCGGTAGCGGTGGCCTCCGTTAAGTATCCGGGTACAGACTGGAATACAAAGTTTGAAGGCATTGTAAATTTTTTACAAAAGCAGCGCGATGAAGGCTCGGAAGCTATTAAGAGATGGGTGGAAGATTTTATGATGGTGAAAACCTGTCCGGAATGCAACGGAGCCCGGCTGAAGAAAGAATCGCTTCATTTTAAAATTCATGATAAGAACATTGCCGAGCTCGCGTTGATGGACATTCAGCAGTTGAGTACCTGGTTTACTGGGCTTGAAGATAAGATCAATGAAAAGCAGCGAATCATTGCGACTGAAGTATTAAAGGAGATTCGTAAGCGCATTGGATTTTTACTCGATGTCGGATTGGACTACCTGAATCTGAACAGACCCCTGAGAACGTTGAGCGGTGGAGAAGCACAACGTATTCGTCTGGCGACACAGATCGGTACGCAACTTGTTGGTGTACTTTATATTTTAGATGAACCAAGCATTGGCTTGCATGCACGCGATAACGTAAAGCTTATCAAAGCATTGAAAGATCTGCGTGACCTGGGCAACTCGGTAATTGTTGTGGAGCACGACAAGGATATGATGCTGGAAGCTGACTATGTTATTGATGTCGGTCCGGGTGCCGGCCGCCATGGCGGACACATTGTTGCGCAGGGCGACCCTAAAACTTTTTTGAAAGGGAACAGTGCAACTTCAAAATACCTGAGTGGCAAGTTGGGCATCCAATACTTAAAAGAGAGACGTAAGGGAACAGGTGAAAAAATATCCTTAACAGGTGCTTCCGGCAACAACCTCAAGAATGTTGACCTTACGATTCCATTAGGAACCTTCATGTGCATTACGGGAGTTTCGGGCAGCGGAAAATCAACCCTGATTCACGAAACGCTCTTCCCTATTCTGAATAAATATTTCTTCAACTCAAGAACAGAGCCGCTTGAACATATAAAAATAGACGGTCTCAAACACATTGATAAAGTGATCGAAGTGGATCAATCTCCCATTGGAAGAACACCAAGATCAAATCCAGCAACATACACGGGAGTATTCACCGATATCCGTGATCTTTTTGCGCAGATGCCTGAAGCTAAAATCCGTGGCTATAAAACCGGCCGATTCTCTTTTAACGTAAAGGGCGGAAGATGCGAAACCTGTGAAGGCGCGGGGCTTCGATTAATTGAAATGGAATTTCTCCCCGATGTTTATGTGCCGTGCGAAACCTGCAAAGGGAAACGTTACAATCGCGAAACACTTGAGGTTCGTTTTAAAGGAAAATCAATTTCCGATGTGTTAGACATGACGGTAGAGGAGGCTGTAACATTCTTTGAGAACCAGCCGAAGATTTTGCGAAAGATTCAAACCCTGAGTGAAGTTGGGTTAGGCTACATTTCGTTAGGTCAGCATGCTACAACACTTTCGGGAGGTGAAGCGCAACGCGTGAAACTTGCAACTGAGCTTTCAAAGCGTGATACTGGTAAAACACTTTATATTCTGGATGAGCCGACAACCGGGCTGCATTTTCAAGACATTGCACATCTGCTGGATGTTCTCCAAAAGCTTGTTAACAAAGGAAATACGGTTCTTGTAATTGAACATAATCTCGATGTGATCAAATCAGCCGATTACATTGTTGATCTTGGACCGGAGGGCGGAGCAAAGGGCGGGAAGATAATTGCAAAAGGAACGCCTGAGGAAGTTTCAAAAAATCCGGCCAGCTTTACCGGTAAATTCTTAAAGGCTGAGCTCAATTAACATGAACGCCACACAGCGACAGTATCTTTTCGGAATAATCTTTTTTGGTGTTGGGATTTATTATATCACACACCGTTCATGGTTTGAGTCTTCGTTGTATATCGTGGCCGGCCTTGCTTTCGTTTTTAATGCGCTCGTCCTGGAGCCGAGGCTCGCGAAGCATAAAAAACCATTGACGGTCATTTCATGGATACTCATTATTAGTACCGGCCTTTTGTTGCTCTACATGATACAGTTCCACTGGTTTTAATCCATTCATGTAACAGCGCACGGTGCTGGTTGCTGAATTCTTTACCTTTGTGATTCGGAATGGTAAACAAGAAACGCTTATACTGGACACTGCAGATCACCGGCTGGCTGAGCTATGTTTTGCTGCAAATCGTTTTTTATAATTTCAGCAATGAAAGCGGAATCCCGCTTCGGAGAATTTTCTTTTTTACCATTGAGGGATTGATTTGTCTGGGCGTAACGCACCTGTTCAGAAATTACGTGAACCAATGGAAGTGGCTCAACCTGAGCGTTCCGAAAATGATGACGCGTGTATTGCCTACCATTTCTGTTCTGGGGATCGCTATTTATTTTCTGCGTGTGCCCTTTAGCATTTTATTCAACATTGTAACGGTTCAACGAGTAGCGTTTGATCCGAGGCAGATTATTATTGGTAGTTCATTCTATATCATTCTCCTCTTTGTGTGGTCGCTGTTCTATTTTACCTACCATTACATTGCGCGATATAACAAGTCACTGAAGTATGAGGCTTCCATGATCGAGATCGAGCTGAACAATTTGAAAAACCAGCTTAACCCGCATTTTATTTTTAATGCACTCAACAGCATCCGGGCGCTGGTGGATGAAAATCCGGTTAAGTCGAAACAGGCCATTAATCACTTATCGAATATTCTGAGAAACTCGTTGACCTTCGAAAAGAAAGGCCTGACAAAATTTGAAGACGAGTTGAAGATTGTAAAAGATTACCTGAGCTTGGAGAGCATCCGGTTTGAAGAGCGTTTAAAGACCGAGCTCGATATTCATTCCGAATCATCCAAGTTTCTGGTGCCGCCCTTCATGATTCAAACGCTTGTTGAAAACGGCATCAAGCACGGGATATCCAAGCTTACGCAGGGTGGAACAATTCACGTAAAAACCCTGGTGGATAAAAATCGTTTGAAGATACAAATCCGCAACAGCGGGCACCTGCTGAACGGTGCGAGAAAAGGTAAATTCGGAGGAACCGGAATTAAGAACACCATGCAACGGCTAAAACTTTTATATGGTGACGAGGCATCGTTCAGGATAGTCAATGAGAATAATAATTTTGTTTTAACAGAAATAATCATCCCACAATTTATAAACACAGCGTAAAATAAGTAACACATGAAAGCATTAATTGTTGATGACGAGCGTTTGGCCCGCAAAGAGCTGATGAAACTTTTAGAGGAACATCCATCTATCGAAATAGTGGGAGAGGCCATGAATGCAGAGGAGGCAATACAAATGGTGAATGAGCTTAACCCCGATCTGCTTTTCCTGGATATTCAAATGCCGGGCAAAACCGGCTTTCAATTGCTCGAAGAGCTGGATGCGGTTCCCTTTGTTGTGTTCACTACTGCATACGATGAGTTTGCCCTGAAAGCTTTTGAGGTGAACGCGCTAGACTATTTGCTTAAACCTATTCAGGCTGACCGGCTTTCAGAAACGGTTAGTAAAATTCTGGACAAGGAAAAAAGTAAATCGGCAGCCATACGCAGCGCGGATAAGAAGCTTGGGTTGAACGATCAGGTTTTTGTGAAGGATGGTGACCGTTGCTGGTTTGTGAGTCTTAATAATGTGCGCATGTTTGAGTCAGATGGAAACTACATCAAGGTGTACTTTGACAGTAACCGGCCGATGATTCATAAATCATTAAACGCACTCGATGAAAAGCTTGACGAGCGTGCCTTTTTCCGGGCAAGCCGCAAGCACATTATAAATCTTAGTTGGGTAGAAAGCATCGAGCAATGGTTTAATGGAGGTCTGATGGTAAAGCTTAAGGGTGGTGATAAAGTGGAGGTTAGCCGGAGACAGGCGGCCAAGTTTAAGGATATGATGAGTTTGTAAAAGTAAAAATACCGGTAACTACGTATTGATATTCTTCAAAAGAATTGTATTCTTTACGGCTTAAACAACTAAATCCCCCTTATGAAAAAATTATTATTATTTGCTTTTGCTCTGATTATGAGCACCGTTGTCTTTTCACAAGTTGAAAAAGGAGATATTAACGCTACAGCTAACGTTTCCTTTTCAAGCATGAAGTTTAAGGACCTTGATGATCCAATGAACATGACGAACATTAATTTTCGTGGTGGTTATTTCTTCACTAACAATATTGAAGCGGGCCTCGCGATAAGCGTTTCAGGGACGTCAACAGGAGGAGAAAAAACAACCACACTGGGCTGGGGTCCTTATGCGGTTTATAATTTCCTTACAGCGGATGCAAAACTGCTACCGTATGTGGGCGCAAACTTTCTCAATGTGAATATGGATCAGGAGGGAGTTGACCCCATTAATCAGATCGGTGGATTTGTTGGTGCAAAGTATTTCCTGACGGAGGTAGTAAACATCGATACCAGCTTAAACTATACTTCATGGTTGGGTGACCTTAAGGGTTCCTCCCTTGTTTTCAATGTTGGTGTTGGTATCAACTTCGGTAAGCTGTAGTAGTTTTTTTAGGTCAATAATATTGAGGATGTGGCTTCACATCCTCTTTTTTTATTTAGTAACTTACCGTATGAAATTCAGCATAACCATATTAAGTCTTTTAGTAGGGTTAATACTATCCATAAGTGCCCATGCGCAGGATGTATACCTTTCCGCCTACAAAAAGTTTTCAAGCGGCTCGGGGGAAGTTGATAACATCTCCTTTTCAGATGATTCCAAAATAATTGGGGTCACTGATAAAAAGGGAAACCTTTATCTTGTAGAAACAGAATCTTCCAATGTTTTGAAAAAAATCCCCGCTTCGGGTAAAATCATTTTTCAGGAATTTCTGGATAAGGATAAAAAATTCATCGCTGTGCGGTCAAACGGCCAATTCTCTACCTATTCGTTGACTTCTTTTGAGGAAACGAAAGGCTCACAAACATTTCCATCACCCCTCTACGTTAGTCTTGACCCTAACCAGGTCTATTTGACTGTTCTTGAAAAAAATAATCAGATTGAAATATTCGACCTCAAAGCCGGCATGACTCAGACCCGGATTCAATCGGTTGGAGATTTGAAGAACCCGCTCTTTCTTGGATTTGATCGCTTTGGTCAGCAGCTCGCGGCCATCAATAATGTGGGCGAAAGTTTTAGCTGGGAATTCATCAATTCAAAATTTTTAAGAGAGCTGAAATTGCAAAGCGGAGAATACGGAGGATCGCGATCCGTCATTCATGCAGCTTCTGCCAGCAAAGGTTCTGATAATTTTGTAGTAGGTCTGCAGGAAGTTTTTATCCCCAAAGGAGGGGTTCAACCCGGTCGCCAACCGGAACGAAGAAACATACTTATTGCTTATGATTGGTCAACAGGTCAGGAAAAAAAGCGCGTTCCCGTTAGGTACCGGCCAGATGGTGTTGCCATGGGGCCCACTCCTTCAATCCTGTTTTATTACAGCAGCGATACCCGGAATATTTTTATCGTTAACCTCGACAGAGGTGAAGTAAATGAAAGTGTTGCCGTGGATGAACGCCCGAGCTCAATAGCACTATCAGATGATGGTAGTATTCTGGCTGTGGGAACGGTTTCAGGAATGGTTTATTTATTTGAAGTTGTTCGGAATAACCCGGCAGAAATTAACATCATTACCCCTGCCATCAACAGAAACTATGGTGAGCAGATCGTAAAAGGTTCAACGGTAACGGTGGAAGGAAAAATTGAAGGCTCCAATCGAATGAGCCAGGTGTTGATCAATGACACAAAAGCAGAACTGAATTCGAATGGAAGTTTTAAAGGAACAGTTGAACTTGTTCCGGGTAAAAACAGAGTTCGTATTGCCGCTCAAAACACGCAATCACAAACTATTAGCAAAGATTTATACCTGAACAGTGAGCCTGTACAACAGCAAAAAAATTCTGCAAGTGATGCTTCAAATTCATACGCTAAAAGGATAGCATTAATTATTGGGAACGCTGACTACACAACAACAAGCAAGCTTCGTAACACACTCAATGATGCCAAAGCTATGAGTGCCACGTTAAAAAGCCTTGGGTTTGACGTAACCACAATTGAGAATGGGACCTACGAAACAATTAAAAATGCGATTTATGCTTTTGGCGACCGCATTCAGGATGTAGACGTGTCCCTGTTCTTTTATGCCGGCCATGGGCTTGAGGTTGACGGAACAAATTACCTGGTGCCAGTAGATGCCGACATTCAATCACATCTGGATGTTAAACAGAAGTGTATTCCATTATCAGGCGTATCGAATACCATGGAGTTTGCAAACGATGAAGGATTAAATATGATCATTCTGGATGCTTGCCGGAACAACCCCTTCCCCGCAGGTAAGCGTGGCGGGACAGGCCTTGCAAGAATTAATGCACCGAGCGGAACGTTAATTGCCTATGCAACCGATCCGGGTTCGGTAGCTTCGGACGGTGATGGAACTAACGGATTGTACACCGGAGAACTGATTAAGCAACTTAAAGTTTCCCAGCGGATTGAAGACATTTTCATGCATACACGTAACAATGTGGAGCAAATTTCGGGCGGTAAACAACGCCCGTGGGAAGAAGCAAGGTTAAAAGGGATTTTTTACCTGAAGTAATTACTTCATCACCAGCTCAATCAACTCTTTTTGTACGTTCCAGTCTTTGGCAAGCTTCAGCATTGCCGTAGCTTCCATTTCGGTAACGTATCCTTTTAAGTTGTTGGATTGCCAGACCATGTTGATCAACTCTGTACGTTTATCTTTCGGATAGTCGGCAATAATTTCGTTGAGGTATTCGCGGGCGCGTTCAAAGGAAGTAATGTAATCTTCTTCAATAAATTTCAACGCCCACTTGTACTCCGCGTGCGCATCTAATGCATCCGCAGTTTTCTCCAGGTCAATGCGCTCGGGTTCATCCAGCCCGTGATAATAGAAGATCACAGCCTTCAGCAACATGTAAACTTTCTTTTCTTCCTGGGATTTCATGTGGGGTTCGGGTGTGAAAATTACAAAACTTCCGTGAGGTTGTATAAAACAGGTTTGCTCGGACTGGCATCCATCTCCAGGCTGGTAATCTGTAAATTCAGGAGATAAAGTCCGTCTTGAATTGTGTCTGCTACATATACAAGTTCGGTTATGGTACAGTTTTTTCGGATGCGTTCCGGAAATTCCCAGAAAGCTTTATGCGCTAAAAGCTTTCCGCCATCTGATTCCTTGTCAACACTGGGGAGATCAATAAGTAAATGATCAACACCCAACTCAACCAGGTAAGCGGTAGCTTCATGGCCCAGGTAGGGCGGGTTTGTTCCGGAATAGCGTGCAGTTCTTTTCCCCACGGTATTGGGCAGCGTTCGGATAATGATAGCCTGAGGTGTTTTGCTTTTTATCCGTTCCGCTAATGCTTTTCGTGTAATGATGAAATCTCCTGAAACTGCTAGTTCAGGCTTTATGGAAATCACTTCAGCAATAAAATGAAAGTCAGTAAGGCATTGATTAATTGTCGCCTGGTCAGCGGAAATATGCCCATAGCATTCTGTATGGGTACCATTTCCATGCGGTGTAATCGAAAGCTTTTGATAATTAACACTTCCGCCCTCCTGCACACTTCCGATAAAATCGCCCGAGCGGATGGTTTCCATAACAACCGGGTCGGCCCAATAGCAAGTAGGATTATCACTACCGGACTGTATAGGCAATGAAATGTCAAACGGCTGGGTAAGATCTGCGCGATACGTTCGATTGCGGAGGGTTAGTTGTATGATCATGCTGTAAAAAGATCAGATGAAATTTTATCGGCCAGTAACTTCCCCCGGTTTGTCAGCTTCAAGATATGATTTTCAAGGGTAACTAGCTGTTTGTTTAAGAGCTGGGAAATGTACTGTCTGTTTTCTGTAAACAAGTCATACCCATGCGTACGGTTTAAAAACTCAAGGTCAGTTCCCCAGGAAGTACGGAGAGAAGTAAGAATATATTCATTGATTTTATTTTCCCGCGAAAGAATTTCCCCTTCAAATGGAATTGTGCCGGCCTGAATAGCTTTTACATAAGCGTGGTTATTTGAAATATTGTACTGCCGGCTCTCACCGTTGAAAGAATGCGCGCTCGGACCAACGCCCAGATATCGACTCCCTTTCCAGTAACTGCTGTTGTGTTTGGAATAGAAATCCGGCTTGGCAAAATTCGAAATCTCGTAGTGCTCATACCCGGCTTTTGAGAGCTCCTGCATCAACGTTTCGAGATGCAAAGCCGATACTTCATCCGGTTCGGGTTTTAATTTGCCGGCTGCAGCCCACTTACCAAACGCGGTCTTCTCTTCAATGGTTAATGAATAGCACGAGATGTGCTCAGGACTCAGTGCAATAGCTTGAATAATGTCGTGTTCCCAGTCTTCAAATGTTTCTCCGGGCAGACTATACATTAAATCGATGCTGATATTGCTAAAACCTGCTTCGCGTGCATCATAAAAGCTTTTGACAGCGGAAGGCCCATCGTGAATACGATTCAATGATTTTAGCAGTTTTGTATTCAAAGTTTGAATGCCAATGCTTAGTCGGTTAATACCAGCCTCTCTGAATTCTGTTAAACTCAAAGGAGTAAGATCATCGGGATTTGCTTCAAGCGTAATTTCTGCATCCTCATCAATACGATGGATGGATCGGATGATACTCAGCACCTGCTTTATCTCTGAACTTGTTAGAAGGGACGGTGTACCGCCACCCCAGTAGATTGTTTTAACTGGTTCGTTCTGTAAATAGTCTTTTTGCAGAAGCAATTCTTTTGAAATGGCGCCCATCATTTCAGCACGGATCTGCTGATTAACTGAAAAGTGGAAGTCGCAGTAGTAACACGCCTGCCTGCAAAAGGGAATATGGATGTAGATACCAGCCATTAAAGTGTTTCAAAAATACGGTTTTGTTATCCGATCCTGATATTTTTGAGAGAATATGAGGATCGTTCTGCTTTTTGCTTTCGTGGCTTTTACACACGGTGTTGCAGCGCAGTTTGTTGTGAAGAAAGATTTTCAGTCGGAGTGGCTGATGCGTGACAGCGCAGCTTACCGGAAATTCGAAGAAGCCCAGCCGGTACATACTGTTTACATCAAGCTGCCGGTCAGGCAGTTTAGCACCGATTATTTTTTTCTTAAATCTTCCAATCCCGTTTCGGTCTTAGTAAACAATGCGTTAATTCTGGATCGTGTCACGAACATTAAATTTTCAGTAGATAGTCTTGCCAACCTATACCCGGCTGCAGAACTTTTTATCGCCATTCACAATGATCAATCCATTACAAAAGATAATCTGCAAACGCACATAGCATCAGCTGTTCTGTACCAAACACGCACCCCGGAAGAATTTTATCTAAAGACCCGCACTATCTTCCGGGATTATGTAATTACTTCGTTGCTCGTCTTAATTATTTTTCTGGTTACGATCATTCGGCTTAACCCGGGCTTATCATCCGATTACTTTTCAATTCGTAAAATATTTTCAAGACGTGAGAGTGAAGATGACCATTACTACTATCGTGTTACCAGCGCAACCATATTGTTTTATGTTTTCACGAGCCTATTATTGGGCCTTTACTTAATAGTCGTTGCACGGTTTACGGATGCCAAGTTGGGGCTCGAGGGTTTACTGCTGGTTTCTTATGGAGGATTGATTTTTACATGGTTGAAGGTTAGTGCGTACGTATTTTTGTTTTTATTTATAAAGATTGTCATCATTTATCTGATAAGCCTTTTATTTGGAATTCGGGAGATAGCAGGATATCATTTTTTTAATTTTGTACGCATCCTACTCGTAACAATCGGCATCTTTACACTGATCCTGTTGATTTATTTTATACTGCACGGGCAAGGACAAAGCTTCTATAATTTTTTATATGCTGCGATTCCGTGGATCTTAGGACTCTGGATTGTGCTCGGCTTTTTTAAGCTTGCCTCACGGATACGTCACTCTGCGTTCCATTTATTTTCGTACATTTGTGCTACTGAATTAATACCCTTCTTCATAATTATTGAGGTACTAAATAAGTAGGTGAATTTGTTACGTGTTGATATGAGTGAAAAAGTGAATGACAGGGCGCGGAAAGTAAAAAGCATCCTGGTTACGCAAGAGGCTCCCACCGATCAAAACTCTCCGTATTTAAAGCTGGCTGAAAAGTTCAACCTCAAGATTGATTTTCGTCCGTTTATTGAAGTGCAACCCGTTCCGATTAAGGAATTCAGAAAGCAAAAAATTGAAATTCTAAATTACACGGCAGTCATTTTTACGAGCCGCCACGCTGTAGATCATTTTTTTCACATTTGCCGAGAATTGAAAATTGAAATGCCGGCCGATATGAAGTACTTCTGTATTTCGGAACAGACTTCAAATTACCTTCAGAAGTATATCGTTATCCGGAAACGTAAAATCTTTACCGGCTTAAAAACCGCTCAGGATTTACTAGAGATTCTAAAAAAGCACAAAAACGAAAAATACCTTTTCCCCTGCTCTGATATTCGCAAGAATGACATTCCCGAGTTTTTAAAGGAAAATGGATTTGACTTCACCGAGTCTATCATGTACCATACAGTTGCCAGTAACCTGTCTGACCTGGAAAATGTTTTTTATGACGTGCTGGCTTTTTTCAGCCCGTCAGGTATCAACTCACTTTTTGTAAACTTTCCTGATTTTGAACAGAATAACACGCGTATTGCTGCGTTTGGTCCTACAACGGCCAAGGCGGTTCAGGATGCGGGTCTGTTGTTGGATATAGAAGCCCCTCTTCCAAATGCCCCCTCTATGACGGGAGCCCTGGAGCTCTACATCAAGAAGGCTAACGGGATTAAATAACTCCTTCATCCATTGTATTTTACAAAGTGTCATATTTTATTACACTTTAATTACACGGCCTTGAAAGTGTCGCAAAAAAGAACTTACTTTAAATCCTCCTTTTGGTGTTTTTAATGTCCAGACAAGGTTTTTATATAATTTTTTGCCTTTTGTTGCTGACTACTGCGGGTAAACTCTATGCCCAGCAGGATGCCCAGTTATCGCAGTACATGTTTAATCCCATTTACATCACTCCAGCTGCAGCAGGCGGGGAGGGCGTTAGCCGGTTTACGGCACTTCACAGGAGCCAATGGCTCGGATACGAATCGAGCGCTGGCGGTAAGGGAGCTCCAACTTCTCAATTGATTTCCTTCACAAGCCCGATACATAAAATTCACAGCGGTTTTGGCTCATATATTTTGCATGATAAGCTGGGAAACCTTAATAACCTTCACATACAGGCTATGTATGCCTATCACCTGGGTATTGGTGAAAGTAAGCTCAGCTTTGGATTGAAACTCGGAGCTGTTGCCCAGACCGTAGACGGTGGCGAGTATGAATACATTCAGAACGATGACCCCAATATTATCGAAGGCAAAGAGACCCAGGTTCGGCCGGATATTGGCATGGGGATCATGTATCGCGCGGAGAAATTTTATGGCGGTATTGGGGTTAATCACCTGACAAACGCAACCTTCGATTTTGGTAAAAGCGGTGTGCGGAATGCGCTGGAAAGACACATGAACTTTACGGCTGGATACTTCTACGATTTGAACTTCGACCTGCAAATTAATCCGACTGTCCTTGTAAAAACGGATTTTAACGAATATTCCTTCGATCTGGGTGCAGTTGCCACCTACCGCAATACGATGTGGGGAGGCCTTTCGTTCAGACAATCAGAAGCGCTGAATGTGATCCTCGGATATGCCCTTTTAAAGGATAAATCATTGAAATTAGGGTATTCAATAGATATTGTCTTGGTGGATAAGCAGGCCAAGAGCGGAAGTTCTCATGAATTAATGTTGACGTATGATTTGCCGGTGAGCCCGGGTAGCGGTAAAAAGATAGTCCGAACCCCGCGTTACAGGCATTAAGCGACAAATAATTTTGGTTTTTTTAAGAATTTGTAGAATTTGGTAGGCGATTTTTAAGAATTTGAAGATTGGGAACACCTTTCTTCTCCCCAACAAGTGATAATAGATACTGGAAATTGAACTATAGAATATGAACAGATCGGTTGCTTCAAAATGTCTTCTCATCCTTGCCGGAGCTGCTGCGAGCGCGTGTGGTTTATTAGGGCTCGGTGGCGGTAAAAACGATGAACAAGGAGAGCTGGTTGGCGTTCCGGGACGTGAAGGTTGGGTAATAACCGTGCCTTATGGTATGGTTCCGATTCCAGCCGGTACATTCCACATGGGGCAAGCCGATGAAGACCCTGCGTCAACGCAAATCAACTATAACAAACAGGTGACAATCGGCTCATTCTTTATGGATGATACGGAGATCACGAACAACGAGTACCGTCAGTTCACAAACTTCTACCTGGTTGAACAAGGCAATATTGAGGGTTTCGAAACCATTGATGCCGAGACGTTCCGTCAGAAATATTATCCTGACACTACATCTTGGGTAAAAGATTTCGCGCACCACATGGGTGATCCGATTCAGGATTATTACTACTGGCACCCCGGTTATGATGATTATCCGGTTGTTGGTATAAACTGGGATGCTGCCACATACTTTGCAAATTGGAGAACAGCGTACCTGAATGACTATCGCAAAAGCGTTGGAGATTTCCCGATGCCTAACTTCCGCCTTCCTTCTGAAGCAGAATGGGAATACTCAGCCCGCGGTGGCCGTGACCTTGCAAAATATCCCTGGGGTAACCCATACATCCGTAATGCGAAAGGTTGTATGCTGGCAAACTTTAAGCCCGGCCGTGGTAACTTCTACGATGATGGATTTGCGTATACGTCTTATGTAATGGCCTACTTCCCGAATGATTATGGTTTGTATGACATGTCCGGGAACGTATCCGAGTGGTGTTTAGATGACTTCAACGTTGCCTCTGTTCCAACTGTTTGGGATTTGAATCCGCAATACATCGACCCACGTACAAACCCGGAGAGCCCTAAATACAACGAGCGTATTGCTCCTAAAAAAGTAATTCGTGGAGGCTCTTGGAAAGATGTTGCTTATTATCTGGAAACCGGAACCAGAACGTACGAATTCAAAGATTCAACACGCGCTTACATCGGCTTCCGGTGTGCGATGACGCACCTCGGCCGCTCATCTGGCAACGAATTTTAATAATTAAGAAACCCTGTTTATCTTTAAAATACTTAACTGAACCGAAAACTTAAACCAATACTACGATGAGCAAGAAAAAAGGCGGATTTGTTGAACTCTTATTTAAAACCATCATGCCGAAGGTATATGGTATAGGAGCAGCAGTTGTAATTGTCGGAGCCTTATTTAAAATTCTTCACCTTCCCGGTGCAGATGAAATGTTGATGATCGGTCTCCTTACTGAAGCCGCTATCTTCTTCTTAAGTGCCTTCGAACCACCACATCCTGAAACGGACTGGTCAAAAGTATATCCAGAGCTTGCTGAAGACTTTGAAGGTCCGGTTAATGCTCCAACCGTAAGAAAGATCGGTGCTACTACCGATTCTCCGCTTTTGAAGGTTGATGAAATGCTTAAGAATGCTAAAGTTGATCAGAACTTGCTCGACAACCTTGGCAAAGGCTTGAATAACCTCGCTACATCGGCTTCACAAATGAACAATTTGTCAAACGCTGCAGTAGCAACAAACGAATACGCAAACAACGTGAAGACGGCATCAAAAGCATTGTCTGACATGAACGTATCGTACAAGACTGCCATCGATGCAGTTGGTTCAATGGCAAATGCATCAAAAGATGCAGGCGAGTATCACTCACAGGTTCAGAAAGTTACGAAGAATCTTGCTGCCTTGAATTCGGTGTATGAAATGGAATTGAAGGATGCTGATTCTCATGTGAAGAACATGAACAAGTTCTACGAAAGCCTGACCGGTGCTATGCAAGGTCTGTCTAAAGTAGGCGACAACACTGCGAAGTTCACCTCTGAACTTGGTAAGCTGTCTGATAACCTGAGTGCGCTGAACAATGTGTACGGAAGTATGCTTACAGCCATGAAAGGTGGCGGTTCAGGTAAATAATATTGAGTAAGAAATTCAGTTTATAACATAACTATAAACCAAAAAAAACATGGCAGGCGGTAAGGAAACCCCACGGCAGAAGATGATTGGTATGATGTACCTGGTGCTAACAGCCCTTCTCGCCCTCCAGGTGGGAAGCGCGGTACTGGATAAATTTGCCATCATTAATGCAACGCTGGAAGGAGTGAATAGTGAAAACATTGTGAAGAATAATGAAACACTTGAGAGTATTAAAAAAGCAGCGGGCTCATCAGAAAACCCAAAAATAAAGGGTGCAAAAGATGCAGCTGAAAAAGTACGTGCGTTAACTGACAAAACGTACAAGAACATTGAGACTCTGAAACAGCAACTGATTGTTGCTTCGGGTGGAACTGAGATTGATGAAAAATTGATCCAAAACCACGGTTCAGCAGCAGCATCATTAATGATCAACAAGCCACAAGGTCCGGAATATGAAAAGTGGTTGAAAGATTACGTGAATGATCTTAATTCAATTGTTGCAGGTGCGGGTGTGAAGGATACTAAGTATGAAGACATCGCCAAAGCCCCAAAAGACATTGATCTGTTTAAAGATAACGAGGATCATGCAAATAAGAATTTTATCGAATTTACTTTCGAGAATACTCCTGTTATAGCAGGCCTTGCTTCAGTAACGGAAAGCCAAGCGCAAATCCTGGATTATGAAAAAGATGCATTGGCTAAACTTGCGGCCGTTGCGGATGCTCAAAACATCAAGCTTGATAAGTTTATCCTTATGGCTCGTCCAAAATCTTCTATTGTAGCGGCTGGTTCAAAGTATGAAGCTGACCTGTTTATCACAGGGTCATCTTCTGCCATGCAGCCGACCTTTACGAAGGATGGTTCGCCTATTTCTGTTATAGAAAAGGAAGGCATTAAAATGGGTAAGATTGAATTCACTGCCTCCGGGGGAGCTTATGGAGCTGATGGTAATGCTAAGAAGTCATTCAAGGCTGAAGCAAAAATGGGAGATTTGACTATCCCTGGAGAGATTGAATATTTCGTAGCAAAACCTGTTATTCGAGTAACTACCGGTACTGCGCCAACACTATACATGGGTTGCGGTAACAGTGTAAACTTTGAAGTTCCTGCATTGGGAGCAAACTACAAGCCTAGTTTCTCAGCAACCGGAGCAAAAGTTGTTCCTGGCTCAAAGACAGGTAACGTGATCATTATCCCAAGTCAGCGTAAAGTAAATGTTGCGGTTAGCAACTCCGGTACGTTACTGGGTTCTGAACCATTTGATGTGAAGAACGTTCCGCGTCCACGCATTGTAGCAAAAGATAATAACGGCCGCGATATCGATTTGAAATCAGGTGTTAAGGCAGGAGCCATTGCCGGACTTCGCGTTAATGCGGAAGCTGAAGCCAACTTTAAATCGGAAGTTCCCAAGGATGCAAACTACCGTGTTCGGAATATGTCAGTTATCCTTGCACGCGGAACACAGCGTATACAGGAAATGACAGCAACATCAGAGTCGATCGATCTGTCTGCATGGAGAGCGCTCATGAGAGCTGGAGACAGAATTGTTATCGAGCCTAAGAACGTGGTTCGGATGACGTATGAAGGAACACCGGAGCCCGTAACGATGACTTCGGCAGATTTAGTTCAAATACCGGTTAATTAAAGGAAGTGAAAATATGAGAATGCTGAAGAGAGTTGTTCTGTGTGCTTTACTTGGATCTCCGCTTGCGGTGCTTGCACAGCCGGATGAGATACAATACAATCCCAATTCGCTTGATCCAATCGCGCGGTATGAGCAGCACTATAAGCTGCGTGTATGGCGCACGATTGATTTGAGAGAAAAACAGAATAAAGGGTTCTTTGCCAACAACGGGCAGATAACCAAGCTGATTATGGAAGCAGCAAAGTCGGGCGAAATTGCTGAAGTATTTCAATCAGATTCTTTAAAAGCGAAATGGACAAGAGAAGAATTTGTCGGCAAGCTTCAGGCCTCGCCTCCACAGACTTTTCCTGCGTGGGATCCGGCTACGCCTTATTACATGCCCGATGTAGTGGCGTTTAACGGTAAGAACTATGAAACCCAAATTGATAATAATGTGGGGATCAATCCTACAACAGCTCCGAATGGCGAGTGGAAGGTTACAAAAACGGGAGCTGGACTCGATTATCTGCCCAACCAGGTTTATCGGTTGAGTCTTGTGGAGGATATTATCTTCGATAAAAGAAGATCACGCCTTTACTATGATATCCAGGCACTGGAACTTTCAGCATACGATGATGCAACGGGTACATTCAAGTCATTAGGATGGTTTAAGTATAAAGACCTTGAAAAAGTATTCCGCAATAACCCTGAAAAGGCAATCTGGTTTAACCGCCAGAACACTGCGCAGAATAAAAATTATGCAGATGCGTTTTTGCTGAGATTCTTTAAAGGAGTTGTTTATAAAATTGAGAACCCTGACGATTTTACATTGGATGATGTCTATCGTGCAAACGGCAGACCATACTACGAAGGTATATGGGCGCGTGAGTGGGAAGAAATGAAGCTCATGGAAAAAGAGCACAACCTCTGGGAATTTTAAGAGAGACGATTTTTATATAAAAACCCCGCCTACGAAGCGGGGTTTTTTATTTCTCCTTTGATCAGTTGGGCTTTACTTTTTCCAACTATTTTTTCCAGTTCTTCAATCGAGGCCTCCTTTATTTTTTTGACAGATTTAAAGTGCTGCAGCAACTTTTCGGTTGTTGATTTCCCGATTCCTTTTAACTCTTCAATTTCTGTTTTGAGAAAATTCTTGCTTCGTTTCTGCCGATGAAACGTAATGGCGAAGCGGTGTGCTTCATCGCGAATGAATTGAAGCAGCTTTAACCCGGGCGAGCGTTTATTGATCATCAGTGGAAGCGGATCTTCAGGGTAATAAATTTCCTCAAGCTTCTTGGCAATACCGGCAATTGGAATTTTACCATAGAGGTTCAATTCTTTCAATGCTTCGCAGGCACTTGAAAGTTGTCCCTTTCCGCCATCTACCACAATGAGATCCGGTAGGGGTAACTCTTCGTGAACTAAACGAAAGTATCTCCGGTAAACGATCTCTTTCATGGAAGCAAAATCATCCGGACCTACAACGGTTTTAATATTGAAGTGACGATACCCTTTTTTATCAGGCTTACCGTTGACAAAACGAACCATCGAAGCTACTGGAGTAGTTCCCTGAAAATTCGAGTTATCGAAGCACTCAATCACATCGGGCAGGTTAGGCAGCAGCATATCTTTCTGAAGAATGGCCAGTACTTCGTTTTTTCTTGCTTTCTTTTCTGCACGAAAAAGTTCCCGCTCCCGCTGCAATTCCATTGCATTTTTCTGCGAAAGCAGTACCAGCTTGCGTTTGTCCCCAATCTTGGGAATGATGTTTTCTGTCTCTTCCGAAAGAAGAGTAACCGGAACGTTGCTAAATATGATTTTGCTGCCGCTTCGGGATTGCGCCTGCATTTCCAATAGTGAGAAACTGATTAGCTCTTCATCCGTTTCTTCCAGTTTCTTTTTAAGCTCAATGGATTTTGAATAAATAATAGCACCTTCTTTGATCACCATGTAATTAGCATAGCTATATTCTTCCTGGCTAATCAGGGTGATGACATCAACATCGGTGATATCGCGGTTCACAACCAGTGATTTAGTCTGAAAGCGTTCGAGATAATCAAGCTTTTCTTTAAAAAACTGAGCCTTTTCAAACTGCATAGCCGTAGCGGCCTGTGACATCTGTTCGGTAAAATATTTTTCAACAATGCTAACCTGACCTTTCAGAATGGATCGGATCTGATCGATGTCTTTCAGGTAATCAACCTCTTGCTGAAGCCCCTCACACGGTCCTTTACAGTTCCCAATGTGGTATTCCAGACAGACTTTAAATTTCTTTTGCCCAATGTTTTGCTGCGAAAGCAACAAGTGGCACGTGCGGATCGTGTAAAGCTTGCGGGCCAACTCGAGAATGTTCTTCATGGCCACTACACTTGAGTAGGGGCCGAAGTATTCGCCCTGCTCGGGTAAATATTTGCGCGTGTAAATTACCCGCGGAAAAGGTTCGTTAAGGATACAGATGTAAGGAAAAGTTTTGTCATCCTTTAACAGGATGTTGTACTTCGGCTGGTTTTGCTTGATGAGATTGTTTTCCAGCAAGAGGGCATCAAACTCAGTCCCCGACACAGTGTACTCGATCTTATTGATCTCTGATACCAACCGAAGCGTTTTGCGGTTTATGCCTTCAATTTTGTTGAAATAGCTGCCTACCCTTTTTTTGATACTTTTTGCCTTGCCAACATAGATCAAAACATCCTCGGTATTATAAAAGCGGTAAACTCCGGGTGAATCAGGAAGAAGTTGAATATGCTGCTTGAGCTGATCCTTCATCATGAAAGATTAGTGTTCGACAGTCCATTCTTGTTGCGGCACGGGTTGAGTTGTTGAATCAGTCGGATCGATATTATAGTATTCGCTGCAATCCATTCTGAAATCGATTCTTGGCGGCCGTTTGAAAGATCCTTTTTTATAGGGGAGGGTCGCATCTGCATAAACTTTCCGCATATATAAAACCCAAATTGGCCTTGCTGTGCGTGACCCTTGTCCCATATCCCAGCTCCGATAGTGAATACTTTTTTCGTCACCGCCCACCCAGGCACCTGAAACCAGATCTTTTGTAACACCCATATACCAGCCATCAGATGCATTGTTCGTTGTACCGGTCTTACCTCCAATTTCATTATCGAGTTTAAGGTCAGCCGGCAGGTAGTATGAGGTTCCCCCTGTAACTTCCACACCGCCCATGAGCATATAGATCATTTTGAAAGCATCCTGTTCTTTCATGGCCTGACGTGTTTTAGGAACTCTGCTTTCCAACACGTTTCCGTTTTTGTCTTCGATGCGTGTAATATAAAATGGTTCCGTATAAATTCCTTCGTTTACAAACGATCCGTATGCTCCGACCAACTCATACAATGAAACATCATTAACACCCAGACAGAGAGCAGGCACGGCTTCCAACGGACTCGTTATGCCTGCGCTTTTGGCAAAGTTTACAACATTCGCGGGCGAAACCTGCTTCATAACCTGCGCGGTAATTGAATTAACCGATAGGGCCATAGCTTCGCGTAAGGTCATCATTTCTCCTGTACCGTATAAACCGTCAGCATTTTTAGGCATCCATGTTCCGCCTCCGATTAAATCAAAGCTAGGGGATACATCGGGTAACTTGTGACAGGGTACCCATCCTGATTCCATGGCTGTGCCATATACAAAGGCCTTGAAGGTTGACCCGGGCTGACGCTTACCCTGCTTGACATGGTCGTATTTGAAATACTTATGATTGATACCCCCGACCCATGCTTTGATTTCACCCGTGTGTGCATCCATCGACATAAAGCCTGTATTGAGAAATCGCTTGTAATAGTTGAGTGAATCCATGGAGCTGAAGAGCGTATCCCGCTCGCCACTCCAGGTGAAAATGCGCATGGGTTTTTTCAGGTTCAGCATGATGTTTACTGAATCTGAATCCTTTCCGTAGCGTTCAACAAGATTTCTATAGCTTTCAGTTTGCCGGATACGGGATTTCAAATATCCTTTGATCTCTTTCCAGTTATCGTCAAGCCATGGATTTCTTCCTTTCCAGTGCTCAGCAAAATGCGCTTGTAGCTTTGCCATGTGTTCGGTAACCGCTTCCTCTGCGTACTGCTGCATCCGGCTGTCGATCGTGGTATAAATTTTTAAACCAGCCTCTTCCAAATCAATTCCTCTTTCGCGAGCCCAGGTCCTTAATTCCGGACCGATAACACTTCTGAAATAGGTAGCGAGTCCGACATTCTGATTTTGAACTTTGTATTGCAAAACGATCGGTAGTGCACGCAGCGAATCCAGTTCCTTACGTGTTATATGACCGTGCGTAAAAAGCTTACCCATAACTTCGTTCCGTTTGGATAGAGACTGTTCTGGATTCACGACAGGATTAAATCGCGTAACAGCTTGCAGCATACCTACCAGCACAGCCGACTCCTGAATGTTCAGACTATCGGGGCTCTTATTAAAATATGTTTCAGCGGCAACCTGGATACCATAGGCATTACTTCCAAAGGTTGCTGTATTGAGATACATAGCGATGATCTCTTCTTTGGTAAAGTTCTTCTCTAGCTGAACAGAGATGATCCATTCTTTCGTTTTGTCGAAAATCCGTTTCGGATACTTTCCGGTAAGTACATTCCTGACAATGGATCCATCAAGCCCCATGTCTTCATTTTGCGTGTATAAGTTTTTGGCAAGCTGTTGTGTAATGGTACTTCCACCCCCTTCAGGACTAAACGTAAGCAGTCCTTTTGCCACACGCATAAATGCCCAAAAGTCCATGCCGGAGTGATCGTGGTAACGATGGTCTTCCGAAATAATCAGTGTGTTAATCAGTTCAGGAGAAAGCTCCTCGTATGCTACCTGAACCCTGTTGTACCGGGCGTATCGGCCTAACAAAACACCATCCGCAGAAATAAGCTCAGAGGAAAGGTCGTTCTCCGGATTTTCAATGGATTTCAGGCTTGGCATGCCTCCGTAAAGCCCCAAAAGGTCGATGCTAACTGTATAGATGTAAAGCGGAAAGCCAATCAGGAAGCAAAAAAACAGAATCCAGATGGTTTTGAAGACCGTTCTAAACCACGGTCGTTCGATTGAGGCGAACTCACGGATTTTGTAGGCTATAGTTTTTTTCGAAGAAGCGCGTGTACTCATCAATTCCCTTTGTACGGTAAAATATATCGAAATTGTCCTTAGTAATTACAAAGTAACTGAATTTATAGGTCTTTAATCCGCTAAAGGTATCCCGCTTTTCGCTGAATGATTTATAATACTCCTTCGCAGCCGCAAGTCCTGGTAAATCAGAAACAAGCGTAAGGGTATAGGTATCATTTAAAATGAGGTTGCTTACCTTAAACTTTTTCTCAGTAGCGTTTGACGTATTAAACTGTTCGAGTGTTTTGGCAGCAACACCCTCAATGGCATCTTTCTTTTCGGAGACCAAAACAAAAAAGTGAGGCTCATCAAAAGAGGAAATGTATTGGATGCCTTTTTCTTTTTCCCGCTGCAATGTAAAAGCACGTGAAGAGTCCAGCAAACGCTGTGCGTATTTCGCAAGATCTGATCCAGCATTCTCTTTAACAAACTCCTCAAGCCTTACTTGATATTGACTGATGTTTTCTGTTTTTCCCACAATGAGCACCGAAAGCAGTTTAAGGTTAGGAATGAATTCGGTTTTGCCCAGGGCAATAGCCTCTTCGATAAGAATGGCTGCGCTTCCGTAGTCCCCTGCATCAAAATGATCGAACGCTTTTTTATAAATTAATTTTTGCTGCTCCGCCACCAGGCCAGACTCCTGAAGATAGTTTGGGTTGACAAGAATTTTGGCATACGATGACTCCGGAAATTTCTTCTTTATTTCATTCGCAAGCTGTTCAGCTTTTGCAGGATCCAGATCTTTGTAAATCAGGTAAAGCTTGTAAAGAATTTCAGCACGGTATTTTGTTTCCGGGTAACGGGTTAACAAGGTTTCGTAAGACTTGATAGCATTTTCAGTTTCCTTTAGGTCGAAATAATAGATATCACCTAATTTAAAATAGGCATCTTCAATTTTTCTATTGGCTTGCGCGATGGCCGAGTCCGTTAGCGGTAACTCTTTGAGTATCCGATCGAGTTCAACCTGTACAGGATTGACAACAGGCACATCTTTCGCGGCTGAGGGCTGATCGGTCTCTGCGATAGGCTGATCGAATTGAGGCTTTACAATCCCGACCGAAGCTCTTGAAGACCTCCGCCAGTTATCCGCAAGCGGTAACGACCCCCATGTGCGTGCAAATTCAGTTTGGCCAATCGCAACGGCAGTTGGGTTACCAAAATACCAATCGGAAAGCTCAAAGGAAGTATTTGTGTTGTTAAAAGCTGTACTTGCCTGATTGATACTTGTACTTCCTCTAGTCTTTTTGTTATTTTTTGTTTTTATCTCCGGCTTCTTCTGACTTTCGAGAACAGTTGCAATGTGTTTTCGCAAGGATGCGGTATCCATTTTAGCCATAACGAATAAGCTATCCTGCCAGGTGATAATGTTAAGATTTTTAACAAACTCATTTAACACTTTTTGGCGCGCCTGAATGGCTTTATAGTTCTCATACGTTACGGGCAACGCTGAAACCGCACTGTCATAGTATGCTTGTGACAGTTGATAGTTTTTTAACGTATCATAATAAATTTCACCAAGTCTGAGATAAGACTCTCCTTCAATTTGTCTATTGGAGCCTTGCCGAATAGCCAGATTATAATTTGTTATCGCTTCGTTCAGGTTGTGGTGTTTAAATTCGAACACACCCATTTCGTAATATATCTTATCCCGGAAGTCTTTATTTTTGGAATCTTTTAAAAGCTTGCGGAATAATTTGCGCGCACTGGCCAGGTCTTTACTTCGTGAGATCTCAGCAACCTGCGCCATGTACAGGCGGGCATAGAAATCAATTTCGTATTCGGGATTGGTTGTAATAGTTTTTTTATAAAAGTTGAAAGCTTCACCCTCCAGGCCGAGTTCCTGGTAAACTTGTCCGATGATAAAGTATACTCGGCCTTTTCGATCCTTCTTATGTAACAAGGGAATGGCTTTCGTAAGGTTACGCACCATGTAATCATAATTTCCTCTTCGCTGGAAATAGTGTGCGCGCTGCAAATAGAAGTTCTTCTCGTTGATCTTACCAAGTGGTTCTTTTTCAAGAAAATCAAAAGCGGCAATAGCATTATTATATTCACCGTGTTCGGTAAAGGTTCGCGCAAGTTGGATAATGGCTTCATGCCGGGCCTCCGGGTTTTTACTTTTTGTGTTTACATATTTAAACGTTTGGATAGCATTTCCCCAGTCAAGACTTAATAGCCGTGCCTTGCCTACCAGTATGTAAGAATCATCAACCCATTTGCTGTTGGGATGTCGCTGGAGGGCAAGAGAAGCCATCTTAACTGCCTCCTGTATTTCTTTGTCGTATCCTTTTGCGCGAGTTGAATCAAGGGGCGGATATAAAAGCAGAATTTCGTTATAGTCGTCAACGTGTGCCTTCAGATTATCTTTTTCGATTTTGGTGATCTCTTCTTTTGCATACCAGTACCCGTTAAAATGTGCCGTAGTATTATGAAAGGCTTTGCTAGTAGCTGTATTAGACTGAGACGAACAGCGTGCCAGAAAGAGGGCGAAAACAACAATATAAAAAAGGGCTTTTTTCAATTAAACCGGATTAGTGAAGACTAAACGTAAAAATCATATATTCAATATTTTAATCGGCCAGAATATCTATTTTTGCCCCCAAAAATAACGGGATTTGAAGCCTAAAAAAACCATCTCAAACTGGCTCACCAGCCGGTACCAGCTAGTCATTCGGAATGAAGAGAATTTTGCTGAAAAAACGAGCGTAGGATTCACCTATTCGAAAATAATTCTTTTTTCCGTTATCCTGTTTTCCGTGATTTTTATCATCAGTCTTTTCCTTTCTAAGACGTTGCTTGCAAAGTGGTTCGATCCGCGGCACGCTCAGATTGAAATGAACAAGCAGCTAGTTCAATTAAAAGATCAGTTCGATTCCTTGTCGGTAGAGGTTGAACGTAAAGATCAATTCATTTTGAATTTTCAACGTGTGTTAAGCGGTGATACGAGCGAGTTTAAAGATCCTGCGGAGATCATGAATGCGGACACCCGGCAATCACCGAAACCCCAAGACGATAAAACCGAACCAACAGACACAGCGTTCAGAAGGGAATTTGAAAAATCAGATCTATCGCTTGTGTCTTTAACAAGTGTGAAATACCGTGAGCTCCAGGAAACATTTTTCTTTTCACCGATCTCTGGATTTATTTCGGATCGGTATGATATGAAACGCGGACACTATGGAGTTGATGTAGTAGCCAAGACAAACGAAGCTGTTAAGAACGTAGCAGATGGCTCTATCATCTTTGCTTCTTGGACTCAGGATGCGGGTTATGTTATTATGATTCAGCATCGTGGCAACCTGATCTCGGTGTACAAGCATAATGCGGAACTCTTAAAAAAAGTTGGTACTTTTGTTAACGCAGGAGAAATCATTTCTATTGTTGGCAATAGCGGTGAAATGACTGATGGACCACACCTGCACTTCGAATTGTGGTACAATGGCAATCCGCTTAATCCGGAAGATTTTGTAACATTTTAAAAATTAAGACATGCTTACTTCAAAAGAACAAAAACGAGTAGCTGAAGAGATCAGTAACTCCAGCAACACAATCGGTAAAGGAACTGTGCTTGAAGGAAACATCGAGACCTACGGCAATATTCGTATTGAAGGCAAGGTAATCGGAAATGTGAAGTCGAAATCAAAAGTTGCACTTGGTAATTCATCTAACATTCAAGGCAACATCTCGGCTCAGAACGCTGATATTGAAGGCGAAGTGAAAGGGAAAATTGAGATTTCAGAGTTGCTTGTGCTGAAAGCAACGGCCATCATAAATGGTGATATTATAACTGGAAAACTGGTTGTTGAGCCTGGGGCGGTATTCAACGGAAGTTGTAAAATGGGCGCTGCCATAAAGGATATTAAAACCGGGGATGCGAGCCTGCCGTCCCGTTCCTTTAACTCTCCGCAAGAGGCGAAACTCAATTAATCGCACGCTATGAAAAAGCTCTGCCTGAATCTGATTTTTGTGCTTGGCTTGATCATCACAAGCGTTGCTCAGGAGAAACCCAAACCAACACTTTATAATCCTTCGGCTGATGCTAAAGCAGACATTGCCGCTGCTGTTAAGAAAGCTGCTGCTGAAAACAAACATGTGATTCTTCAGCTTGGTGGCAACTGGTGCGGCTGGTGTATTCTCTACAATAACCTCGTTACCACGAACGATACATTGAAAACCTACGTAGATAAAAACTATATAACGGTTCATGTAAACTACAGCCAGGAGAATTTCAATGACGAAGTATTTAAATCTCTTGGATTCCCGCAACGCTTTGGTTTTCCCGTGTTTGTTGTCCTCGATGGCAAAGGCGAACGTTTGCATACGCAGAACAGCGCCTACCTCGAAAAAGGACAAGGCCACGATCCAAAAAAAGTTCTTGAATTCTTAGAGAACTGGGCGCCCTCCAGCCTGGATGCAAAAAATTACAGACCGATCGGTAAATACTGATCAACTCATGACAGAAGGAGAGAAGGAAAAGGTTAAGAAAGGAGCGAACACATATCTTAAGTGGAGCGGGCTTGCGTTTCAGCTTTTGGGAGCAATTGGTGTTTTCGGCTGGTTGGGATATGTACTCGATCAGCATCTTGAGCTGAAGTTTCCTGCTTTTATGCTCACCTTTGGGTTTCTGGCTTTTGGGGCAGTGATGTATCAGGTTTATAAATCCGTTAAAGACCAATAATTCTTTGGCAAGATTTATCATCACCACACTTATTATTTCGCTGCTGCTGGTGGCTGGCGGATATTTATTCTTTGAGACACTTCCGGGATTTTTTTTCGAAAGCATCATTTTGCTGCTGCTGAGCACAGTGGGGCTCTATCGGTTCCTGATCAACATCAAGCGTGATAAACCGGATTTCTTTGTTCCGCTATACCTTGCCACGCTTACCGTGAAGTTGATTGCTTATGGCGCGTACATTTTTGTACTGGTAAAACTGCAGCCCGAATGGATGTTTGAAAACGTGGTATTTTTTATGGTGGGCTACGTCATTTTTACCGGGGTTGAAACCTACTTTTTGCATCGGTTTGTGAATCGCCCCTAGAGCTTTGTCAAAAGGGGAAAAAAGCAGGGAAAAATTTCTTTGTCAATCGCAAATTAATACCTTTGCGGTCGGATTTTTCCACCCTGTAAAATCGTCTAAAATGACCCATTTCTCGAGCAAAATCAGCAAAATTCTCGCTCTTTTAACCCTGCTGTTTTTTGTTGGTTTTTCTGCTTTTGCGCAGGAGCCTCACGAGGAAAAAGCACCTGAACCTTTCAACGCCAGTGATGTGATTATACATCACGTTTTGGACGACCATGTTTGGCATTTTTTTGATGGTCACTATGGCACTATTTTCTTACCGATTATTGTACACTCCTCAGAACGCGGACTGGAAATTTTCTCTTCCCGCAATTTTTACGATGAGCACCACAATGTCGTTGCGTACAATGGCTATACATTAGATCATAACCACATCTACCTGAATGGCAACAAAGTATTGGATGTCTCCATCACTAAGAATGTTGCTATGCTATTCATCAATGCAGCACTCTTGCTCGTGGTGTTTACAGCAGTTGCCCGCGGCTATAAAAAGAATTCAGGCAAAGCTCCTAAGGGAATTCAGTCATTCTTTGAGCCAATCATCATCTTCGTACGGGATGAAGTTGTGAAGCCCAATATTGGCCATCACTACGAGAAGTTTTTTCCATACATATTAACACTGTTCTTCTTTATCCTCTTTGGAAACCTGTTAGGCCTTTTGCCTGGAGCAGGTAACCTTACCGGGAATATCGCTGTAACAATGGTGCTGGCGCTGCTTACTTTCATCATCACAAATGTGAGTGGTAATAAAGCGTATTGGAGCCATATCTTCTGGACACCGGGTGTTCCGCTGCCATTACGGTTGGTTATTCTTCCGGTTGAGATCATTGGAATTTTTACCAAGCCAATCTCCTTAACGATTCGTTTGTTTGTAGCCATTACAGCCGGCCACATTGTATTGCTGGCATTGATTTGCTTAACATTCCTTTTCGGAAGGATTTGGGTGGGTGGAGCATCATCCGTTATTGTATTGTTTATCAGTTTGATTGAGTTGCTCGTAGCCGGGATACAGGCCTATGTATTTGCGTTGTTTACATCGCTTTACATCGGCATGGCTATCGCAGATCACGAGCATCATTAATTGACTAAAGATATCCACTCCGGGTTAGCCGGTTTGGTTTGTTTAACACTTAACTATTTTAATTATGTCATTAGCACTTTTATTAGACATCAGCTATGCCGTTATGGGCGCTGGTATCGGTGCAGGTCTTGCTGCAATTGGCGCAGGTATCGGTATCGGTAAAATCGGTGGTTCAGCAATGGAAGGTATGGCTCGTCAGCCGGAAGCTGCTGGTAAAATTCAAGGTGCGATGTTGATCATTGCCGCTCTTATCGAGGTGGCTGCTCTCTTCGCGCTTGTAATTTGCCTGTTGATCTCATTCAGAACGGCCTAAAAAGCTTGAAGGCCTGTAGCGAGCAATAGGTTCGCGCAGGCTTTCTTTTTAAAGACATTCAAAGACCTTATTAATATATGGAACTCTTAACACCCGGAACCGGTCTCATCCTTTGGCAACTGATAATCTTCGTTGCGCTTGTTTTCCTGCTGAGCAAGCTCGCATGGAAGCCAATCATCAATTCCTTAAAAGAGCGCGAAGGCTCAATTCAAAGCGCACTTGACACCGCAGAACGCGCACGCGCTGAGATGGCACAACTAAAATCTGACAACGAAAAGCTTTTGAAAGAAGCGCGTGAAGAGCGTGATAAGATGTTGAAAGAGGCGCGTGATGTTGCTAATCGGTTGAAAGACGATGCACAGAACGATGCAAAGAAAGCTGCTGATAAAATTATTTCTGAGGCTCGTGCTGCAATTAACGTAGAGAAGGAAGCTGCGATGCGCGATGTAAGAGCACAGGTAGCCTTGTTCTCACTGGAAGTTGCTGAGAAGCTGATGAAGAAGAATCTTGCTTCTGACAAAGAGCAGAAAAATCTGGTAGAAGGATACATCAAAGATTTAAAACTGAACTAAGCGATGGCCAACGCACGGGTAGCATCACGGTACGTTAAATCATTGCTTGGACTAGCGGTAGAGCAAAATGCGCTTGACGCGGTTCATAACGACATGCTCAGCTTTTCAAAAGTTGTGAAACAGAACCGTGATTTTGCATTGATGCTTCGTAACCCGATCATCAAGCACGATAAGAAGCGCGAGATACTGGAGAAAATCTTCACCGGTAACGTTCACAAGCTTACGATGGCGATCTTCGACATCATCACAAGCAAAAACCGTGAACCTCTTTTACCTGCAATTGCGGAAGAGTTTCACCACGCATACAACGCCTATAAGAATGTTGGCGAAGCGACTGTTACCACTGCTGTTCCGTTGGACTCGGCCCTGAGAGCAGAAATTGAAAAGATCGTGAAGAAGCTCAGCGATAGAAAAGAAGTTGAGATCAAAGAAAAAATAGATGCTGATATGATCGGTGGCTTTGTGCTGAACGTTGGTGATCGTCAGGTTGATGCATCCATCAAGAATAAACTTAAGGCGCTGAAAGTGAAATTCAGCGAAAACCCATACATAAAAGAATTTTAAGACTACAATACATACGTTATGGCAGAAATTAAACCAGAAGAAGTATCAGCAATATTACGCGAACAACTTTCGCAAAGCCGCACCAGCGCGCAGCTTGAAGAAGTAGGAACCGTGCTTACCATCGGTGACGGTGTGGCCCGTATCTACGGTCTTACGCAAGCACAAGCCGGTGAGCTTTTAGTTTTCGAAAACGGATTAAGAGCCTTGGTTCTTAACCTCGAAGAAGATAACGTGGGTGCTGTATTGTTGGGTGACTCTAAAGGTATTCGTGAAGGTGACACCGTAAAACGTACCGGTCAGATCGGCTCGATTAAGGTTGGAGATGGAATGCTTGGCCGTGTAGTGGATACACTCGGTGAGCCTGTTGATGGCAAAGGACCAATCAAAGGTGAGCTATACGAGATGCCACTGGAGCGTAAAGCTCCTGGTGTAATCTTCCGTCAGCCTGTAAATGAGCCACTGCAAACTGGTATCAAAGCGATTGACTCAATGATTCCGATTGGTCGCGGCCAGCGCGAGTTGATTATCGGTGACCGTCAGACAGGTAAAACAGCGGTTGCGATTGATACAATCATCAATCAGAAAGAATTCTACGAAAAAGGTGAGCCGGTATATTGTATTTATGTAGCGGTTGGTCAGAAAGCCTCTACCGTTGCGGCTGTTACGGCCGAACTTGAAAAGGCGGGTGCGCTTGCATACACCGTTGTTGTATTGGCATCCGCTGCTGATCCGGCTCCGCTTCAGTTCTTTGCTCCGTTTACCGGTGCAGCGATTGGCGAGTTCTTCCGTGATACCGGTCGTCCTGCGCTTGTTATTTATGATGATCTTTCGAAACAGGCGGTTGCTTACCGTGAAGTTTCTCTTTTATTGAGAAGACCTCCGGGCCGCGAAGCTTATCCGGGAGATGTGTTCTATCTGCACTCTCGTCTTCTTGAAAGAGCTGCTAAAATTATTAATAACGATGGCATCGCGAAGAACATGAATGATCTTCCTCCTTCCATCAAGCATTTGGTAAAAGGCGGAGGTTCGTTAACCGCGCTTCCAATCATTGAAACACAGGCGGGTGACGTATCGGCTTACATTCCTACAAACGTAATCTCGATTACAGACGGTCAGATCTTCCTGGAAACAAACTTGTTCAACTCTGGTATCCGTCCTGCGATTAACGTTGGTATTTCCGTATCACGCGTGGGTGGTTCTGCGCAGATCAAGTCGATGAAGAAAGTTGCTGGTACGTTAAAGCTTGACCAGGCTCAGTTCCGGGAACTGGAAGCATTTGCAAAATTCGGTTCTGATCTTGATGCTGCCACTAAGTTGACAATTGAGCGCGGTCGCAGAAACCAGGAAATTTTGAAGCAGGATCAGTATTCACCTGTATCGGTCGAACAGCAGGTTGCCATTATCACAGCTTCTACGCGTGGGTTCATGGACAAGGTTCCGGTTAACAAGGTGCGCGAGTTTGAAAAAGAATTTGCAACCATAATGAACAGCATTCACCGTCCGGTATTGGATAATCTCCGTGCCGGTAAGTTTGAAGATGCGGATGTAGCAACGATTAAGAAAGTAGCAACAGATCTAGCGTCAAAGTACTAATTTGAAAATGATGCAAGTTGAAAATTTGAAATGAGCGTTCGTTTAATTTTCAAATTTTCAAAGCTTCAAATTGATTAATTAAGATATGCCAAGCTTAAAGGAAGTAAAGAGTAGAATTGGATCTGTGATTTCCACGCAGCAGATTACCAAAGCCATGAAAATGGTTGCGGCAGCGAAGCTTCGAAAATCGCAAGAAAGGATTACCCAGATGCGTCCATTTGCACAGAAGCTTGCTGCGATTCTGCAAAATCTTTCTTCTGCTCAGGAGGGAAGCAACGATGATAACTGGTACGCTAAAACACGCGAAGAGAAGAGAATTTTGATTGTTGCGGTAAGTTCGGATCGTGGCCTGTGCGGTTCTTTCAACAGTAACGTATTTAAAGGTGTTAATAAATTAATTGCAGATAAATACGAACAACAATTCCGAAAGGGAGATGTGACGGTTCTTCCATTAGGAAAAAAATCACTTGACTTTTTCGCTAAACGAAAAGTAGGGATTGTTGATACCTACGTAGGGACGATTGCAAACATTTCTTTTGGAACTGTTTCTGCAGCTGCGGAATTTTTAATGGAAGCGTACAAAAAAGGAACGTACGATAAGATTGAAATTGTGTATAACGAATTTAAAAACGTTGCAACACAAATTCTTCGTACAGAACAGTTCCTTCCCGTTCTTCCGCCAACGAAAACATCCGTTAACAAGGTTGAGGTAGATTACATCTACCAGCCAAGCCGGGAGGAAATTGTTGATGGATTGATTCCAAAATCGCTGAAGATCCAATTGTTTAAAGCGGTGCTTGATTCAAACGCTTCAGAAAATGGTGCACGTATGACAGCCATGGATAAAGCAACGGAGAATGCGGGCGAGCTTTTGAAAGAATTGAAACTTACCTACAACCGCTCCCGCCAGGCAGCCATCACCAAAGAAATCCTGGAGATCGTGGGAGGAGCGGAAGCATTGAAATCCGCATAAGCAAATCTGATATAAATGATAACTTTAATCCCGTCCCGAAGCTTCGGAACGGGATTTTTGTTTTTATGAACAAGCTGATGCATTTCTACAGATTGCTGAACATCCTCAGTATTGATGTTGTGCTGGGCTCAGTTTGCTGTGCCGCCTGGTTTGCAAATTACTTTGATGTTGAGTTAAGGGTGTATGCATTGCTCTGCCTTGGCCTAACGGTTTGGATAATTTATTCGGCCGATCATCTTATGGATGCAGTCAAGGTTAAAGGCGAGGCATCAACCCTTCGACATAAATTTCACCAGCAACATTTTAAGCCACTTATAATCGTATTGCTGCTTGCCAGTATTGCCGATTTCATTTTATTGTTTTTTATCCGGGCTCAGGTTCTGCAAGCAGGCATTTTTCTAATCTGTATTGTTATCATCTACCTTTTGGTGAGCCGGTGGCTTACTTATTTAAAGGAGTTTGCAGTAGCGGGTTTATACTGCGGAGGGGTATTACTCCCGGCACTTTCATTGAAAGAATCAGGTCTGGTTGAGGGTGATCTGTTCGTGCTGCTATGTTTTTTTCTTACCGCATTGATCAATGTGATTATGTTTGCCTGGTTTGATCATGAAGCAGATATTCGCGATGGGAACAATTCATTTTCAACAAAGTTTGGTAAAGATTTTACAAGGGAGCTGCTGCTCTTGTTGTTGTTGCTGCAGGGAATTCTTCTTATCACGCTGGTGGTTATTAAAAGCTTTTTTCCGGTAATCGTATTTGTCAGCATGAATAGCATTTTATATCTGCTATTCGTCCGGTCAACGGATTTCAAGAGGGCAGAATACTACCGGCTCCTGGGAGACGCAGTTTTTCTGATTCCAGCCATTTTTCTGCTCGTTTAGATTAAAAAAAGGTGCGTAATCTGACAAAAAAGCATAAAATCTTATTTGCGTTATGGAGAATAGCCAATACAAATTATCTTGTGGCCTTTACTAAAATCCCCATAGTCTACTCACCGAATAGGCCCTATTGATGTACGATTTCATTCAACAATTGCCGGGAGTGATCTATGAAATAACCATCAAAGCAGATGGTTCCCGCGGCTTTACTTTTATCAGCACTAACAGTCTTGAGATATTAGGGTTGAAAGCTGAAGATATTATGCGCGATCCAACCGTTCTTGATAATATCATTATTGAGGAAGACCGCGAAGGATTTAACGAGTCAACCCGGGGCAATCGAAACAAGGCTGAACTTTGGAGTTGGGAAGGACGTGTACAAGTGCGAGATGAGATTCACTGGATTGAGGCGCGATCTAATTTTGAAAAAAAGGGGGGAGACACAATCCGCAGGGGTGTTATCCTTGACATTACGGACAGAAAACACCGGGAGCAGGAAAGTGAAATCCGGTATCAGCTTTTAGTTGAACATCTTCCACTGGGCGTAGGCGTCCATATTCATGGTAAGCTTGTTTTTGCCAATAAGTACGCGCACAAGATCATGGCCGCAAAACCGAACGAGCTTATTGGCAAAAGTATTATTGAACTGGTCCATCCGGATTTCAGGCCGGCAGTTTTGGAACGCATGCATCGGATCGCGCAAGGTGAATCTTTGCCGTTGCTCGAGGAAAAATATGTTCGGTTGGACGGAACAGTTATTGATGTAGAAACCGTAGGAATACCTTTTACTTATAAAGGAGAGTCCGCAAACCAGATTATCGTTCGCGATATCTCAGATCGTAAGAGAACCGAGGCTACCAGCAAAAAGAATGAAACGCTATTCACACAACTTTTTAACAGTACGCCCATGGGGCTTGTTATGTTGGATGAGCAGGGAAAGGTTGAACAAGTTAACAACGGGTTTCAGCAAATGTTCGGCTATCGGCCACAGGAGCTAAAAGGCAAGAACCTCAATGATTTTATTGTTCCTGAGACGTTAACGAATGAAGGCATTGACCTCAATAATATCATTGCCGCAAATGAAATTGTAAGCGTGGTTACAAAACGCCAGCATCGCGATGGTCATTTAGTGGATGTCTTGATTTATGGTGTACCGGTTTTGCTTGATAACCGAACCATTAGCATTTACGGAGTTTACGTTGATATAACGGAGCGGAGAAAGGTTGAAGAGGAACTGAAGGTTAGAAATACGGAGCTCGATAATTTTGTCTATAAGGTTTCACACGACTTGCGTGCACCGCTTTCCTCTATCCTTGGGCTTGTTAACCTGGCTAAGCTACCCGGCAATGACGATAACCCAATGGATTACATAAACATTATTGGACGGAAAGTTGAAGATCTTGATCACTTTATCAGTGATGTATTGAGCCATTCTAAAAATCTGAAGCTGGATGTAAGTATCACAAAAGTTGACTTCAATGGAATCATTTCCAAAACGTTTATGGATTTGAATTACCTAGAAGGTGCTTCAGATGTGTTGGTTTACCGGAGAGTTGAAGGAAAAGAGTTTTTCGGGGATCGGTGGAGAATATCTGAGATTTTCAGGAATCTTGTTTCGAATGCTATTAAGTATCGTCAGCTTGGAGGCACCAAGCCTGAAATCAAAATTGAAATTGTTACTACGGTAGATGAAGCTACGATCATATTTTCAGATAATGGAATAGGAATCGAGAAAAATGATCTCGCTAAAATTTTTGAAATGTTTTACCGCGCCACGATTCAATCGGATGGCTCGGGCATAGGCCTGTATATTGTTAAAAATGCTGTAGAAAAGTTAGGTGGAGGCATTTCCGTAAGCAGTAAAGTTGGGTTTGGTACCACTTTTACTATTAAATTGCCAAATCGTTCTGAAGCAAGTGCATTGAGTAATCCTGTTCAGTACGCGATGTAAAAATATGAAAGCCATTGAGGTAAAGACATCCCGGGAGATTCGTGAATTTTTAATGCTTCCGGTGAGGCTTTATAAAAATCAACCGCATTGGATTCAACCATTGAATAAAGATATTGAATGGGTATTTGATCCGAAAAAAAATAAATTCTTTTCTCACGGTGAATGCGTTCGATGGATTCTGGTTAACGATACTGGTGAAACAATTGGACGTGTAGCTGCATTTATTGATAATAAACTTCTCAACAAAGGCAATGATCAGCCAACTGGGGGGATGGGCTTCTTTGAATGCATTCATGATCAAAAAGCGGCCTTCAAGTTATTCGACATGTGTAAAGAATGGCTGCAGGCACGTGGAGTTGAAGCCATGGATGGGCCCATTAATTTCGGGCCACGCGACCGCTGGTGGGGCTTGTTAATTGAAGGTTATAACCTCGAGCCGAACTATCAGTGCAATTATAATTTTCAGTATTACAAAGATTTCTTTGAGGAGTATGGCTTTCAGGTTTACTTCTACCAGCTTACATACGGCCGCAAAATGGCAGAGCCACTTTCTGATAAACTGTGGCATAAATTTGAAGTAGTTGCAGAAGACCCTAACTACACGTTTGACTATTACCGGGGCAACGATCTCGACAAACTGGCTGACGACATCCGACTAGTGTACAACAAAGCCTGGGCTAAGCGCGGTGAAGTTCCTGAACTTTCACAGGCGCAGGCCCGAAACATGGTTCGTCAAATGAAACCGGTGATGGATAAGCACCTGGTTTGGTTTGGCTATTATAAGGGCGAGCCGATTTCATTTTTCATTTCCATCCCCGAGCTCAATCAGATTTTTAAACACCTGGACGGCAAGCTTAATTTCTGGGGTAAGCTCAAGTTCGTTTATCATCAATGGCGTAAAACCAGTCGTAAGGCTTTTGGCATTTTGTTTGGCATCACACCCGAACATCATGGCAAGGGTGTTGATGGAGGAATGATTCTAGGTTTCAGAAAGCTCGTGCAGGAAGAGTACCTTCGGTATGAGGACTATGAGTTTGGTTGGATCGGAGACTTCAACCCCAAAATGATGCGTGTCTCCGAGCAGGTGCAAACTAAGATTGTGAAGAAGCACGCGACATATCGTAAGCTATTTGATGAAACAAAGCCGTTCAAAAGAATGCCTATTATAGGATAATATCAATCGTTCCGATTGGTGTACTATCATACATAAAATGTCTGTTCCCGATCCATACGCAGCGTTAAGGATAGCTGAATACCGCAGATTCATAAGCGCTCGGGTGTGTATCACTGTAGCCATACAGATACAGGCTGTTGTAGTAGGCTGGCAGGTTTATGAGCTTACCAAAGATCCGCTCTCGCTTGGCTTGATCGGGCTGGCAGAAGCACTTCCGTCCATTACCGTATCACTATATGCCGGCCACATTGCGGATATCGTTCAGCGGAAGAAAATAATTGTGCTTACGGTAGGTGCTCTTTTAGTATGCTCTGCTGCACTGCTTTTGTTTACAACTGACCCCGGTGCGTTTGTGTTCCAATGGGGAGTTGTGCCCATTTACACGGTAATTTTTATCAGTGGAATAGCACGCGGATTTTTATCACCTGCGGTATTCTCTTTTATGCCCCAGCTTGTTCCGCGTGAGCTGTATCAAAATGCCATTACGTGGAATAGCACATTGTGGGAGGCTGCCTCGATAACCGGGCCAGCAGTAGGCGGACTGATCTATGGGTTCTTTGGTATTACCGCAGCGTATGCATTGGATGTAATACTCGTGCTGATCGGATTGATCCTGATCTTCTATATAGAAAAGAAGCCACTTCCACCGGCAACGGAGGAACAGGGCGTTAAAGAAAAAATACAGGCAGGCTTAAAGTTTGTCTTCAGCAATAAGCTTATCCTCGGTGCAATATCACTCGATCTGTTTGCAGTTCTTTTTGGAGGAGCCGTAGCACTATTACCTATTTTTGCAGATGAAATTTTGCATGTAGGCGCTGCAGGCCTTGGATTTTTACGGTGTGCTCCTTCTATTGGTGCTGTTGTGATGGCATTTTACATCACACACAATCCAATTAAGAAGAATATGGGCCGAACGTTACTTTGGGCGGTAGCTGGTTTTGGCGCCTGCATGATTTGCTTCGCTGTTTCAAGGAATTTCTGGTTATCACTTAGTCTGTTAATCATCAGCGGCATGTTTGATTGCATCAGTGTGATTATCCGTAGTACGCTGATGCAAACCTTAACTCCGGAAAATATGAAGGGCAGGGTTTCGGCTGTGAACTACATCTTCATCGGTTCATCTAATGAAATCGGTATGTTTGAATCCGGAGTTATGGCTCGCGTGATGGGTGTTGTCCCTTCCGTTATATTTGGAGGCTGTATGACCATCGGTGTGGTATCCGTTACTGCATGGCTAGGTAAATCCCTAAGACGACTGCAGAACCTTAGTTAACTTTAATCGATTTTTACGAAGCGGCAATTTTCAGCACTGCTTCTACAAACCGATCAATGTCTTTAGTAGTATGGTACACGTGAGGTGTTACCCTAACTCCATTAATGTTTTCCCATTTCACCGTTGTTGTATGGATCTGAAACTCGTTCATCAGCCGGCCACCAACTTCACCGGAATCAATACCTTCAATATAAAAATTACCCAACGCACACGAAAACTCTGGCTTTAATGAGATATTAAGCTTCACCCGTGGATTCTTAATAACCTTCTCTGCCCAGTAATTTTTCAGATAACGGAGACGTTCTTCTTTTCGCTTTGTTCCGATTGCATTTTGAAAATCAATTGCCTGACCGATAGCTTGCTCTGGAGCAAACGAACGTGTTCCGAGCGTTTCAAATTTTCGAATATCGGCTATCTGCGGCTTATCATTTGGGAACAACGGCCACAACCCACCAATGTTTTCTTTTTTTACGTGGAGCATGCCGGTTCCAAAAGGAGCGCATAACCATTTATGTAAGCTCGTTCCAAAATAATCAGGATCGAAATCCGATATCTTATAGTCAAGATGCGCAAAGGTATGTGCGGCATCCACCAGAGAAATGATATTACGCTTACGCGCTTCTTCACACAACCGCTTTACCGGGAAGATCTGCCCCGTCCAGTTAATCATGTGTGTGATGTGCCAAACTTTAGTTTTGGAAGTTGTGGCATTAATGAATTCGTTTACGATTTGATCCTCACTTTCAATCGGTAGTTGAAAATTCAGCCATTTGATTTTTATGCCATCCCGCATTTCCTTTTGCTTCCATGCCTGGATCATGTTCGGATAGTCCTGTTTGGTCATTATTATTTCATCTCCCTTAGCAAGCGTTAATCCCCACGTAACAGTTGCCATAGCTTCTGTTGTGTTGCGGTTGATCGCAATTTCATCCGGTGAAGTTCCGGCCAGGTCAGCAAGCTTCCTGCGCACAGCCTCACGGCCCTTGTCAAGAATTTGCCACATATAATACGATGGTGCTTCGTTGCTCAATTGGTAATACCGGTTAACAGCATCTTGCACAACCTTCGGTTGTGGACTAACTCCTCCGTTATTCAGGTTTAAAATGTTGGGGGATACAGTATATGCCTGCGCTATTCTTGCCCACAGCTCTTCATCCGTAGCAGCATCCAGCGGTGAAAGCTTGTTGAGCGACACCATCGCATCAGATACATCTTCCGCCAAAGCAGTCTGGACAAAGGGTCCGAGTGTCATCGCTCCGGCCACACCAATTGTTTTTTGAAAGAAGGATCTGCGGGAAGTCATACGCGTAAGGATTAGGAGAGTAAGATAAGATTTTAACGCTAAATATTAGCTGATTTCCGCTACGGCCTTGATCGCTGCGACCCTTCGTGATGCGTAACTTCCACGAATAATTTCGAATGCTGTTCGCGTACTTTCAAGTTCTGCTTTATATAAATCAAATAATTCCTGACGTTTATCCGGGTGTTCGCGTAAGGGATCATCTTCCCACGGAAGATCGACATCGGTTAGCAAATGCAGATCATACTTCTGCTGCTTCAGTAACGTTAGTATTTCAGGATCGCAGGATCCGTACTTGAAATCACTCCAGATTTTTATAACGACAAGGTTGGTGTCACAAAAAACAAATCGTACCGCGTGTTCGGCTACTAATTTTTCGGCTTGCAATTGTCCGCGTGCAATGTGTGTAAGATCTTCTTTTGTATATGGCCGATCAAGCTTTTCAAGATATTCGCGTGCAAACTCGGGTACCCAGACTGTTTGATAATGATTTGCAAGGAACCGTGCCAGATCGGTTTTCCCGGTACATTCCGGTCCAACAATGGCGACCCTTCTTACCTTCTGGCTGTTTCCGGTATCCATAGGCCGAAAATGAGGCATATTTTCTTAAAATTCTAACGATCCGTATCTTTCTGAAATGTTCATAAAAAGACAGCCTAAGTGAAAAGAAGAGAAGCAATAAAAAACCTTGGCATTGGTGTTACAGCTGGCCTTGTGTTGCCTGCCTGGTTAAGCTCATGCTCGAAAGATGAGACGGGCCCGGAGGTTAAGTATGATGGTGTGGTAGGCATTGTGGGTGCCGGTGCAGCCGGACTTGCGGTTGCCGATTACCTGATCGCAAAAGGCATTAAAGTAAAAATTTTTGAAGCTTCCGGAAGAGTAGGCGGGAGAATTGAATCGGTAAGGCAATCCAGCCCTATCTTTAATGAGCTAGCTGCAGATTTCCATGTGGAGCTTGGAGCTGACCGTATTTTCGGAACAGACTCGGAGATGGGTAGCATGATCAAGCTTTTAAAAGTTCCGACAACAAAATTTCGTGAAGCACCTGCCAACGCTACCGACTACTACATTATTGACGGTGAATATTTTTCGCAAGCAGAGGCTGACATGCGTGGCGACTTTCTTGCGCTAAAAGCTTTTAAAGAAACAGGCCTTGCCTCGTATACAGGTGGAGGCTCAGTTCAAACCGCAGCAGGGGCCAGTGCTGACATGCAGGGAATTTTAAATTCATGGCTGGGCAATGCGTATGGATCTTCCGCAGACCGCATCGGAGCTAATGCTTTGGGCGAAGCTCTTGCATTGATTTCGCACGACAAGCAAGAGTTTATGCTGACCGCGAACCCCATCAGCGATGTGCTTACATCAAAATATGATAAGGCGATGAGCCGTGTGAGTTTAAACCGTGCAGTTAAATCAATTGATTATACGGCTGGCAATGCAATTAATCTTATCATACGGAACACGGAAGACAACAGCGAAACAACGGAGGTAGTGACCAAGCTGGT
>Ga0209277_10000082_pt1 | contig 46520 bp, 48 predicted proteins | sample JI81AbrownDNA_FD_187503 | JGI IMG/M metagenome (GOLD analysis project Ga0209277, IMG submission 187503) | Wastewater effluent complex algal communities from Wisconsin, to seasonally profile nutrient transformation and Carbon sequestration -... | ecosystem: Engineered > WWTP > Effluent > Algae... | reverse complement strand
GTCACCTGACTAAAACCAATTCATTTAAAATTCCAGGCTCTTTGAAAACCAAAGAAGGCAAAAGCACCTGGATTGACAACGAAGGATCGTGCTGGCGGGCATTTGAATACATTGAAAACACTTACACGGAATCCCTACCAGCCGATCCGGAAAAGATTTTCAGTGCTGCAAAATGTTATGGTGAATTCACGCACTCACTAGCGGGACTGGATGTTAATCTGCTTAAGCCAACAATTCCAGGATTTCATGATTTAAGTAATCGATATAAGCAATTCATGAATGCCACGCTAACGGCAAGTCCGGAACGGCTCTTAGCAAGCGATCCCTTATTACGGAAAATCGGAGATCGAAAAAACTTAGTTCATTTTTATTCCACGTTGCTTACAAATGCAGAGTTTAAGCTTCGGCCCATGCATCACGATACGAAGCTGAGCAATATTCTCTTTAACCGATCAACCCGAAAAGCTGTTTGTCCCATTGATCTTGATACAACTATGCCAGGGTATTTCTTTTCAGACGTTGGGGACATGATTCGTAGCATGGTCTCAGCAAGCGATGAACATGCAGCAGCCGATTCCGTTCATATTGATACTGAAGTTTACAAGGCAATTATTTCAGGGTACGAAGCAGGAATTGGCAACAGTTTTACTCAAGCTGAAAAAAAATTTCTCCATCATTCAGGAGTTCTCATGCTTTATATGCAGGGAATCCGATTTCTTACCGATTTTCTATCGAATGATGTTTATTATAAAATTGAATATCCCTTACAGAATTTTGACCGGGCACTAAAGCAGCTTACCGTACTGGAAAAGCTGGAAGATTTTTTACGATCAACATACTTCTACGAAGTCAAATAAACTCCACTTTATGCAGAATGCGGTCTGAAGTTTTGCTAAGCAGCAACGTATGCTTCACGGGACTTTTGTAGCACTCGTAAAATATAAAATCCTCTGCCTGCGCATCCCAAAAAAAAGAAGTAGCATCACGTTCTTCCTGCGTTAGCGGGGAGTTGTCCAAAGGACTTACGGGTGAGTTCATCAGTTCGCACGCAAGCGAAGACGGCCGGTTATCTTTCAGAAACGGCAACGCGCTAATTTTTCGCAGCGTGTCCTGCTTGTTAGCGATGTACTCAAAATAGTAGGTGTACTTCCCGGTGTCGGGATTGACAATTCTGACTCCGTTAAGCTGCCGAAGTCCAATATCTGAATTTCCAAAAACTTCGTGCGCTACGGAAGCTTCACTAATCGAAATTCCAAAATAGATTTCATACTGATCTTCAATTACCCCCTGATTAGGCAAATAAATAGCCAGGGCTGCAAAGAATCCCATGATCCATGCAGCCCTGAAGTATCTTTTTATGAGCAGTAATCTTGACATATTCCGTTAGAACGGAAGATCGTCACTTCCGTTGCTTGCGTCAGGTGTGAAGGATGAATCGACCGGAGGCGCCTCATTTTGTCCGCCACCATTGCCGCCTTTGGCAATTTTCCAGGCACGTACATCCGTGTACCAGCGGCCGTTATATTCGCGGCTTTCGATGTTGATCGATGCAGTGATCTTTTCACCCGGGGTTAAGCGGGTTTCATCAACCTTCTCGCCCCATAAGGACAAGCAAACTTTTTTCGGGTACTGACCCGGTGTTTCAAGAATGAATTCCTGTTTTTTCCACGTTCCGTTTTTTCCCTGGCCGGATTGCATCGGCAAAAGACTTACTACTGTTCCTGTTATTTCCATGCTATTTATTTACAATTTTAAGTGCCCCGTTTTTGATTTCCTCCACAACGGTTGGATCAGTCAATGTTGTGGTGTCACCCAGGTTCGAGGTTTCTCCCTCCGCAATTTTACGTAAAATCCTGCGCATAATTTTGCCGGAACGGGTTTTTGGTAGTCCTGTTACGAACTGAATTTTGTCGGGTTTGGCAATTGGACCAATAATTTTTGAAACGGTATCCCTGATTTCGAATCGAAGTTTTTCCTCATCCGTTGGTTTATCATAACAAATAACAAATGCGTAAATGCCCTGCCCTTTCACATCGTGCGGATAACCTACTACAGCAGTTTCGCACACCCTAACATGTTCGTCAATGGCGCTCTCAATTTCCGCAGTGCCCATGTTATGCCCCGATACAATAATGATATCGTCCACTCGCCCGGTGATTCTATAAAATCCTTCCGGATCAACACGGCACCCGTCTCCGGTAAAGTATTTTCCCGGGAAGGTTGAGAAGTACGTCTCCTTAAACCGCTGATGATCGCCATAAATGGTTCTGGCTATTCCCGGCCACGGAAATTTGATAGCCAATCTTCCCTCGATTTCATTGCCGGATAATTCTGTTCCTTTTTCGTCCATCACAGCAGGTTGAACTCCTGGCAATGGAAAACTTGCATGTGCAGGTTTAAGTTTCGTTACGTTAGCAATAGGGGAAATCATAAATCCACCCGTTTCGGTTTGCCACCAGGTATCAATCACCGGGCATTTGTTACTTCCGATATGTTCGGAATACCATTCCCACGCTTCTTCATTGATCGGTTCTCCTACAGAACCTAATACGTGTAATGACGAAAGATCGCTCCGTTCCACAAACGACAGCGGTGCCTGCTCCAATGAACGGATTGCCGTTGGTGCGGTATAAAAAATATTAACCTTATGCCGTTCAATTACCTGCCAGAATCTTCCCATGTCTGGCCAGGAAGGAATGCCTTCAAACATAACGGTCGTGGCCCCTGCAGAAAGCGGTCCGTATAAAATATATGAATGACCGGTAATCCAGCCGATGTCGGCTGTGCACCAATAGATTTGTCCCGGCTTATACTGAAACGCAGTCTGAAATGTATAGGTGACATAAACCATATACCCTGCTGTTGTGTGCACCATTCCTTTTGGCTTACCCGTTGAGCCAGACGTGTAGAGGATGAACAGCAAGTCTTCAGCATCCATTTCCTCAGCCGGACAGGTTGAATCTGCTTTTCCTATCTCGTCATGCCACCAAAGGTCACGGCCCGGCTTCATCGTTACCGGAATGTCTATGTGTTTGAAAATTATCGACTTCTCAATCGTGGGGCATTTTTCAATTGCTTCATCAACGATTTTCTTGAGATCGAGCTTTTTATCCCCGCGGTTTCCACCATCGGCAGTAAGAATTAACCGGCAGCCTGAATCATTAATTCTGTCAACCAGCGAGCCAGATGAAAAGCCGGCAAACACAACGGAGTGTACAGCGCCAACTCGCGCACAGGCCAATACAGCAAAAGCAAGCTCAGGAATCATTGGCATGTAAATGCAAACCCGATCGCCCTTCTTGATACCGTGTGCTTTCAGCATGTTGGCTACACGGCAAACTTGTTGAAGCAGCTCGTTGTACGTAAATTTTTTTGAATCGTCTTTCGGGTTGTTGGGTTCCCAGATAAGCGCGGTTTGATTTCCTTTTTCCGCAATATGTCTGTCCAGGCAATTTTCTGTGATGTTGAGCTTTGCGCCTTTGAACCATTTTACTTCGGGCTTATGGAAATCAAACTCGAGAACGTTATCCCATTTCTTTCTCCAAACAAAATCTTCAGCAATACTTGCCCAAAAAGATTCCGGATTCTCTACACTTTCCTTATACGCTTTTTTATATTCCTCAAATGATTGAATATGGCTCATACTTTCCGGTTCATAGAAACTAAAAGTCGGGTGTTTTGCTAAAAAAACAAATGATTATTTGAGGAGATTAAAGCATGTATTCAATCGCCACTGCAACCAGTGCGCCCAACACTGCTACCGTTAACTTTTTGCCATTGAACCGGTGCGCAGGACTGCTTTCAAAAACAATGGTAGTGGAGATATGCAGGAAATTTCCGCATACCAAAGCATATACATACGTAAGCCCTGCGGCAGATAGAATCTCTACGTCAATCAGGTAGGTAGAGATCAGCAGACCAAGGGGTGCAGCCAGTGAGAAAAAAACCAGGTGCGGCACTGCTTTATTAATGGACTGAAGTTGAAACGAGAGAACTGTCATTAATGCGAAGGCAGCAGGTGCACGGTGCAGCGCTATGCCTAACAAGATGGCATTTGTATCATATTGCACTCCCATTCCGGAAACCGGTTGAACCAGCATTGCTCCTTCCAGGAAAGCATGGACACATAAGGCCGTCAATAACACAAATGCTGAGATCTGCTGATGATGTTGTCCATCGTGATGGTGGTGATGATCTCCATGGTGGTCATGCGTATGAATATGCCCGTGCTCGATACCGGAAGTAAAATACTCAAGCACTTGCTGCAGAAAGAAGCCGGCCAGTACGAAAAGACCAATCAACTCGACTTCGCTGTTATTGATATAAAGTTCCGGCAGGATGTGTACCACAGTGATTCCAAACAGGTAAGCTCCTGCAAAAACCAGTAGCAGTTTAAAGCTTTTTGTTCGTCCGGAAGGAACAAGATAAACTGCCAAACCTGACAGCAGCGGAGTTAAAAACAAAACAAGAAGCTTAAGTGTCATACGTTGTACATGCGCTGGGTAAATATCCGCGAAGGTAGATAAAATGTTGCTACATGCAACAATGTTGCTTTTAAGAAATATCGGGTTTCATGCGTACCTTCGCCTGACTTAATACTATGCGGGAAGATTATCTGAAAGGCGAAGGTGAAAACCTGAATGCTGCTGAAAAGGAGTTTGAGAAGGCTTTACGGCCATTGTCTTTTGAGGATTTCACCGGGCAGCAAAAGGTTGTAGATAATATTAAGGTGTTTGTCCAGGCTGCCAGACAGCGCAATGAACCACTGGATCACGTTCTCCTGCATGGCCCCCCAGGACTTGGTAAGACGACTCTTTCTTACATCATTGCCAATGAGCTTCAGACAAACATTAAAATAACTTCCGGGCCTGTACTAGATAAACCAAGTGATCTTGCCGGTTTACTCACAAATCTGGAAGCACACGATGTTTTATTTATTGATGAGATCCATCGGCTGAATCCAATCGTTGAAGAATATCTCTACTCCGCGATGGAGGATTTCAAAATCGATATCATGCTTGATTCAGGGCCGAATGCCCGGTCGATACAAATTGGACTTAACCCATTCACCCTGATTGGTGCGACTACTCGTGCAGGGTTGCTTACATCACCCTTACGCGCGCGTTTTGGAATTAATTCACGTTTGGAATATTACGACTCAGCGTTGCTTCATAAGATCATCAATCGTTCGAGCGCCATTTTGAATACGCCCATTGACGAGGAAGCCGCTTTTGAAATTGCAAGAAGGAGCCGCGGAACTCCGCGTATTGCTAATAACTTATTAAGAAGAACACGAGACTTTGCCCAAATCAAAGGCAACGGAACGATTACGCTTGAAATCGCACAAATTGCCCTGAAAGCGTTGGATGTTGATGCAAACGGGTTAGATGACATGGATAACCGCATCCTGATGACGATCATCGAAAAATTTAAAGGCGGCCCGGTTGGCTTAACCACCATTGCCACCGCTGTTGGCGATGAAGCTGAAACGATTGAAGAGGTTTACGAACCTTTTCTAATTCAGGAAGGATACCTGAAGCGGACCTCTCGCGGTCGCGAAGCAACTGAAAAGGCATACAAGCATTTAAAAGTTGTACCTCCACCCAGTAAGGGTGCGGGGTTATTCGGATAAATTCTATAGCCACGAAGTCACCAAGACACAATAGCTAAAATGGAGTTTAACGAATTATCGGCTTGGGAAGCACAACTAGGAAGTGCTATTGTGAACGCTGCATTTAAGGTACACAAAGAACTTGGCCCTGGTTTGTTAGAACGGGTATATGAAGTATGCATAGCGCATGAATTAAAAAAAGCTGGATATACCATTATTCGTCAGGTCGACATTCCCATTAAATATGATGGAATTATTTTTGAAGAAGGCTTGAGGCTTGATCTTTTAGTCGAGGAAAAAGTTATTGTTGAGATAAAGGCTGTCGATCAAGTAAATCCCGTTTGGCAGGCGCAGGTTCTTAGTCATTTAAAATTAACAGGCTTGCGACTCGGGTATCTGATAAACTTTAACGTTCCATTAATTAAGCACGGAATAAAACGTGTCATTTTATAAATACTAAACTTAGTGTCTCCGTGACTTTGTGGCTAAATGGAAAATTTTCAAGCACAAACATATCTTATAAAAAAAACGGCTACTGAGCTTGGCTTTAGCTTTTGTGGTATTTCAAAAGCTGAGTTCTTAAAAGATGAAGCTCCTCAGCTCGAAGAATGGTTGAAGCGCGGTTATCAGGGAAAGATGAGCTACCTGGAAAATTATTTCGACAAGCGCCTTGATCCAACACTGCTCGTTCCAGGAGCAAAGTCCGTGATCAGCTTACTGTACAATTATTATCCTGAAAAAGATCTGGCCACTGAAAGCGGGCTGAAGATTGCCAAGTATGCCTATGGTGAAGATTATCATTTTGTAGTAAAGGATAAGCTGAAAATTCTTTTTGAACGAATACAGGAAAAAGTTGGCGATATCCAGGGCCGGGTGTTTGTTGATTCAGCACCTGTGATGGAACGTGCGTGGGCAAAAAAATCAGGGTTGGGTTGGATTGGCAAAAACAGTCTATTGCTGAATAAAGAATCAGGAAGCTTTTATTTTCTCGCGGAGATTATCCTTGATCTTGAATTCGAGTATGACGGTCCGATAAAAGATTATTGCGGCACATGCACCGCCTGCATGGATGCCTGCCCGACTGATGCCATAGCTGAACCTTACGTAGTTGACGGCAGCAAATGCATTTCCTATTTCACCATTGAATTAAAGGAAGAAATTCCAACATCTGTAAAGGGAAAATTTGAGAACTGGATCTTCGGTTGCGATATCTGCCAGGATGTTTGTCCGTGGAACCGGTTTTCGAAACCGCATCAGGAAGCAAGATTTAATTCCAATCCGCAGTTAAAGTCCATGACTGAGAAAGACTGGAAAGAAATTACGGAAGATGTTTTTGAAAACATATTTAAAAACTCTCCTGTAAAGCGCACGAAGCTTGAGGGATTAAAACGGAATATTCGGTTTGTAACGGAATAGCTCATCGCTTCGGGTTATAAAGCATCTTTGTGCCTTTTGTTTTTCGCATTATAATGATAAACGCCATGCCATCCATTGCTTCATAGTCAACAAAATAATTTGTTTTCTTCTTGATATACGCTTTTGAAATCTCACCGTGTTGATTACTTAGTTTAAAGCCCATTTCCTCCAACTCAGGCAACAATTTTTTTATGTCAGCGGTCGAATCTGTAATAAACAGATGATCAATTTTATTATCAACAAACTTAAAGCCTACTTTCGATGAAGTCATACTTCGGCTGTATACAACTCCATTCGTTGTTTCTGGAGCAAACATTTCTCTCTTATCATCATCACTCCCTGGCGTGTATCCTTTTAATTCAAAAGCTTGTATTGCCTTCAACTTATCCTGTGACTCATAAATATTCGCTAACTCCCGAATCGTGAATGAATGTTGAGAGAACGCTGACGAACCCATCAGCAAAAATGATATTGTTAACAGTCTTCTCATAAAAAATAAAGTCCTGACGGTTCCGTCAGGACTGTTTAAATCATTTCTAAGGAGAGACGCAAAATTTTGCGTCTTTAAGCCGCTACAAAACAGCGATTCAGAATCGCCTGATGTTGCTTCCCAAACAGGTTGTAGCACCATTGTTTGAGTTCCTGTACTTCAGCGCCAATCAAAACTTCGATGGCCTTCTTTAACTCTTTTTCAAAGAGCTTTGCGTCAAAACTCACCTTTGTGAGCACGGTTTTGACATAATTCAACATAGGTTTGCTATTAACTGAAATAATAATTGTTTAAAAGCACGACTAATTTAATAAGCGGTAAAGCTAACTAAAAGAACATTTTTAGTTTTGTAACGTGTTATTGGTACGAAGATTGAACATGAGGCCGTTTTTTTCGATAAAATCACTCTTTACGCTTTTTTTTGCAATCGCAGGCCTGGGCTTTGTTCAGGCGCAAACCATCCAGATTGTTTTGGGGCCGGATGAAATTGCTGAAAATCAAAGCTGGACGATTACCGTATCTATTCAAAACGACAAGTTTAAATCGCACGATTACGTTTTCCCTGAAATTTACGGGTTCCGGAAGCGCGGCACTTCTTCGCAATCGCAAACCAGCATTATAAACGGTCAGGTTTCATCTTCGCAAAGTGTTACCATGACCTATTTGCCGCTTAAGCAGGGACAATACACCGTTCAGGCGTTCAGGATGACCGTTAACGGGCAAGCGATTAATTCGCCCGGGAAAAAGGTTAAGGTTGGTCCGCCTGTACAAACCCAGCGCGATCCTTTCACCTATGATCCAAACGACTTTTTCGGCAAAAACAACACCACGGAATTTATTGATATTAAAGAGGATGCTTTTCTGGCAGTTTCCACCAACAAATCTGAGGTGTATGTGGGTGAGGGATTTACTACCAGCCTTTCTTTTTACGTAGCCGATAAGAACCGTGCGCCCTTGCAGTTTCATGATCTGGCCAAACAGCTCACTACTATTCTTAAGAAGATAAAGCCCACCAATTGCTGGGAAGAAAACTTTGAGATTGAAAATGTTCAAAGCGAAACCGTGACCATTAACGGTGAATATTATGATCGGTATAAGCTATACGAAGCAACATTCTATCCGCTCAACACGAAGCCCATTGAATTTCCAAGCGTTGGCCTGCAGCTCATTAAATTTAAAGTGGCCAAGAATCCTTCCTTCTTTGGGCAAAACCGGAAAGAGGATTTTAAAACATTCTACTCGAAACCGAAAACCATAAAGGTAAAAGAGCTTCCGCCTCACCCCTTGCGCGACAAAGTTGCTGTAGGCGATTACCGGCTTGACGAGCGCATCAGCAGCACGGCACTGCAAACGGGTCAAAGCTTTTCCTATGACTTCAATATTTACGGTGAAGGAAATATTTCCGCGATTGAAAGACCGCAGGTGATGAAGGACGGAAGCTTTGAATTTTATGAACCCAACATCCGCCAGGATATTAACCGGCAAAACGGCCGCGTGACCGGAACAAAGTCGTTCACCTATTTTATTATACCCAAAGAGCCAGGTGATTATCGCATGCGCGATCTTCTCCATTGGGTTTACTTCAATCCCGCATCGAAAAAATACGACACGTTGATTGCACGTTCAGCGGTAGTGGTTAGTGGAGAAAGCCTGAAAAATGAAACAATCGAGTCAGCCGACACGGGTTCTCTTTACGATAAAATAAGCTCAACGGATAATGTTTTGCGCACTTCATCCGATTCCGGATGGATCTCACTCGCGTTGGGAATTTTTATTTTGGCCATGTTGGGTGGATCGGCTTATCTTGTGTTCAAAAAGACATAAGACTTAAGACGTTAGTATCAAGACAGTCTTACGTATAAAGTCTTACTACTTACGTCAACTATGAATTCTTACGGAACCCTTTTTCGAATAACAACATTTGGTGAATCGCACGGCCCTTCCATAGGGGTTATTATTGATGGCTGTCCGGCAGGACTAGCAATCGATGAAAATTTTATCCAGTCGGAATTAGATCGAAGGAAGCCGGGTCAATCCAAAATCACTACGCAGCGCAAGGAAGACGATACGTTTAAAATTCTTTCCGGAGTATTTGAAGGCATAAGCACCGGCACTCCTATCGCCATCGTAATTGAAAATCAAGATCAGCGAAGCAAAGATTATTCGCACATTGAAAATACATTTCGCCCTTCACATGCCGATTACACGTACGAAGCCAAGTACGGCCATCGCGACCACCGCGGTGGTGGCAGGAGCTCCGCGCGTGAAACTGCAGCCCGGGTTGCTGCAGGTGCGATTGCAAAATTGTTACTGAAGCAATCAGGCATTGACATCGCTGCATTTGTGTCTCAGGTTGGAGATATCAAAGCTGATCATTACACAAACCTTGACCTTACAAAAACAGAGGACAATATTGTTCGGTGCCCGGATCAGAAGACCGCGGAAAAAATGATTGCCTTAATTGATGAGGTAAGGTTGAACCGGGATACCGTAGGTGGAATTGTTACGTGTGTTGTGAAAAATACGCCCGTTGGCTTAGGCGAACCTGTTTTTGATAAGCTTCACGCTGAATTGGGCAAGGCGATGCTCAGCATCAACGCGGTAAAAGGTTTTGAATACGGCAGCGGGTTTGAAGGAATTAAGCTTCACGGATCGGAACACAACGATGAATTCTATAAGGAGGGCGATAGGATACGCACAAAAACAAATCATTCCGGAGGTGTACAGGGTGGCATCAGCAATGGCGAGGATATTTATTTCAACGTAGCCTTTAAGCCGGTAGCCACCATCATGCAGGATCAGCAGAGTGTTGACAAAGAAGGTCACTCAACAACGGTTTCGGGTAAGGGCCGTCATGATCCGTGCGTTGTTCCGCGTGCTGTGCCTATTGTGGAAGCTATGGCTGCCCTTGTACTAGCCGATTTTATGCTTCGCGCCAGAACTTCAAAGGTTTAAGATAAAATCAGTAACATTGTTGATTAGAAACATACAGTTTCTATCCTGAAAATCACGTTTATTTCAGTCTTATGGAGCCTTCGACCAAACCAAAGAAAAAAAGCCGGTTAACGCTATACATTATCATCGGGTTGATTGTGGGAATTGCCGCAGGCTTTATCCTGAATAAAAATTATGTCAATGAAGAAAATACGCGGCTCGAAGCGCTTGATGTCAGACTAAAAGAAATAAAAACTGCGCAGCACACGGCAAGTGACAGCGCTGCGATCACTACACTTGAAGCTGAAAAGAAAACACTTAATACAGAGCGAAACGAGTTATTGCAATCGCGTGATAAAAAAACAGAACCTTTTTCTATACTGGCCGACATATTCCTGCGCTTGATTAAAATGATTGTTGCGCCTCTGGTATTTACTACCCTGGTTGTTGGCGTTGCCAAACTGGGCGACATCAACGCAGTCGGTCGCATTGGCGGTAAAACATTGTTATGGTTTGTTGGCGCATCACTCATGAGCTTACTGCTCGGAATGATCCTGGTGAACCTTTTCGAACCGGGCATTGCCATGCATCTTCCTGTACCCGATACGGGCGAATCCTCTGGCATCGCCAACATAGGATTTTCCCTTAAGAATTTTTTATATCACGTGTTCCCAAGCAGCTTCATTGAATCAATGGCAAAAAATGAAATCCTTCAGATTGTCGTTTTCTCCTTGTTCTTTGGCGTAGCTACCGCTGCAATTGGTGAGCAGGGGAAGATCATCATAAACTTTATGGATGCTGCTGCGCATGTGATCTTGAAAATTACAGGGTATGTTATGAACCTGGCACCCATAGCCGTATTCGGTGCGATGGCTGCGATCATCGCCAAGCAAGGCATGGGAATTTTGAAAACTTATTCCATTTTCATTGGAGAATTTTATTTTGGATTAACACTGCTTTGGATTTTATTGGGAATAGCCGGATTTCTGGTTATCGGTAAACGTGTCGTTAATCTTTTCAAGCGTGTAAAAGAACCAATTTTGCTTGCCTTCAGTACAGCCAGTAGCGAAGCTGCATTTCCCAAGACCATGGAAGAGTTGCAGAAATTCGGCTGCAAGGATAAGATCGTAAGCTTTGTGCTTCCGTTGGGATATTCTTTCAACCTGGACGGAAGTATGATGTATATGACGTTTGCATCGCTTTTCATTGCACAATCGTACGGCATTCATTTACCTATTGCTACACAAATCAGTATGCTGCTTGTACTCATGCTCACGAGCAAAGGCATTGCGGGCGTACCGCGCGCTTCATTGGTTGTGATTGCAGGTACGCTGGCAACCTTTAACATTCCGGAGGCCGGCTTAGCCTTGTTGCTGGGTATTGATCCCTTGCTTGATATGGGCCGCAGCGCAACGAATGTTGTTGGAAATAGCGTGGCAACAGCGGTAGTCAGCAAGTGGGAGAATGCGCTGGAACCAGAAAAGTCGGAGTAATAGGGTCAGGTGGAGCCTGTCGAAACATGATCTACACAATAGCCTTCGACATGCTCAGGCTGACATTCTCAATTTAGATTGATGAGAAATTAGTAGTCGTGCCCGGCTCGCGAACTTTAATTGTCTAATTTTGTTCTTCGTTATATCACAAAATTATGCTGCAGGCTACTCCAAAAAACCTTCATATCTATCTGGAATCGAACCCAAACCCGAATTCACTGAAATTCGTGGTAAATGAAATGCTGGTTCCTGAAGGATTGAGCTACGATTTCCCGGATGCTTCAAGTGCGGGAAACGCACCCCTCGCTCAGGAGCTTTTCGAATATCCATTTGTTGACCGCGTATTTTATGCGAGCAACTTCGTTACCGTTACCAAAAAGGGTGATGTGGAGTGGCTTGAGATCCAAAACACTATCAAGAATCACATCCTGAAATTCCTGGAGATGGGAAAATTCATCATTGATGTTCAGGAAGAGAAATCAGTTTCAACAGAAGAAGAAACTGAAACCGTAAAAAAAATCAAAACGATCCTCGAAGAATACATCCGGCCTGCGGTTGAGCAGGATGGCGGAGCCATTACGTATCATTCCTTTAACAATGGAATTGTAAAGGTTAAACTTCAGGGTTCCTGCAGCGGCTGCCCATCCTCTATGATAACGTTAAAAGCCGGTATTGAAAACCTCTTTCAGCGCATGATGCCAGGTGAAGTAAATTCCGTTGAAGCGTTAGCGTAAAAATTTTAATTCATAAAAAAGCCCCGCCTGGAATAAGCGGGGCTTTTTATTTTACTGAACTTTTTCCGAATCATCAGGAACACCTTTCAAGTGCTTATCCAGAAACTTCAGAATAGATTCAGATGCTTTGATATTGTTCTCCTTCTTCACAAATCCATGACCTTCATCCGGGAAGATCACATATTCAACCGGAACATTGTTGGCCTTGGCGGCAGCTACAATCTCATCGGACTCTACTTGTAGTACACGCGGATCGTTGCTGCCCTGCAACACAATGAACGGCTTCGTAATATTTTTTGCGTGGAACAAAGGTGACTTGTTGTACAATGCAACAGAGTCCTTTGACGGGTCACCCATTTCCATATAAAGTGCATCGCGGAACGATGCCCACCAAGGTGGAATACTTTTCAACGTACGCAGCCAGTTGGTAACACCGAATAGATTCACTCCCGCATCAAACTCTTCGGGGGCAAAGGTGAGCGCTGCCATCACCATGTAGCCACCGTAGCTTCCGCCATAAATTCCAATCTTATCACCGTCAACAAAATCCAAACCCTCGAGATATTTTTTTCCGGCAATACAGTCTTTAAGATCTTCATTCCCATGTCGCTTATCATCGGCAGCATAAAACGTTTTACCATAGCCTGAGCTTCCGCGGTTGTTAACACATAGAATTGCATATCCATGGTTAATCAGGTATTGATAGCCACTGGAGTAATTTAAGCGCGTTTGTCCGCCCGGACCGCCATGCACCTGCACCAGGGCTGGTACTTTTTCGCCAGCTTTCAATCCTTTCGGCTTGTACAGTAAAGCCGGAATTTCAAGACCATCAAACGATTTAAAGCGAACAACTTCACCTGCCACCAGGTCGTTCGGATTGATCTCCGGACTTAGTGTGTTGGTTAATTGCTTAATCTCCTTTGTATCAAAGTTATAGAGGTAAATGTTCTGAGGGGCTTTTGAGCTGCTGGCATAAAACGTCATTTGCTTTTCGCTGTCTGAAATAGTGACGTTTGTGATGTCCCCCTCCGGGAGATTATCAATCTTCATCAGTTTACCATCATCTGATTCATTATAAATTTTGATTTCCGTGCGCGCATCATTGTTGATTGCAACAACTCTGTACTTTCCGGTTTGCGACAGGTAAGAATACATGATATCCCACGGAGCATCTTCCAGCTTGGTTTTTTCTCCTGTAGCAATATCGAAGCTTGAGAGGTACATAAACTCAGCCCCTTCATCGGTCAGATAGATTAATTTCTTTCCATCCAGGCTAAAATATTGTGGAGAGAATTTAGCATCGCCCGTATGCTGCGAGATTAACTTGCTTTCACCGCTTTGTGTATCCAGCAGGTACATATCGCCATTGTTGGTGGTGATTGATTTAGTCAGTGCGATATACCGGTTGTCACGTGAAATCGCAGAAGGATTATTGCCTTCCTTATTTTCATATGCCATAGCCGATGGATAAACGTTTGATTCTGTTGGCTTTCCGCTTACATCCACGCGGTACAAATCAAAAAAGCGTTTGTCGCGGCTGTTTGATGAGTAGTACATTAATTTTTTATCGTGACTCCAGCCGTAGAAATTTGCCTTGGCGGCTGTATCGGCAATCAAATCGATGTTTGAGCCATCGTTGTTGCGAACAAATATGTGGCTGATTTCATTCCCGCCTTTATCTGCTGTGTAGATCACGCGGTCGTCACCCGGAAAATAAGAAGCGGGAAAGATTGATTCCTTATCCGAACTTGTTAATTGCTTCTTCTCGCCTGTTTCGAGATCAAGTTCAAACACATTGAAAATACCGGTTTCATTTGAGCCGAGTAAGATTTTACTTTCATTCGGTGAAAATCCGGCACTGAATATGTTTTTCACATCCATGAATTGCTGGATAGTATACAGCTGCGGGGGCTTTGCCTCCTCGCCTGTGTTGCAGGCATTCAAAACCACTAAAACACTCAGGCAGAATAGAATTTTCTGTTTCATAAATCGGGGATTATTATAAAGTAATATAATAGTAATATTTCCAAAAAATCCGGCTTACTACACCAGTGGTTATTTCGTACCTTTAATCATGCGGTTTTTACTTGGTATTGTTCTGGTCTTGGTTGTGCAAAGTTTGTCGGTCGGTCAAACGTTGAAAGTAATGTCGTATAATCTAAGGTTTGATAACCCTGATGACGGTGTAAATCAGTGGCCGAAACGGATGGATAAAGTTGTTGCACTGATCACCAAATACAATCCCGATATTATTGGGGTGCAGGAAGCGCTGCATCATCAAATCGAGGATTTATTAAAAAAATTGCCCGACTATTCATACTGCGGAGTGGGGCGCGATGATGGAAAAGAAAAAGGTGAATACAGTGCAATTCTTTTTCGCAACAGCAGATTTGGCTTACTCTATTCACGTACTCAATGGCTTTCTGAAACACCTGAAGTCCCTGGAAGTAAAAGCTGGGATGCAGCGATTACACGGATTTTCACTTTTGCCAGATTTTACGACCGCGATACAAAGAAGGAATTTGTGATGGTGAACACGCATTTCGATCATGTTGGCAAAACAGCTCGTTTGATGAGTTCTGTGCTGATTAAATCTTACCTCGCGGGGATGGAGGCTGGTGCTAACATCAATACTCCCAGTGACAGGATTGAAATACCCATCATTATTAGCGGAGATTTTAATTCAGAGCCAACCGAAGAGCCTTACCTGTACATGACTAATGAAAAGCTGAAGAATTTTATTTTGTACGATTCACGTCCCGCAGCGAGCACAGCCGGAACTTACTGCGGATTTAAAGTAGGTGGAATGCCTTGCAAAACCATTGATTTTGTTTTCCACACAAAAGAGTGGGTCGCCAGAAACTATCAGGTGATCAGCGATAATGACGGAACATATTATCCTTCCGATCATTTGCCCGTGCTGGTAGATTTTGATTTGGCGGTGGAGAAGTAGTATTGCATCCAACAGGGGGATCCTGCCTACCGCAGGCAGGCGCGGCACGGGGCCGCGAAGGATTAACTCAACCCTGTCAGAAAATCTTGCTCAAACTCATTCTCAATCGAGAACTCGTCCGCATCGAAGTATGCGGGGAATTTATCGCGGAAGGCCTGCAATGAATTCGCATTCAATTCCAGCGTTTTAATTGCCTCGACTCCTTCTGAAGAAAAAATTACTTCACCTTTTGGTCCAATGATGGCCGAGTTACCATTGTACTCAATGGAGTTCCCATCCACGCCCACACGATTCACGCCAACAACATAACTCAGATTTTCAATCGCCCTTGCTTTTAACAACGAACTCCACGCTTCCACACGCGCAGTCGGCCAGTTCGCTACATAAATCAATAAATCATAATTCAGTCGCTTCGCTATCGCATCGTATGTGTTACGACTCCACACGGGAAATCGTAAATCGTAACAGATCAGCGGGCAGATCCTCCACCCTTTCCATTCGGCAACCAACAAACTCTCGCCTGATGAATACGTTTTATGCTCACCTGCCATTCGGAATAAATGGCGCTTATCGTATGTCTTATAATTTCCGCCCGGCTCCATCCACAGCAGGCGGTTGTAAAATTTGTCGTGAACTTTGGCTACAAAACTTCCGAGGATCAACGCACCGGTCTGGTCCGCCATCTGGCGCATCCACTTGAATGTACGCATATTCATGTGCTCAGCCAGCGTTGAAGCGTTCATCGTAAAACCTGTAGTAAACATTTCGGGAAGCACGATTATGTCAGTATCCTGACCGATCTGCCAGATCTTTTCTTCAAAGGCTGACAGGTTAGCATCGATTTCCTCCCAATACAAGTCAGACTGCAATAAGGTGATCTTTAAATCACGCATCTAGTAGTGGTTTCCTGCAAAGAAACAGAATGATTGTAACGTGCGAAAGGAATTCAGATTAGAATTTACGCAGGATCTCAATCGCCTGATCAAGGGTTTTCTCCTGTTTGGCAAAGCAGAAGCGCAACAGCTTGTTGTCGGTTTTATCCTGATAGAAAGCTGACACCGGAACGGAGGCAATTTTATGCTTTTTGGTAAGCTCTTCCGCCATTTGCATATCCGGCAAACCGGAAATGGATTTATAGGAGAGCGACTGGAAATAAGATCCGTGGCATCCCATCGGCTCGAACGAAGAGCCTTTAATACCGTTCAGAAAATAATCACGCTTCTGTTGATAGAATGATCCGAGATTCAGATAATGATCAGGTACCGTCATGTATTCGGCTAACGCGAATTGCACGGGTGTATTAACACTGAACGTAACAAATTGATGCGCCTTACGGATCTCGGTCGTGAGCTTTGCGGGCGCGACTGCATAGCCAACTTTCCAGCCCGTAGCGTGAAAGGTTTTGCCGAATGAGAACACAGCGATGCTTCGTTCTGCCAGTTCAGGATAGTGCAATACGCTTTGGTGCTTGATTCCGTCAAAAATAATTCGCTCATACACCTCATCGCTCAACACAAGTAAATCATGCTGAACAGCAAGTGATCGAAGTGTTTTCAAATCATGTTCAGCAAGTACCGCTCCGCTTGGATTATGTGGCGTATTGATCATAATCATCCGCGTACGCGGAGTGATCTTTGCTTTAACTTCGTCCCAGTCGATGGAAAAATCAGGGTACTTTAAATTGATGTGAACGGGCACACCACCGTTCAATCGGATAGCCGGATTATAGGAATCGTAAGCCGGGTCAAACACGATCACTTCATCACCTGCATGAACCAAGGCAGCGATAACCGAGAATAAGGCTTCGGTTCCGCCTGCGGTTACGGTTATTTCTGTTTCCGGATCTGTTTTACGACTATAAGTTTTACAAACAACTTCTGCGATCACATTACGCAATGCAGGCGCTCCTGGCATGGGTGCGTATTGATTGAACCCTTCGCGCATTCGCGAATAAATCAGGTCAATTAATTTCGGATCAACCGGAAAATCAGGAAAGCCTTGCGAAAGATTGATCGCCCCGTGCTCCAACGCCATCTTCGACATGATCGTGAAGATTGTTGTACCTACTTCGGGGAGCCGGGATTGAATGCTCACATTATTTTTTTAATGGAGCCAGGATGCGGTAATCTGTATCAACATCGCCTTTGCTGATGTCGGCTAGCTTGCCTTTGAGCATGCGTTTTTTCAACGGAGTTAAGTAGTCGATGAACAGCTTACCTTCAATGTGATCGTATTCATGCTGAATGATACGGGCTTTTATTCCATCGTAATCTTCTTCGTGCAGGTTCCAGTCTTCATCGTAGTAGCGGACACGAAGCGCCTCTTTGCGGGAAACTTTCTCGCGGATATTCGGAATACTTAGACAGCCTTCTTCAAATTCCCACGCATCCCCTGCTTCCTTTAAAATTGTTGGATTGATGAACGCTTTCTTGAAACCGGTCATGTCTTCAGAGCCTTCTTCTTCATCTTGCATAGACGTTCCATCAGCCACAAACAACCGGATTGCTTTTCCAATCTGTGGAGCAGCCAACCCCACACCATTTGCCGCATACATGGTTTCAAACATGTCGGCCACCAACAGCTTCACATCAGTTCCCGGCTCAATATTGCTGGCCTTTTTACGCAGCACAGCGTCTCCATACATGACAATCGGATAAATCATTGTGTAAACGAATAATTGCAAAATTATGCAATAGCTGCAAGCTTCAGGCTACAAGCTGCAAGCTTTTTTTACGCACTAACAGCTTGTGGCTTATGGCCTGAAGCTAGCGGTTTTGCGATTCCATAAAGGATTGGAGAATAATGACTGCGCTGATTTTATCGACATTGCCTTTTACCTGGCGGTCTTTCTTTTTCATACCGCCTGAAATCATCGTTTGCTGTGCCATCGAACTCGTGAAGCGTTCATCAGTCTCATGAACCGGTTTTTCCGGGAAGGTTGTTTTTAATTCTGCGATGAATTTTCTTACCAACGGAGCATTTTCAGAATCCTCATTTCTTAATGTCTTAGGCATGCCAATAACAAATTCATCAACAGTTTCCTTTTGTGCGTAAGCTTTCAGGTAGTTGAGCAACGAGGATGTTTCTACCGTTTCAAGTGCTGTCGCGATGATGCGCAACGAGTCTGTTACGGCAAGACCGGTTCTTTTTTTTCCGTAATCAATCGCGAGAATACGTCCCAATGCGCTGCGTAGGCTTCAAGCTTCAAGCCCCAAGCTTCAAGCTAATTCTTGTAAATATAAAAAGCTTGAGGCTTGCAGCTTGGAGCTTGTGGCCTAAGCGAAAGAACTAATTCAATTTTGTCTTCTCAAAGAAGGATTGTTTCACCTTTGCCTCCAGCGCCATGGCTTTCGGGAAAAGAATTTCGTTTTCGATGCGCGCGTGTGTGATCAAGCTTTTTTCGAATTCTTTAAGCTCGTTGTAAATCACCTTTACGTGCACCGGAGCGTTGGCTTCTACGTGGTAATCCTTCGTGATTTTACGGATACCGGCCATCTCATCGTCATGCACTTCATGCTCCATCGCAAACTTCTGTACAGAATGCTTTTCGATCAGGTAAAATAGTTTGGTCGGAATAAAGTTTCCTTTTGATGCACGCTCAAGCGCCTTGATGTATCGGAACAGCGTGTCTTCTTCCTCGTAGATATGCTCGATAAAGTCTTCCACAAACAACGGGAAAACAATTTTAAGATCCCGTTCCACTGACTTGTACCCATCATGCTCCGCTTTGAATGAATCTACCAGCTTTGCGATGTAGGGCAGCTTATGCTTGATAAATAAAAAATGTGAGTGCTTGAGGTATTCAATGATTAAATCAATCGGGTATGAGATCAGCGGAAGGTCAGCTTCTTTTAAATGAGTCGGGTTTTCAAGTTCCCGCACAACCTGATCAACTTTCAGGCCTTTCCGATGGCAGGTTTGCTCCAGCGTATCTTCCGGAAATTCATCAAACCGGATCCCAAAATAATACAGCACGTAAGCATGCACGTAGTTTTCGTCTACGAGCTGCGCTATTTTCTTATTTTTTAAAGCTGTGCCGTCCATGCTAATTTTCAAAGATAGGGAAAGCCCTTCAAAACGCGAAGCGAATCAGCAGTCGCAATTATTTCGCTTTTTATCGGTTTTCGGTCAAAAAAGGGATTTATCCTCGCTGAACATTTGTTATATAGCACCGTTAAAGAACTGACGAGACGAGATTTTAGTATGAGCGAACAAAAAAATACCCGGTACCAGATCAGCCTTCCCATTATCCTTTGCCTTGGACTTGCAGGCGGCATTTTCATAGGTGCAAGCCTCAACACAAAGCAAACCTCTTCGGAAGTGGGCAAGGATGTTCAAAAGCTGCGCGATGTGCTGACCTACATCGATCAGAAATATGTTGATGATGTAAAAACCGATAAGCTGGTTGACGAAGCCATTCAGCACTTGTTAGCCAAACTTGATCCGCACTCGGTTTATATTCCGGCTTCAGACCGCGTTCAGGCCAATGAAGATCTGCGCGGAAACTTTGATGGTATTGGTGTTGAGTTTAACATTTTCCAGGACACGATCGTGATTATATCTCCGCTGCCGGGCGGGCCTTCGGAAGCGTTGGGGATTTTATCTGGCGATAAGATCATCCAGGTAGATGATAAAGATGTTGCGGGAGTAGGCATTACATCTCCCGATGTGATGAAAGCATTAAAAGGTCCGAGCGGTACAGAAGTAAAAGTTACAATCCTGCGTACCAGCTCTTCAGAGCCACTGGAGTTTACCATCGTTCGTGATAAGATTCCGCAATTCTCGCTTGATGTAGCCTATATGGTTGATCCGGAAACAGGCTATATCAAAATCAGTCGTTTTGCTGCTACAACCTACGATGAATTCAGCGTTGCGCTTACTAAGCTGAAAGGCCGAGGAATGAAAAAGCTGGTTCTTGATCTGCAAAGTAATGGTGGTGGTTACATGGAAGTAGCGATTCAGATGGCCGATGATTTTCTTTCGGGAGGTAAAAAAATCGTCTACACGGATGGTAAAGACAAGGATCTGAATAGAAACGCCAGTTCAACCAACAGCGGAAATTTTGAAGAAGGAGATTTGATTGTTCTTGTAAACGAATGGAGTGCATCAGCTTCAGAAATTCTCGCAGGGGCGCTACAGGACAACGACCGGGCATTGGTAGTCGGCCGCAGGTCCTACGGCAAGGGCCTTGTTCAAAATCCATTTGACTTGAACGATGGCTCAGAACTGCGATTAACGATATCACGGTATTACACGCCTAGTGGTCGTTCTATTCAGAAGCCATATGACGATGAAGAGGAATATTCACAGGATATCCTGAGTCGTTACAAAAAAGGTGAATTCTTCCATGCCGACAGCATTCACTTCAATGACACGCTAAAATACAACACTGAAAACGGAAGAACGGTGTATGGCGGGGGCGGCATCATGCCGGATTATTTTATTCCGTTGGATACGACACAAAACAGTCATTACCTGAATGAGCTTTACTCCACTACTGCTATTTATGAATACGCCTTTAAGTATGCAGAGAAGAACAAGAAAACACTTGAAGACAAGGGCTTTGATGCGTTCTATACAAAGTTCAATGTAACGGATGAAATGCTGAATGACCTGGTTAAACTTGGTCAGCAGAAAAAATTAAAGCCGGACTATGAAGAGCTAAGGCTAAAAAAGCGGTTGTTCCAGGTGCATGTAAAAGCGCAGATTGCGCGCAAGGTTTGGGGAAATGAAGGGTTATACCCGATCATGAACGAAACCAACGAGGTTTTTCAGCAAGCCCTTAGGTTGTTTGACCGGATTCCTGAATTAAAGAATACCAAGCTTTAAGCACGGTTTCTCTACCAGCATTTCACTAATTTAAGGCCAGTAAAATCTGGCCTTATGTATTATCATCGTTTAGGAAACATTCCGCCCAAGCGGCACACGCAGTTTCGCCAACCTGATGGCAGTCTGTATAAAGAGGAGCTTGTAAGCTCGGAGGGTTTTTCAGGAATCTATTCTAACCTGTATCACATTCATTCCCCAACGCGCATTAAGGCAGTGAAAGATCCGGTGAAATATGGTCCGAAAATCGTGGCGGATTACGCACTGAAACAGACACACCTCAATACATCAAAAGTCACTACAACAGGTTCAGATTATTTAAGTGCGCGCAAAGTGCTGCTGAAAAATAATGACTGTTCAATTTCCATTTGCTCTCCAAAGGAGCGCAAGATGGATTACTTCTACAAAAATGCAGAGGGTGATGAAGTCTTGTATGTGCACGATGGGAAAGGTATTTTAATTTCTCCTTTCGGAAAGCTGGAGATCAGACAGGGAGATTATATCGTGATACCGCGCACAGTAATCTATAAGCTAGAGTTTGAAGAAGGTCCATTGCGTCTGTTAATTATTGAAGCCAATTCACCGGTAGAAACCGTGAAACGCTATCGCAATCAACTTGGGCAGCTGGGTGAGCACTCACCGTACTGCGAACGGGATATCCGTCCTCCTCATGAGCTGATCACCGACACCAGCAAGGGTGAATTTTTATTGAAGATTAAGAAGCAGGGTTTTTTACATAACTATGTTTACGAGCACAGTCCGTTGGATTTGATCGGCTGGGATGGTTTTTTATGGCCGTATGCCTTTTCCATTCACGACTTTGAACCGGTCACGGGAAGAATTCACCAGCCACCACCCGTGCACCAAACCTTCCAGGCGCACAACTTCGTGATCTGTTCATTTGTTCCGCGGTTGTTTGATTATCATCCGTTAGCGATTCCCGCACCCTACAATCACAGCAACATCGATAGTGATGAAGTGCTGTACTATGCGGAAGGAAACTTTATGAGCCGCAGAGGCATTGAACGGGGTTCGTTCACCTTACATCCGGGCGGGCTGCCCCACGGGCCACATCCGGGCACAGTAGAAAAAAGTATTGGCGCTAAAGAAACGCATGAGCTCGCGGTGATGATTGATACGTTCCATCCGCTGCATCTGACAGAAGACTCACTGGAATTTTTAGATAAGAACTATCCTATGAGTTGGACAGATCATGCTGAAGGCGGGTTTAATGAAGTTAATACGCCTTAAATGATTTACAAATTGATCAGTGGTTAGACTTGCTGGTGACTTTTTGTTCGGTTCCAACCCAGTAATATAACAGACATCCGAAAAACGGAACAAAAACTATCATAGCACACCATGCCACCTTCGTAACGGAATGCGAGAATTCGCTACGAATTATGTCAGCAATGCACAACACTGGAAGTAGCGAAAAAAACAGGACTACAATCCATTCAGGGCCAGAGGGCATACCAAGTAGCAATACAGAATTCATATCAATTAGGGTTTCAATAAGTGAAGTTACTAAATTTCTTTCAATCTAAGCTTACATCCATTACTCAGCATTGCGGCTTACCCAAAAGCCAAAAACAGCAGCCGTAAAGAACATTAACAGGCTGTACAATGCAGGCGGAACAGACATCGTTGAATTGGCCAGCACGCTTAAGGCAATATAAATTGCCAGTGTTCCATTGTGAATTCCAATCTCCATTCCGATAGCAATTGATTGCCGTTTATCAATGTGAAGAAGCCTTGGAATGTAATAGCCAATCCCCATACTTAAAATATTAAAAAGCAACACGGGCAAACCGAGACTTCCGGCATACTCAACCAATACCTGTTTTTCACGAATCGCAACGGAAACAATCAGAACGATAAGAATTAATGCCGATGCAATCTTAACGGGCTTATCCATTTTTAAGGCAAACCCGGACCATTGCTTTTTAACAAACATTCCGATGGATACCGGGATCAGCACGATGGCAAACACTTCGATAACTTTTGCAAACTGAACCGGAACATATTGACCCGATTCCATAAAGTAGCTCAATGAAAAATTTACAATCAGCGGAAGCGTGAACAGTGTAAGAATGCTGTTGATGGCTGTGAGGGTTATATTCAGCGCTACATCACCTTTCGATAAATGGCTGTATAAATTCGCTGTTGCTCCGCCTGGCGATGCTGCCAGCAGCATCATTCCAACACAAAGAACGGGATCCAGTCCGGTAAGGATAACAAGTCCGAAGCATAAAGCCGGCAGCAAGATCATCTGGCACACTAACGCTACCGCTACTGCTTTTGGATATTGGGTGACACGTTTAAAATCCTGAAGCGTGAGGGATAGTCCAAGGCCAAGCATAATAATGCCCAGCGCAACAGGAAGGAACACTGCGGTAAGCACAGATTGTTGCATAGCGTTTAGGGTTAGGGTGCGGGAAAGTTACTATTTTTGATTTTTATTCAGCTATGTCAACTTTTTCAATGCCTATAACCATTCGCTGGGCGGATATCGATGCGAACCGACACCTGCGTCATTCTGTATACTATGATTTTGGCGCAGCAGCCCGTATGAAGCTGCTCAGCGAGCGCGGACTAACAACACACAAACTGGAAGAGCTTCAAATTGGGCCGATACTTTTTCGGGAAGAAGCTGTGTTTCGAAGAGAAATTCACCTGGAGAATAAAATCACGCTTACCGTAGAAATGCATAAATGCACGGAAGATTACAGCCGATGGAGCTTACGGCACACGTTCTTAAAGGAAGACGGTTCCCTTGCAGCGACCTTAACGATTGATGGCGCCTGGATGGACCTGAGACTTCGCAAGCTGGCCAAGCCAGATGAATTTATACAAAAGGTTTTTTCGGAGTTTCCAAAGTCGACTGACTTTGAGTGGACGATACCAACTAAAAAGTAATTCGCGGCCTTGTGCCACGATCTCCTGTTAGAGAAAAATAACAGAAGAAACCGAAACAGGTCTGGCAGTACGCTGCTTACCGTGGTCTGTGTCGACACAGACCACCATAAAAGTCTGTTCTTATTTTTTCAAAATCCAACCTTCAATCACTTTCGGGTAATGCATGTGTTCAAGCTGTTGAACTTTTAAGGCGATACGTTGAGGCGTGTCGGTTTCATCTATGCCACACGTTGCCTGGAAAACAATTTTGCCTTCATCGTAGTGCTCGTTTACTTCATGAATGGTGATGCCGGTCTCCGGTTCTGAAGCAGCTTTCACGGCTTCGTGAACGAACATTCCGTACATCCCTTTTCCACCAAACCTGGGAAGTAATGCCGGATGAATGTTAATGATCTTGCCGGAATACGTATGGGTAAGATAATCCGGTATCAACCACATAAAGCCCGCCAGCACGAGGTGCGTAATCTTTTCCTCCTTTAACCAGTGTAACACCTCGCGGCTTTCCTGAAACTGGATTTTGGTAAACGTTTTTGTTTTTACCTTAAACTTTTCAGCGCGTTGCAATGCCTGGGCATGTACATTGTTGCTCAGCAGCAGCTTAACCTCAATACCAGGGTGATATTGAAAATACGTGATGATTTCTTCAGCGTTCGATCCGCTGCCGGAAGCAAAAATAGCGATGCGGTGAGGCTTCATGTGTTTAATATTCGCTTTTAACGGGCACATGCCTGCATACCGTAGTGCCGGATTACGGCACGCAGGCATGGAATGACCTGTGTCATTTCATGCTGCAAAGAAAACATTATTCAGGGAATCAGCGTCATGCTTAAAATTCCAAGCAGCATAATCACCTTGCAAAAGCTGCTCAGCCAGCCAAAATCCTTTTTGGTATCCGCCTGCGCAAGCCGAGTCGTTAGCCATGCCAACGGTACAAACAACAGCATTACAAAATAGATTACCGGCAACTTTACATACGCATAATTGATCAAGACAACCGCAATCGAAAACAGCGCAATAATTACGTAAAGCGTAATTTTTGTTTTGCGGATTCCCCAAATAATCGGAAGTGTTTTACAGCCATAGGTATTATCGCCTTTCAGATCTTCCATATCTTTAATGATCTCCCGGATGAGGGTCATGAAAAATGAAAAGACCGCATAGACAAGAATCATCCCGACCTGCGTGTTATACAGGAAAAACAAAATTGCTATTGAACAACCGGTAAGTAAGGCTACTGTAAAATTTCCAATGAAGGGAAGGCGCTTTAAAAGATTTGAATAAAACCACAGCACAACAACTGAAATCACATTCACGATCGCCAGCTTCCAGGAGACCAGCATCCCAATCAGAATACCCATCACGGACAGTGCGACATGAAACAAAATCGCGAACCTGCGATGAATAGTTTTGCCAATCACCACCCGTCCGGGATTGTTGATCACATCAATCTTTACATCGTAGTAATCGTTAATCACATATCCCCCCGCAGCAATGAGTACGGTTGAGAGCGAGAGGAGAAAAAGATCAAGGTCGTGAAGCACATCAGCCTTCGCCAGAAACCAGGCGGTGAAATACTGCGCAAAAACAATGATCACGAGGTTCCAGGCACGCGTTAGGCGCAGGAATGATTTGATCATATTCTTTTGCACGGGTGGCATTTGATAAAGATACGAAATGTAAGGGCGAAATGTTTTCAACACATAAATAACCTAGGGACGCATGCTTCAACCTGCCTGCGGTAGTCAGGCTTCGCTCAGCATGTTGCGTCCCTACATAGCGAAATCAAAATTTCAACGTCACCATAGTCATGAAATTTATTCCGGCTTGCGGAAAATAATACGCTACACCATCTCCGTACGTAGCACCATTGGTTTCGTACTCGACATCAAAAATATTGTTGACCAGCAAGCTCAAATCAATTCCTTTTATCCCTTTTGGCTTAAGCGAATACGTCAGGCGTAAATCGTTCACAACATACGCATCCAGCATTAGGCTTTTCGTTTGTGTGTTATCCAGGTATTGTTCTCCTACGTATTTTGTTAACAAACCTGCCTGAAAACCGGTAAAAGCATTCCAGAAGAGCTGGCTTCCCGCAATTACAGTTGGTGATAGAATTATGGTTGTATTCTTTTTGTTACCATCTTCGGGCAAAACATAATCTTTATTTTTATTTACACTCACGGTAACATTAGCATTCCAGCTAAGCTGATCAGCAATACGAATCATACCCGAAAGCTCAACTCCCGTACGGTAGCTTTTACCAACGTTGGCACGGATGGGATTCCCTACGTTGTCGAGCTTGCCAGTAAGCACAAGCTGATCGGAATACGTCATCAGGTAATAGTTGGCCTCCATACTGTACGTTTCCAGCGTTCGTCTCCAACCGGCTTCCAGATCATATAAACGTTCAGGCTTAGGCTTCACCTCACCTTCCAGATAATCTCCCCGGTTCGGTTCGCGGTTAGCCACCGCATACGAGGCATATAGCAAATCATTGCCCGTAAGCGTATAACTTACGCCCGCTTTGGGATTGAAGAAGTTCAGATTATCCTCAAAATCATAAGGCGTAAGATCATCATCAACTCCTTTAGTATCGTATGAAACGTTACGGTATTGCAAATCAACAAACGCATTTAGTCTGGTGGTGATGGCATAGTTCCACTTTGCGTAGATATTAAAGTCGTTCTTTTGCGCTTCGCCTTCATAATAACGATCGCGAATAGACGAATTGGAAGCAATCTGTGCCCAGATAATCTCACCAAAATGTTTGGCGCTCGCATATTGATTATAGGCACCGCCAATCGTTAAGGCAGTTCTGTCTTTTTCATAGTTGAATGAAAATGTTCCTCCATAAAATTTATTGTCCAGCCATTTTCGGATTATGAAATCTCCATACGTTAGCGTAGAGTCACCCAGTACAACATCTTCCAATCCTAGATCTGCAAATGGTTCCTCTTGTTTGTACTGTTCGTAATACCCGCGGCCATACGTATAATGAAGAGAAAGATTGACGTTCCAGTAATCGCTCAACTTTTGCGTGAGGTGAAGCTGATAGTGATCTTGTTTGTAATTATCTACTTCATTATCATAATAGCCCGTCACGCCATTTTCATCGTACAATGCTCCGGCTGAATTGAACGTCCGGTTTTTCTTCATCGTAGTCTCATCAATTCCGTTCCATGCCTGATACGTAACTTCCTGGCCGCCAAAAACAATGGCTTTTACAATTGTTTTATCACCATAATACCCACCGCTGAAGTAATATGAATCCAAGTCAGCAAAAGCTCGGTCAATGTATCCATCGGATTTTATCTTAGATGCACGGCCATCAAACGACCAGCGATTGTTAATCAGCCCTGTTCCAGCTTTTACGGTATACCGTTGCGAATTAAACGAACCTCCGCCCAGCATTACTTCCGCATACGGATCACGCTGTTGTGAAATAGTTTGAACATTCACACTTCCGCCAAATGAGCCAGCGCCATTGGTTGACGTCCCGACACCGCGTTGAATCTGCACACTTTGCGTGGAGGACGCAATATCCGGAAGGTTAACCCAAAACGTTCCCTGTGATTCGCTATCGTTGTATGCAATGCCGTTGATGGTCACATTTATTCGTGTGGCATCGCTTCCGCGGATGCGAACACCCGTGTAGCCGATTCCGGTACCTGCATCAGATGTTGTTACCAGAGAAGGAGTCCAGTTGAGAATAAACGGCATGTCCTGACCGAAATTCTGCTTTTGAATCGCCTGCTGATTAACATTCGTGTACGTGGTTGGTGTTTTATCATTCGCACGAGTAGCGTACACCACTAATTCGTCCGTGAGCTCGTACGATTCCTCCAGTAAAAAAACGATCTCACTACTTTCTGTGAGAGAAATTTTTTCTGATTTATCTGTGTACCCTAAAAAAGTGACGCTAACAGAATACTCTCCGGGCTGCAGCTTGTCGAACCGGAACTTCCCGAATTCATCCGTTGCTGTTGCCAACCCTGAACTTACTTGTACCGTTGCTCCTGTTAATACCTGATTGCTCTTCGCATCCTTCACTGTGCCTGTGATAAAGGCCTGCTGCGCAAATGCGCCTGCTGACAAAAGCATTGCTGCCAGCATAATTTTAATCTTTAACATTTTAAAAATTTTGTTTAAACCCGCAGGCACATCGGGGAATGTACCTTACTTACGTGTTTACACTGCCTCCCTTCGGCCGCATTACCGGCATCAGGTTCTATGGGTATAATCTCAGCCCTCAATTTTTTAGGCACCCCCTTGTCTTTCGACAGGACAAATGTAGTTACGAATTACGATTTTCGACTTACGATTTTAGATTTTAAACTGATAATGCTGTTTGCTACGTAGCAACGCATATTTTAGACGAACAAAAATCGTAAATCTGAAATCTGAAATCGTAAATTGCCATCATGGCCAGTGTAACCGTAAATAAAAAATCAGTTTTTGAAGTTGAATCATCATCTGATGGGCTGATGCTGGACGGAAAATCTTTTGCGTGGGACATCGCTCAGGTTACAAATGGTTATTTTCATATTCTCCACAACAACAAGAGTTACAAGGCTGAAGTTGTTAAAAGTGATCGTGCCGCGAAAACTTTTACGATAAAGGTCAACAATCACATTCACACGGTTGAGGTTAAAGACAAGTTTGATCTGTTGCTCGAGAAGTTGGGGATGAGTAGCGCAGCTGGAAGCAAAGTGAACAACGTTAAAGCTCCAATGCCCGGCCTTATTATCGATGTAAAAATCAAGACTGGCGATTCTGTAAAAATCAATGATCCGTTGCTGATCCTCGAGGCAATGAAAATGGAGAACGTGCTGAAATCACCCGGTGAAGGGATTGTGAAATCGGTCACAGTGAAAAAAGGCGATAAAGTGGAAAAAAATCAGATTCTGATTGAATTTCAGTGATTCGAAATCTGCAATGCTGGCAATCCTGAATTATATTTACGGGATTTTCTACTTCTAACGCTCAATGAAATACAAACGCATCGTCCTCAAGCTCAGCGGTGAATCGCTTATGGGCTCTTCTAAAAGCGGAAACATTGACCCGGCCCGGCTTGAACAATACTGTGAAGAAATAAAAAGCATCCGAACGTTGGGTGTTGAACTGGCAATCGTAATTGGCGGTGGAAATATTTTCCGTGGCGGCCAGGCCGAAGCGTTGGGCATCGACCGTGTACAAGGCGATTACATGGGCATGCTGGCTACGGTGATCAACGCGATGGCATTACAAAGCGCACTGGAGCGACACGGGATTTATACACGACTGATGTCCGGCATTAAAATGGAACAGGTGTGTGAACCATTTATCCGCAGAAGAGCAATCCGACATCTTGAAAAAGGCAGACTGGTAATTTTCGGAGCGGGGATTGGCAATCCCTACTTCACAACCGATTCAACCGCAAGCTTACGTGCTGTTGAACTGCAGGCCGATGTAGTATTAAAGGGAACGCGCGTGGACGGTGTGTACGATAAAGATCCGGAGAAATTTAAAGATGCTGTAAAATATAATACACTGTCGTTCCAGGAAGCATACGAGAAGAACCTGAACATCATGGACATGACAGCCTTTACCTTGTGTATGGAGAACAAGCTGCCGATTATTGTATTCGATATGAATCAAAAAGGCAACTTGCTGAAGATTGTAAAGGGTGAAACAGCAGGAACTCTTATTAGTTAAAAGCATAATCAGTTAATAACTCTTTTATTTTCTTATGGAAGAAATAGAAATGTTTCTCGAAGAAGCAAGGGACTTAATGGGAAAAGCGTTAAGCCATGCCTCTAGTGAGCTTACTAAAATTCGTGCAGGTAAAGCCAATCCGAATATGCTGGACGGCATAATGGTTTCGTATTACGGAGCAACAACTCCGTTGAACCAGGTTTCCTCCATGACTACACCGGATGCGCGCAGTATTTTTATCAAGCCCTGGGAAAAATCCCTGATCCATGAAATCGAAAAAGCCATACGTGACGCAAACCTCGGATTGAATCCACAGAATGACGGTCAACAGGTGATCGTTAATATTCCGATGCTTACCGAAGAACGAAGAAAGCAGTTAGTGAAGCAAGTCAGTGCAGAATGTGAGCACGGAAAAGTAAGCATTCGTAATATCCGTAAGGAAACAAACGAGCAGCTGAAAAAAATAAAAGGTGTTTCGGAAGATGACGTGAAGAATGCTGAAGATCAAGTTCAAAAGCTTACAGACGATTCGATTGCAAAAATAGATGCCCTTCTAAAGAAGAAGGAAGTCGAGATCATGACTGTTTAACCTATACCGTATGCAAAAATTCAAGTCGATCATGAAAAAGGTTCTTATCATCGTTATATTGATCGGTATTGGAGTTTTTTCGTTCCTCTATTGGGGAACGTATGAAAGCGGCTACTGGGCTGGAAAAGTTTTGAGTGTATCACAAAAGGGTACACTATTCAAAACCAACGAAGGGAGATTAAGTATGGAATCCTTCGGTTCCCTGAAAAATGCAAGTCCGTTTGCAGAAGTTCGGGATTTCTCCATTGAAGGCGGGGAACCGGAAGTACTCAAACAACTTCAGGAAGTAGCGCTAACCGGTGAACGCGTCAACCTGAAATTCAAAAGAAGATTTGCACGTTTTTTCTGGCGCGGTGACACCAAATACTTTGTAGTAGAAGTTGAGCGCGTTGGCAGTCAAGCACCCGTAGCTCCATCCACACCGCAAACACCGTGAGAGAAAATACCATAATCGTTTATGGTTCGTACGGCTATACAGGCAGGCTCATTGTTGATGAGCTAAAGAAAAAAACTTTTACCATCATTCTGGCCGGACGTAAGCGCGATGCGTTGCAAAAGCAATCCAACGAAACTGGTTATCCGTTTGAAGTTGTTGATGTAAGTGATTCTCTCAACTTAAAAAAACTTCTCTTAAAAGCTTCACTGGTTATTCATTGTGGCGGACCATTCCGGTTTACGGCCGAACAAATGGTTGACGCCTGCCTGGAGACAAAAACTCACTACACCGATATTACCGGTGAGTGGCAGGTGTTTGAATTATTGGCGGGATCCGATGACGCAGCCAAGCAGGCCGGGATACAAATTATGCCGGGAACCGGTTTCGATGTTGTCCCGTCTGATTGTCTTGCTGTTCATTTGAAGAAACGTTTGCCCTCTGCCACCCATCTTCAACTCGCCTTTGCGATGGTACCGGGCGGTATGTCGCGCGGAACGAAGAAGAGCATGGTTGAAAGTCTGGGCTATGGTGGTGTGATGCGTAAAAATAACGAGCTCTCTCCTTTCACGCTAGGCAAAGATGTACTTGATCTTGATTTTGGATCGTTCACAACAAAGACCACGCGTATCCAATGGGGTGACATTTCAACTGCCTGGAGAAGTACGGGCATTCCAACCATTGAAGTTTTTGCAGGTGCCTCAACCGGATCGATACGCGGCTTGCGCATCAGCAACTATATAAGTGGATTGCTGAAGCAGCGTTGGGTGAAAAATTATCTGTTGGGTAAGATTGATAAAGGACGCTCCGGTCCTTCAGCAGAACATTTACAAATCGGTAAATGCTATTTGCGCGGACAAGTTTGGGATGCTGAGGGAAATACGTCAGCAAGCTTATTTGACGGTCCAAATGCCTATTTGCTTACGGCAAAAACAGCGGTGCTCATCGCTGAAAAAGTAACGACTGGAAATTTCAATGCTGGTTATAAAACTCCTGCGATGCAGTATGGAGCCGATTTCATTTTGGAGATCAATGATACCAACCGAACGGATTTGGTTTAGCGCTAACTGTCAAAAAGTGCGAAAATAAATATCTTTTAAACCATGCGATTCCATTTCAAAAGCCGCTTTGCTGAACCTCTCTGATATAAAGGAAATATATGTAATTGCGTATATTCAAGTGTTAGCAGCCATTACAATTGACAGATGATTAAAAAAATATCAACCGTTTCATTAATACTTATTGCAGTTTCATGTGATTCAATCACTGACAATGAAAGCAAAGCAATAGACGATATTTTGAAGTTTTATGGAGGAGCGTGTAAGTATTCTGTTGGATTTATTGAGTCGACAGATGATAAGGAGGATAAGAAATATTTTGAAATCGAATTAACAAATAGTGTGGCCTTATCAAGATATGCGGACAGACCTGAGTGGACTACATCAAATCTGGCCTACCGATTTTATAAACATTTAAATCTAGAGGAAAGACAGACTTATACTCACATCCGCGGAACACTATTACTTGACAACGGAGATAAAATCAAACACGACTATTCAATAGAAGAACTGGAAGTCGTAGATAAGAAAATGAAAATTGTTTCAGACGTAATTGAAAAAATTAAACAAAAGAAATTTGATGATTTAAAATCATATCTGAATCCGGAGAATAATTTCACATATAACAAGGATGATGTTATCAATGATTTAAAAAACTATGAATCTCAATTCGGCAAAATTTTAGAATTTAGACTGTTTGGATTTAAGTATACGTCAGCGGACACTAAGCCAATACTTACCATTTTTGGCGCTATGATTCGAGATGTTCAGTATACTGAAATAAAAATTTCTATTAACCCTAAGTCGGAAAAGACTGAAGTAATGGCTGTTAAATATGACTGGTGAATGTAACGGCTGCCAACAAAGGCTATAATCCATTTGTTTTATTTTGTTTATTTTTATTTTGGTAAAACAAACGGCTTATAGCCGAACGTTGACCTCAAATATGATAAACCCACTCACAGTACTGTTTGTCTTCCGGGTTAAAGCCTTCGTCTACCGTAAAATACTCATCCATAATTTCTACCTGGATACAATCCAGCAAGGATAAGTTCCTGTACCCTGGCTGACCTTTAGCACTCGTAAACCCCAGCGATTGCCAGCATACCAACATAATTTTATCCATGGAGGTCTTGTAAATACCATACGGATGAATCACGCGGCTCAGCGGTTCACCGCGCATCTGAATCCGGCACATTTGCTTTTTATGAGACGCCTCATACAACTGTCGTGTAATTTCTTCTACCATGAACCGAAAATTAAGTCAGGATTTGCTACCTTTTAAATATCACTATGACAAAGCCAAAATTAACGCGATCAAAAGACAAAATAATTGCCGGTGTGTGTCCCGGACTGGCTGATCATCTGGGCCTGGATAAGTCGTTGGTGCGCATCGGGTTCGTACTGATCGGATTTATTACCGCGCTTATTCCCATGTCACCCAATGTTAGCGCGCGTTTGCAAAGCGTGCGATTCTGCATTTAAAATATTATCTGTTAGCTATGCGTGCGAAAAGTGTAGCTGTCAGCTGATAAATCACTATCAAGAAATAACTATCTTCCGGTAAACAAATCTGCTATGAGAGCTACTTTTATCACGTTCTTACTGATCATCTTCTCAATGTTTTTACGAGCGCAAACGCTCAACATTCCCGCTAATGGAACACATAGGTTTACCACATCGGTCATACAGCTCGATGAACTCATTGTAGGCGCAAACGCAGTACTTTCATTTGAAATGAATGAACGTGAAGTCGTTATCAGGAGTAAGCGTGTAAAGATAGGTGAAGGAGTGTTGGTGAATGGTAAGGGGAGTATGGGTTCTATGGGAGAGTCTGCCGTAAATGGTGATAATGGAATTGACTGTATGAGCGGTGAATCCGGAGGTAGAGGAGGATCAGGCGGAGCAGGAGGCAACGGATTAGTTATTCGTATAGAAACAGAATCCTTTTCATTCGAACCTTTTGTTGTAGATGTATCGGGAGGAGTTGGTGGAAAAGGTGGTAGAGGTGGTAATGGAGGCAGGGGTGGTAATGCTACATGTGATTGTATCGGCCGCAATGGTGGTCATGGTGGTAGTGCTGGCAATGGCGGTCGTGGTGGCAATGGTGGTTCATTTTCTGTCTTCACAGAAAAACTTGAATCGCCAAATCAGCATCTGCAACATGTAAAATTAGTAATGAAGGGAGGCAACGGTGGTTCAGAAGGCTTAAGTGGCCGTGGTGGTTCTGGCGGGCGAAGTGCTACATGCTCAGGTAAAACGAAAGAAGGAGGTGTTTATGGCGATGGTGGCGATTGGGGTCGTGCTGGCGAACCCGGGCTGTCACGCAACCAGCCGACATGGTTGTTCAATAATGTGAAACCATCAGATTTACTAAAATACGGTAACGCAACGTGTGCATGCATTAAGGGAATGAATTATAAACCAGAAAGTAAACGCACCCTTAACAATGAGTTGCTCAACTGCTTCAATCAGAATGCAGCTAGTCTACAAATTAGTCTTACCACAAGCAGTAACCCCGCAGAGGTAAGTAAGGAGGCGCTTCGTGTTTTTATGTTGAATAGTTGCCCGCAACAACACGCCCAACTCATCGTAGAGGAAGAAAATAGACAACTAACATTGACATCTTCAGATAATTTCATGGAGCATGCTATACATGCCACCTGCCAATGTCTGGCAAAGGGCAATTCGTTAGCTACATGTCAAAAAGCCTTGGTTGATTTAAATGAAGACCGCATTAACCAGCATTTCAAAGTAACAAATAGTAATGAAGCACAAAGTGAATTTTCGCTCAACGTTACACTCGGCTTGCTCGATCGATGCGATATGGCTGAGAGCAATGCTGAGTTGAGTGTTTTGAAAAGTTTTAACCCGGTAACCGGCATTTGCGCATCCACTATTGCTGGTGATTTTCGGGGTGGAGATGCTGCCGCAGCAAAAACTATTTTATTTGATAAACAAAATTTCAAAGTGAAGTCAGGCAATATAGAAGAAGAATTTTCGCTGTTATGGGATGGTTGTAGTGCACGGTTAACCTGTTTGAAAACCAATTCTGATAAAAGTAAAAAAGGAGATAAGAATACATTAACAATTTTGCGATCCTCAGAACAAGGGTTTATGGGTGTGTACGAAACCCCAACCACTAAAGAATTGGTAAATTTTAAAGCGAGACCTAGACTCAAGGGTAAAGCACTAGCGTATTTGGGGCAACAATATTTAGTTGGGCAAAAGATTTCTATTGACAGTGTACATGCGCGTCCTATTCAGCACATTCAGTATTTCGATCCTGTAAAGCTTGAATTGGTTACAATACCCAGCACGATGAAAATTGAGGGTTCTATTTCAGATTTTACATACAACAAGAAATTGGATCAGTATTGGATTGTAGTAACCACTACCAGAGAAACCGCGCTTGTTCCAAAATCAATATTTATTGATGTTGAAGGTGCGCAAGCCAAAAAAGAGTTCATAGTGAAATAGGGTCGATAAATAGATTGGCTTTACATTTCTACAGATTGACAATCCAGCAAGGATAAATTCCTGTAGCCTGGCTGACCTTTAGCACTCGTAAACCCCAGCGATTGCCAGCATACCAACATAATTTTATCCATGGAGGTCTTGTAAATACCATACGGATGAATCACCCGACTCAACGGTTCACCCCGCATTTGAATCCGGCACATCTGCTTTTTCTGAGACGCCTCGTACAACTGTTGCGTAATTTCTTCTACCATGAACAGAAAATTAAGTCAGGATTTGCTACCTTCAAATATCACTATGACAAAGCCAAAATTAACGCGATCAAGGGACAAAATGATTGCCGGTGTGTGTTCCGGGCTGGCCGATCATCTCGGCTTGGATAAGTCGTTGGTGCGTATCGGGTTCGTACTGATCGGATTTATTACCGCACTTGTTCCCATGTCACTCGCGTATCTAGTGATGTGGTTTATTATTCCTGAAGAATAAAATTTTTTTAAGCAGTATGCGATTGGGCTTTTAAAATCGTGCAGCCCTAAGGCATGTTCAATACCGCATTGATCTTTTCCCAAAGAGCATTATCAAACCCCGAAAGCGCAAAATTAGGATTATCAGGATCGGATGCCTCGCCCATGCGCACGACAACCATATTCATACTGGGCACAACATAAATGCGCTGATCCTCTGCGCCCATGGCTGCGTACATATCAGCAGGAGCCAGTGGCACCAGAGGTCCGTCATAGACTGTTTGACCTCCAGGAACCATATAATCGCTTTTGCCATTTAGCCACCATAAATAACCATACGAGGGATTTATAGTTTGGGAAGTGGTGATACTTTCATTAAAAAACGTTTCGTTTATTACTTGCTCGTCCTTCCATTTTCCATTATTCAGTGCAAGCAATCCAAACCTTGCCATACTTCGGGTAGTACTGTTGTAGATTTTAAAAATTACCCCGTTGTCCCAATAGCCATCCATTCCGATTTTATTTTTCAGCTTAGCATCAAAATACGTTTCAAATTCCTGGTCACTGGCGGCAGCTACCACGTCCATCAATATCTGAAAAACGTTGCTATACGACCATCGCGTTCCGGCATCGGCTAGATAGGTTAAGTTTGATTTTATCACGAGTTGGCTCTCATCATTAATACCGGAAGTCATGGTGAGCAGATGGCGTGAGGTGATGAGATTCTCTTTTTCGATTGGTTCACTCGTCCACTCCGTACCTAAATATTGCGAGGCGATGGTGTTTATATTCAGTAATCCTTCCTGCTGAGCTATGCCTGTGGTGGTAGCTACTAGCGTTTTGCCCGCACTATTCCATTGCCAGCTGGAGCTTTGCGTATGCCCATCAAAGTATTCTTCCATTACAATTCTGCCATTTACCAGAATCATAAAAGATTTTGAGTGGGCCTGAATAAGGTATTCGTTTAAATCGTCCACAGCGTCTTCGTTCCAATCCAGATCAGAAAGAGGTTTTGTTTCCCATGCTCCATCTGTATTGGAAGGGAAATACATGGTCTCGATAGGTTCAGGCTTTGGTTCGTCTTCGTTGCTACAAGCGGAGAATAAAAGTATTAGTAAAGAAAGTCTTAGGTAGTTCATACACACATGTTTCGCCAATTAGACTTCGTTCTTGTCAAAAGGTTTAATCGAAAGATTCGCAGTCTCTGGATTAAAAAAAACGCCCTAGTTAACCAAAACAGTCCACTCTTTTTTGTTAGTAATACGGCCAATTGGTTTTACGATGTGGCCTTTTGAAGCAGTCATCGCTTCAAATTGGACTGCAAATTTTTCTTCCACACAAACTAATAACCCACCGCTGGTTTGCGGATCACAAAGTGTGAGTAACGACTCTGCTCCGATACCCGAAACTTTCTTTTCATAGCCCTGCCAGTTGCGCATGGTGTTATCAGGATAAATAAACTTTGACGTGTACGCATCCAGATTTTTCAGTAATGGGATTTTAGCATACTCAAGCTCAGCGGATAGTCCACTGCCTTCGCATACCTCCAACAGATGTCCGAGTAAACCAAAACCAGTTACATCGGTTAGTGCCTTTATATAATCGAGTTTACCAAATTCATAACCTAAGGTATTCAACTCGGTCATCCACTTCACAGCTTCCTCCACATCCCCGACTTCAGCCAGTCCGCGCTTTTGAGCCGTGGTGATGATGCCCACACCCAAGGGTTTCGTGAGATACAATAAGCAACCTTCAGTAGCGGTATTATTTTTTTTCAGATGTTCCTTTCTAACGGATCCGGTAACGGCCAATCCAAAAATCGGTTCCGGACTATCAATGCTATGCCCTCCAGCTAACGGAATGCCTGCCTTCTGACAAACTGATCTTGCTCCATCTAACACGTGCTGCGCCAGTTCCGGAGAAAGCTTGCTGATCGGCCAGCCTAAAATTGCCAAAGCCATCAATGGCTTCCCGCCCATGGCGTACACGTCACTGATCGCGTTAACCGAAGCAATCGAACCAAATGTAAACGCGTCATCCACAATTGGCATAAAAAAATCGGTGGTGCTGATGATGCAACTACCATCGCCCAGATCGTACACCGCTGCATCATCCTTGCTTTCATTACCAACGAGTAGCGCTGGAAAATTTCCTTTCAGAAAGTCAGTCTTTAAAATTTCGTCCAGTACCGTTGGAGAAATTTTACAGCCACAGCCGGCTCCGTGCGAATATTGTGTAAGTTTTATTTCTTCCATCCGTTAAAAGCAACTAGTTTTTTTATCAATCCATTTCTATCCGTTCCATTCCAGGCAAAGGTTGCCTTGGTGCGATTGATCTTTTTATCGAGACCATTTCGGTAAGCTTTGTCGTAATAGGTTAGCAGAATATCCATAACAGCGGGCATATCATTTTCCAAAAGCTTTTCTTTGGCCGTTTTAAAATGCTGACCACCTAACCGTTTGGTGATGCCTTTCATGGCTTCGAGAAATTGTTGCTTATCCGCAGAGCCGTACTCCTCTACTAAGCGATTGATCCGAATATCTTTATCAACCTGCAATTGAACCACTGGACTTATACCCATGGTTCTCCAGAAGTCGGAAGGAAGAAATATTTTTCCTACCGCAATCGACTCATCTTCAATCCAGACTCGTTTTGTTGGATCAAGTGCTAAGATCTTTTCAAATAAGTTATTTTGAAATTGCTCTGTGGTTGGTTGTGGTGGTTGCATCAATCCCCCAAACACCGAGCCGCGGTGATGCGCAAGGCCCTCTAGATCAATGATCTGTTCTCCAGCTTCGGCTAAGGCGGTTAAGATTTCTGTTTTGCCGCTTCCCGTACTTCCTCCCAGAACAACAAACTTTAAGGGAGTCTTAAAAGATTGCCATGCAAGTTGCCGGTATGATTTATACCCGCCTTTCAGTTGATGGGTCTTCACACCTGCCATTCCAACAAACTGACAGAAGTTTGAAGAACGCATACCTCCGCGCCAGCAATGAACAATAAGTTCTTTCTGATCCGCAATGTTTTTTGCCTGATCGATAATTTCAACCAACCGCGGACCTACCAATCTAAAACCTGTTCTGATTGCCTCGGCCTGTCCTTTCTGTTTGTAGTCTGTTCCGACTTCAATTCGTTCGGCATTATTTAAGATTGGAATGTTAATCGCAGAAGGAATGTGACCCTCTTGAAATTCACCTTCCGAACGGACATCAACCACGGGCAAGGATGCACGCAATGCAAGAAACTCAGTAACCGGAAGGATCATGGCGTGAAGTTAGCACGACCCTGTTAAAGATCAATTATCAGAAAACTTAACGGAAATGTTCGTGGCTATACCAATTCTGAATCCATAATTCAGGTATTTTCCATCGCGGAACGCAACCGCGCCTTCCAGCCTGAAAACGCGCAGGATCCCATCAATCGAGTATCCGACTTCTGTATAGTTTTTGGAAGTGGGTGTTGCGAGATAATTAATAAAAATATTTTCCCGGATACCCAGCATTCTAACTTCATAAATGGAAGTAACCAAAAATCTCCGGAAGTTATAATGGGCTATTACAGCAAGGTATTTATCCGCAGTGCTGTACAAATAATAATCCATCAACCGGAAACTTCCGGCTGGATCGGATGTGCTGAACGGAGTACGGTTACCCAAAAAGTGCTTGTAGTCCATAAACGCCAGGCTGTCGGAATTCAAGAACACGCCCGCGCGGATGTTGAAATCAACTCTTCCCCGCACACCGTTGTTAAAGGAGTGGTTTGCTCCTATCTCAAACTGATCGAACTTGATATCGCTGCCCAGGATGTTATCGAACCCTTTCTTATACATCAGTGAAAAGGTTGGCGTTGAATTATCAATCTGAGATTTTCTTCCGTTGCGGATACGATACTTCAGCCACGGTCTGGCCGTTAAGGTTACCGATCCGGTAAAGGCTTCATGTGTTGCAAAGCCAGTTGTATCAGCTTCCAGGCTTTCGGGTGCATTAGGTGTGTAGTCTTCAATCTTATCGCGATTCACCCACTTGTAGTTTGTATTGTTCTCCATTGCTCTGCGTCTGGCCCACGTCCAGTCTGTTTGGATCGTGTACTTATCGTCTACTCTGCGCCTGTACTGAACATCGAGATAATCACGCTCATAAATCTTCATCAGGTTTTCTTCCAGCAAGAGCGTCATAAATGTATTGACAACGGGAAGGATGGGTTCATCCGCATTAAACTGTTGCATGTAGCGACCTCCCTCAATCCTCAAGCGGTAGTGCCGGTTACGCATGTTGAAATTTATATTTCCGCTTGCCTTTTCACGGGCAAACGAATACCGGAAAGTAGGCCGGATGTTGATGCGGGTTCGATTCGTATCCTGAAGCTGGATACCATAATTTAACCGATACAATAAATAAAATCCCTCTACGGTATTAAACCATACTTGCGGAAACTCAATTTGAAGATTACTATGTTTTGAGATTCTGTACGAGTCTCCCATTAAAATATCCCACGGCTGAAAGCCTCTTCTGTTTTTCTCATTGCGTTTAACTGTATCTCCCGCTTCCTTCTTTCGCTCTTCTACTGACAGGCTGTCCATAGCCTCATACCCCATTACTTCATCTTTTGAAAGCGGAACGGGTCGGGTTTCAGCCCAATAAATAGAATCACCTTTATATGCGCCACTGTCAATCTTATAGCTTGTCTCAGCGATAACTTCTGGTTCTTTGAGCTCTTTAAATTCCTCCTTCTCCGCATCTTTCATAATTTGTTTCAGCTCTTTGCGCGTGATTTCCTTGCCCGATGCTAAACGCTCCTGCAAATCCTGATCTTTTTTCTTGTTCTTCTTTTCAATAGTCTTTGCTTCTTTTTTCTCAATCTTCTCATCGATAACCTCCATCGCTGGAACAATCAGCTTCGGATTAAGCACGATCTTATACTTGCTGAGCGTAGCAATGTAATCGCCCGCAAACTCAAAGCCCACAATCTTACCATGGACTTTAAACTGGTTTGATACAGGCAGCCATGCTTTGTCTTCGATGGGTGCGTATACTTGTTGAATATCGAAGGTGATGCCAAGCTTAGTTGTTTTCACGTTAAGACTGTGAATGGTCCACCAGTCTTCCACGATAAAGATTGTTCCCTCCACCACGTTATCTCCGCGTAACCGGGGTGTGACTTTGATCTCGCTCACCTGATACTCCCGATCCTCAAATGTTCCGAGGTATTCAAATTTATAGTACGAAAAAGCAGAAGGCGATAACGGTGATACAACTTCATTAATAATCGGGCTGTAAAAGCTTCCCTGAAGAAAAGGTGCAGGTGAAGCATTTTTATCAATGCCATCCGTGCGGATAGAAATAACACGTTCCTCAAACTTATTCGGACGGGTATATTTGATCTCGCTCACCGATTCAACGACAAAAGCCTGATTTTTCTTTATCCCCTCCTTTTCAATCATCTTCTTAGCAAGCCACGGATAATCAACCAGCTTACCCGTACCCTTCATGTACACCTGAGCTGAGTAACTGTCAAGCTGCTGCAAATGGTAGGTAGCCTTCGCAATAGCCTTCCGCATGATGGTATAGGCAGGATCTTCATTGCCGGAAGTAACAATAACGGATCGTAATTCGGTGGCCTGAATTTTAAGCGTGATGTTCAGTTCGATAAAATCAGCGGCAATGGTAACTGACTTTTCCTGCGTTTCATGGCCGAGATATTGAAAAGTAAGGGTGTACGTACCCGGAGTGAGAACGATTTCATAAAAACCCTGTGCATTGGAGGTTGTTCCCGTTCCAAGCTCCTTAATAAAGATCGTTGTAAAGGGTAGCGGCTCGCCATCATCGCCTTTGATGGTACCACGCACGCCAGCTGCAAAGGCAGATGCGCTGTTAACTAAAATAAAAAAAATGAACAGAGAACGGAGGGTGCGAAACATGAACCGGGCTTTTCCTGATGTGTATCCATACGGGCAAATGCTCTTTATAGATGCCCGATTTTGAAAAAATGTTGCTTACAGATAAAACTTTTTATCACGGATGATCGCCTCCACCGCATCCGGAACAAGATAACGAATGGATTGATTGTTTCTGATACAGGTACGGATAAATGTAGCGGAAATATCCATCATGGGGGCTTCTACCATTCTTACGTTCGGATGACGTTTAAGTTCGGAATTTGTTACGTTCGGGCGAGGATAAACATAAAGCCCGTAATCTTCCACAATGCGTTCATAGTTTTTCCATTTCGGGAAACTTTCGAGATTGTCTTCACCGATAATTACCTTAAACTGCTTGTCAGGATGCTTTTCAGACAGATGCACTAATGTGTGGATCGTGTAATTTGGCTTGGGAAGGTGAAATTCAACATCCGATACTTGTAATTTATAATGTTCGTACACCGCTGCCCGCACCATATCGTACCGGTCGAAATCATGCAGTAAACTTTTAGAAGGCTTTAAGGGATTATGAGGCGTTACTACAAACCAGACTTTATCTAAATCAGTTGTTTCGGCCATAATGTTGGCAATAATCAAATGACCGATGTGAATTGGATTAAATGAACCGAAGAATAATCCGATCTTCATTTTTTCTTAAACTCGTTGTAAAGTTTCTGTGCTTCGGCAAGGGATGTATCCAAATGCTCGTTCACCAGCACGATATCAAACTCATCTTTAAACGACATTTCAAATTTGGCCTTAAATAATCGTCTTGAAAGTGCATCTTCTGACTCAGTCCCCCTTCTACGCAGGCGTTGCTCGAGCGTTTCAATGGTGGGCACTAGTACAAAAATGGCCAGCGCTTTATCCCCAAAATATTTTTTCAGGCTTAATCCGCCTTTTACGTCAACGTCAAAGATCACATTCTTCCCCTCATTCCAAATGCGTTCAATCTCTGATTTCAGCGTGCCGTAGTAGTTACCGGCATACACTTCTTCCCATTCAATGAACTCACCGTGCAGAATTTTTTCTTTAAACTCATCCGGAGTAAGAAAGTGATAATCTTTTCCGTCTTCTTCAGTCCGACCGCGTTTGTCGCGGGTAACAGCAGAAATTGAAAATCCCAGGTCGGGATTATTTTGAAGCAAGTGTTTTACAATGGTTGTTTTGCCGGAGCCGGAAGGCGCGCAGAAAATGATTGCCTTCCCCGACATTACGATGGTGTTTTTTGTTCGATCTTCGCTTTGATCTGTGCGATGAGCTCCGGTGGTGCACCATTGCCGCAGCATTTTGATTTCAACAGCTCTTTGATCACCATCTCCAGGTTATATTTTTGATAGCACGGCATACAGCCATACATGTGATCTTTGAATTCTTCCTGCTGTTCGGGCGAGGCATCGCCATCGATCATGTCCTGCAACATTTGCATACAGGTACGTTTGCCGGATGAAGGTTGGTGGTTCATAACTTACGTATTTTTATAACCCATGCTTTTGGCATACTCACTCAGTTTTTCTTTTAGTAAGTTACGTGCGCGGTGTAAGCGACTGCGTACTGTACCAATTGGTATATCGAGAATTTTTGCCATCTCGTCATATTTGAACCCTTCCAGATCGCACAAAATAATTACTGTGCGAAAGTCTACATCCAGTGCATTCAAGGCATTGGATATCTCATCCCCGATCATATCCTGCAACGACTCAACCCGTAAATCGGGCGTAATCTGGCGGTCTACATCCTCTGAGTTATAATACGTCTCAACTTCCTGGTAATCGACTTTGGCCGGCTCCTTACGTTTTTTCCGGTAGTCGTTAATGAAGCTGTTCTTTAAAATCCGAAACAGCCATGCTTTTGCATTAGTTCCTTGTTGGAATGATTCTATGAAACGAAATGCTTTTAAGTAGGTATCCTGAACAAGATCCTTGGCGTCATCCTCATCAAATGTGAGGCGGTAGGCGAAGTTATACATGGAATTCACATGAGGCATGAACTCGTTGTTGAAAATCTGCGTTTTCTGCGCTTCGGAATAGCTTTGTTTCGGTGCCTCTTCTTCCATGAACCGACAAAAATAGCAAAAAAAAGTTCCCGGAATCGCTTCCGGGAACCCCAATCGCAGTCAGGTTAGGTTAGTGTCGACTTGCGATCGAGCCGAATGATTTAGCGAGGTTGATAAAGTCCACCCGATAGCCCTCCTTGTCCTTTCCCCGAGCACCCTCAGCTAACTCAATAACCTTATCGTACGAATACCCACTCACATATTCCGACTCGCGAAGCAGCATACCAAACGCAGCGACCGATGCGGCCCACCTGAAATTATCAGACGTATTTTCCAGCGCAACCTGGTTGGCAACCAGCGGATGAGCAACCAATTTGCTTTCATTTTCACCAGGTTTTTTATATCCCAGCTTCACAGTCATCAGTTCATTTGAAGCTTCTGGTTCCCCAACATTGACCGGGATAATTTCATAAAGTGCCGTTAGGGTGTGTCCAGAACTCAGTTCAACCGCGTCTTCCTTATAAGGATCAAGAGCCCTGATCATAACACCGTTTTCATATCCGATCAACCGATAGGCTTTCACCTGGGCCGGATTGAATTCAACCCGCAGCTTTACATCGTTGGCAAGGGTGGGTAAAGTACCGCCAAATCCATTCACTAAAACTTTCCGTGCTTTTGTAAGATTTTCGATATATGCGTAGTAGCCAGTACCCTTACCGGCCAGAGCTCTCATTTCATAGTTATCAGAACCAAAGCCGATCACGGTCATAAAAATTCCAGCTTTATTTTTCTCTTCAATCAGTGGTCCCAGAATTTTATTCTCTGACTTTTCTACAGTGAAATTACCATCCGTAGCAAGTATTATCCGATTGTTTCCACCCGGTATAAATTTTTCAAGAGCAATCTTGTAGGCCAGGGTGATTCCTGCGCCACCCGCAGTCGAGCCCCCGGCCTGAAGATTGTCCATCGCCACAATGATTCTTTCTTTGTCTGCCCCGGAAGTTGGTTCAAGCACCAACCCAGCCGCCCCTGCGTACACCACGATAGATACATAGTCCTGCTCACGCAACTCGTTCACCAGCATGTTGAACGATGCTTTCAACAGGGGCAGCTTATTCGGGTCAGACATGGATCCTGATACATCGATCAGGAACACAAGGTTAGAAGCTGGTAAGTTTTCTGTCGGAATGCTCTTGCCTTGCAGCCCGACACTTACCAGCTTATGTTTTTCATTCCACGGTGCAGTGGAAGTTTCAGTAACAATTGTAAACCGCTCATCGCCCTCTGGCTGATCGTAGTCATACTCAAAATAGTTGATCATTTCTTCGATCCGTATAAAATCTTCAGGCGGACGCATACCGTTATTTATAAATCGTCTTGCTGTTCTATACGTATCTGTATTAACATCAATCGGAAACGTTGACACAGCCTTATTCATCACCTCATGAAAAACATTATCATTAACACCGTGGTAGGGAACCCTTTCTCTAACGGTTAATCCGGTCCTCGCAAAAGAATCATTGTAATCTGTTGTATCGACATCAAGCACAACATCAAGTGTCGAAGATTTTCCAAGCTTGATCTCTTTTGTTTTTAGCCCGATAAATGAAAATTCCAGCCGCTTATATTTTCCGGGCATGCTGATGGAATACCTCCCGTCTGAATCGGTTAATGTAATTACAGAAGTGCCTTTTATAGCAACGTTTATCCTGGGCAAAGCGCGACCGTCTTCCCCTGAAGTTACTCTTCCTGTGATCACTCGCGATTCCTTTTGATCAAAGCCCGATAAGGCTAAGATCATGACAGCAAGAATGAGGATTTTGGCTTTCACTTTTTTGCTGGTTTGGTGGTGAGATGCGCCTGCATTCAGAATTCCATAAATCATTTTGTACTTTTCTCGAAATCAACGAATGCTCTCGAAAAAGCCACATACCGAAATGAGCGATACCGAGCTGATCGCTCAGTATAAGCTTACGGGCGAGAGCGCCTGGCTGGGAACACTGTACACCCGATATACTTCGCTTGTGTATGGTGTGTGTCTGAAATACCTGAAAGACCGCGATGATGCCAAGGATGGCGTAATGCAGCTATACGAAAAGCTTACCGAGACGCTGAAAATCCATGAAGTACAGCATTTTAAAAGCTGGCTGTACGTAACAGCCCGAAATCAGTGCCTGATGCAGCTCCGGGCAAAAAAGGGAAAAATCACCCAAGAAATTTCTCCTTTTCTTATGGAAACAGCCCCTGAAATGCATCTCGAAGACGGTGTAGATGTAGAGGCGAATCTTGGTAAATTGGAGGAGTGCATCGAAAAACTGAATCCGGAGCAGAAAATCTGTGTCCGGCTGTTCTTTTTAGAGGAAAAGTGCTACAAAAATATCGCGCAGGTTACGGGATACGATTTAAACCAGGTAAAGAGCTTTATCCAGAACGGAAAAAGAAATCTTAAAATTTGTATGGAACAGAATGGATAAGCGGAGAGAAAATATCGAAAAATATTTGAAGGGCGAACT
>Ga0209277_10000081_pt1 | contig 47322 bp, 47 predicted proteins | sample JI81AbrownDNA_FD_187503 | JGI IMG/M metagenome (GOLD analysis project Ga0209277, IMG submission 187503) | Wastewater effluent complex algal communities from Wisconsin, to seasonally profile nutrient transformation and Carbon sequestration -... | ecosystem: Engineered > WWTP > Effluent > Algae... | reverse complement strand
GGTCACGAGCTTCACGCGACTGCGAAGAACGTCTGAGACGCTTTCGAGTGCGGTATCGTAGTCGGCATCGAAGCCGAAAACTTCTGGCGCCTTGAGCGCAAAACCGAGACCGATGCTCGCACACCACCGCAATTGCGCCGAGTTAATCTCGCGCTTCTGTAGAAGATGATAGGCGATACACAGATCGACACGCTTTGGATTCGGCTCGCCCTCATAGGACCAGCCATCGAGCGTGCAGATAATCTTCGCCGATACTCGGTCATCGCGCTGACCCGGCGGGACTTGTTGAATGCGATAGTCTTTGCCGCCGATCTTGCGGTCGGCCACGTCTTCTTCTCTCATTGCCATGACACCCTCCTGCCCCTATACAAGGTGCGAAACTTCTGAGATCCAACCATTTTATTACCAAAATGTCAATCTTTATGCTTTGGAATACAAAAAACCCGCCTTACGGCGAGTTTTTTGATGGTCGGGCTGGTGGGACTCGAACCCACGACCCTCTGCTCCCAAAGCAGATGCGCTAGCCAACTGCGCTACAGCCCGATTTGTTGTGGCAGGATCATAGCACCTTTAGACAATCTTGCAAGATGCGTTAAAACATCCTACCATCCGACCAACAACCAAATACGCGGGTATAGTATAGTGGCTTTTATGCGACCCTTCCAAGGTTGAGAGGCGGGTTCGATTCCCGCTACCCGCTCCATAAAAAAATCATTCGCACGCGCGAGTGATTTTTTGTGTTTGAAAAAAATAAAAAAACTTTGCACAGCTTCGCGCAAGAAAAATATATTCATGTGGTAAACTGTCTTGGGGTAGGAGAATTAACAATGTACGACAAACCTCTGCACGTTTTTATCGGCACCGTGTATCCACGGTTTGATGATATGCATGCAGAGCGCGTCCAACGCCTGCATGAACACTATGCACGCATTTGTCTGCTGCATGAACATCTTTCAGAAAAACATCAGGTCGTCATCACGAATCCGTTGAACGGCAAAGCCAATCGCAAAAGCGATCGGTATCCGTCGATCAATCTTAGAGAAACGTTAGATGACACTGACAATGAAAAAGCGAAGCTTGAAAATAGCCGCCGCTATGAAATTATTAGGCGCCACCTCTCGTTCATTCGACAGGCCAACCTCGCCATCATTGATCTCACCTACCTCGAGGACAGACCCGAAATCACCGCCTTGGTGAATGAAGCTGATCTGCTCGACATCCCTATGCTCTTGATACGCTACGGCGAATTAACGACGGGGTTACAACGCAGCGTTGCCAATAAGCATCGCTTCATCGCCTGTTACACGAGTGATTTTGAGCTCCGCATTCACGTCGACGACGCGATCGAGATGCTCTTTCCTTATTCGAGAAGAGAAGATGAGACGAATCCCCAGATCCCGTCAAAAATCCTCGCTTTTCAGAAAAAAGGATCCTGATGTAAGAGAGGTCCCCTTGGACCTCTTTTTGCTATATCAAAATAGTCTTTCTCTTGCCGATTTTTTCTAGATTTGGTATCGTCCCCGCACCCTTGCCGGGATAGCTCAGTGGTAGAGCGAAGGCCTGAAGAGCCTTGCGTCGTCAGTTCAATCCTGACTCCCGGCACCATGTTAAAACCCACCGAGTTCGGTGGGTTTTTCTGTTATCGCGTACGTTTTAGGTAACGCGAGTTATTTTGCCATGATACGTCGCATGACACGCCTATCGGCAATATCCTTGGTGGCTGCCCACGCGCAGACATAGCGTTCGTCGCTCGTTGCGACAGGTACTTCGAACGGCAGTTCGAGCGACTCGTGAATACCAGAGACTCGTTCACCATCGAACTGAGAAGGGATGAGTCGAATCGAATCCGGCCCCGTCTGAAGCGCGATAGCGGGGTCATACGGCACGAAGATCACATCGATGCCCTTCTTGACGCCGTTCACTCTTGTGACTCTTCCGATACCGATCCAGGTTGATGACAAATCGACCGTTGGGGCTGTCATTTAGAATCCTTTCACGAAGGTACAAAAAACTGAACTCACCGACGTTATCACCATCAAAAGAAGGTCGCAAATGCTTCTGCGGGTATCGCCATCCAGGCCATAAAGAGCACAGAGAGCGACAATAAGAGGAGGGCGAATCCAACCATGAGATTTGAGAGCCAGCCGCTACGCCATTTACCCATGAGCTGTTTGTTATTTCCGAGAATCAAGATCGCAGCCAATGAAGGGATTGCGACGATGGCATTTAATACCGCGGCACCAACAAGCATATCAATCGGATCAAGACCTGCAGCATTGATCACGAGACCGATTAATGTGGCGCAGGCAAGCACAACATTAAAGCCCTTGGCTTCAAACCATTTCTTTTTCATGCCGACACTCCATCCTAACGATTCACCGAGCGCATAGCCAGCCGAACCTGCGAGTACCGGGATCGCGAGCAAACCAGAGCTCACAATACCGATCACAAACAGTACTAAGGCACTTTTGCCAGCAAAGGGCTCAAGCAATACCACAAGCTCTACGACTGAATCTACCGAGCCACCTAAGCGCGTTGAGAGCAATGCACCAACGACGATAATGCTAAGCGCAATAATATTTGAGAAAGTCATCCCAAATGTCGTATCGATACGCATGGCTTTAACCTGAGACTTCATCGAGCCCGTGCCGGCTTCTTCTACGACTTCTCCGGCCTGCCAAAAATAGAGATAGGGCGAGATCGTCGTACCGATACAAGCAACAAATAAAAAGAGAAACTCATAACTGTACTGAATCTCAGGACGAATCACAGCCAATGCGACTTCAGCCCATGGGACATTCAGGAAAAAGACCACGGCTACATAAGAAAGCAGACTTAATGACAACCACTTTAAAAGCCCTGCATAGGTATCGTAGTCTAAAAAGATCTCGAGACAAACAACGAGCAAGGCAACCGCCCCCATCATAACAGGCACACTTAATGGCAAAACCAGATCAAGTGTTAACGCGAGAATATTGAGGTTAGCTGCGATATTAAAGACATTGGCAAAAAGCAAAAAAATCGCCGACACAAACGCCATCAGGGGCGAGATGCGGCGAATATTGCCAGCGATCCCCTGCTTTGTGACGAGGGCGATGCGCGCAGACAGCTCTTGCACGCCGACCATGAATGGCAAAAGCAATAATTGCGTCCACAAAAGATGAAATCCAAAAACGGCACCCGCCTGGGCATAGGTCGCAATCCCTGAAGGATCATCATCCGAGGCACCCGTAATCAATCCCGGACCAAGGCGACGCAGCAACGCCTTTAACTTGAACATACTTACTCTTGTTCACCAGCAACTGGCTCAGTCGTCCCCACAAGCGTGGGGGCAGGGGGTTCGGTGGCTTCTGCTTGTTTTTCAAAGGGATTCTTTGCTGCTTTTTCTGCTACCTTCTCTTCTTTTGGCTTATCGGATTCTTTATTGATGCCTTGTGCAACCTGATCACGATAGACTGCACCGAGAACGCCATTCACGAATTTGCCACTTGATTCACCACCAAATGTCTTGGCGAGCTCAATGGCTTCATTAATGGCGACCTTGCTTGGGATATCAAAATTAAACAGTAATTCATACACACCGAGACGCAAGACATTGCGATCAACGGCGGTGATTTTTGGCAAAGGCCAATCAGGGGCAAACTTCGTAATCGATGCATCAATAATGCTTTGATTCTTCACCACGCCTTCAATAATCGAGATACCAAAATCCCGCTCATCGAATTCAGGAGCGACATCGGTGAGATTGCGCTCCATCATGACAAGCGGGTCTTTTGAGCCGCCATAAAAATCCCACTCATAGAGTGATTGCAGCGCAAGAGCGCGAGCGAGGTGGCGGCTGGACATAAAAAAGTACGCAAAGGGAGCTTAACGCTCCCTAGGATAGCACATCTTATTTGCTACGTGAACCGGTACGGCGAGGCTTTACAACAGGGCCTGCGAGAACTGCGTTGACTTTAGCCATTTTGCCCGGCTTCTCATCATGAGCGTGCTCGTGATGTTCGTGGCCAGCATGGTCATGAGCGGCTTGCGACTTGGTTTTAGCAACCAAATTGCGAAGTTTACGTTCGAGGCCTTTTACATGGATTTTAATACCATTATATTCGGTAGCACCAGGCGCGGCAACGTGCATACGGTGCGTGCGACCAGCCTTGTCTTTGCTGAGGGCAGGAGCCGTCAAAGCAAAGTGCGAAGCGCGGCGGCGCTTATGAGAAGAAGTTCGGCGATGTCCAGGAAGACCCATAGTGTTGAGAGTTAAATTGAATGACGGGATCATAGCCGAACCCCCGAAAAAATGCAAGCGTTTAAGCCTCTTGGGCTTGCCAGACCCCCCGCTTATCCGCTACTCTCAGGCCAACTATGGAAAAAACCCTCGTTCTCATCAAGCCGGACGGCGTCCAGCGCGGCTTGGTTGGTCAAATCTTGACCCGTTTTGAAACCGCCGGTCTTAAGCTCGTCTCCATGAAAATGGTCCACCCATCCCATGATGACGTAGACCGCCACTACCAGATGACCGAAGAATGGATGCAAGCCGTCTATACCAAGGCCAAGGCAAAATACGATGCGAACGGCGAAACCTTTCCGTTTGCTGACCATAAGGCTTATGGCGGTGATATCAAACGTGGACTTGTTGAGTTTTTGAAATCATCCCCTGTTGTCGCTCTTGTTCTTGAAGGTGAGATGGCTGTCAGCCTCGTTCGCAAGCTCGTTGGTGCAACCGAGCCTGCTTCGTCCGCTCCTGGCACGATTCGTGGTGATTTTTCACACGATACCTATGCTCTCGCGAACTCGCAGGGTCGCCCATTGCGCAACTTGATTCATGCTTCAGGCAATATCGAAGAAGCAAACAACGAAATCAAAATTTGGTTCACGGATACCGAACTCTACGCCTACGAACACGTTAATGACCGCGTACAGTACGATCCTAAATGGTTCTTGCCGGCATAATGCCACGCCCTGTCTCACGTTGTTCGACATGACAAAACATTGTCATGTCGAGCACCAGCGAGACAGGGTTTTTGTTTTAGGTTATTCTTTGACTACTATGTACTCTCCAGACACCGACTATCGCCCGCTGGAAGAACGATTGGGACACACCTTTCGTGACCGCTCGTTCCTCCTGCAGGCCCTCACCCATCGTTCGTATTTGAACGAAAATACCGATCACCCGTTTCCCCATAACGAACGCCTCGAATTTCTTGGCGATGCGGTACTTGAATTGATCGTGACCGAATATCTTTATAAAACCTACGCGAACGACGAAGGCGATCTCACGAATTGGCGTGCCGCTCTTGTGAATGCCAAGACTCTTGCCGGTATTGCGCGGGGTTTGGAATTTGAAGAATACATTCTCATGTCTAAGGGCGAAGCCCGCGACAAGGATGGCAAAGCGCGCATGTATATTCTCGCCAATGCCATTGAAGCGATTATTGGTGCCGTGTACTTGGACGGTGGCACGGTCGCCGCAGAAAAATTCATTCAGAGCTGCATACTCACTGAACTGAAAGATATTCTTGCTCTTGAACTTTATGTGGATCCAAAAAGTAAATTTCAAGAGACGTCTCAAGAACTTCTCGGTATTACTCCGACCTACAAAGTTCTTGAAGAAGTTGGCCCGGATCATTTGAAAGAGTTCACCATCGGCGTATTCTTGGACAAAGACCTTGTCGCCGTTGGTAAAGGCACCTCTAAACAAGAAGCGCAGGTCGCTGCGGCTGAAGCCGGTCTTGAAGCGAAGAATTGGCGCGCCAGACGCACACGTGAGGCACCAAAAGAGGTTTCTGAAACCTAGATACATATGTAAAGCCGTCCATTGACAAAATGGGCGGTTTTTGTTATTCTGCTCAACGTTGTCACCGACCCCGACTTTTTCGGGCTCTCGGATGATTCGAACTTTAGGAGGTGCTGTAATGAACATGCCCCACAAGACCAACGAGCTGGCCGCCCTGCGCGCTCTGCTCATGCAGAAGCGTGATGAGGTGACGGTGGTCGCCCAGATCGCCAAAGCGGCGGTCAAGATGCATATGTGCAAGGGCGCCCATGGCGTCGCCTGCACCGAGCAGATCAGCGTCGAGCTGGTCAGGTGCGCCAAGTGCGCCGTTGAGGCGAATAAGAAGACCTGCTGCGACTGCAGCAAGCTCTTCGCCCCCGAGCGGCCCACGTTCAAGTGGTGCCCCACCTGCGAGAACACTCGCCGAGAGGCGCGTGTTGCCGAAGCGGCCAAGGAGGCTGCCGAGGCTGCTGAGATCAAGGCCATCAAGGCCGAGATCAATCGGCTCGAATACCTCAAGAAGCACGGCGTGCTGTGCTCGAACGAGGGGTGCGACCAGCTCCACCTGCGCTCGTCCAACTTCAAGGGTGAGCGCAGCTACTGCCAGGGGTGCATCGATGCCTATAAGGCTCGCTGTGCCGAGCGTGACGAGCGCCGCGCTGCGGATGCCGCCCGCAAGGCCGTGCAGACCGTGTCCAAGCCCTCGCCCCTCGGTCCCAAGACGGCCGAGGGCAAGGCCGCCAAGAAGGCGGCCAATGAGCGCCGCAAGAAGCAGCAGGAGGATCGCATCGCGATGCTCCCGATGCTGCCCGCGGTGGGCAAGCGCGGTGAGACGCCTCTGAACGCTCACGGCAGCAAGAAGAAGGGCAAGAAGTAGCCCTCCCTTCAACCACTACTACTGAGACCCCCGTCACAAGCGGGGGTTTCGTATTGACATTTTTTTATAATTCGCGTAGCTTCGATACGCACCTCAAAAAGGAGCTGCAGGTTTCTGCAGAAAAACAATGGGCCAAACAGCACAAGCACATCTCGCTATCGATGACAGGATCGCAAGGTTGCGAGCCTCTCTCCCCCCAGGGCCTACTGAAGGTGAACGCATGGACAACAACGGTCCACCCAATATTCAATCGCCTACTCTAGAAGACCGCATCGCCGAAGCTCAAGCGCGCATCACTGCCGCCAATGCCAAAAGCGAAGCGATCTACGAAGCTAAGCGAGCAGAACGCGACAAAAAGCGCCTTCTCGAGCGACTTCAACAAGAAGCCGACATGGCCGAAAAACGAGCCGCTGAGCTCGAGGCCGTGTCGAGTAAGCTCACGGCATGTATGGGGGATGAATGCTCTGAGGTCTTCGTGCCGATGAAGACGGGTCAAGTGCATTGCGAAGCCTGTCTCAAGAAGAGTCAGCCTGCACCGGTCGCCATCGTGGCACCACCTGCACCCTCGCAAATCTTCCCACAATCATCGCATCGAGCACCGGCATTCATATCGCCTCCGAAGCCTCAGGCTCGAAAGGAAGAGCCTTGCGCCGATGCAACATGTGGCAAGCTGCATTTCCGGGACGTCGGCTTCATGGGACCGCGCAGCTATTGCCCGGATTGTCGGAGTAACTGGAAGGCAGGCCCGAAGCCCAAAGCCGCGACAAATACTACCGTGACTGCCAAGCCGAATGCGGTGAGCGACAATCCCAAGAAGATCGTCAAGCGCGAGGTGGAGAGGCTGATCGAAGAACTGATCAATCGAGACATGCCCAATCCCGATTGGCTTACGTACCAAATCGAAGTCCAAAAAGAAAAAACCATCGTCGTAGCGACGATCACCAACCATCCTGATCTTTTGGATCTTCCTCCATTTCATCATACGTTCGAGAAGAAGGAGAGTTCATCTCCCTCGAAGCGCTGACCCCCGTCCCGCACGCACCTGTCACTCAGGCGTATGCGGGGCGTTTTATTTTGCAACAAAAATACCTCGACGTTCTGTCGAGGTATTTTATGGTACGCCCAGAGGGAATCGAACCCCCATGACCGGTTCCGAAGACCGGGACTTTATCCGTTAAGCTATGGGCGCGTTTTAACGTGGCCTGAGCGTATAGGCTTTTGGGGATTTCATCAAGCAAACACCATTGACGTTTTAGCCTTTTATTGCTAATCATCACCACGTTTGACGCACATTCACCACCACAACCGCAGAGGCAAGTCATGACGCACGAACCGCCGCATCATCCCGACTATCTTAAGAACGTCGACGAATTCAAGAACTTCGTCACCAGTGTCCAAGCTCGAGAAGGGTACCGCGCACCACTCGCTTTCGCGATCGGCTGGTCAACCATTGCTCACGACGGCACCGTGCTCGACACGCGCTACCCCACGGTCAACATGACCTTGGACGGCGCGCTCGAGAATGCCGGCTCGGCAGCTGTCTTTGCGGACGCTGTTGGCCACCTCGACGGCAGTGCGACTTACAATCTCGACGCCAATCAACTCGCGCGTATCGTTCTGATGCGCTTCGCCCCGTTCAAGGACGATGGCAAGACGCATCTCAATATCCGAGCAGCGACAACCACGCTCGAGCTCTTGATGCAGAACGAAGGTGCTATCGATGTTCTCGCGAATACGAGACGACAGCCGGTCGTGACCTTCATCGGTCACGACAGCGAGGGACCCAAGAGCGTTCAAGACGCCTATCTGCGTCTCTATCTCTTGAGTACCCGCAAGGTGAAGCCTCACGGCATCAAGCTCGATGGTATCTTTGGTGTCTTGCCGAATGTCGCCTGGACGAGCCGCGGACCCATGTTGCCGAATGTCGCCAACGACAAGATCGCTCATGGCGCACCCATTCGCGTCTATGGCGTGGATAAGTTCCCCGCCATGACCGACTACGTGATCCCGAGCGGGGTGCGCATCGCGGACGCATCGCGTGTGCGACTGGGCGCCTATCTCGGCGAGGGCACGACGGTCATGCACGAAGGCTTCGTCAATTTCAATGCAGGTACCGAAGGCCCAGCCATGGTCGAAGGACGCATCTCAGCCGGTGTCTTTGTTCGCAAGAACTCCGACATCGGCGGCGGTGCGTCGATCATGGGCACGCTCTCGGGCGGTGGCAACGAAGTCATCACCATCGGGGAGCACTGCCTACTCGGCGCCAATAGTGGCGTCGGGATCTCGCTCGGTGACCGCTGCACCGTCGAAGCCGGGCTCTATGTGACGGCCAAGTGCAAGATCTTCGACGTCGCCGAAGGGCGCACGGTCAAGGCCAGCGAGCTCTCGGGCAAGAGCGACATGCTCCTCATTCGCAATAGCGAGAACGGCCGCATCGAGCTGCGCCACAACAAGAACAAGAGCCACCTCAACCCGGCTCTGCACGCCACCAAAACGCCCTAAAAGATCTTCACTCTCTCTGAGCGAAACACAGACACCCCAAGACAAGATTGGGGTGTTTTCATTGACAAATGATTATTTTAATGTTACGTCTACCGTGTCTTGCACCTAAAACAAGGATACCGTCATGAGTGAGATGCAACAGAAACTTGATCAGAGTATCGCGTCACAATATCACGATCGACTTATCGAGCTTGCCGATGCTAGCAAAAAGCTTCGAGCGCTTTATCCGTACCGAAATGATGGCCCGTTCAACCTCAGCCCCGATAGCCTTTTGAATATGGCAATCGAACGAGGCTTGGCTGAGATCAAAAACGATCTTTCATCGCGCATGGTACGGACGGCGAATAACTTTTTGCGCGCCAATCAAGTCTTTCAAACACCAACGATGCTCATCATCCAGGGCAAAAGAACTTCGCATGCGACACGTGAGGATGCGATTCATGCTTTTGTGCCAAAACTAGATCTCGTGTTACGACTTGTGCCATTGAAGGCAGACGAGACTGTCCCTGGGTATGATGCGAATATCACCACCTACAAGGCAGAGTCCCTGAACGGACCCCAATCAGAAGCTGAAATAACGGCCCTCTCTGCACGAATGCAAGCCGCGCTTCCATTCGATCTCGAGATCGCGTATCCGACACCTGAGGTGCTCGCGTTTCTGCGCCATGATTGCAAATTGCCGTGTCAGCCTTTTCCGCTCTGGATCTTTGCAGAGATGGTCTGTACTGAAATTCGTGAAAGCGATTCGCTGTACAAAGACACCGAGCATGTGAAGCTTGGTATCGGCTATTCGGTCTACCATACCCTCACGCAAAAATACGCGAATCTACCCGTCGCGATGCAGGTTCGGTTGCTCGAAGAGTCTGAGTCTTGGGATAATTTTCTCGCTCAGATTCATAAGTGGCGCAAAAACACCTCTACAACGGGTCAGATATCGGTTGTCGGCATCACGGATGACCCTGTTATCGCCAGGTTTCAACGGTCACAAACACATCATCGTTTTCAGTTCAAAATCAAGCGCCTCGAGATCGCTCCTTCGCTAATAAACGAACTCGACAATGTAAAAGTCAAGTTCGTGTATCTGCCACAAGCATAAGCTCACGACTCGTCCCCACTGGGACAAAAAACGCCCGCTTCAGGATTTCTGAAGCGGGCGAATTTTATTCCCAAAATCCGACAATGTAGGTCGTTGTATTATCACGATCTTTTGTATAATCGGTTGAGATTTTTTGTCCTAAGAGTTGCCAACGTGTTTTTTCTAATGCCTTTAACATGATCGAGACTTGTACACCGCTATCAATAAAGTCATCTGACGCTGAGGCGAAAAACTCCGCGTCACCATCAGCGAGTGCACGCAGCGTGATTTCGTCATTGGCGAGCGCTTCTTCTTTGGACAGGTAATGCGACATATCCGCCGAGACAAGCACAAAGGTCTTTGGACGCTTAAGCGTTTTTTGCAGCCACTCTGTTAACGCCTGCGCTTCGGATTCATTCACGCGTCCTTTAACCGTGATAGGCACAATCGCCATGTCAGGAAACTCGTGCGTATAAAATGGCACGAGCGCAGCGATACCATGCTCTTTTGCGAAGACATCTTCTTGCCAACCGACATTTGGTACGGTAGCTAAAAAATCTGATTGCAATATTTGGTCAGTTTCGACGAGTGCCGTGTCTGTGCGATAGCGTGGAGCAGCAGTACTAAGAGCTTGTGCGCCACGATAAAAATGATCCGGCGCAATGATGACCAGAGTCTCAATATCAGGGCGACACGCTTTAAGCGTTCTTGCAGACTGTGCTAACAGGTCAGCAGCCAGCGCATGATGATTGACTATCCCTGCGCGATAAGAGGGACACCCGATCGGTGTCGAAGCGCTCGCAAAAGCACGTTTGACTGTAGACGCACCGACGAAGGGCTCGGTCAGAATAATTGTCCCAGTTGTCGTGTTATTAATGGATTCAAAAATATACGGCAATGACACGACAGGAGAATTATTCGTTACAGGCTGTTTCGAACGCGGGCTAAACACAAACGCCGCGACCACTAGGGCCGCGGCGAGTGTGCCCACGCGAATTTTTTGCGTGGTGTTCATGGTTATTGAACGCTAATGAGTTCATTGGTGCCCATGGTTGAGATGGACGGTGCATCGAGATGCTGCATCATTGGCGCTTCAGCAACATAGCTGCCTCGACCGATAATACGAGCGGTGTATTCGATTTTGACAGGTTTCGTATCTTTACAGACAATGAAGTCTGCATTCGTTGCGGTGCCTTTAGCGAGATATGACATGCCTGGATAATTATCCGGGCCATCGTAACCCCAGCTGAAGATCGCACGCATATTCGCTGGGAGGTAGTCGCGAACGGTATAGCAACCGTCTTGCGCATTTGCGTCCCAACTTGCTTCGAGGGTGATCTTGATACGATCGCCTTCTTTCCACGGGGTTGTTGTTTGAGCATTGTCCGCGATGGCGTAGCTACGCTTAATCGAGAGGCCCGGGGTTGAAGCCGCGCGACCTGGAACAAGACGCACATAAGACATATCAACCGGACCATCCACCGACGTCACGCGGAAGTTTTTCAATTCTTCGCGAGTGAAGACAAGTTCGTGCGCTGAACGTGTTTCGTTAAAGACAAGTTCGTGTTGATCAGTACCAAAGCTGTACATGAGACGAATATCGCGATCGACCGCCGTTGCTAAACCCGCTTTTACGAAGCGTGCTTTTGCAAGAACTGGAAATGCATCATCTGACCAATTCGTTTTGACGTAGTTCATCAATTTTTCTGCACGCGTATCCGCTAAGCGCATGGCCAATGCCGCAGCATCTGCCGTTGCTTCAATATTCTCGCGCTTCTCTTTTGAGACTTCGATCGACATGAGTTGATCGTTGACGGTTGCCGTACCAAGAATCTGTTCAAGCAAGACACGAGCAGACTCGCGGTTGCCAGCAGCCTCCATGCCACGAGCAAGAACGAGACGTTCTTGAACCGTTAGGTCGGTAACGACCGCCATGCGGTCGAGTTCGTTGAGAACAGGTTCACCGAGCGCTGCCAAACCCGCGAGAGCACTTACCTGTACGACACGTGAAGACGCTTTATTGTCGAGCGTTGTCCAAAGCGCATGCGCCATGGATTTGCTATCGAGCAATTCTGGAGCGGTTGCCGCAATTTCGCTCGTCAATTCAATATCGGCTGAGCCATATTGCTTAAGACGAATAGCCCCTGAATAGTCGATATAGTCGGTAAACGCAGCTTGAAGCGCGGCGTCATCTGCCAATACTTCGTTACGGCCAAAGTAGTCTTTGAGCCAACGGTTGGCCAAACGCTGCGCGATCACCGCGTCTGCGCGAGGATAATCTCCCCAAGCAAGTTCATAGACTTGGCTGAGATACGAACCACGTCCACCTGCAACAAAGGTGACGACCGTTTCTGGCGCGTCTGCTTCAGGAAGACTTTTACCAGGCGCTGCTTCGACGTTTTGTAATTCAAGACGGCGAGCATGTGATTCGACGATATTGAGCGTGCGCTGAATACCATCCGAGCCTTTGGCCGTGATCACGCCAATGGTGAACTTATGCGTACCGATCGTATTATTCTCGATCGCAAAGGTCATTGGCTGGCCGGCTTTTGCCTTGAACTGTTGCTTATTGATATTGAGGGATGGCGCATCGATTTCGAAGGTCACCTCATCGCCTTCAGCGAGACCCGTGCCAAAGGCGCGGAGTTTCATCGTCGGCTTATCAGACAAGAGAACGGTTGATGGCATCACGACATCCACAAAAATAGGTTTTGTGACACGGACTTCACCTGAGCTTAAACCACCATCAAGACGATCACTCACGCCTGCGACATCAACTTGCCATGTGGTGAGATTATCAGGAGCCGTAAAGGTGATGAGCGCTTTGCCATTACCGTCTGTGCGGACGGTACCGGCGATAGCGACATCCTTAAGATTAGTGCGGATATCAGACTTGGCGAGCATTGAGCCGCCGCCGCCCATCTCAGCGCCACCTGGGCCGCCAAAATTTGATGAGTGCGTCATCGCCTCAACCAAGATTTCATCCGGGACCCATCCATACATTTGCTGAAGCGGATTGATAAATGAACCTCCACCAAGAGCAAGCAAGGCGCGATCAACGGCAGCGTAGCTCATCAGGACATCCCCAACAGGCTCACCCGTTGTTTTACGCTTTGCTGTTACTTCAACACCAACGGTTGCGCCTGGAGCGTAGGATTCGTTCTGCGCTTTAATATCGAATTCGAGTTCGTTATTGATCGATGCAAAGGTCACGGCACCGCGAACGGTCTCAAACAGGCCATTGCGATAGGTGACGGCGATGATCTGGGCATTTGGCATCAAACGATCTTCGAATCTGAATTTCAATTCAGCGGCTGATTGGGCCGTTGCCTTAATAATACCGCGGCTCGCGAGCACATAAAAGATGCCTGGCGTTTTGCTGGTATCGAGGACGCTCTCACCGAGCATGTAGGTTGCAGTGATTTCTTCATTTGCCTCATAGCCAGCATCCTGCATGGTGCCATTCAACATGTACTGGCGTTTTGGCGATGACAAACGCAATTCTGGATATGCTTCTGAGGTGCGATCGTTGTTCGCGTAGCCATAATAATACGAGACATAGCGATCAATACGCGCGACCTGACCCTGAGCGTCTGCTACTTCAGCATACACAAAGTATTGTCGGTCTTCTTTCATGTCGAAGCGAATGTTCGCCGTACCCGAAGCGTCCGTGCGGACTTCTTGGACAATCGGCTCGTCGCTCATCTCGTCGTAGGTATAGGTAGGCTCGTTCAATTTAGTGATCGAGTTATAGTAGAACCCGGTCTCACGTTTTACCCAGTACTTTGGATATGTGGTGACTTTAACGACCTGTGAGACGCGGTTACCGCGACCGAGGTCGGCAGCCATCAAGTCTTGGTTCCAAAGGGTAATGGTACCGCTCGCTGAGCGATTTTCGGTGCCATTACTTGCCTTGATGTCCATATCGATACCGATACGAGAGCGATAAAGATTGACGTTGAAGTAGGTCTCTTGTTCTGCCTCTTCGCCTACCGTCGGACGAATAAAGACGGTTGGCGTGTCGGTTTGGTAGCAGTATTGGTTCATGCGTGACGCAAGTGCCTCACAAGGAGTCTTGGCCGTATCCATGCGGATCGTTGCATTACCGTTGATATCTGTTCTAATTTGGCCGTGATACGACAAACTATTCGATTCTACGTCCACATTAAACGAAGCATTTGCCATCGGCGTGCCGTCAAAGAATCTCACGCGAACTGGTGCAACGACCGTTTCACCCATGAAATAACTGTCACGCTCTGGCATGACTTCAATCGAATAGGTTGGCTTGATATATTCGCGCACTTCAAAACCCTGGGATGCAATAACTTCAGCCCCATCACGTACTGTCTCTAGACTGTAGTAACCAGGAGCAAGATCATTCCACTTCAATTCAGCAGTAAATCTACCGGTTGAATCAGGGGTCGCTTTTACTTCTTGATAGATTTTTAATGCACCCGTACGCAAGTCGAATAATTGAGCACCTTTCGTGATACGCAGACTGACCTCATTCAAACCGGATTTTGCATCACGATCGCGAGCCAAGCCAAAGACGGTCATGCTGTCATTGGTACGGTAGAGGCTACGCTCAGCACGAATGAAGCCCATGGTGCGATTATGTACGGTCGTTGGGTAACCCGGGCGAATGAAGTTGAGATAGGTGTAGTAACTCTGCTGAACAGCGAGCACCGAAGCCTCTTTACCTTCGCCTAAGGTCAATAAGACAAAAGGTCTTGATTCACCCATATCACTCGACGTCGAAGAGAACGATGATGGCGTCGATAAACGCGCAACACCGGTCGCATCGGTTGAGAGACGCTCATTGCCTTTTTGAATCACGAGATTCGACAATGGTTTATTTGTGGATGCATTAACCGCCCAGACATAGATACCGTCGCGATCAACAACGCTATAAGCCGCCGTATCAGTCACCTGAACGAGCGACCATGAGGTGAGGGCATTTGGTACGTCTTTAGGTTCAAATTTCACCAAGTAAATACCTTTTTCTGCAACCGGCAACGCAAGTTCTGGGCTATTATTTTTGCCATTCGTGATGGTTGCCTCAAGATTGAATGTCAATGTTTTTGCGGCGTTCTCATAGACATCATTTTTTGTCTGCGCATACACGGCATAGCCTGGCACGGCGAGACGCTGCTCCATGACTTGGCGAGCGACATCGGTCGTGACTGAATAACCCGTTACCGTCACCGTATTAAGTGACTCTTCGCGATAGCCAAGATCAATAACCATTGGCTTGCCTGAAGGGATGTATACGGTTGGAGGGACATTCAAACGGACCTCTGGCTTATATTCGCCTGGCTTATTCGCATCCGTTTCAAAACGAATGATGACGTCGGATGGCAATCCTTCTTCAACACCAACAGGAGCGAAAGACTTATCAAGCTTCACTTCATAGAGTGCACCAAGTTGAAGGGGTTTTGTTGGGACAAAGGCCAAGGTGCGGCCACGGATTTCAAAACGTCCATCAACCGCAGGGCTGATCGTGAATTGTGAACCGGTTGGAGCGACGAATCCGCTTTGAGAGAGCTTGAATTCGATACCCGTATTCACCGGCACACCACCCGAACCCGTTGCAGGGATGGAGGATACGAGACGGAAGGTCTCTTTTGTCTGCATGGCCCATGAAAATTCACGAGCGGTAGGAGATGCTTCGTCGACAATGGTCGTGATGCTTACTTTATAAACCGTACCTTCAGCCAACTCTTCTTTTGGCATGATGCGATATTCAGTATCGCTGGTTTTTTGCAGCTCATACTGAATCGGAGGGACGATGCGTAAAGCGTCCTGCAAATCACGTTCTTGCACGGCAACTTTGGACTCAATCTTGAAGGCCGAGTCTGTCTCAACGCCTTGAGTATCTTTGTTTTCAGCAAAGACGGAGAAGGCATCTTGGGCATGTGCCGCTGGGATACGTAATGCACGCAAGGCATTGTCGCCTTGTGGCATGTTTTTGGTCGTAATAAAAAGCGCAAAGACAGCAAGGGCGCCGGCAAGCGCAAAACCGCCAAAGGCAAAAAACGGGGCACGTGATTTGGTCGAAGTCGCTTTAGGCGCTTCAACCTTCTTTTCAGAAGTCATAAGGGTGCGTTCAGCATGCTCGATAAGCATGGCCCGTTGGCGGGCTTTTAGATCTGAGGCAAGCACATCCGAGCGTTCAGATGACGCTCGCTTGAGCTCTTGCGATACCTTCTCCAATGCTGGAGGAAGGATGTCATTGTTGTCGTTAGGATGTTGTTGCATATCGTGTGAGATAACGATCACGTAATCGGCCTAATGCTCGATAAGAGAGCACTGAAGCATGATTGGATGAGATGTCGAGCACTTCGGCGATTTCGTCAGGTTCGAGGCCGGCGAAAAATCGCAGGTCAAGCACTTGTTGGTCGCGTGGTGACAGTTCGCCTAGCAGGTCTACGAGCTTATCTTTTTCGAGGGCGATTTCGGCGTGCCACGATGGCGCGGCGATATCAGATGGCATCTCCCAGCCATCTTCGCCATCAAAAACAAATTGTTCGCGATTATTGGTTTTGCGCCAATGGTCGGTCAACGTATTTGTGGCGGCACGAAAAAGATAAGCGCCGATCGAAATACCTCTCCACTCTAAATGCGGGATCTGTTCGATAAACTTGATAAAGACCTTTGAGACAAGGTCTTCAGCCGTCTCTCGATGGCCGCATCGGCGCAGAAGAAATCCGTACAACTTGTCGGAGTACAGATCATAAATCTCGCCAATAGCTTGGGGATTGGATTTCGCCCGCATAAGGAGCTGTTGCTCGTCGACACCCTCATTGGGTGATCGTGTATTGCTCATAACGGTCGATAGAAGGATTAATGACAGGAGTATACCACTTCACACTGAATACCTGAACACGTATTTTGTACAGACCGCTAGACGTTTGCTGGATGGCATAAACAGGCTATACTTCGCGTATTATGCGATATGCCACCCCTCGTGCCGGCCTCTTGGTTCTTGCCCTACTCGTCACCTTAACGGGCTGGGGATGCCAAAAGCGCCAAGCTGAACAACCAAAAGCACCACCCCAAGCCGAGGCTCCCCTCGTGCCTTCAGATGCCAGCCGTTCAGAGAACTATACCCTCGTCCCTCTCAAGCAAGACCTTCAAGTCGCCCCAGCGACCGACACGACCGAGTCCACCACCACAACCTCATCAACGAACTAAATGTTAGACGCTTTTATCGCTTTTGCTGCCGGCATTGTCACCATTGCCAGCCCCTGCACCCTGCCATTATTGCCAGTGGTTTTTGGGATTGCGGCAAACGGTAAGCACAAGTATCGACCCTATGCCCTCGTGGGTGGATTCGTTAGCGTCAAAGTTCTCTCGATCTTAATGATCGCCACGCTCGGATCCTTTTTGGGCATTGCCCCTGGCACATGGCGCATCATTGCCGCGGTCTTATTTGGCTTCTTTGGCATCTTGTCGCTCCTGCCATCCTTGGGTGCCGTGGTATTCAACCGTTTAAAGCTCGCTTTCACTCATGCGAATCCAACCGAGCTTATCGGCAAGACCGATCTCTTGAGTGCCTTTTTAGCCGGTGGTGCGCTCGCTCTTGTATGGGCACCTTGTGCCGGCCCAGCCCTAGGCTCAATCGCGATCCTCATCGCTTCAAGCGAAAGCATTGTACGCGGTGGCATTCTTCTCACGATCTTTGCTTTAGGCGTTGGAGTCCCGATGCTTCTTATCGCTAAGAGCGGAGTAAAAGCTTCAGCAAAACTCGCTACAATCATTAAAACCATCCCTTGGATGCAGCGCGTCTTCGGTCTCTTATTAATCGCTGTTGCTGTTATTATTTTTACCCATGCTGATGTGCATTTTCAAAACTGGATCTTAAATCATGCTCCGGATTGGTATGCTTCAGGCAATTGGAGACTCTAGAATACTCGTATGAAAACATCCAAAATTCCACGCGCGATTCTGATCGACGTTATTCCTCCTTCGATGGAGAATGCCGCCGCAGAACGCCGTTTAACCGAACTCACGTCCCTGCTCAATACTTTCGGCGGGATTCTTGTCGTAAAAATGATTCAGCGCCGACAAACGCCAGATTATAAAACCTATGTTGGCACCGGCAAAGTCGATGAACTTATCGAGATCGCCCACGCAGAAAAAGCCGAATTACTCGTCGTGAACAACCTAATGAAACCGGGACAGGTCTATAATTTGCAAGAGCGCTTTCGTAAAGCAAAATCAACGGCTGCCGTCTGGGATCGCGTTGATTTGATTTTGAAAATCTTCGACAAACACGCGACCACGGCTGAAGCAAAACTTCAAATTAAACTTGCTGCACTCAAACATATGGGTCCACGCATTTATGGCATGGGCTTTGAGATGATGCAGCAAAAGGGCGGTACTTCTACCCGTGGCGGACAAGGCGAAACCAATACCGAGCTTATGAAACGCCACGTGTTTAAAGAAGAGCAGCACGTGCGCAAAGAACTTGAAAAAGTCGCCACCTCACGCGCTGGCCATCGCGCCCGCCGCGAACGCCTTGGTTTTAAAACCGTCTCAGTCGTTGGCTATACCAATGCCGGCAAGTCATCTCTCACCAATGCCTTAACACAAAAAGGCGCCCATGTTGCTGATGCGCTCTTTGCCACGCTCGATACGCGCGTTGGTAAAATCTGGTATCCGGACGAATCGGGCTCAGGCAAAGGCCGCGAATTGCTCGTATCCGACACCATTGGCTTTATTCAAGACTTGCCACCTGAATTGATCGACGCATTCAGATCTACTCTCGATGAAACCGTAGATGCAGACCTTCTGCTACATGTTATTGATGTTTCAGATAAAGACTTTGTTGAAAAAATCGCTGAAGTCGAAGGGATTCTTAGCCAGCTAAACGTTGGTCATATCCCCAAAATCTACGTCTTTAACAAGATTGATAAAGCAAAGCGCTTTTCGAAGGCGACGCTCATCAAAACCTACAAAGCGTTTACACCTGTTTTTGTCTCTGCTATCACCGGTGATGGGATTAAAGAGTTGAAGGCACAACTCGGGGCAACCTTGCTCAAGAATTGACATTCGTCGTAGAAAACGGTAACAAAAATAGGCACTACGGAGGTATCCATGCTTTCCACTGTTTCGTCCGCAAGGCTCGAAGAGCGCTCCATCAAGGTATCACTCGAGCGCATCAAGGTTCTCGAATCCCACAAGCAGACCAATGAGATACCTTTCACCACCATGGTTCGCTATGGCAAAAGACCGACGCTCAATGAGTATGATGGCGCTCTGCATTGCCGAGGTCTTGAGCTGCTCTTTCTTCGTCCTGTGCAAAATCCCCTACTCATCAAGCCTCTGAACTTTGTCCCAGAACTCATCATTGATGTCGAAGGGTTTCCGGAGTTCAGTATTGTAACCAGGATAAGGGATTTCAAACTATCTGAGGGAGACGCCCTACTGCTAGCAGTGCTCGAAAATTTCGCACGCAAAGCAACGATCAACCTTTTTGCCACAGGAAAAGAGCCCTTGCTCTACCTAGACTTCAATGGCCAAGAATCCGAGATCGTACGGCTCAATACCAATGAGGCCACATGGCTCCTTCAAGCCTGACCCCCGCGCTGACCCTGCTGTCTCGCGGGGTTTTGCGTTCTTGACGGTTCGAATAAGGAGGCATAACGTCGTATTTGGATATCAAGGAGGTATCAATGTCCAGCAAACCTTTTCAGCCGTTCTTTCTCGAGGTGTCTTCGGAGTATTTTCACTGCCGAGGCAAGCTCCACGACGTTCGTGACAACCTGCGCATCGAGGTCGCCGCCAATGAATCAAGCTTCATGGCCAAAGGACCGACCTTGCTTCTGTCTGGGGTTCACGTGCGCATCACGAATCGCACCAAGCAGAACAAGGGATCCTTGCAGGTCATGATCGATATCGATCAGGGCATGCGTCTCGATCTCGACAACCATCTCATCAACAAAGACTACGTTCGCGTTCGCGAACCGCTCGGTGAAAATTGCCCCTACACAGACAATCAAGTCTGCTGCACGGTGGCCCTGCGTGAAGTCTTTGCGCGGGATGACATGTCGTTGAGATTCATTGCCTCAAGCGGGCGGCTCGTTCTGCTCGTTAATGACGACATCCCTCCTTTTGCGGAGCTCTGTCAGATGCAGTCTCGATGGCTCGCCATCCAAACGCCTGCAGAAAAGCCAGCGGCCAAGGCAAAAGCAAGGAGGTAACCATGAAGGAGAGACTGCTCCCGCTCTGCAGCGATCTCGACTTCGATTCGACGAGCTATGCCCTACGTGAAAATCGTTATCTCAAGGCTTGCTCTGGCGATACGCTGCGATCTGACCTGCAAAATGGTGCCATCCACTTTCAGGATTTCAAACTGATTGCGATGGCAGACCATCCAACCATCACGAAGCGCCTCATTTGGCCGATCGAGATTAGTCGAAAAAAAGACTATTGGGTCGACTTCGTTGACCTACGTGACCGCGCGACAACACTCGACAAAGAGTATCGTCTCTCGCCAAAGATACCATTCAATGACATCGTCGAGCACTTGGCTCTCAACCACGTGCTCACACGTCTCAAGTATCACTGCCGTCTCGAGAAGCGAAAAGGCACCCCATCACTCTGTATCTACAAAGCAGAGACCTCGCTAGAAAACTTCCCCCTGTCTCCGATCGAGCTTGCCTGGCTGGCAAAACTCTAGATTGGCCCAGGGGGCTTTTCTTTTTTACCGACAGTCGCCATGATGAAGGCATGCAAACGATTCAAGAAGGCATCCGCCTCATCGCTGAACGCGCCGAAGCGTATCTGGTTGGCGGCTATGTGCGCGACGCGATTTTAGGCATCGAATCTGATGATGCCGATCTTGAAGTTTATCATTTACCCGTTGAAGCGCTTCAATCGCTTCTAGAAGAATTGTTCCCAGGCCGCGTGCACTTAGTTGGACGCCAATTCGGCGTTTTTCATATCCCCTGCTCAAATGGCACGTTGGACGTTGCTTTGCCACGTCGCGAATCCAAAACCGCACCCGGCCATCGCGGATTCGAAGTCACTGGTGATCCAGAAATGACCATTGAAGATGCCGCGCGTCGTCGTGATTTCACCATCAATGCGATTTTACAACACCCACTCACCGGCGAACTTATTGACCCGTATCAAGGCAAACAAGATTTAGAACTTCGACGTTTGCGTGTCGTAAACAAAGAAACGTTTGTTGAAGATCCTCTACGCTTGTATCGCGCAGCGCAATTTGTCGCCCGTTTTGGTTTGGACGTCGAAGGTGAAACGCTCGAACTTCTTAAAACCATGAATGCTAATGGCAGCTTGGATGAATTACCACCAGAACGTATTACCGATGAATTAAAGAAGCTTTTGCTCGCCGATAAACCTTCGACAGGCTTTGAATTACTGCGTTCTATTGGGGTTATTGAGCGTTATTACCCTGAGCTCGCCAAACTTAAAGACACGCCGCAAGAACCAGAATGGCACCCAGAAGGCGATGTTTGGATTCACACCATGATGGTCGTCGACCAAGCTGCACTCATCGCGACGCGCGAGAAGATGAATGAACAAGAACGTTTGCTTTGTGTGCTTGGTTCGCTTTGTCATGATCTTGGCAAAGCCCTCACAACTGCACCTCTCGAAAAAGATGGCGTCATCCGCATGCGCTCACTCGGACATGAAAAAGCTGGCATCGAACCAACGAGTGAATTACTCTCACGTTTAACGTTTGGACAAGACGTAAATCTTTTTTGCGAACATGTCGCGCATTATCATTTGCAACCAACCGCGCTGTATCGTGAATTTGAAAAGAAACATCTTTCTGAAGGCGGCTATGAAAATGCCGTACGCAAATTTTTGAAAAAGATTTTGCCATACGATTGGAAAATCTTTCTCGCTTCTTGCGAAGCTGACTATCGCGGACGCACGCTCCCTGATATCGAAAAAGATCCGTTTGAGATCGGTAAAAAGTTTGCGGGCGTAATCCAAAAAAATAAGCTTGATGAAGCAGCAAAAACTCTACTTGTGACAGGTGAAGAACTGATTCAACTTGGTGTGCAGCCAGGCAAACATTTGGGTGATTTATTGCGCGCCATTGAGAATGCTCGTGATGAAGAGCGCGTTAAAACCAAAGAAGAAGCACTCGCTTATCTTCAACAAGAAGGCCTCCTATGACGCATAAAACAACCTTACTCGAGGTGCCTTTTGAGGGTGGGATGATTCGCGGCACCGTGACGGAACCCTCTCCCCTCCTTCGTCGGGTATCTCCCTTTAAAGGGAGAGCTGATGATGAATACAAATTGAGGACACTTGTTTGCGTTCATGGATTTGAATGGCCGGCGAGTATTGATCAAAAGTTTCGCGTTCTCACTGAGACGCTCGTACCAAATGGGTATCGCGTGGTTCGTTTTGATTATCGCGGTAATGGATTATCTGATGGAAATTTTCGTGATACACGTATCGCAACACTTGTTGAAGATCTTTCACTTGTTCTTGATGCAGTTTCGCCGAATGCACCCGTTGAGATTGCGAGCTATAGCATTGGTACGAGTGTCGCGGCGCTCTATTGGGAAAAACATTCTTCGCGCATCAGTAAAATACTTTTCTTTGGCGCAGCGTTTGATCACGCAAGCATTTCACGATACGTGACATTGAAACGGATGCTTGGATTCATGCGATTCACTCTGCCGTCTCTCGCAGAGAGAGTTGCCTGGCAATACAAAAAATTTGCGCCGGTTGAAACACTTTTGAAAAAGCCATTTCATAAAACCAAATTCTCGCATGAGATTTCGTCCGAATTTTATCGTGACTTGCTTGAGTTAAATACGAACTCGATTATCGAGACCATCCCACAAAAGCAAAAGGCGCTGATTCATGGGACTCGTGATGAATCCTCTCCCCGTCAGAACATAACAGCCGCTTTTGACCACGAATGCCCTGTGAAAGACGGCGATCACCACCTAGAGCAGGCTCGTTTTGTTGAGCAATGGCTTCCGTTTGTGAAAGGGTTTTTAGAGGTTTAGCAAGTCTGCGGGCTTTTCTTTTTCCCTAAAACCGACTACGCTCCGGCCATGAAGATTTTTACGTGGCGCCAGCGTGTTTGGGTGATTGTCATCAATTTGGTGATGATCGGCGCTTTTGCCGGCCTTGGTTTTTGGCTTGATACGACTTTTGATAAAAAACCCCTCTTTCTCATTCTTGGCGTCTTCATTTCTTTCCCGCTTGGTCAGTGGCTCTTGATTAAAATCCTCAAAAGCGAGCACAATAGCGGCCGTTAACCTATGCTGAACATCCAACTCCCGGCAAAAGCCCTCTTTGCTATCGGTCCGCTCACCATCACCGATGCGATGTTGGCGACCATGGTAATGAGTACCATTATCATTGTTTTTGCCCTCTGGTTTTCACGCACCATTAAATTAATACCTGGTCGCACCCAGGTTGCCCTCGAGACGATTCAGGGATTTTGGCATAAACAGGCGAGTGCGGCATTTGGTGATGAGGAGGTTGTTAACGCTGTTTTACCCCTCTTTTTAACGCTTTTCATTCTCTTGGTTGTCGCTAATCAGTTTGCCTTGATCCCACTTGCCGGTGCGATGCTGTTTGGTGATTCACTCGCCTTTCGCACCCCGACCTCGGATATTTCACATACGATTGCGCTCGCCATCGCGATGATTGGGTTTGCTCACGTGATCGCGCTCACCGTGCATCCGATTGCCCATATCGGTAATTTCATTAAAGTGAAACCCTTGTTTATGGCACGTAGTTTTCCTCAACTTGGCAATGCATTACTTGAAATCTTTTTAGGCTTGCTCGATATTATCGGTGAATGCGCCAAGATTCTCTCGCTCTCGGGGCGCTTGTTTGGCAATATTTTTGCGGGTGACGTAATGGTGCTTGTTATCGCCTCGTTGGCAGCGGCAACAGCATACATTGTGCCGATTCCATTCATGTTTTTGAGTCTTTTCTCGGGCTTTGTTCAGGCGGCGGTGTTCACCATGCTCTCGATGCTGTTTATTGCGGGTACCAGTAGTGGCCATCTCAAAGAGCGGATCCACGCAAAATCATAAGCAATAGTTGACGAAAACGCACCGGAGGAACAAACTCTCGGTGCTTTTTATTCTTCTATTTTTATATTATATGGACATCCTTGCCGCTAAAGTTATCGCCGCTGGTCTTTGTATGGGTATCGGTTCAATCGCTCCTGCTATCGCTGAAGGTATGGTTGCTTCAAAAGCCATGGAGGCTATTGGCCGCAATCCAGCCGTATCTGACAAGATCATCCCAAACATGGTTGTTGCTATGGCTATTTGTGAATCCACGGGTATCTACGCGTTGGTTATTTCGTTGATCATCCTTTTCGCTGTCTAAACCCGCGCGCGCCACATCCCTATGGAAGCCCTGCAAAAACTCGGCATTGATGGCGCCAGCATCCTTTTCTACTTGGTAAACTATGGCCTCTTGTTTTTCATTTTGAACAAGTACGTCATTCGCCCCTTAACGAAAAAGATGGATGAGCGCAGCAGCCACATCCGCAATAACCTGCAAGAAGCCGAGCAACTTCGCATCGACTTTCAAGCCGAAATGGCGCGCAAGGCATCCGAAGCCGCTGAACGCGACCAACAGATCACTGCCGAACTTGTCGCTATGCGTGAAAACGCCGAGCAGCAAGCCCAGCGCATGATGAAAGAGGCTGAACGCCAACGCGAACAATTGCTCGCCAAAACCAATGCGGATATCACCGCGATGAAAGATCGTCTTTTGTCGGATATCGAACAAGACTTGCTCAGCCGCATCGAGCGCATCGTCACCCAAGTGCTCGATGAAGCCCGAAGCGATGAGAAGACGGTAAAAGCCAGCGTTAAAACGGCATGGGACCGCCTCAAGTCGTCCTCGCGTCTATGATCTCCCAACAAGTCCGCGATGAGATTTTTACCTTTCTCGTTGAAGACCTGAACACCTTCATCAATACCGTCGACGATGTTTTTTACACGAGCTCCTCAAGCCAGCGACAAGCAGCGCTCGATCAGCTCACCGAAAAACAACCCATCTCGATCAAGCTTTGTACCAAGCTTTTTGCGAATGGACGTTATGCCGAAGTCAGCATGCGTCTCTATCGCTTGGCAAAAGCCTTCGGCAAACCGAAGTTGCTCATCGCTCAAAGCGCGAGCGCATTGCCGGCGGACATTCGTAAAGATTTTGTGAAAGCAGCTATCACGCAGTATCCAGGCGCCATTATCCAACTTCGTGTAAGTCCCGAGCTTTTTGGCGGGATGCGCCTCTTCTTGGACGGCACTTTGCTCGATGAAACGTGGAACGGCACCCTTCGCCAACTGATGCACTCGATTCAACAACGCCTCTATGTCTCGTAACTCTCTCCAATCCCTCATCACCGCGATCGACCAATCGCTCGCGCAAGAAAAAAGCGCCTCCAAACCATCCCGCGGCGGACTCGTCCGCTCTGCAAAAGATGGCATTATTGAAATCATTGGCTTGCCTGGCCTCTCGCTCGGCGAAGTTCTTATGATTGAAGAAGCCGATGCGAGAGCATTGGTGATGAATATCGAAGCGGACGGTGGTTTGGCCGTTGTTTTGAATAATAGTCAGCGTGTGAAAGAAGGGCAGGCCGCCACTCAAAGCGGTGCGACCTTGTCGGTGCCTGTTGGTGATGAAATGCTCGGTCGTGTTGTTGACCCTATGGGCCGCAGCATGGACGAAGGTAAACCTCTTTCAACCAAACAGATGCGTCCGATTGAGCAGATTGCTCCTGATGTGATGTCGCGTTCACCGGTTGAAACGCCGGTGCAAACGGGTATTTTGGCGATTGATGCGCTTATCCCAATCGGTCGTGGTCAACGCGAATTGATCATCGGCGATCGCCAAACAGGTAAAACCACCATCGCGATCGATACCATTATCAATCAAAAAGACCAGAACATGGTCTGCGTCTATGTCGCCATCGGTCAACGCGAAAGCAAAACCGCTGAAGTCGTGCGCACGCTTCGCGATCATGGTGCCCTCGACTATACCGTCGTTGTTTCATCTGGCGCGTCATCCCCTGCGATCATGCAATTTTTGGCACCATACTCTGGCTGCGCTATTGCAGAACACTTTTTGCACCAGGGTAAAGATGTCTTGGTTGTGTATGATGACCTTTCAAAACACGCCGTCGCTTATCGCGAACTTTCTCTCTTGCTGCGCACGCCACCAGGCCGCGAAGCCTACCCAGGCGATGTGTTTTATCTTCACTCCCGTCTCTTAGAACGCGCCGTGAAGCTCGACGAAAAACTCGGCGGCGGCTCGATCACAGCCTTGCCTATCGTTGAAACACAGGCAGGTGATGTCTCGGCCTATATCCCTACCAATGTCATCTCGATTACCGACGGACAAATTTTCTTGGACACCACCCTGTTCTATCGCGGTATTCGTCCTGCGATCAATGTCGGTATCTCGGTGTCACGCGTAGGTTCAGCGGCTCAAACCAATATCATGAAAAAGACGTCGGGCACGACCAAGCTCGATCTCGCGCAGTTCAATGAGTTGGCAGCCTTCTCACAGTTCGCCAGCGAATTGGATGACTCCACCAAACAACAACTCACACGCGGACAACGCACCGTAGAAGCACTCAAACAAAAAGCTCATAAGCCACTCTCGCTCTGGAAGGAAGTCGCGACGCTCTGGGCCGCAAAAGAAGGTGCGCTCGACAATGTTGAGCCACAAGAAGTGCGTAAATTTATCGAGCTGTTCTTGATTCATCTTGAAACGCATGAAGCAGAGTTGATCGACGCTATCCAAAAGGGGCAAAAACTCACGGACGAAGTTGCCGCAGCTCTCAAGGCCGCTATCAAGCGCTTCTTCCAGTCCAACTAACGTATGGCATCGCTCATCGAAGTCCGCAAAAAAATCCAATCGGTGCAAAACACCAAGAAGATCACCCAGGCCATGCAATTGGTTGCCGCCAGCCGCATGAAAGGATTTCAGCGCAAAGCACTGAGCTCGCGCGCTTATGCCACCGACTTGCTGCAATTATTGAATGGCCGCCAAGACGCACTCGCTGAAACCGCTTATGGCGAAGCCCGCACTGAAGGCAAAACACTCTTCGTTCTTCTGTCGTCTGACAAAGGCCTGTGTGGCGCCCTCAATGCAAAACTCTTTCGCGCTCTCATCCAAAACCCGATCTGGAAGTCGACACCGCGCGATCAGCAAATGGTGATCACTATTGGACGCAAAGCAGCCGAAGCCGCACGCAATGAAGGTATCGAAGTAATCGAAGCGTTTGAAGGCATCAAAGAAACCTTCGAGCCACTCGTCGCTCTCGATATCGTTCACCGCATTGTCTCGCATTGGACCAATGAAAGCTGCAAAGCGATTCACGTCATTGCTCCTGAGTACGTGAATCCGTTCGTCTTCAATACGACGGTAAAGCAGTATCTACCATTCACTGAAGAGATGCTCAAAAGCCACAACTTGCCGACACTCGGCGAGACGGCGACAACCGATCATCTCTATGAGCCGTCCCAAGAACGTGTCATCGAAGCGCTGACCCTACAGGTCGTGCAGTCGCTCATGACACAATCCTTCTTTGAACTCAAAGCCAGTGAATACTCAAGCCGTATGGTCGCAATGAAAAACGCCACCGAGTCGGCCGGAGAACAGGTACGTAGCCTTACCACCGTTTACAATAAAGCGCGCCAAGCCACGATCACTCAGCAACTCGCTGAGTTGGCCGGAGCCATTAGCGCCATGGAACAAACCACCCTATGAAACAAGCAACAGGAACCGTCGTACGCGCCGTGGGCGTGGTCGTCGATGTCGCCTTCACGGACGCCATCCCGAGCATCTACTCTGCCGTCACGACGCAAATTAATGGCGAGACCTGCATCCTCGAGGTGCAATCGCATGTCGGCGACAATGTCGTGCGCTGTGTTGCCATGTCCTCAACCGACGGCATCAAAGCCGGCCAAGAGGTCACGGATACAGGCGCTCCCATTCAGACTCCGGTTGGTGAAGCCGTGCTCGGTCGTGTATTGAATGTCACCGGTCAAATTATCGACGGCGGCAAACCCTTGCCAGCCAAAACTGAAACGCGTTCGATTCACGCAGCGGCACCAACCTTTGCTGAACAACGCGGTAGTATCGAATTGTTCGAAACCGGTATCAAGGTTGTCGACTTGCTCGTGCCATTTATCAAAGGTGGCAAAACCGCCCTCTTTGGTGGTGCAGGTGTCGGCAAGACCGTTATCATGCAAGAACTTATCCATAATGTCGCCATGTCGTATGGTGGCTACTCGGTATTTGCCGGCGTTGGCGAACGTTCACGCGAAGGCAACGATCTTATTCGCGAAATGAAAGACTCAGGCGTTATCGACAAAGTCTCAATGGTGTTTGGACAAATGAACGAACCACCAGGCGCACGTTTGCGCGTTGGTTTTACCGGTCTCACCATTGCTGAAAACTTTCGCGACCAAGGCAAAGATATTTTGCTTTTCGTGGATAATATCTTTCGCTTCACGCAAGCTGGTGCGGAGGTCTCAGCCCTTCTTGGCCGTTTACCTTCAGCCGTAGGCTATCAGCCGACGCTTGCAACCGAGATGGCCGCTCTTCAAGAGCGCATCACAACAACGCGCAAAGGCTCGATCACCTCGGTGCAAGCCGTGTATGTGCCTGCGGATGATTTAACGGATCCAGCTCCTGCAACAACCTTTGCCCACTTGGACGCTTCGATCACGCTCTCGCGTAAACAAGCTTCGATGGGTTTGTATCCTGCTGTGGACCCGCTTGATTCAAGCTCAACGGCGCTCACCGAGTCGATCGTTGGCAAAGATCATTATGATGTTGCAACACGCGTTCAGCGCAATCTTCAACGTTATAAAGAGTTGCAAGATGTGATCTCGATTCTCGGTATGGACGAGCTCTCTGAAGAAGATAAACAAACCGTTTATCGCGCGCGTAAAATCCAAAAGTTCTTGACTCAGAACTTTCACGTTGCCGAACAGTTTACTGGTACGCCAGGGCAGTTCGTTAAACGCGAAGATACGGTCAAAGGTTTTGCCAGCATCTTGAATGGCGAATGCGACCATATTGCCGAGCAGCACTTCTACATGGCCGGCACGATCGAAGAAGTTTATGAACGACATGCAGCTCACGCTACGAACTCCTGAGCAGGTCGTCTATGAGGGGCCAGCGAGCGTCATTACCGGTGTGAGCGAGCTCGGTGCCTTTCAGCTCTATCCAGGCCACACCGCCATGACGACCACACTCTCGTTCGCACCGATCGAGATTCGCCATGGTAGCTCGGTAGACACCTACTACGTCCGCCAAGGCGTCCTCAATACCGACCCGTTCACCAATCAAACCCACTTGCTCGCCGTGAGTTGCGAACAAGCCGGTGACGCAGATATCAGCAGTCTTAAAGAATACCGTGACTTCGTTTTGGCCCAACTCGACAATCAAGCCAATTTAAACGACTACCAAGTTACGTTCTTGCAAGAATCCGCCAGCTCGATCAATGCGATGATCTCGCATATCGAACAATAACACCCACCCGGGTGTTTTTTGTTGCCCCTTGCCTATTCGACCGTCGTCGACTAGCCTTGCTGCATATGATGAAACCCTACGAAGCAAAAACCTTCGCCCTCGACGAACTCGATGGCCTCAGCGCAAAACAAATCGAAGAGCATCTCAAGCTCTATGCCGGTTATGTCAAAAACACCAATCTCTTGATGGAGAAAATCGAGAGCCACAAACAGAACTCCGAAACCATGGCCATTGAACTCTCCGAGCTCACCCGCCGCATGGGTTTTGAATGGAATGGTATGCGCTTGCACGAAGTCTACTTCTCACAATTCGAGAAGGGCGGAGTTGAATCCACCAAACTTCAAGAAGCCCTCGCCACCCAATACGGATCATTCGACGCCTGGAAGAACCAAGTCACGGCCACCGGCCTTATGCGCGGCATTGGTTGGGTCTTATTGATCAATGACAAAGAGACGGGCAACTTGCACACCATCTGGGTCAGCGACCACGAATACGGCCACCTCGCCGGCACCGACGTCGTTTTTGCCATGGATGTGTGGGAACATGCCTACACTGTAGACTTCGCTCCAACCCAGCGCGCCGCCTACATTCAAGCCTTCTGGAAGAACGTGAATTGGAACAAGGTTGAGACACGCTACAACTAACAAAGAAAAAACCCGCCTATGCGGGGTGTCATGAACGGCGCTTTGCGTCGTTTTTGGTTATATCACTATGAAACACTCCTCAAAAATCGCTTTTTTAAGCATCTTTGCCGCGGTTTTGATCGTTGGCGCAGCGTCGGCAGCCTATATCAGCTCTGGCTTGCCTTTCTCATCTAAAGCCGATAGCCAGACTGAAGTAGCAATATCGCCAACCGCTCAAGATATCACGAAGACATCTGACAATTTCAAGTTACCTGAAGATCTTACCGTGCAAGAAACGTTGCGCATTTCAGATTCAGTAAAGATCGTAAGTGCCTTTTCACCTCTCGAAGATGGTGTTTTTTCGACCACCCTTAGTCTATGGCGTATTGATTCGGCTAGCGGTACCGTTGAAAAAATCCACGAGTTTAAGAGTGGCATCCCAGAAGGCCTTCTGACAACGATTGAACGTGGCTATGGTCGCAATGAATATCTCTATACGATTGAAGAAGCTTGGGAAGGGTACCGCCATGTCGAACGTATTCTTCTTCAGAAGGATGGGTCTATTGCCGCTGTTATTTTGCAGCCGTCTGAGCTTGAATTCACCATCAAAAGCAAAGGCGAGTCGATTACCGTTAAGCCCTACGGCGATCTTTGCCACAACAAAGAATTACAAACGACCACGAGCCAGAGCATTGTTCGAACGCTTGAAGTAAACAATGAGGGCTTTGCCCTGAAAGAGCCCTATATGCTTAATTGCGAGATCTCTGAAATGCAGGGCGTTCACACAGGCATCATGTTTACCGATATCGAATTCAGTTCGATCGGTTATCAAGGCGATCGCCATGCCTATGTCAATCTGTATGGCAGCAAGCAGAATCTCGACATCACCCTCAAAAAATCCGGTCTCATAAACATCAGTCAATAAAACCCCTCACGGGGTTTTATGTTATACTCGCGGCATGTTTGCCTCGTACTTTCGCTCGCTCAAAGAGCAAGAATTGATTGAGATCGATGCACCAAAAAATGGCGCATGGGTTCGCGTTGAGAGTCCAGATAAAAAAGAGCTGACAAAGTTGTCAGAACAATTTGATTTGGACATGGGTCACCTTCACGATGCCGTTGACCCTCTCGAGGTGCCGCGTTTAGAAATTGAGGGTAAAACGTCCTATTTGTTTACACGTATCCCTGTAAAAGATGATGGCACGGCTGTTACAGTGCCAATTTTGATTGCGTATACTGAAGACAATATTATCACCGTCAGCAATCGCAAACTCACCTCGATTGATCAATGGATCGGTCGCGATAGCACCATCATCACCACGCAGAAAACGAAGTTGTTATTGCAGATCTTGCACCATATCAATACGGCTTTCGTCACCCATGTGAATGTTATTGGACGACAAATCCGTGCTATTAGTTTGCAATTACATAAAGCAGACATTAGTAATCGCGAGATTAGTCAGCTTGTTGCCTATGAAGGCGTCTTGCAAGACTTCATGTCTTCACTAATCCCGACAAATGCTATTTTGACGCAACTACTCTCAGGTAGAATTATTAAGTTTTACGAAGAAGACAAAGATTTTGTTGAGGATCTTGTCTTGAGCACCAATCAGCTCGTCGAGCTTTGTCGCGCCAATCTCAAAACCATCGTCTCATTGCGCGAAGCATCCGCAACGATCATGACGAATAACTTGAACCGCGTCATCAAACTTCTTACGGCGCTCACGGTTATCTTCATGGTGCCTAACCTCATCACGGGTCTTTACGGGATGAACGTCAATCTCCCTTTTGCCGAACACCCGCTCGGATTCATTGCGGTCTTTGGCACCATCATCATCTCTACCATCATCACTTTTTACGTTTTTTTAAGAAACAGATGGCTTTGATCCTCCCTGGCCTCGCCCCGAATCATCCCCTGCCCCTTCTTTGGGAAAGAAGGGCGACTGATATCTGAATAAGACCTCCCTCTTCTTTCCCAAAGAAGAGGGAATGAGGGAGATGATTAGGGGCTAGCTTTTTTGTCCATTTTCATCTAGAATCGCTTTATACCGTATGAAAGATATCTCCCCTATTTTGCGTGCTCTTGGACTCGCTGAAAGCGACGTTACGACCTATTTGAATACTCTCCAGCATGGCCCGAGTACCGTGGTGGACTTGTCGAAGCGCACCAATCTCTCACGCCAAGCCGTCTACCTCTCGATTGACGCGATGACCGAGCGCGGTCTCATGTCGAGTATCCAACGCGGCAAGAAGCGCTATTTCACCGCTGAACCTCCAACCAAGCTTCTTGCCTTCGCTAAGCGACGTGCACAGCAAGTCGAAGATCATATTGGCGATCTTGAAAAAGCCATCCCTCAGCTTGAGCTTCGTGTTGGTGGCGAAAAACCTGTTGTGCGCCTTTACGAAGGCAAAGAAGCCGTGCGCGCGCATTTAGAGGACGTCCAAAAACAACGCGTAAAACACATCGATGAAATGTCCGATCTTGAAGCACTGACGGATTCATTTAGCGAAGAAGATCTTGAGACATTGCGCAAACACGTCGTAAAACATGGCACAACAATGCGTCGTCTCTATACCGTCCCTGCTACCGGTGCAAAAGCCAATGGTCGCTACCTGCCAAAATCCATGAATGGATTTAAAGCAAATATCGCTGTTTACGGTAATAATATCTCGTTCACCACCTTTGCGAATAAAGCGTTCAACGTCATTATCGAAGACAAGCACATCGCCGAAGCCATGAAGCACTTGTTTGAACTGGCAGACGAAGGATTAAAAAAGAAATAAGTGAAATTAAAAGGCCCCGGACGCGAGCCTCGTGTGAGCGGGGTTCAAGCGGCCGGGGGAAGAGAGGGAGCATCGTGCTCCTTTTTTGATCTTTCGATCGTTGATCGTGCGATTATGTAATCTCACTGATCAGGGGGAGACCAAAAGTTCAAAGCGGGGCATGTGATGATCCCTGGGGTTGCTCACGTGAGCGGACCCGACTTAGGTATAGGGACTTGCGTGTTCGCAGATCCCAAGACTTGGATAGAGCTTACAGCTCCGCATCAGTTGCCGCCGCCGAACATGGACATTCTCCTTGTCACGACCTCGCAGAACAAACCAACCTAACGCCATTGTGGCGTCATGCCTTAATGGACATTACGTCCGGTTGCGAGGTACTTGCACAACCTACCAGAAAGTAGCGATTTTGTCAATAATATAGTTTACTATTATTGCCGTGTTTCGCATTTTTTGGCTAATATTGCGTAATTTATTGAAAAACGTTACCCTTTGCGCCATGTCCGTTTTGCTTCATGTTGAAAGCTTATCCAAAGCTATCGGCGCCCGCGTGCTCTTTCACGAGGGGTCTTTTGCCATCCATGAAGGGCTTAAAATCGGCCTGATTGGCCGCAATGGGGCCGGCAAGACGACCTTGATGAAGATGCTCGCCGGTGACGAAAAACCCGACAGCGGCACCATTACGGTCCATCCTGGCACCCGTATCGCCTACCTCTCGCAGCATGTCGCCTTTGTAGGTGACGAGACGGTGCTCGCCTACCTCGAACGTATCTCAAATAAAGCCGAGTGGGCCTGCGCTAAAGTCGCAGGTGCTTTTGATTTGAAAAAAGAGAAGCTCCACGTGCCGGTCTCTTCGCTTTCGGGTGGCTGGCAAATGCGCGTGCAGCTCGCGGGACTTTTGCTTCATGATCCAAATCTTTTGCTTTTGGATGAACCGACAAACTATCTCGATGTTCAAACCCAGCTTTTGCTCGAAGCGTTTTTGCGTGACTGGTCTGGCGCGGTTTTAGTGATCTCGCATGATCGTTCATTTTTGATGAATGTTTGTGACCATACGATGGAGATTGATCGCGGCGATATCGCGCTCTATACCGGCGACGTTAATGACTATGAAGCCTTCAAAGAAGAGCAGCTGAGTTTCAATATCAAATTCAACCAAAAGATTGATCAACAGAAAAAACATTTAATGGAGTTTGTTGAACGCTTTGGTGCAAAGGCAACAAAAGCAACGCAGGCACAATCAAAGCTCAAGCAAATTCGCAAGCTCAAACCGGTTGAAATCAAACAAAAACTAAAAAATGCCAAGATTTTTATTCAGCCTACTGAACCGCGCAAAACCTTTGCGGTAAAAGCAAAAGATCTTGTCGTTGGTTATGGTGATAAAATCATTGCCTCCAATGGCAACTTTGAAGTTGATCGTGGTCAAAAGGTCGCCATTCTCGGTGAGAATGGCGCTGGTAAATCCACCTTACTCAAAACACTCGGAGGCAAGCTCGAGAAAAAAGATGGGACGTTTACGTGGAATAATCGGATGGAGCTCGCTTACTATGACCAGTTCTCGGCGGCGTCATTACATCCAAAAGATACGATCGGTGATTATCTCACACGTAGTGCCGGCTATCTCGAAGCTGAAGCTGTTTTAAGAATGGCTGGGGCGTTTTTGTTTAAAGAAGAAGACCTCGATAAAACCGTCAGCGTGTTATCAGGTGGTGAACGCGCACGTTTGGTTTTAGCCGGCATTCTATTGCAGGCTCCAGACGCTTTGCTTCTTGACGAACCAACCAACCATCTTGATTTAGAAACGGTAGAAACACTCGCCAACGCGCTTTCACAATGGAATGGTACCGTATTGTTTATCAGCCATAGTCGCAGCTTCGTGAACCAGCTTGCTACGCGTATTTTTGAAGTGAAGGGCGGCGAGATTCGCAATTTTCCTGGCACATATGAAGAGTATCTTTATGCCGTTAGCCTTGAGGCAGGTATCCCACAAGACAAACAAGATGAAGTCGTGACCGAAGCCGCCAATAAAAAAGAACGTCACGAAAAACGCAAAGAATTTTTGCGCACGATTCAAAAACTTGAAAAACAACTCGAAGATCTCGAGCAAGAACGTGAGAATATTATGAAATCTATTCTCACTGACCCAACTAAAATTAATGTTGAACGAGATCGCAGATTGCAAACACTCATGACCATTCTTTCGCATACTGAAAGTGAGTGGCTGAAGGTGCAAGAAGAATTGCAGAAGATTGAAGAACGATAAAACCTCCCGACGTCATGTCGGGAGGTTTTAACATGGTGGGACTGGATGGACTCGAACCATCGACCGGGCGTGTATAAGACGCCTGCTCTAACCACCTGAGCTACAGTCCCATGAGCAGGGCAAGAGTACGCGGTTTACCCATCTGAATCAATGCCGAATCATCCCCTGCCCCTTCTTTGGGAAAGAAGGGCATCTGATACAGACACTCAGACCTCCCTCTTCTTTCCCAAAGAAGAGGGAATGAGGGAGATGATTAGGGCGGTTTTTGGCTCAACCATGGACAAAAACAACGTTTTCGGCTAGTATCGCGACATGCCAAAGGCCAATCCGTCCCAAACGTGGACCATCACCGAAGACCAAGTCGACATGCGCTTGGATCACTTTTTGACGCAAGAGACGGATAAGACCCGTTCGTCATTAAAAATCGCCATCAAAGAAGGGCGTGTTACTGTTAGCGGCGAGAAGCCAAGCGTCCACCGTTTTTTGCGTTTGGGCGACAAGATTGTCTTTACCCCAGAAGTTAAACCAACGGCTCTTGAACGCGCTGAAGAGAAGGTAAAGAACCCAGAACTTCGCTTGCCAACGCTTGCCGACATTTTGATCGATACCCAACCTGACTATTATGTGATCAATAAGCCTGCTGGCCTCATGGTCCACCCAGATAATCGCGGCGAAGGCGACACGCTTGTCGATGTGATTCTCACAGCCGAACCTGAGATCGTGAAAGTCGGTGAAGATCCATCACGTCCTGGCATCGTTCACCGTCTTGATAAAGACGTGAGCGGTCTCATGTTGATTGCCCGCACACAAAAGGGTTTTGATTTTTTGAAAGAAGAGTTTTCACAACGCCACGTAAAGAAAACGTATACCGCGCTCGTTAACGGCACCCTCCCTCATGACGAAGACGATGTGAAGTTTCGCATTGCTCGTTCAACGACCAAGGCGCGCATGGCCGCGCTCCCGCAAAATGACAAAGAAGGCAAAGCCGCTTGGACACATTATCGCGTCCTCGACCGTTTTCGCACCGCGACCCTAGCTGAGGTTGAGATTTTGAGTGGACGCACCCACCAAATCCGCGCCCATATGCATGCGCTCGGATGCCCCGTTGTTGGTGATGGCCTCTACAGCATTAAGAAAACCGAGTTTCGTGCGATTTCGCCACGCCTTCTTTTGCAAAGCGCTGGTATCGAATTTACCGACCCCGTGACGGCCGAACGCAAAACCTATAGTATTGAACGAGACCCTGCTTTTGCGCAGGTGATGGCCGACCTCCCTCGTTAATCTATGCCTCAACGCGCCTCGCTCTTTCTCGTCGCTGGCAATTCTGCCACTGGCAAATCAACCTTGGTAAAAACATTGTTAAAAAAATCCAAGCACGATGTCGCTCGTTGCATCACCACGACGACACGCCCCATGCGCAAGGGCGAAATTCAAGATGTGTCCTACCGCTTCGTCACCGAAGAGGTTTTTGCCAAGCTCCTCAAAAAAGGGGCTTTTCTTGAACATGCCGTCGTCTTTGGCAATAACTACGGCACACAAAAACAAGATCTTGAAGCGCTCTTATCTGCTGGCAAAAATACCTTTCTTATCTTGGACCTCGCCGGCATTAAATCCGTCTTAGATCTTCGACCGGACGCTATATTGATCATGCTCACCGCCAAACGCGAAACCATTAAAAATCGCCTCATCAAACGCGGTACCGATCCAAAAGAAATTCGTGAACGACTCGCGCATCTTAAAGAAGAAAAAGAACTACTCGACCTCGCTGACCTTGTTATCGCGACCGATAAAACGACTCCGCGCCAAGTTGCCGGTCAAGTTGAGGCCTTCATGCATCACATCATCGCATAGCGCTTGTCGTAACGGGCGGGTATACTGTGTTCATATGTTAAAATACTCGCTTTTTGCCGCCCTCGTCGCCTTCGGCCTGCCCTTGCAAACCCTTGCGGCGGCCGTACCGATTAATGACGGACTCTCTTCAGTAACGGTAGATAAAACCGAAGTAAAAGCCGATAGCATGGATAGTGCTCGCATTTCGGTCACCCTCAAAAACAATAACTTCGTCGGGGTGGACGGCGCCGTCGTCACCCTCACCTCTTCACGCGGAGGCTTGGACGATATCTCACCTGATGAGACGACGACTTCGCTCAGCGGGCGTGCCACCTTTACCGTAAAATCCCTCAAGAATGGTGTCGCTACGTTTACACCGAGCTATAATGGCACGGCTCTCAGCAAATCGGTTAACGTTACGTTTAAAGACGGGTTAACCCTCGCCTTGCCGGTTGGTTCTCTCGTTAAAATCCCGGATGACAATAACGTTGCCACACTCAGTGATACGGCCGTTTACTACTATGCCTCTAACGGCAAACGCTTTGTCTTTCCGAATGACAAAGTCTTTTTCACTTGGTATCCAGACTTTTCTTCGGTGCAAACCATTACGCTCGAACAAATGTCGATGATTCCGATTGGTGGCAATGTCACTTATCGTCCTGGCTCAAAGCTCGTGAAGTTTCAAACCGATACCAAAACCTATCTCCCAACCAAAGGCGGCGTCTTGCGCTGGGTTACCTCTGAACAAATTGCCCGACAATGGTTCGGCGCAAACTGGAACGCCAATGTCGACGATATCTCAGAAGCTTTCTTTTCAAACTACTCCATCGGTGCCGCCGTTAACAACGCTCTCGACGTCAGTCCCGAAGGCTCTGGCGCGCAGGTAAATAGCATCGATAGAGATCTCGGTTTCTAAAAACACCCCGACATTATGTCGGGGTGTTTTATTTTGAGCGAAATTTTTTTCTGTCGAAATAGAGTTGTTTTTGCTTTTCAAACAAAGGTAATATCTTTTGTTTTTCTTCTTCAGTGTAAATAGGAGCCTCTTCTTTTGGGTCTATGACCTCACCGTTTGGGCCCGTTGGCACACGCTTCCATGCCCTGTCCCCACGAGTACGTGGATACTTCCAATGAACCTCTCTCCAAATCGTCTCTTCTTCTCTCGCGGTTGGCTTGCGCTCAGCTGAACTCGTCTCTGCTTGATACTCTGCAAATGGATTGCTTCTAAGTTTTTTCTCGCCGTTAATATTCCCAAAGTCTCCCCAATTAAACGGCTCAACATTTGATGCCTTAAGAGATTGTTTGTTGGCTTTTTTTTCACCATTAATATCCCCAAAATCACCCCAGTCGAGTGGCTCAACATAAAGTTTGTTTACGGGAAATACTCCTGAATCCGATTCAGGCTTGCTGCTGGCAGGACCCTCAAACTTCTCTTTCATAGAGGCAGTCTATCATTCAACACAAGGATAAAAAAGCCCTCCGAGGTGATCGGAGGGCTTTGTTTGATTACGCTTTGATTGGGCGAAGCTTGATGTCTTTAACATCTTTCAAACGCTTCTTGTTTTTGCGGACGAACGAGATGTCGTTCTTGGTGACCTTGGCCTTGCGGACAAGTTCGATCTTTGAAATCGATGGGAGGTTGAGCGGGAAGATCTTCTCAACGCCAACACCTTCAGCGATTTTGCGTACGGTCATCGTTTTGTGACCAGGACCGCCAACAGCAATCACAAGGCCTTCGTAGACCTGGATACGTTCGCGTTCGTCGCCGGACTTGGTGACGTCTTTGATCTTTTGGTGCACGCGAATCGTCATGCCCGTCTCTACTTGAGACGAGTGGATTGCGGCAGGGAGGACGAGGGTTTCAGCCATAGAGAATGCGAGAAGACTAGCGAAAATCACGAAAGAGGTCAAGTCCTACGCAAGATTTGGCGCAAATATGGGGCGGTTTTGCTGGTTTTGGACTTTGCCACCTCTTCGGGGGTGCCTTGGGCCATGATTTGGCCCCCACGAAGCCCCCCGTCTGGGCCCATATCGATCATCCAGTCGGCGGCCTTCATAATATCGGTATTATGCTCGATAACGACCACGGTATTACCCTTATCGACCAAGGCCTGAAGAACCTGCAAAAGGCGCTTCATATCGTCAAAATGGAGGCCGGTGGTCGGTTCATCGAGGATATAGAGGGTTCGGCCGGTTGCGCGGCGTGAGAGCTCGGTAGAGAGCTTTACACGCTGCGCCTCGCCGCCAGAGAGGGTCGTCGCTGACTGCCCAAGACGGACATACCCCAAACCGACCTCGTCTAAGACCGAAAGCTTTTCATAGATGCCTGGCTGGTCAACGAAGAAGCGCTTTGCCTCTTCTACGGTCATGTGAAGGATGTCGGCAATGGTCTTGCCGCGATAACGCACCTCGAGGGCTTCGGCGTTATACCGTTGACCATGACATTCGTGACACTCGACATAGACGTCTGGCAAAAACTGCATCGAAATCTGGATACTGCCATCGCCCGAACACGCTTCACAGCGTCCACCGCCTTTGACATTAAAAGAGAATTTGCCCGCGTCAAAGCCACGCGCCTTCGCTTCAGGGATTTCGGTAAAGAGATCGCGGATAGCCGTAAAGACTCCGGTATACGTGGCAGGATTTGAACGTGGCGTGCGGCCAATCGGTGATTGATCGACCGAGACGACTTTATCAACGTGCTCAATGCCATCGATACGCTTATGTGCACCGATCGGATCTTTGGTACCGTAAAAATGATTTGAGAGCGAGCGGCCGAGAATATCCAAAATCAAGGTTGACTTACCTGAACCCGAAACACCTGAGATACAAACAAACTTCCCAAGTGGGATAGAGCAATCTACGTTCTTCAAATGATACGCCGTCGCACCTTTGATCGAGATGTTTTTACCATTACCCTTGCGGCGTGTTTTTGGTTGATCGATTTTCAACTTACCTGAAAGATATTTGCCCGTGGTGGATTCTTTTTGCTTCTTGATTTGAGCGAGTGTACCTTCGGCGATGACATGGCCACCGTATTCACCAGCACCTGGGCCTATATCAACAATCCAGTCAGCGGCCTTCATGACTTCTTCGTCGTGCTCAACAACGAGCACGGTATTACCAAGATCACGCAAACGCTTAATCGTACCAATCAGCTTGTCATTGTCGCGCGGATGCAAACCGATCGAAGGTTCATCCAAAATATAAATCACACCCGAGAGTTCGCTGCCCAATTGTGCCGCCAAGCGCACACGCTGCGATTCGCCACCAGATAATGACATCGAAGAACGATCGAGGGTGAGATAATCGAGACCAACATCGAGTAAATGCGTGAGACGCTTTTTCACTTCGTTCGCGACCTGAGCCACTACCGCTTTTTCTTGCGGATTCAAATCATCCTTTTTATCTTTTTTTGCAAACGATTCAAAGAACGTGCGCAACTCGTCTAAAGGCATCGCGACGAGATCGGCGATGCGCTTATCGGTAAGTGAGACAGCGAGAGCCGCTTTGCAAAGACGTGCGCCACGACACTCGGGACACGTGAGCACGCGCATATAAGTCTCGAGCTCTTTTTGGACGTATTCAGAATCGGTCTCTTTATGCTTGGCTTCAAGCATCGCCAAAATACCGTCAAAACGGTGACCCTTACCATCGACGTCATAGAGATCTTCAGCCGCACCATAAAACAGCACCTGCAATGACTTTGATGAGAATTCTTGAACGGGTGTACTAATCGTGAATCCGTGTTTTTTGCCTACGGCTTCAATGAGTTTTAGCTGCGATTGTTGGCTCCCAGCGATACGCGTCCATGGCTTAATCGCGCCTTGAGCAAGCGTGAGCTTTTTGTTTGGGATGACAAGCTCTGGTTCGAGGACAAGCTTTGTACCCAACCCTGTACACGCTGAACACGCACCATGCGGAGAGTTGAACGAAAAAAGCCGAGGTTCAAGCGGAGGTAAAGAAATCTCACACTTAGAACAGAATAATGAACAAGATAAAAGCTGTTCATCACCATTGTCTTCATTTAAAAAGGTCAGGGTACCGTTCGCGAGCTCGATCGCTTGTTTGATCGCGAGCAGCACAGACTCAATAACAGCAGCTGAACCTTTATCAAAGCGCCCCGTTACAATCTCGAGGGTATGTTCTTTTGTTTTGTCGATACGTGCTTTGGCGAGTTCTTCGATATCAACGAGTGTCCCGTCAAAACGGGCTTCGCGAAAACCGCGTTGTTTAGCCGACTGCAACGCAACTTTATGCTCACCTTTTTGCTCGCGCACGATAGGCGCCAAAACAGTTACGGGATTTTTCTTTAAGCGCTTGAGCAATTCTTCAGCCATGGCTTGCGGCGACTGTTCGCTTACGGGCGCATCACACGTCGGACAATGCGCACGTCCGGCACGCGCAAAAAGCACGCGCAAAAAATCATAAATCTCGGTGGTGGTGCCAACGGTTGAGCGCGGGTTATGTGATGTGGTTTTTTGATCGATCGCGATGGTTGGCGACAGGCCTTCGATCGAATCGAGATCGGGCTTGTCTTGCAGCTCCATGAACTGACGAGCATACGATGACATGCTCTCCATGTATCGGCGCTGGCCTTCGGCGTGGATGGTATCGAAAGCGAGCGAAGACTTGCCCGATCCAGAAAGACCGGTCATCACGATGAACGCATTTTTCGGCAGGTCGAGGGAGACGTTTTTTAAATTATGAACGCGTGCTCCCCGCACCGAAAGAACATTTTGTTTGCGTGCTTTAGCCTTTGGCATGTTGGCGCGAGGCTAGCACTTTGTGCGCTCGCGATCAAGGGTTAGCTTCCCGCGCATCTAAGACCGTCTCGTACTGCTGCCGAGGGCTTGCACTGCCCGATATCGAAAAGCCTGTTTGAACCATTTAAAGGGGTCCAGTTTCTCACGGCATTTGTTTCATCGGGGCAAAACACACAAGTGAATCCGTCTGATCCGGTGCAGGGGAAAAATGTTTGTGTGGCATTACCCTCACGGACTAAGCCGCAAACAGCACCGTCCGTTGCATTCCGCGGAGCGCAGACTCTTTTATTATCTAAAACATCATCAGACACACATCTCGTGCCCTCATCTCTACAGTCACGATGATACTTACAAATGCTGCTTGGAATCACTTCTGTACTCCCATTTATTGTCCTAATATCAGCCAGTGTCGCCGTTGGGACTGATTTTGCACAGACTTTTAAATCTCTGTTGATAACAAGTGCATTTGGTACATCCTCAGCATCATTTGGGTAGTTATATTGTCTTTCAACGCATTCTAGCCCACTCGCACACCCTGCATCGACCGGCATCACACCACCAGGCCCTGATGACGTTCTAATCCCTCTTCCGCAAGGAGAGCCCTCTTCATTGCCGCTTTCTTTTACACAGACCTGCCACTCATCCCATGCCGCATAAGAATGACCCAAGCATACTAGTCCAGCGCTCTCATCACAATGCTCAGCCGCCGAGCAAACGCTATATAGCCCACCATTCGAGCAAAAATTTTGTAAGCCCTCGTTATAATCTGGCAAATCTGTGTTTGAAATTGCTTCAGCGTATTCATCCGCTTCAACGCATACTTGACTCGCGGGACACGAGCCTGAAACAACGTTACTAAAAATCGCTCGAACGGCATCCATGTCACTCGTGCCAGTAGGCGTACCTCCTGAATTGCAGGAAATCATTGGTCTTGCACGTAATAACAGTGGATCCCAATACGATATCACTGATCCAACAGGAGCATCTCTCAACTCCTGTCTTGCTGTTTCTGACAAGCCAGGTCGTAATTGTCCAATACTTGGCACAAACCCAACACAGGCAATATTTTCTAGCGGTTCAGTAAACTGCAAAACCGTCGTGGCGGGATTAATCGTATTCAAAATCACATAGGCACCCAGCACGAGTACCATTCCAACAATGGCGTTTTTAATAACATCCTTGCCGTCTTTAACGCCAATCGGTGATGCCGCCAGTAGGTAGCGAAAACCACCATAAGTCACCATAACAATCGCGACCACCAAAACAATGGCCGTCATATAGCGATAGACAACGTTAATATACTCGGTGAGACCATTTACTTCGGTCGTCCCGCCGATACCGACACCGAGTCGCACAGGAAAGACCGGATCTCTATCCGCACATTGTGCCGCTAATTGCGCTTGAACTTCTTCTGGAGAACGGCCGAGAACGTCAGCGGTAGGAGGAGGTGTACCAGAGTCCGTTGAAGCGCTCGTAACCGGGGCAACGGGTGTTCCGTTAATGAAGCTAGCAATGATTGGTGCGACAAGTTCACCGAATCTTGGATATCCACCCGGATCTCTTCTGTCGAAGTGCACATCACCCGGTGGCTTAGTTATTGATGTCGTTAAATCCCAGAGATCGTAGTAATGCGTCACCCTCGACGGCATATAGCTATTCATGAACGTTCTCGATTGCACATGCTTATCTGGAGATTCGTAATAGGTAGGCCCGAACCAAATAATGTTTGTTGATTTTGGTTGCAGGAGCGCAATTAATTGATCGATCTTACTGCCATAGTTTGCTGCGCATGGACGCGTACTCGCACAATCATTACCGCCCAAAAAAACGACCACGGCATCATATGTGCCAGAATTTTGGCTTAAAAAGTCTGAAACCGGACCTCCAGTATTACAATTAGCGTTTGCAACCGTTGGCACACCTGTGAGCATACTCTCTACACCCCAACAAACCTTGGTATAGCGACCCACCACCGTAATACCCGATGCTGAAAGCTTCTGACCCAGCCCTCCGCTGCTCATTAAATTCACTGATTGACTATCACCGATGATGAGTATACGACGAGCCGTTTGCGTCTGTGCAGAAACAAAGGCTAAAGGCCAGCTCAAGGCGAGCGAGGCAAGAGAGAGGGCGGCGGCGAAGCGGCGCAAGAGAGTTTTCATAGGTTATTTGGTTGAATTCGTATGTTGCTTGCCGAGCCATTTTATAATGGCATCAAATGCTTCACGATCAAGCGAGCCCTGCACACGGTGTCCGTTGAAGAAAAAGGTTGGCGTACCTTGGACGCCCGTTTGCAATCCGAGCGCGATATCGGTCTCGACGACGGGGCGGGTGCGCTCTGAAGCAAGACAGTCCTCAAATAACATCACAGAAACGCCAGACTCTTGTGCGTAGCGCGACAAGTCTTTGTCGCCAAATTGCTGATTCAAGAAGAGACGGTCATGGTATCCCCAGAATTTATTTGGATCGATTTGCATGACGCAACGCGCTGCCATCGATGCCTTTGTTGCGCCCGGATGCAAATACTCGATCGGAAAGTCACGTACGATCAAACGCACATCATCCGGCCTCTCGGTAACAAGTTGTCGCACGTGCTCAAATGATTGCTTACAGAATGGGCAACCGTAGTCCAAAAATTCAACCATGACGACGGGCGCATCTTTAGAACCAATGGACGGAGCGTCATCTGACTGCAAACGCAGCAGGTCAGACTTGCTCACATTTGGGGATACGGAGCGATTACTCACGCTCGAACCAAAGCTGCGTTCAAAAACAGGGTCAATCTCGCCGCTACGGATATCTGAATAGTATTGGTAGACCTGGCGAACAAAAGCCAATGTCCCCGTGACCAATAATAAAAGAAAAAGTATGCCAATGGCCTTACCGATGCCAAAACGGTGTTCAGGACGTGAAGAGAGCCAGGCGATCATGCGGCACATTGTACCATGTCTCGACCTCACTCGACATCACCCACCGGCTTTGACGTAATGCCCGCCTTGCGCTAACGTGAGCGCCGATATGAGACAAACTATTCTCGCTATTGTAATGATCACTCTCTCGGTCGTCTTAACGATCTTGATTTTGCTTCAGCAGCGCGGCTCTGGCCTTGGCGCCGCTTTTGGCGGTGATTCGAGCGTCTTTCGCACCAAGCGTGGCCTTGAAAAGGTTATTTTCTACGTGACAATCGGTACCGCCGTCTTGTTTTTTGGTGCCGCCATCTTGAACCTCGTGCTCGCGTAATTGTTTCTGCTCTTCGTTTTGAAGAGCTTTTACCCTACAATTGACTCTATGCCTATCACGTTCTTCGATCGATTGAAACGCGCTTGGCAACGGGTCTTTTTTTGGCAAAAAAACGACCGCGCGAATGCCGAGATCGCCCCACAGTCACAAGATGATCATGCCTTGGTTTTAGCGATTAGCAATCCTAAGCCGGCGCATGGCCTCAAGCAAATACGTTTTGTAAATCGCGTGCTCTCTGGGCAAGAGAAGCGTATCTTTTGGCTCGCTGTCGTTTTGCTTGTTGTTTCTGCCGGCATGCTTGCGACCGAAATTATTCGCCATAATACGGTCTCGAGCCCTAACGTTGGGGGCACCTATATTGAGGCATTGATCGGCTCACCAAAGCTCGTGAATCCGCTTTTTGCCCCAGCAAACGATGTTGATCGTGATTTGTCCTCACTGATTTTCTCTGGACTCTTTCGTGTTGGGCCTGATTTGAGCCCATTGCCTGAATTAGCCGAAAGCTACCAATGGCTTGACGATGGCAAAACGTTGCAAATCGTCATGCGCAAAGATGCACGCTTTCATGATGGTGAAACGGTTGATGTTGATGATGTGCTCTTTACCGTTGCTGCCGCAAAAAATGCCGCTTGGCGTTCGCCTGTGAGTTCATTGCTTAAAGATGTGCAGACCGTGCGTGTCGACGACGTAACGGTACAGTTTCAATTACCTGAAGTCCGTCCAACGTTTTTATTGGACCTCACCTTCGGTATCTTGCCTGAACATTTGTGGAATGAGATCCAAGAAACCAATGCTCAGCTCGCCGACTTGAATATCCGCCCGATTGGCAGCGGACCTTATCGCGTGACGGCGTTTACCCGCGATAGCAAAGGCGCGATTCTACACTACGATCTTGAACGGTTTGATTCATTTTACGGTATCAAACCGAATATTCAACATATTCGTTTTAGATTTTATCCTGATCGCAAAACCGCCGCAGATGCCCTTAAGCAGCAACAAGTAAGCGGCCTTGCCTTTTTGCCATGGGGCGATGCGAAGGCTCTCAACTCGGGCAAAATCCGCACGGTTCAGCTTGAACTCCCACAAGAAACCGTCGTTTTCTTTAATACCAAGGACAACGTACTCAAAGACGTGAAGATTCGCGAGGCATTGATGAAGGCCATCCAACCAAGTGATATTCAAGGGCTCTTGCAAGCACCGTCAGCTCTCGTAAATGGACCTTATCCGTTTATTGAAAATGCTTCATCGACGCAAATCGCAGACCTTGATGCGGCGCGCAAAGCATTGAATGACGCGGGTTGGATTTTGGCCGAGGGTGCGTCGGTGCGTACACTGAAGACTTCTGGCAGTGCTTCAAGCACCTCTTCGACCGCACAAGAACTCTCTATTACGATTAGCGTCCCTGAACAGCCCGACCTCCAAAAAGTCGCAGAAGCGCTTCAACGCTTTTGGTCGCTTGCGGGGGCAAAGGTCACTATCATCGTTACTGACGTGCGTGAAATCGTGGCAAACCGCACCCACCAGGTCTATGTCACGAACGTTCAACTCTCGCCGAACCAAGATATGAAACCCTTTTGGAGCAGCGCTGCGGCCGCTGGAACGGGTCTCAACTTCTCGAACCTTTCAGATCGTGACGTTGATGCCGCCCTTGTTGCTATCGATAATGCAACGAGTACCGAAGCGATTGCGACAGCACGACAAGCCTTCATGAATACCGTGCAATCAAAATTTGCCGCCTACTTCTTGCTCCGTCCTTCGTATGCCTATGCCATTACAACCGACGTCAAAGGCGTCACGAATGAAGGCATCTCACGCCCATCAGATCGCTTTCAAAACATCCACAAATGGTACATCAATACCCATTGGACGTGGAAAGCGGAATAAGGTAGAAACGGCGACACGTGGGCAAATGGCGAAATTGGCAGACGCACTGGCTTCAGGTGTCAGCGATCGCAAGGTCATGAGGGTTCAAGTCCCTCTTTGCCCACCATAAAAATCATCCCGTCCCTCGACTGCGCTCGGGATGACGGGGTGTTTTTTTACAAAAGAAAAACCCGGTGAGCATTGGCAGAGAGGCCAA
>Ga0209277_10000080_pt1 | contig 47506 bp, 58 predicted proteins | sample JI81AbrownDNA_FD_187503 | JGI IMG/M metagenome (GOLD analysis project Ga0209277, IMG submission 187503) | Wastewater effluent complex algal communities from Wisconsin, to seasonally profile nutrient transformation and Carbon sequestration -... | ecosystem: Engineered > WWTP > Effluent > Algae... | reverse complement strand
GCCGGACCCCTACATGCACCTGTTCCTGGATGCTGGCCAGGGCAACATCCTGGCCTTCTTCGAGCTGCCCAGCGCACCCGCCATGGGCCGCGACACCAATACCCCGGAATGGGTGCAGCACATTGCCTTCAAGGTGGACAGCGTGCAAACGCTCGAAGACACCAAGAAGCGCCTGGAAGCGGCAGGCATTGAAGTGATTGGGCCGACCGACCACACCATCTTCAAAAGCATCTACTTCTTCGACCCCAATGGTCACCGGCTGGAATTGGCGGCGGACGTGGGAACACCCCAGATGTACAAGGACCTCGACGACGTGAAATGGGACATGCTGGCCGAATGGACCAAAACCAAGCGCGCGCCCAAACACGCCGCCTGGATGCACGACAAAGAGTTCAAGGCGCTGGACTGAGCGCCCGCGGGAAAGCCATGCAGAAGACCTACACCTATCCCGAGTTCGCCTACCGCCAGAGCACCGAGCAACGCGATGGCACTGTGGCGCGCCACCCAGTCGTGATCATTGGGGCCGGGCCGATTGGCCTGACCCAGGCGCTGGATCTCGCGTACCGGGGTGTTCCCAGCATCGTGCTGGACGACAACAACACGGTCAGCATCGGCTCGCGGGCCGTCTGCTACGCCAAGCGCCCGCTGGAAATCTGGGACCGGCTGGGTGTGGGCCAGGGTTTTGCAGAGCGTGGCATCCAGTGGAAAGTGGGCAAAGTGTTCTTCCATGACGATCTTGCCTACCAGTTCGACCTGTTGCCCGAGGCCCAGCACAAGATGCCGGCGATGATCAACCTGCAGCAGTACTACCTGGAAGAAAATCTGGTGGAAGCCTGCGAGGCCTCCCCGCTGGTGGACCTGCGCTGGAAACACAAGCTGCTGAGTCTGGAACAAAATGATGACGTCGCCACCCTGACAGTCGAAACACCCGACGGCGTCTTCAAGATGGAAGCGCAGTGGGTGATCGCCGCCGACGGCGCCAACAGCGACACCCGTCGCATGACTGGCGCAGACTTCACCGGCCACTTCTTTCAGGACCGTTTTCTGATTGCCGACGTGGTGATGAAGGCCGACTTTCCCACTGAACGCTGGTTCTGGTTTGATCCGCCCTTCCACCGCGGCCAGAGCGTGCTGCTGCACAAGCAGTGCGACAACGTCTGGCGCATCGACTTTCAGTTGGGCTGGGACGCCGACCCCACCGAAGAGAAAAAACCCGAGAAAGTCATTCCGCGCATCCAGGCCATGCTGGGCCCGGATGTGGAGTTTGAGCTGGAGTGGGTATCGGTGTACCAGTTTGCCTGCCGCCGCGTGGATGCCTTCCGCCATGGCCGGGTGCTGTTTACCGGCGACGCGGCCCACCAGGTGTCCCCCTTTGGTGCCCGCGGTGCCAATACCGGCGTGCAGGACTGCGACAACCTCTCCTGGAAGCTCAAGCTGGTACTGGACGGTGCAGCCCCCCTGGCATTGCTCGACACCTACCATGAAGAGCGCGCGTTTGCGGCGGACGACAACTTGCTGAACTCCACCCGTTCCACCGACTTCATCACGCCCAAAAGCCGCTGCTCGTTGCGCCTGCGCAATGCAGTTCTCGAACTGGCGCGCACTGAAGCCTTCGCACGCCCCTTGGTCAACAGCGGTCGGCTCTCCACGCCCACTCCGTATGCGGCCTCATCGCTCAATACGCCCGATGCCGATGCATTCCTGGGCAAGATGGCACCGGGCACCAATTGCGCAGACGCTCCCATCCAGGCCGATGGCAAGGATGCCTGGTTGCTGGACCACCTGGGTCAGGGATTTGTGCTGTTGAGTTTTGGCCCTGCTTCGCCGGTGTCCGTGGGCAAAGTGACTGCCCGCGTGCTGGAAGTCGGCAAAGACATTCAGGACACGCATGGCGTGCTGGCAGCGCGCTATGACGCGCAGCCCGGCACCGTGTACCTCATCCGCCCTGACCAGCATGTGGCTGCCCGCTGGCGCCAGTTTGACGCTGCCAAAGCCACCGCAGCCCTGCGCCACGCACTGGCATTGCACTGACCCAGGACCACCCACCATGCCACTGAACCACCAACCTAATATTGCGTCTCCCGACAGCTTTTACGAAGAGCTGATCCATGCGCAACGCGACATGAACGACGACCAGGCGGACATGCTGCTGGCCAAGCTGGTGCTGATACTGGCCAACCATGTCGGCGACCGGGCCGTGCTCTCGGAAGCACTGGCCCTGGCACGCAGCAATACGCTGGCAAACACCGTAGCCAGCCCAGCATGACCGCACTGAACCACACCCATGCGCCTGATGCACGCAGCTGGGTAGCCAGCGCCAATGCCGTTGGCACGGACTTCCCCATCCAGAACCTGCCCTTTGCCATCTTCAAACGTCGCGGCAGCGCCGAGGCGATGCGTGGTGGTATCGCGATTGGCGATCAGGTGCTGGACCTGCAGGCACTGGCATCCAGTGGCTGCCTGGCTGGGCATGCACTGGCACACAGCGCAGCAGAAGCAGCATCACATTCCACCTTGAACGCCTTGATGGCACTGGGACCCACGGCCTGGAGCGCCCTGCGCCACGCCGTGTTTGATCTGCTGGCAAGTGGCGCAAGCGCAGAGGTGCAGGAACAGGTGCAAGCGTGCCTGATTCCGCAGGCAGACGTGGAATACGGGTTGCCTGCACACATTGGTGACTACACCGACTTCTATACCTCCATCTACCACGCCACCAATGTAGGCAAGCTGTTCCGCCCCGACAACCCGCTGCTACCCAACTACTGCTGGGTGCCCATCGGCTACCACGGTCGCTCCTCCAGCGTGCAGGTATCCGGTCAACCCATCCACCGCCCCCGCGGGCAAGTCATGGCCGCTGGCCAGACCGTTCCGCAGCTTGCGCCCTGTGCACGACTGGACTGGGAGCTGGAGCTGGGGGTGTTCATGGGCCCCGGCAATGCCCCAGGGCGCGCGATACCACTGGATGCTGCACCCGACCACGTATTCGGTATGTGCCTGCTCAACGACTGGTCTGCACGCGACATCCAGGCCTGGGAATACCAGCCCCTGGGTCCTTTCCTGTCCAAGAATTTTGGCACCAGCATTTCCCCCTGGGTGGTGACCATGGAGGCGCTGGCTCCCTACCACTGCGCGATGGAGCGGCCCGACGGCAAGCAGGACGACGTGGACTACCTGCGCAGCGAAAACAACCGCAACCGTGGTGCCCTGGACATCCAGCTGCGCATTGGACTCACCAGCGACACCATGCGCGCGGCCAGCCAACCCGTGCATTGGGTATGCCAGACCAGCTACCGGCATGCCTACTGGACACTGGCCCAGATGGTGGCACACCACACCGTCAACGGATGCAACCTGCAGCCCGGCGATCTGCTGGGTACTGGAACCCTGTCGGGCCCCACACTGGACCAGGCGGGTGCCTTGCTGGAACTCACCCAGGGCGGCAAAGTGCCACTAACATTGCCCGATGGACAGACACGCACTTTTTTGCAGGATGGCGATGAAGTCACCCTGCAAGGCTGGTGTGAAAAGCCAGGTGCAGCCCGCATCGGTTTCGGGGAATGCCAGGCACGGGTGCTGCCCGCGACACCCACCCAGACATGAATAATAATGCATATGACATTCTAAAATACCCGAACACAGGGTAAACCCCCCGAGTTGCGGGGCACGCAATCAGTAACATAATGCATGTCGCATTACCATCCCAAAGAAGGAGACAAACCATGAAACGCTTACTCACCCACACTGCCCTGGCCGCAGGCTTGCTGTGCGCAGCCTGGACCGCACAAGCCCAGACCATCACCCTGAAAGTGCACCACTTTCTGGGACCACAGTCCATCCAGCACACCACCATGCTGAAAACCTGGTGCGACAACATCGCCAAGGATTCCAACAACCGCCTGAACTGCCAGATCTACCCTGCAATGCAATTGGGTGGCACACCGCCACAGCTGTTTGACCAGGCCAAGGACGGCGTGGCTGACGTGGTGTGGACCGTGGCAGGCTACTCGGCTGGCCGGTTTGCCCGCTCGCAGGTGTTCGAGTTGCCCTTCATGATGAGCAATGCGGGTGCCACCAGCCGTGCAGCCTGGGACTTTGCACAAAAGTACGCGCAAGACGAATACAAGGACGTCAAGTTGCTCGCCATCCACGTTCACGGCCCGGGTGTCTTTTTCACCAAGAACAAGCCCATCACAAAGATTGAAGACCTCAAAGGTTTGAAGGTGCGTGGGCCAACCGCCACAGTCACAAAAATGCTCGGCATGATGGGCGCCACCCCGGTCGGCATGCCCGTGCCTGCGGTACCCGAAGCGCTGTCCAAGGGCGTGATTGATGGTGCAGTGATCCCGTTTGAAGTGGCTCCCGGCTTGAAAGTGCACGAACTCACCAAGTTCTCGACAGAAACCGAGAAGAGCTCGCCTGCGCTGTACACCACGGTGTTCGTGGTCCCCATGAACAAGGCCAAGTACGAGTCCCTGCCTGCAGACCTGAAAGCCGTGATCGACAAGAACTCGGGCCGCGAGTTCTCCGCGTTCCTCGGGTCCACCCAAGAGGGTAACGATGTTCCCAGCCGCAAGGTCTTCGCCGACACCGCGGGTTACACCATGACCACCCTTGCCCACTCCGAACTGGAGCGCTGGAAGAAAGCCACAGCCACACTGGATGATGCATGGATTTCCGACATGAACCAGCGTGGCTTCCAGGGCCAGGCCATGTACGATGACGCCGTCAAGATGATCAAGGGTTACACCAAGTAACTGCACGATCGCTGAAGCAGCCCAAGGGCGGAGAATTCTCCGCCCTTGTCATCTGTGCCAGCCCTAACCGCCCCTACGTCGAGACCTTCTTTTTCTGGAGCCAACCCTTGGCCGATATTCTTGTCACCGAAGACACCACCGAGCGCCACGGCATTGCACTGATGCTGGACCGCACGTGCAAATTGCTCGCCATACTGGGCGGCGTCACCCTGGTGGCGATGGCCCTCATGTCCCTCTGGAGCATTGTGGGCCGCTCATTTTTTGAATCTCCTCTGCTGGGAGACTATGAACTCGTACAGATGATGAGTGGCATGGCAGTGGCCATGACACTGCCGTACGCCCAATGGATCGGTGGCCACGTCATCGTGGATTTTTTCACCGCCAAGGCACCCGTAAAAGCCAACGCCTTCATGGACCTGATTGCAGCCCTGCTCATGGCAATTTTCTCGGCCGTCATTACCTGGCGCATGGCGGTAGGCCTGGTAGACCTGAAGTCCACTTTTGATGCCTCCATGATGCTGAATCTGCCGACCTGGTGGAGTTATGTCCCCATGACGATTTCCTTTGCGCTGCTGACGGCTACCGCCCTTTTCACCGCCACCACCAACCTGAGAAAGTTGCTGAAATGAGCCCAATCGAATGGGGTGCCCTGATGTTCGGGGTGCTGTTGCTGCTGCTGGCGGTGCGGGTCCACATTGGTATTGCCATGTTGATGACCGGCTCGATTGGCTATGTGTTCGTTGCGGGTTTCGACCCGCTCATGAACTATTTCAAGTCCGCCGCCTACGCGCGCTTCTCGGTCTACGACCTGTCGGTGGTGCCACTGTTTCTGCTGATGGGACAGTTCGCCACACACGGTGGATTGTCCAAAGCGCTGTTCCAGGCGGGCAATGCATTTATCGGCCACTGGCGCGGGGGCATGGCGATGGCCGGCGTCACGGCCTGTGCGGGCTTCGGAGCCATTTGCGGATCGTCCCTGGCCACAGCGGCTACCATGGGCCAGGTGGCATTGCCCGAACTCAAGTCGCACGGCTACTCTGGCCGGTTCTCGACCGCGGTGCTGGCCGCCGGTGGCACCCTGGGCATTCTGATTCCTCCTTCTGTGCCCCTGGTGATCTACGCGATCCTGACCGAGCAGAACATTGCCAAGCTGTTTCTGGCGGCCTTCATTCCGGGCATTCTGGCGGCCATTGGCTACATGGTGGTGATTGCCATCGTGGCCCGTGTCAGTCCTTCCGACGCACCCGCGGGTGACCGCTACTCCTGGCCACAACGGCTGCAGGCACTGGTGGAAACCTGGCCGGTCATGCTGATCTTTGCCGTGGTGATTGGTGGTATTTACGGCGGATTTTTCACCCCCACCGAAGCGGCATCGATCGGCACGGTTGCTACAGCTTTTGTAGCGTGGCGTTCAGGCGGACTGCGGGGAAAAGGCTTTTTGCAGTGCATGTATGGCACGGCAGCGGCCACCGGCATGATCTTCTTGATCTTGCTGGGTGCCGATGTGCTGAACGTGTTTCTGGTACTGACCCAGGTGAATGTGGCGCTGGCCAACTGGGTGATCGGTCTGCATGTGTCACCCATTCTGGTGATGTTCGTGATCATCTTCATCTACCTGGTGCTGGGCTGCATCATGGACAGCCTGTCCATGATTCTGCTGACCATCCCGATCTTCTTCCCTATCGTGATGGGGCTGGACCTGTGGGGACTTGATCCCGAGTCCAAGGCCATCTGGTTCGGCATCATCGTGCTGATGGTGGTCGAGATCGGCCTGATTACGCCCCCGGTGGGCATGAACGTGTTCATCATCAACAGCATGGCCAAAGACGTGCCCATGAAGGAAACCTTCAAGTACGTCATGCCCTTCCTGGCGTCTGACCTGCTGCGCATCGTTCTGATCGTGTTCGTGCCCAGCATTGTGTTGTTCGTGCTGAAAATTTAATGACCGGAGCCGATATGTCCAAAGCATCCACCGCCGCAAGCCAAGACACCCCGATTGAAGACTTCTCCCAATGCCATGCAGGCATCTTCAGGAAGCTGGACCAGTTGGGCGAACTGCCTGCCCTGCTGGCACCGGCAGTGCGGGCACGTGAAATTGCCGAGAAGTCCCTGGAATTCTTCCGCGAAGCGATTTTCGAACACCACCTGGACGAAGAGCGCGAGTTGTTTCCCGCCGTCGTGGCCCATGCAGAAAAGGGCGCGGAGTTCGACAAAGTGCAGTTCATGGTGGCGCGCCTGACCATTGAGCACCGCGATCTGGAAGCCGTCTGGAAACGGCTGGAGTCTGGCCTCAAAGCCGTCGCCAAGGGCCGTGACAGCGATATCAATGTTGCTGATATTGAACTGCTGGTCACCCGCTACCGCGGCCACGCGCAGTACGAAGAGACCGAGTTTCTGCCACTGGCCCAGACCATTTTGAGCCGCAACTCCAACCACATGGCAGCACTCGGTATGTCCCTGCACATGCGCCATGCGCCATTGCAGGTCGTGCCCTTTGTCTGATCGTATGTCTAAGCGCTAATCCCGCTCGAACCGATGGGCCAGCAGGGTGGATGCCGCAGGCACCACACCGCTGGCCAGTTGCAGGTGCTGGTCCAGATAACCTTCGGATGCGGGCAGCAACCTCTGGTACAAATCCCTGCACAAATCCCTGGCTGTTATATCAAGAGACAGCAACTCGTGTCGACCTGGAAGCAATCGAAGCACTCTGCAAGTACTTCAACGTTCAGGTTGGCGAACTGTTTGAACTTACCGACGCTTAAGCTTGACCCGCTTCGGGCCAGGTGCTGACGTTCACGAACGGCAGGTATCTGGAGTTGGCAATACGTCTGATAGCGTCGCGAGGAAGAGGTAGGCCTGTTGGACCGATGCCGATTTGACCAGTGGTGTCGAAAGAGGTTGATCGTCCAAAAGGCATGGAGCTTCGATTGTCTTTGCGGGATGTGGAGCCACTGACTCCATTCAGTAGAAATGGGCATGGATCAAGTTGACGTTAGCGGCAACGGGATGCAACCTGGAGGTGTCCCATGTCACTGTCAACGTCGCTTTGGCGACCCAAAATGAGCAAAGCGATATGCGAAGTGGTTCTTCATATTTTCAGTCTGAACCAGCGAATAATTCAACGGCCGAAGGCGCCCAGCGTTGACGCCACAGCAACAGTAATCCCATTTCAGTCTTTAGACGAGTTGAATTGAGCAGACCCCATTTAACTTAACCGGTGCACGATCAAACGGTCGCCTTGCTCAACGACAGCACCATGCGCGTCAACCCGGCCTTGGTATTCGTTCGTGTTTTTGCATAAACTGATTTGACTTGGGATCGAATGGTTTCTTCTCGTACACCCATTGTTGCCGCCACCTCGCAGTAGGTACCACCCTGCACCAGCGCCTTGGTCACACGCGCCTCGGCGGGCGTCAGGCCCAACTGACGTTGGAGTGCCGCCAACGCTGGCAACTCCAGACGTTGGGGGTCGGTCACAAACACAATGTGGTGTGCGCCTTCTCCGCTGAACAAGGGATCTTGCGGCTCCAGGGGGCAACACTGCACGCTGTACCGGGTCTTTGACTTGTGGCGAGCAACGTCAAACGTATCGTCAAATCCACCTCGCTCCAGTTTGGGCAGGCTAACCATCCGGGCAAGCCAGTCTTCTAGCCGCAAGCTTCCGGTTCCAAGTCCAGTGGCAGTCAGTCTTGTCTGTTGATCGGTACCTATACCGTCCTTACGTGCCAATACCTGCCTGCCAGCGGTATTAGCGTAAATCACATCCAGATGCTGGTTCAGCAAGAACACACCCACACTCAGGCGATCAAGGGCAGCACGCATCGACGCCACCTGATGGCGTGCCAGGCTGAGCCGGTGCATCAACCCCAAAGCTCGCGACAGGTGGGGCACTAGCAGCTGCATCAGATCGCGTTCCTTATGCGCGAATGGGTCATCGCCAGGCCCACGAAACACCGACAAAGACGTGCTGGGCAGTCCTGGTGAGCCTTCAAAGACGATTCCAACGCACACCCGAGCAATCCCGATAGTCGTGAGGAATTCGCGGTAAAACATGGAGGCGCGCAGTTCCTCCCAGGGGGCCAAGTCTTCGTCAACCAGCACTGCGCCCTCATGCCAAAGATCTTTGCGCTGCGCACTTTGGGCCCAGATGTCGTGGTCAATGTATTTGCTGGCCCACAGGTTCAAGTGCCGTTCATCAATTTGCCAGGGGAACAGTAGGCCACCGCTGCCGGGGCCAACAAACGGTGTGAATAGTAGGGCCTGATGTGCCTTCATGGCTTTCGCGATAGCGGCCAGGGCTTGCTGCCATCGCTGGGGTTCGGCGCTGGCGGCGTAAATGAGATGAATCAAAGCAGAAAACTGCTCTAGTCGATTGGCACCTCTTCTTTGCTGCATGACTGACAACTCCCCTAGTTGTATTTGTGACCAATGATGCATACCCATTGAAAGAATCAATGGTCATCACCCGTACGGGTGATGACAACGGGGATTGCACAGTATGCAATGAAACGTAACTGCTGTCATGCGCGTTTTGGCCAGTCGACGGGTTATCAATGTATACAAAGCTGGGACGGTCATTTGCCCGGAAGTCCATGTGTGAGGGAGGTAAAGAATGACAAAAAAATCAATGCCCACGTTGTCAATTGCACTGTCCACGTGCCTTGTGTGTTTGATGCTGAGCGCATGCGGTGGGAGTGGCAGCATGACTTCCGCCGCAACCACTCCCACAGAGGCGCCACCGGCCCTTGATCCAGCAACCACTTCAATCAATGGCATTTCAGTACCGGTGGTGCCCAACCCGGCCTTGGCAACCGCAACAGTCGCGGGAGTGGATGCCAACAGCAATGGGATCCGTGACGAAGTTGACCGCGCCGTCGCGGTGAGCTACGGATCAACACCTACCGAGCATGCCGCCACGACAACTGATGCGGCCCGCAATACGCTTGATTTTCTCCAAGTAGTTCAACGTTCCGTGTTGATCGTTCGTTTGACTGCTTGACGTTCCAACGATCATCGTTAATGAAGAAAGAGCAAATATGAATCCGACCGTTCGCAAACTATTTTTCTCGATGCTTTTCGCGCTGTCCGTTGGCGCAGCTTCCGCTCAGAGTAACCCCAGCCATCCTGACCTTGTGTTTCCAACCGAGGCGAATGAACTCTCTATTTTCAGCCCCATCAGCATGGGTATTTGGAAACCTGCGGGCGATGGCCCTTTCCCAGCGCTCATCATCGTGCACAGTTGCGGGGGCATGAAGCAACAAATTGACTACTGGCGCAAGGAGTCCATAAAACGGGGATACGTCGCCTTCGTAATTGATTCTTTCAGTTCGAGAGGATCACCGTCTTGTCGTCCGGCACCTCCAATTCCGATGTCTCGAGGAGTGAAAGACCTGCTCGATGCGGCGGCGCATCTCAAGACGCTCGCCTTCGTGGACAGTTCTAGAGTGGCTACGGTTGGCTTTTCGTGGGGTGCTATGGTCGGAATGCTTGCTGGAAGTCCTAAGTACGTTGCTGACGTTGCGCCTGGACTTGGCGCTCTGAAAGCGGCTGTCGGCCTATATCCAGCTTGTTACTTTCCGCCATTTGGCACTTCCCAGGGGGGGGAGCTTTTGCGCCCCGACCTAGCTACGCCGACGTTTCTGCTTCTCGGAGGACGCGATACGGAAACACCACCGGAGGAATGTCTGAGCCGCTTGCCGTCTCTCCAAGAGCGGAATGCGCCTGTCGAGTGGCATGTATATCAAGAATCGACACATTGCTGGGACTGTAAGGATCAGAACAACCAGCGCTGGAGCCCTCCCTGGGCCGGTGGACGAGCTGTGCTCTACCAGTATGAAAGCAGAGTCACGGAAGACTCTGCTGAGCGTGCCTTTGCTTTTCTCGACCGTCGATTGGGGATAGAGAAAAAGTGACAGACTAAACGAATTGACTCTATAACTATTCTGCAAATAGTTGTTATTCGATTCCCCTGTTGACTCTGAACTTGAGGAGCGTTTATGTCGCAAAGATATCTTTCTTCACATAGCCCTGCGGGGGACGACTTGACAATAGGCGACGTGAGCAGAGAGCGTAGATTCTGGATGGGAATATGGTCAGTTTCTGCGCTTAGTTGGGCACTTTCTCCAGTTGTTGGATTTGCAGATGAATTGCCGCGCCCTTCATCAGAAGCCATATCGAAAATTGTGCCTACGAATGGTATTCGCATGCACTACGTTGAGCAGGGAACAGGGCCGCTTGTACTGCTATGCCACGGATTCCCTGAAAGTTGGTACTCGTGGCGGCATCAAATTGCGGTGTTATCTGCGGCTGGGTATCGGGTTGTTGCACCAGACCTTAGAGGTTATGGAAAGACTGATAGCCCCAAAGGCGTGGAGAAATACACGATCGTGGAGATCGTCAACGATTTGATTGGTCTACTTGATGCATTGGGCGAGAAATCGGCCGTGATTGTGGGTCACGATTTTGGAGCTGTTGTGTCTTGGAATGCGGCTTTATTGCATCCTGACAGGTTCAAAGCTGTGGCGGCTTTGAGCGTTCCATATTCGCCGCGCCGAGAGGACGCTCCCATTGCAACTTTTCAGAAGTTCGCTAGAAACAACTTTTTTTATATTCTCTACTTTCAGGAAGAAGGTGTCGCTGATGTGGAGTTAAATAGTCAACCTGAAAAGTTTTTACGTTCGATTTACTACTCTGCCTCTTACGAAAGCGAGTCAGCGCGCGCACAATTTCGGCCGCCACCAAGAGCAACAAAGATGCTTGAAACTTTGGTTGATCCTGGCAAGCCACCGTCTTGGCTAAGCCAGTCTGATTTGGCGTATTACGTAACCGAGTTCAGTCGGCAAGGGTTTACTGGGCCATTGAATTGGTACAGAAATTTGGATAGAAATTGGGAATTGATGACTCAATTTAGGGACGCAAAAGTTCAGGTCCCCTCGGTTTTCATATCTGGAGAGCGCGACCCTGTGCGCTTCCAGACAAAGCGTAACTTCGATGAACTGAATATGAACGTTCCTAAATTAACAAAAACTGTTCTTATTCCTGAGTGTGGGCATTGGACGCAACAAGAAAAACCAGCACAAGTGAGCGCTGCACTATTGGAGTTCCTACAAGCCGTAACAGCCAAAAAATAAATGTGCCGAATGAACGTTACAGGAAGCATATTTACTTCCTCTCTGTCACTGACACATGTTCCCCCGCACCACAACCAGAGTGGATTGGGATTCGTGTAAATGCGGGCCACATCGTGACGTTCACACCCGCTTAGCGCAAGCTACTCATGAAGGTCCGCTATCGGGCGCTTGGTCCGAAGTGACGTACTTCCGCTTTGGGTCGAAAAGAGACAAGTACACAATCACTGCGCAACTACCGATGACACTGGAATTAAAGTCAGCACCCCCATTGTTGTTGACCGCTCAAAGAGGTTCCGAGTTCCGGGTCAATTCGTTCCCATGGGAAGATTGCGCCCATACAAATACGAGACGTTAACCATGGCCATAGAGATTGAACGCAAGTTCAAACTGAAGTCATCCACAGTACTGGAAGGACTAAAGGGCAGTTACTTTCTTCAAGCCTATCTGGCCAAGGGGTCTGTCCTCGTGCGGGTCAGAGTTGCAGATGACAAGGCGTGGCTGACGATCAAGGGGCAACCCGTGAGCACATTGAGTCGCCCGGAGTGGGAGTACGAAATTCCTGTCGCAGACGCCAATGAGATGGCTCGTCAGCCCGGGGCCTACTCATTGGAGAAGACCCGGTATTTCATTGAACATCATGGCCACATGTTCGAAGTCGATCGCTACCACGGCGGCCTAGAGGGGCTCTATTCCGTAGAGGTGGAAATGGACTCTGAAAAGGCGCAGATCACATTGCCCGATTGGGTTGGTGAGGAAGTGACTGGCAACAAAGCCTGGGACAATGAGAGCCTGGCCAGAAACGGCTGGCCGACTTGATTGCCTGCTTTTTAGGCATCGTGCTGCAGGCCAATGGGCATGCGAGTTCTACGCACATTCCCCACAGTTATCCCCAGTTTCGTTCACAGTTTGTGTGGAGGAATTGACTACTCACCGCCCCGCCTCATGACGACAGGTATCGAACCTGATTGGGCTGCTTCTCGGGCGTGAGTTCAAACCAGTCTCGGAATTTTTTGAATAGTTTGGTTGACGCGGCATTTTTCCCGATGAGCTTGGCGTTATGCAACTGCTTGACGATTTCGCCAAGCGGCTGGACTTGACCAGTTTTCAAAGCAGGTGCTGCCTGCAGAATTTGCTCCAAAGTGACTTCCGCTTTTGCGGCGCTCTTTGGCGCTGCAGGTGTTTTCTTCGCTACGGCTTTCTTTGCAACTGTTTCAACAGTGGCTGTAGCGGAAGCTTTTTTCACCGTCGCTTTCTTGGCCGGTGCCTTTTTCACCGGATCCATCGCGGCTTCCACATTTCGACTCTTGCCCGGTTCCTTGCCGACAAACAGAACCGAGTCATAGGCATGCACAGCCTCGGACGCCATCTTGGTCCTCTCGGACACACAAATCATGCGTATGCCACGCTCGCGCAGGCGCACCACCAAGGGTACAAAGTCGGCGTCACCTGAGCCGATCGCAATGACTGTCGGTTTGGGTAGCTGACAAGCCAGTTCCATTGCGTCCACCGCAAGTGCAACGTCAGTGGTGTTCTTGGTTAGGGATAAGTTCACAAATGGGCGTATGGCCCATGCCAGCATGGTTTGTGATAGTCCCTTGAGGTTCTCAGCACTGCCATACGCTCTGCGCACGGCCAGGCTGCCTTCCGCGGCCTCCAGACTGCTGCAGGCCTCTTCGATCCAGGCAGCAGAAGAAAGGTTGTCTGCATCAATCAGGAAAACTATCATGGTTACATCCTTTCAACCAACGGAGATGCCCAGCACGGCCCAACACAGCACACTGTGAACCGCGACCAGGTGACTTTTGTAGGGCTGCCAGCGTATGGGCTTCTTGGTTGTCGTATCGAGCAGTGTCGCTTCCTTTTGCTCCGCTACGCCCCGTCCATAGGTGCCATCGCAGACAAAGGTTCCGGGCTTTTCTTCCACGATGCTGGCATGGCTTCGCATCAGGAGAATTTCCATTTTTAACCGTTTGTCGATGGTGACCTTGTCCCCAGACAGTGGGGTTCGTACCTGGACCCGAAGCGCGTCTAACGTATCGTCGTTCATATTGATGCATTGTCCATGTCTTGCTTAGGGCTGGCAGGTCAGCGTCTGGACATGGGCCATGAGACTAATAGTCGGAATCAGCATCATGAAGAATTCTGCGGGCCAGACTTGGGCCATGCATGGGCCACAGATGGGCCACAGATGGGCCATGGAAAGTACACCGGATTGCCTCTGACGTTTGGTCATTTTGAGGCCAAGATCCGGCTTGACTATCGGACCCCATTGGAAACTATTGATCATGTGGGCGCTGCCTGTGCAGTTTTCCCTCTGATGGTGCGGCTGGCGGGGATCGAACCCACGACCCTTGGCTTCGGAGGCCAATACTCTATCCACTGAGCTACAGCCGCAACTCTAAAAAAGACCAATACTCACATTTTCGCAGGAAGCTCGGATGACGATAGGCTTCGGAGGCCAATACTCTATCCACTGAGCTACAGCCGCACGGAGAAGCAGCATTGTAGGGGGTTTCAACCAGTGGGGCCGCTATAATCGTCGGCTGACATCAACGTACCCGATTTATTTGAGGACACCATGAGCGACCACAGCACCGCAACCAAAGGCCCCAAGCAATTGATCGTGACAGGATTGTTCTCTTTCCTGATTCCCATCCTGATCATCGGCGGTCTGGTGTACACCTACATGTCCGGTGGCCAGTCGACGCCGGTTTCTGCCAATCCCGAAAAAGCCGTCGCCCAGCGCATCCAGAAAATCGGCTCCGTGGAAATTGGCGATGCCAACCGTGAAGCCCGCACTGGCGAACAGGTCTTCAATGCGCAATGTACTGCTTGCCACACGGCTGGCGTAGCGGGCGCCCCCAAGTTTGGCGATGCTGGTGCGTGGGGTGCACGTATTGCGACGGGTTTTGAAGCGCTGCTGAATTCCGCCCTGAAGGGCAAAGGCGCCATGGGTGCCCAGGGTGGCGGTGACTTCTCTGACTACGAAGTGGCGCGCGCCGTGGTGTACATGGCCAATGGCAGCGGTGGCAAGTTAGCCGAGCCCAAGAAGCCTGAAGCTGCCAAGTAATCCGGAGTTCACTCCCTGAAAAAGCCGGCCGCTGATGCCGGCTTTTTTACGTCCGCGCGGCCGCTGTGGCCTGCGGACTGGTGACGTAACCGTACTGCACAGCGAGTTCCTTGCGGGGAACCTCCTCCACTGTCCATGCACCGCGTTCAATGACGTTGGCCGCCTGCTCCATATCCTGGGTGTGCACCAGGCCAAACCCGACGGTGGTGTACAGGTACAGCCAACCGTGCTCATCCATGACACAACGCAGACAGGTTGCAGCCTGCCCGTCATGGGCCTGCACCTGGCCCTGGTCATTCACCCGCCAGATCCAGGGCGTGGCCTCCAGTTCCACATAGACCCTCTGCGGACCGTTCTGGAAAAACCATTGCCCTGCTGCGTCACTACCGTAGTTGCGCTGGATAAACGCGATGAGCTTCTCGTGCTTGAGCAGGCTGCCCTTGGCGCCGGGCGCACCGCTGGCAAACGCACCTGCCGCCTGCGCCGCATCGTCGCGCATGTACCAGTTGCCACGCGCATCCAGTCCCAGCCAGCCGTAGCAGTGGGGCACGTTGGGCCACTTGGCCATGGCCTGTTTGACAATGTCATCCATAAAACGTCTGGTTGTTCGTGTGCTGGGCGAGCCAGCCTCCGACAGCGTCGGGCATGGTGCGCACATGGCCAGGTATTCGCCCTTGCGGGAAGCCGACATGGCCGCCATGCGCGGGTTGCCACAGTGTCACACAGTCGCCCACTTCGCGCTGGGACGGCAGGCACCAGGCCGGCACGAAGGGATCGTTGCGCGCATTGACCACCAGGGCGGGTATGCGGATGGTGTGCAGGTGCGGCTTGGCGGAGGCACGCGCCCAATAATCTTCCGTGCTTTTGAAGCCATGCAGCGGCGCGGTAAACACGTTGTCGAAGTCATACAGAGTGCGTGCCGCAAGCAGAGCCTCCCGCTTGAACAGGCCCGGATGCTGGGCCAGCTTCTGCAAGGCCTTGGGCTTCATGGTGTTGAGAAACATGCGGGTGTAAACAAGGCGGTTGAAGCCCCGGCCAATAGCCCAGCCACCTGCCGCCAGGTCAATGGGTGAACAGACTGCAGCAACCGCCGACACCACCCGGCTGGCATCGTGGCCTTTTTCCTGCGCCCAGCGCAGCAATGCATTGCCGCCCAGGGACACGCCCACGGCGAAGATGTTGCCCGCATGCCGCTCCCGCAAACGCTCCAGCACCCAGTCAATTTCTTCGTAGTCACCTGAGTGGTAGGCCCGTGGTGCCTGGTTGAGTTCACCGCTACACCCCCTGAAATGGGGCACGGCAAAGGCCATGTCATGGCTTTGCGCATAGTCGGCAAAAGCCTCGGCATAGTGACTGCGCGAGGAGCCTTCGAGTCCATGGAACAGCACCAGCAAGGTCTTGGCAGGCGTGTCTGCCGCCCGGACCAGCCAGTCCACGTCGACAAAATCCGCATCGGGCGTCGCCCAGCGCTCCCGCGTGTAGTGGGGATGCGGGCCAAACACCCGGCGCGAATACAACGCGGGCCAGATGGTCTGCAGGTTTCCACCCGGCAGCCATCTGGGCGCTATATATTTCATAGCTACTTGCGCTTTATGGACGCGGGTTAGAGGCATATTTCATCAATGAAGCACCTGAGCGCTCTGGAGGATCTCCTGCGCCTCGTTCTGGGTTCCCGGGCTGGCATGGTGCACCACCATGCGCCATCCCTGGGGTGTCTTGTGGTACACGTTTGTGGCCAGTACATAGGCGTGGGCTGGGCCTTGCGCGGTGGGCACTTCAACCTTTTCCATGACGCTGTGGACCGCGCTGGCCATGGCATCGATGCGGCGAATGTGCTCTGGCCGGACCTGCAGCGTTCCGCCGTCAGCAAACATGGCTTCAAAGGCCGTCCGGATCGCATGGGTGCCCACAATGCGCGGACCGCCCGGGTGCACGCACACAATGTCTTCGTCGTCGGCCCAGCAGGCCATCAGTCGCTCCAGGTCCCCCGCCTGCAGGGCGTCGTAAAACGCGGCTTCGATGTCATCGGGTTTGCTGCTGTGAAGGGCTGCGTGTTTTCTGGCTTTTGGCATCTGCGGACTGCATTGGAAAGGTGCCGTATTTTGCCGTGTTTGGGAATTTGCCCGTGTCCCCTTGTGGGCAGAAGGTCTGCTCCCATGTATGCTCATGGTTTGTTGACCAGTGAGGGAACTATGAAAAAATGGATCTTGGCTTTTCTCGCAGCGATGGCGTTGTCTGGCTGCGGATACAACGATTTTCAACGTTTGGACGAGCAAACCAAGTCGGCCTGGAGCGAGGTGCTCAACCAGTACCAGCGGCGTGCCGATCTGGTACCCAATATCGTTGCCACTGTGAAAGGCGAGGCAGCCTTCGAGCAGGAAACGCTGACCAAGGTGATCGAGGCGCGCGCCAAGGCTACATCCATCCAGGTCACGCCCGAGACCCTGAACAACCCCGAGGCGTTCAAGAAGTTCCAGGCCGCCCAGGGTGACTTGGGCAGCGCCCTGAGCCGCCTGATGGTGGTGAGCGAGCAATACCCCAACCTGAAAGCCAACCAGGGCTTCAGCGATCTGCGCGTGCAGCTCGAAGGCACCGAAAACCGCATCACCGTGGCCCGCAACCGCTACATCCAGGCCGTGCAGGAGTACAACGTGCTGGCACGCAGTTTTCCCAGCAACCTGACCGCTATGGTGTTCAGCTACCAGCCCAAGCCCGCCTTTGCAGTGCAAAACGAAGCTGCCATCAGCGCACCGCCCGTAGTGGACTTCAACAAGAAGTAAGGCACCGGCATGCGGTCGTTGTGTCGGGTACAGTGGCGTGCGCTGCCCAGCCTGTTCCTGCTGTGGCTGGCGTTTGCTGCGCTGGGCGCACAGGCGCAGACCCTGGTACCCATCCCCGAGCTCAGCAGCCATGTCGTTGATACGTCTGGCACGCTGACGACCGCGCAGCAGCAGGCACTGGATGGCAAGCTGGCAGCATTTGAGGCCGCCAGTGGATCGCAGGTGGTGGTGCTCATGGTGCCGACCACGCAACCTGAAGATATTGCCAGCTATGCCAACCGGGTCGGTAGCACCTGGAAGATTGGGCGCAAGGACATTGGGGATGGACTGTTGCTGATCGTTGCCAAGAACGACCGCAAGCTGCGCATTGAAGTGGCCCGGGCCCTCGAAGGGGCGGTACCGGATCTGGCTGCCAAACGCATCATTGACCAGACCATCACGCCGTTCTTCAAGCAAGGCGACTTTGCCGGAGGCATCGGCGCCGGGCTGGACCAGATCATGGCGTTGATCCGGGGCGAAGCACTCCCAGCTCCGCAAGCAGCGAAGTCCGGTTCAGGCTCAGGTGATTTTCAGTGGATGGATCTGGCGGTATTCCTGTTTTTTGCCGTCGCGGTCGGTGGCGCCATCCTGCGCAACATGTTCGGTAGCAAGTTGGGGTCCGTAGTGGCCGGGGGGGCGGCGGGTGTCATTGCTTTCGTGGTGACGACCAGCGTGCTGGTGGCGATCCTGGCTGGCGTGGTGGCTCTGGTGTTTTCACTGGTCAGCGGTTTGGGCCGGTTCGCGCAGTCGCACTCCCGCGGTCCCTGGGGTGGCACGGGTGGTGGCGGTGGCGGCTGGAGCTCGGGTTCCGGCGGCGGTTTCAGCTCCGGCGGTGGCGGTGGTTTTGGTGGCGGCGGCGCCTCAGGAGGCTGGTGATGCTCTCTCGCTGGATACGACTTCTAAAGCACCGGTGGGCAGATGACAGCGCACGCGCACTGCGCCCGGATGTCTTGCAGCGCCTCCATACACGTGTGGCAGCCAGCGAAGCACTGCATTCCGGCGAAATCCGCATTTGCATCGAAGCAGGCTTGCCCAACAGTTATTTGCTCCGTCCCGATGCCACCGCTGCGCTGGTCCGCCAGCGCGCGCTGTCCCAGTTTGGACGCTTGCGGGTGTGGGACACCGAGTACAACAACGGGGTACTGATCTATCTGTGTCTCGCCGAACGCGCGATTGAGCTGGTGGCGGACAGAGGCGTCAACCGGGTGGTCAGCCCAACCCAATGGTCAGACATCGTAGGTCAGCTAGCAGAGGCCCTGAAGGGAGACCAATTCGAGCAGGGTCTCGCCCAGTCCGTAGACGCGGTGGGGGCCATTTTGGCAGCGCACTATCCACTGGAGCCTGGGCAAAACAACCCCAACGAATTGCCCGACGCGCCCGTGTTGTACTAACGCCGGTTTCGGAAGGCACTTCAGAATGACAAAACCGCCCGAAGGCGGTTGTGTCCAGGAAGCATGCGGTGCTTATTTCTTCTGGCGGAACTTGCGCAGCGCGGCAATCTGGGCAGCCATCACAGCCAACTCGGACGTCGCCTTGGCCAGATCGAGTTCGCTCTTGGCGTTCTTGACGGCCTCTTCTGCTGCAGCTTTGGCAGCGTTCGCTTTTTCGTCGTCCAGATCCTTGCCACGGATCGCCGTGTCAGACAACACGGTCACGCAGTTGGGTTGCACTTCCAGAATGCCACCGGCCACAAACACGAACTCTTCGCTGCCATCAGCCTTCTCGATGCGAACCGAGCCGGGCTTGATGCGCGTGATCAGCGGCGTGTGGCGCGGGTAGATACCGAGTTCGCCCGCTTCGCCGGGCAGGGCCACAAACCTGGCCTCGCCGGAGAAGATGGACTCCTCAGCACTGACAACATCAACGTGGATGGTGCTCATGGTTTACCGCCAATCAGATCTTTTTAGCTTTTTCGAACGCTTCGTCGATGGTGCCGACCATGTAGAAGGCCTGCTCGGGCAGGTGATCGCACTCGCCGCCAACAATCATCTTGAAGCCGCGGATGGTCTCAGCCAAGGTAACGTACTTACCGGGGGAACCGGTGAACACTTCAGCCACGTGGAAAGGCTGGCTCAGGAAACGCTGGATCTTGCGGGCGCGGGCCACAGCCAGTTTGTCCTCAGGAGCCAAGTCATCCATGCCCATGATCGCGATAATGTCGCGCAGTTCCCGGTAACGCTGCAAGGTACCTTGAACAGCGCGGGCTGTTTCGTAGTGGTCTGCACCCACCACCAGCGGGTCCAGCTGACGGCTGGTGGAGTCCAGCGGGTCCACAGCGGGGTAGATACCCAGCGAAGCGATGTCACGGGACAGCACCACGGTGGAATCCAAGTGGGCGAAGGTGGTAGCAGGAGACGGGTCGGTCAAGTCATCGGCAGGCACGTAAACGGCCTGGATGGACGTGATGGAGCCGACTTTGGTAGAAGTAATACGCTCTTGCAGACGGCCCATTTCTTCGGCCAGCGTAGGCTGGTAACCCACGGCGGAAGGCATACGGCCCAGCAGCGCGGACACTTCGGTACCGGCCAGTGTGTAGCGGTAGATGTTGTCCACGAAGAACAGCACGTCTTTGCCTTCGTCACGGAACGATTCAGCAATGGTCAGACCGGTCAGGGCCACGCGCAGACGGTTGCCTGGGGGCTCATTCATCTGACCGTACACCATGGCCACTTTGGACTCGGGCAGGTTTTCGAGGTTCACAACGCCGGAATCGGCCATCTCGTGGTAGAAGTCGTTACCTTCACGGGTACGCTCACCCACACCGGCGAACACGGACAGACCGCTGTGTGCCTTGGCGATATTGTTGATCAGCTCCATCATGTTCACGGTCTTGCCCACACCGGCACCACCGAACAGACCGACTTTACCGCCCTTGGCGAACGGGCAGACCAAGTCAATCACCTTGATGCCGGTTTCCAGCAGTTCCTGGGAAGGGCTCAGCTCGTCATACGCAGGAGCCTTGCGGTGAATGGAAGCCGTTTGCTCCTGGCTCACGGGGCCGCGCTCGTCGATCGGCGTACCCAGCACGTCCATGATGCGGCCCAGTGTGGCCTTGCCCACGGGAACCGTGATTTGCGCGCCGGTGTTGTACACCACCAGACCACGACGCAGGCCGTCAGACGAACCCAGCGCAATGGTACGCACGATGCCATCGCCCAGCTGCTGCTGCACTTCGAGAGTCAGCGGAGAGCCTTCCATCTTGAGTGCGTCATACACGCGAGGCATCTTGTCACGGGGAAACTCCACGTCCACCACCGCGCCAATACACTGAACAATTTTTCCTTGGGCTTGCATTTTTCGCTCCAATAATATTTAAATTCGCTTAGCCGCTGATGGCAGCTGCACCAGACACGATTTCAGACAGCTCTTTGGTAATCGCAGCCTGACGGGTCTTGTTGTAGATGAGCTTGAGTTCGCCAATGACGCTGCCGGCATTGTCGGTGGCAGCCTTCATGGCCACCATCCGCGCAGCATGCTCGGACGCCATGTTTTCAGCCAAGGCCTGGAACACCAGCGCCTCGACGTAACGCACCAGCAGCTCGTCGATCACCACTTGCGCATCGGGCTCATAGATGTAATCCCATGCGTGTCCGCCACCCTCAGCCTTGCTTTCCGCTGCCATCTTGGCGGAGGAAAGGGGCAGCAGCTGTTCGACCACAGGGTCTTGCTTCATGGTGCTGACAAACTTGTTGTAGCAGATGTGCACTTCGCTGACTTCGCCCTTGACATAGGCATCCAGCAGCACCTTGACCGGCCCGATGAGTTTGTCCAGGTGTGGACGGTCGCCAAGGTGGGTGACATGCGACACCACTTTGGCACCGACACGATTCAGAAAACCCAGACCCTTGCTTCCGATGGCCACCGCATGCGTCGTTTTGCCGGCGGTCTGCGTCTCGCGCAACTTCCCCGTCACCAGACGCAACAGATTGGTGTTGAGGCCACCGCACAAGCCCTTGTCCGTAGACACCACAATCAGACCCACCGACTTGGCGTCGTTGGTCTTCATGAAAGCGTGTACGTACTCGGGGTTGGCTTGCCCCAGATTGGTCGCAATGTCCCGGATCTTCGTGCTGTAAGGACGGGCAGCGCGCATACGCTCCTGCGCCTTGCGCATTTTGGAGACCGAGATCATTTCCATGGCCTTGGTGATCTTCTTGGTGTTTTCCACCGATTTGATCTTGGTGCGTAGTTCCTTGCCTGCTGCCATCAGTGGCTCCTTGTGATCAGGTGGAAATCAAGCAAAGGTTTTCTTGAACGCAGCAACAGCAGCAGTCAATTCAGCCTCGGCATCCTTGTCCAGTGCCTGGGTGGATTCCACCTTGGCCAGCAGGGCTGCATGCTTGTCTTTGAGGTACGACTGCAGGCCGTGCTCAAACGCCAGAATTTTCTTGACTTCCACGTCGTCCATGAAGCCCTTGTTCACGGCAAACAGGGATGCGCTCATCAGGCTGATGGACTGGGGGCTGTACTGCTTCTGCTTGAGCAGTTCGGTCACGCGGGCACCGCGGTCGAGCTGCTTGCGGGTGGCTTCGTCCAGGTCAGAGGCGAACTGCGCGAAAGCAGCCAGTTCACGGTACTGCGCCAAGTCGTTACGGATACCGCCGGACTGACCCTTGACCACCTTGGTCTGGGCTGCACTACCCACGCGGGACACAGAGATACCGGCGTTAATAGCGGGGCGGATACCAGCGTTGAACAACGAGGTTTCCAGGAAGATCTGGCCGTCAGTAATCGAAATCACGTTGGTAGGCACGAATGCTGACACGTCACCCGCCTGGGTTTCGATGATAGGCAGTGCGGTCAAAGAACCGGTCTTGCCTTTGACTTCACCCTTGGTGAAGGCTTCCACGTACTCAGCATTCACGCGGGCTGCGCGCTCCAGCAGACGGCTGTGGAGATAAAACACGTCGCCGGGGTAGGCTTCACGACCTGGAGGACGGCGCAGCAGCAGGGAAACCTGACGATAAGCAACAGCCTGCTTGGACAGATCGTCATACACAATCAGGGCGTCCTGGCCGCGGTCACGGAAGTATTCGCCCATGGTGCAGCCAGAGTAGGCCGACACATACTGCATGGCAGCAGATTCAGAAGCGGATGCAGCCACGACGATGGTGTATTCCATCGCACCAGCCTGCTCCAGAGCACGCACCACGTTCTTGATCGAAGAAGCCTTCTGGCCGATCGCAACGTACACGCAGGTCATGTTCTGACCCTTCTGGTTGATGATCGCGTCAATAGCCACGGCAGTCTTGCCGGTCTGACGGTCACCAATGATCAGTTCGCGCTGACCGCGGCCGATTGGCACCATGGAGTCGATGGACTTCAGGCCAGTCTGCATGGGCTGATCCACGGATTTACGTGCAATCACGCCTGGCGCAACTTTTTCGATCACATCCGTCATCTTGGCGTTGATCGGACCCTTGCCGTCGATAGGCTGACCCAGGGCGTTGACCACACGGCCAATCAACTCGGGACCCACGGGGACTTCCAGAATACGACCAGTGCACTTGACGGTATCGCCTTCGGAGATGTGCTCGTATTCACCCAGAATAACGGCACCAACCGAGTCACGCTCCAGATTCAGCGCCAGACCGAAGGTGGGCAGACCATCGCTACCAGCCGGGAATTCCAGCATTTCGCCTTGCATCACGTCAGAGAGGCCGTGGATGCGAACAATACCGTCGGTCACCGAGATAACGGTACCCTGATTGCGGATGTCGGCGCTAGCAGACAGACCCTCAATACGGCTCTTGATCAGTTCAGAAATTTCTGCGGGATTGAGTTGCATGACTCTTTCCTTCTTTCTTTGGTTAGGTGCTCAGGGTGCAGGCAGAGCCTTACGCCGTGAGCGCCACTTTCATTTGTTCAAGACGGGCCTTGACAGAGGTGTCAAGAACTTCGTCACCCACCACTACGCGAATGCCGCCGATCAGCTCGGACTGCAATTCAACGCTCACATTGAGCTTGCGGCCAAAACGCTTCTCCAGCATGTTCGACACATCGGCCAAGGCAGCACCCTCAATCGGGAAAGCGCTGTACACCACGGCATCCGACGAACCGCTCTGCGCATTCTTCAAAGCCCGAAACTGCGCAGCAATTTCCGGCAATGCACTCAGGCGCCCGTTCTCGATCACCATGCGCAGGAAATTCTTGGCATGGTCATTGAGTGCAGTCTTTGCAACACCCGTGATGAGGTCAAACACCTGAGCAGCAGTCACCTTGGGGCTGTCTGCAAATTGCAGCAACTGGGCATTCCCGGCTACCGCAGCAAGCCCATCCACCCAAGCAGCAGTGGCAGACAGATCCTGGACGGATGCCTTGAACAAGGCATCCGCGTAAGGTCGGGCAATAGTGGCGAGTTCAGCCATGTTGTCCTCTTACAGCTCTGTCTTCAGACGGCCAAGCAGGTCCGCATGAACGCCAGCATTGACTTCCTTGCGGAGAATCTGCTCAGCACCCTTGACAGCCAGCGCAGCGACCTGCTCACGCAGCGATTCGCGGGCCTTGACGGTTTGCTGTTCAGCTTCAACCTTGGCGGCAGCAATGATCTTGTTGCCTTCTTCGGTGGCCTTGGCCTTGGCCTCTTCCACGATGGCTTGTGCGCGGCGCTCGGCATCCGCCAGGCGTGCAGCATTCTCATTGCGCGACTTGGCCAACTCGTCTTCCACGCGCTTGTTGGCGGCGGAAAGCTCTGATTTGGCTTTGTCGGCAGCAGCGAGGCCATCCGAAATTTTCTTGGCACGTTCATCCAGTGCGGCTGCGATGGGAGGCCACACGAATTTCATCGTGAACCACACCAGGATCGCAAATACGATCGCTTGGACGAACAGGGTTGCGTTAATACTCACGTCAACACCTTTCTAGCGTTGGACTGCGAAATTACTTCAGAACGAAGGGGTTGGCGAAAGCAAACATCATGGCGATACCAACGCCAATCAGGAAGGACGCGTCGATCAGACCGGCCAACACGAACATTTTGCCTTGCAGTTCATTCATCAGCTCAGGCTGGCGAGCAGCTGCTTCGAGGTACTTGCTGCCCATGATGCCGATACCGATACAAGCACCGATAGCGCCCAGGCCAATGATCAATCCAGCTGCCAGTGCGACAAAGCCGAGTACGTGTTCCATTTAAAGCTCCTGTGGATAAAAAAGTTAATGGTTAAGGGAAAGGGAAATCAGTGCGCGTCGTGAGCCTGACCCACATACACGAGGGTCAGCATCATGAACACAAAAGCCTGCAGGCCCACAATCAAAATGTGGAAAATGGACCAGACAGAACCCGCAATGATATGGGCAATGGGCAGCATGATGCCCGTTGTGGAGGCTGCCAGTGCGCTACCCATCAGGGCAATCAGCATGAACACCAGTTCGCCCGCATACATGTTGCCGAACAGTCGCATGCCGTGCGAGACTGTTTTGGCAACGAATTCGATCATCTGGAACAGGAAATTGATAGGGCCCAGCTTGGCACCAAAGGGCGCGCTGAACAGCTCATGTATCCAGTGACCCAAGCCCTTGATCTTGATGTTGTAGTAAATGCAAACCAGCAGCACGGAAACGCTCATACCCAGCGTCACGGAGAGGTCAGCCGTAGGCACTACACGCATGTAGGTGTGATGCTCATCACCACCCGACAGCATCAACCACAGCTTAGGCAGCAGATCCACCGGCAGGAAGTCCATGGAATTCATCAGGAAAATCCAGACAAACACCGTCAAGGCGAGCGGGGCCACCATTTTGCGGCTTTGGGCGTTGTGCACAATGCCCTTGGCCTGCTCATCCACAAACTCCACCAGCAACTCAACCGCAGCCTGAAAGCGACCGGGAACGCCAGCATGCGCACCCTTGGCGGCACGCCAGAGGAAGAAACAGCCAACCACACCCAACAACACCGACCAGAAGATCGAGTCATAGTTGTAAACCGAAAAGTCAATCACACCCTTCATGGGCTGGTTTTGCCAATGGGTCAGGTGGTGAACAATGTATTCACCGGCCGTTGGGCCTTGGTGCGCGGCGCCTTCCGCGACAGCAGCTTCAGCAGACATGTTTCAACAAACCCTTATCAATGCTTACGTTTCGGATGGCGAATCAACGCCAGCCAGTACACCTTCATCGTGACAACCAGACTGACCAGCATGACCGGCCAATTCAGATTCATCACCAGGCGATGAGCAACAAAAAGAATGCTCACCGTCAACACAATCTTGACAAATTCCCACAGAAAGAAGCCCATTACGGCCGCCCCCGCGTTTGCCGAAGCAAATTGCCCCGTCACACCCCTCGCAAACAGCGCCGCCGGAATCACCACAGCCAACGCACCGAAGGCTGCCGACCACGCCACCGAAGTCTTGCCGGAAATTCCCCACGCCACCAGGGTCACCAGAACCCCGACCAGAACCTGCCCCAAAACAACCCACCAGGGAGAAGTTGAAGGATTCTGCTCTCGCAACACTTGCGCCTGCTCCGCAGTCAATGGCATGAAGTCCGAGACTTCGCCATCCTCATCGGCTTCCGGGGGCATTGTCGTCATATCAGATTACGCCCAGGTTACAGACTGCGATTTGTGCACAGCCCGCGATTATACGTAGAAACCCGGTGCCCCAAAACAGTCGCAGTCAATATTGCACGCCCGATCTGCACAGAAACCGCCCCACTGCGATAATTTCACGATGCACAACCTGCCACGCCTGCCCTGTTACCTCAATGGCGAGTACACCGTTTTGCCCGAGGCCAAGGTCAGTGTCATGGACCGGGGGTTTATTTTTGGTGATGGCGTGTACGAAGCCATTCCCGTGTATGCCGGTCAGCCCTTCCGGTTCGCGCACCATATGGCACGCCTGGAACGCAGCCTGCAGGAAACCCGGATTCCCCAGCCCCACAGCACCGCCCAATGGCAGGAAATTGCTCTTAATTTAATAGCTGCTTACGCCTATTCCACGGGGGATAGCACCCAAAATACTGATCAGTTTGTCTACCTCCAGGTCACCCGGGGTGTCGCCATGCGCGACCACGTGATGCCGCAGGGAATCACGCCCACCGTATTTGCCATGACCAATGCCATGAAGCCACCCACGGCACAGCAACGGGCCGATGGCGTGGCCTGCGTGACGGCGGAAGACTTCCGCTGGGAAAAAGCCCACATCAAGAGCACCAGTCTGCTGGGCGCCGTTATGGCCCGCCAGACCAGCTTCGAAGCGGGCGCGGTGGAAACCGTCATGTTCCGCAAAGGTTGCCTCAGCGAAGCGGCGGCCAGCAATGTGTGGGTCATCAAGCATGGCGTCGTCACGGGCCCGCCCAAAGACCACCTGGTACTCGAAGGCATCCGGTACGGCCTGATCGAGGAAATCTGCCAGGCGGCGGACATTCCCTTCGTCCTGCGCCCGATTGCAAAAAGCGAAGTGCTGGACGCCGACGAACTGCTGCTGTCCTCGGCCACCAAGGAAGTGCTGCCCATCACCACGCTGGACGGCCAGCCGGTTGGAAATGGCCGGCCCGGCCCCATCTACCAGGCTCTGTACGAAGGCTACCAGCGCATCAAGGCGCAATCTGCCGCCTCTGCCACCCACTAACCAGCGAGCTCCCGTGTCCCTGCCAGAAATTCCCCCATCCGAGTCCCTGATCACCTACCCGTCGCAGTTCCCCATCAAGATCATGGGCGCCCGCGCGGAGGGATTTGTGCACGCCATCACCACCATCGCCCACGCTTTCGACCCTGCGTTTGATGCCTCCACCATCGAGCTACGCGAAAGCAAGGGCGGCAAATACCTGGGCGTGACCATCACCATCACGGCCACCAGCCGCGAACAGCTCGATGAGCTGTACCGCACGCTGTCGACCCACCCCATGGTCAAAGTGGTGCTCTGACAGCCATGGACCTGGTCGTTTCCCAGCTTGGGCGCGTGGACTACCTGCCCACCTACGCCGCGATGCAGGCGTTTACAGACCAAAGAGACGTGGGGCCAGCGTCCGCCGTGCAGGACCAGCTATGGATTTGTGAGCACCCTCCGGTCTTTACCCAGGGACTGGCGGGCAAGGCCGAGCATATATTCCTGCCCGGCGACATCCCCGTGGTGCAGACCAACCGCGGCGGCCAGGTGACCTACCATGGCCCCGGCCAGGTGGTGGGTTACCCGCTGATCGACCTCAAGCGCGCAGGCTACTTCGTGAAGGAATACGTCTACCGAATCGAGGAAGCCGTCATCAAGACGCTGTCCCACTTTGGTGTCACCGGCCACCGGGTGGCAGGCGCACCCGGCATTTATGTGCGGCTGGACGACCCGACGGGACATGCGCCACTCGAACAGCGTCCACAAAAGGCGGCGCCCGGAATGCCGGGCCCCGCCAGCCCTGACTTCACCGGGCTGGGCAAGATCGCTGCGCTGGGCATCAAGGTCAGCCGCAATTGCACCTACCACGGCGTCGCGCTGAACGTGGCGATGGACCTGGAACCCTACTCCCGCATCAACCCCTGCGGCTATGTCAGGCTGCAAACTGTAGACCTTTCTACAATCGGCGTATCCGTGGCGTGGGACGAAGCCGCCCACGTTCTGAGCCACAAGCTCGCGACCTACCTAGCACCATGAGCCACAACAACGACACCACCGCCACCCACCCCACGGTGCGCGAAGCCCAGACCACGGAGAACTACAACCCGCTGGCCAAGCAAAAGGCGCAAGCCAAGCTGTCGCGCATTCCCGTCAAAGTGCAAGCGGGCGAAGTGCTCAAGAAACCCGAGTGGATCCGTGTCAAGGCCGGCAGCCCCAGCACCCGGTTCTATGAAATCAAGGACACACTGCGCGCCAACAAGCTGGTGACCGTGTGCGAAGAAGCCAGTTGCCCCAACATCGGTGAATGCTTTGGCAAGGGCACCGCCACCTTCATGATCATGGGCGACAAGTGCACGCGCCGCTGCCCGTTTTGCGACGTGGGCCACGGCCGACCCGACCCGCTCGATGTGAACGAGCCCGACAACCTTGCCAAGACGATTGCGCAGCTCAAACTGAATTACGTGGTAATTACCAGTGTCGACCGCGACGACCTGCGCGACGGCGGCGCTGGCCACTTTGTGGAGTGCATCCGCAAGACGCGCGAGCTGTCGCCCAAGACCCAGATTGAAGTGCTGGTGCCCGACTTCCGCGGCCGCGACGACCGTGCGCTGGAGATTCTGAAAGCGGCCCCACCCGACGTGATGAACCACAATCTGGAAACCATTCCCCGCCTCTACAAGGAAGCGCGCCCAGGTTCGGACTACCAGTTCAGCCTGAACCTGCTCAAGAAGTTCAAGGCCCTGTTCCCCGACGTACCCACCAAGAGCGGCCTGATGGTCGGTCTGGGCGAGACCGACGAAGAGATTCTGGAAACGATGCGCGACATGCGCGCCCACCATATCGAGATGCTGACCATCGGCCAGTACCTCGCGCCGTCCACATCCCACCTGCCGGTGCGCCGCTACGTACACCCGGACACTTTCAAGATGTTCGAGGCCGAGGCCTACAAGATGGGCTTCAAGCACGCTGCCGTGGGAGCCATGGTGCGCAGTTCGTACCACGCTGATGTGCAGGCCGGGCACGCGATGGGCACGCCAGCAGTCTGAGAGAATGCTCCTGATTTAGGAGCTGTCTGCGCATATTCCATAAGGGCTAGAGGCCCATTTGACTACTATTTTGGCTTGGCAAAGCCGTTCTCTGCCCAGGCCACCGCACTGCTGCGGTTGAGCTTGAACGAGGGTGCCACGCGCACTTCGGCCAACAACTCGTCCGTATCGTCCTTCGCGCGCAAGGTGGCAGAAGGGTTGTCGTCATCGGGCTCGATGCCCAGGTACACCGTCACCCGCGCACCGCCTGCGGTGACCGTGATGCTCTGGTGCAGGGTGGCATGCAGCTGCTGCTCGCTGCGCCGGACAAACTCACTGGCGGTCTTGACCAGCGTGTTGAAGGCGTTGTTGTCTAGGGGCTTGGGATTCTTCTTGTCGCGACCCATGGTCCACGGGCCGATCAGGGCCGGCTCGCGCGCACCGTCCCGGGTCATGGCCACAGCCCAGCCGTCGTCATCCTCGTTCTTGATCACTTTGGCGGTCCAGCCGTCAGCGGACCAGATGCGGGGTTCTTGGATTTTGGTAGGTTCTTCAGTCACAGGCAGGCGAGCCACAAAGCTTTGGGAAAGTTCGATAGTATCTACCCCCATGACCTACCAAGCCAAACCCGAGCGCTACAACGGCAGCATGCCCTACCGCACCTGCGGCACAAGCGGGCTCAAGCTGCCGGCGATTTCCCTGGGCCTGTGGCACAACTTTGGCGATGCCACCCCGTTCCAGACCCAACGCGACATGCTGCGCACGGCGTTTGACTTAGGGATCACCCACTTCGACCTGGCCAACAACTACGGCCCGCCCTACGGCAGCGCCGAAACCAACTTTGGCGAACACCTGCGCCGCGATTTCAAACCCTACCGTGACGAACTCATCATCTCCAGCAAAGCCGGCTGGGACATGTGGCCCGGCCCCTATGGCCAGGGCGGCGGCTCGCGCAAATACCTGCTGGCCAGCCTGGACCAGAGCCTCCAACGCATGGGCCTGGACTATGTCGACATCTTCTACAGCCACCGCTTTGACCCCGACACCCCGCTGGAAGAAACCATGGGTGCACTGGCCAGCGCGGTGCAGCAGGGCAAGGCGCTGTACGTGGGCATCAGCAGCTACTCGGCTGGCAAGACGCGTGAGGCCGCAGCCATTCTGAGGAGCATGGGTGTACGCGCCCTGATCCACCAGCCGTCCTACAGCCTGCTCAACCGCTGGATTGAGGAAGATTTGCTCGATGCACTGGCTGACACCGGCATGGGCTGCATCGCTTTCAGCGCGCTGGCGCAAGGCCTGCTGACCGACAAGTACCTCCATGGCATTCCGGCGGATGCCCGTATCAACCGCCCCGGCGGCGGCTCGTTCACGCCCGACCACCTGAGCGCGCAGAACCTCCAGCATGTGAGCGCGCTCAACGCCATTGCCCAGTCGCGCGGCCAAACCCTGGCGCAGATGGCCATTGCCTGGGTGCTGCGCGATGCACGCGTGACCTCGGCACTGATCGGTGCAAGCAAGCCCGCGCAAATCGTCGAGCTTGCAGCTGCCATGCAGAAGCCCAACTTCAGCACCAGCGAGCTGGCCGCGATTGACCAGCATGCCGTCGAAGGCGGCATCAACCTCTGGCAGCGCCCGTCCACCGACCAGCGCCCCAGCTGATGCAAGCCACACTCTATGCACTGGGCGCCATTGCGCTCTGGGTTACGCTGGCCTCGCTGGGCGTGGCGTTGCGCCACGTGCCCCCGTTCCTGCTCACTGGCGTGGCGCTGCTCGTTGGCAGCACGCTGGCATTGCCCTTTGTGGCCAAAGACCGGCAGCAATGGAAAATTCCTGCGCGCACCCTGCTGCTGGGCGTGTACGGATTGTTTGGCTACCACTTCCTGTTGTTCATTGCGCTGCGGTTGGCCCCTCCTGTGGAGGCCAACCTGGTGAACTACCTGTGGCCCCTGCTGATGGTGGTGCTCTCCCCGCTGTTGCTGCGCAACGTGCATTTGCGCGCAATGCATGTCGCGGCTGCCCTGATGGGGTTTGCCGGGGCGGCGGTTGCCATTCTGGGTGCCAATGCATCGCCCGCAGGGAGTCTGGCTGTTTCTGGTACGTGGTCCTGGGGCTATTTGCCCGCACTGGGGTCTGCGCTGATCTGGGCCAGCTATTCGCTGTGGACCCAACGCGTACCGGCGTTTCCCACCGCTGCGGTGGGGCTCTTCGGGCTGGTGTCTGGCGTGCTGTCCCTGCTATGCCACTGGGCGCTGGAACCGCAGGTGGTGCTCTCGGGTCAGGACTGGTTGCTGCTGGTGCTGATGGGGCTGGGGCCACTGGGCGCAGCGTTCTTTTTGTGGGACAAGGCGCTCAAGCTGGGCGATGCCCGGCACATTGGCATTCTGAGTTACATCACCCCCCTGGCATCGACCAGCCTGCTGATGCTGGTGTCGGGGCGGCCGTTCAGCTGGAGCATTGTCCTGTCAGCCTCCATGATCATTTCCGCAGCCTTGCTGGGCGCGCGGGCGCGCAGGTGAGTGCATCACTCTCGCGTTAGTCAACCACGACGAAGTCGATAAACCCGCGCTCCACGCTGACCGACTCCAGCCGCACCTGCACTTTGTCGCCGATAGCCAAGCCGGGTGCTTCCGCGTAGAGCTTGCCCTCTGCCGGGGGCGAAAAGATCCGCACCCAGACGCCTTCGGCGGCACTGCCGGTGATGACGCCGCTGAAGATCTGCCCGATACGCGTCTCCAGCAACAGCGCCGCTTCCGATTTGCGCAGCTGTCGCTCCACTTTGCGGGCCGCATCTTCCTGGCGGGTGCAATGCAATGCCAGCGTGGCCAGTTCAGCATCGGTATAGGGTGGCGGTACCCCAGCCAGCGCTGCCTTGATCAGACGCAGGGTAATGAGGTCAGGATAACGGCGGTTGGGTGCAGTCGAATGGGTGTAGTCACGCAGGGCCAAACCAAAATGCCCGATCGCCGCCCCGTGGGGCCCTTCCACCACGTATTCCCCCGCACCCATGAGTTTGACGATGACCAGAGACAAATCCGGAAACCGCAAGGGGTCGATCCGGCGGCGCTTGGCCAGAAACGCCCCCAACGCCACCGAATCAGGTTCGGTCGGCAGCGTGTCGCCATAGTCCTTGGCTACGGCCACAATGCGCAGCCAGCGTTCGGGTGAACGCACCACCCTGCGCAGCGAGAGCCCGCCGCGTCCCGCCAGAAAGCGTGCGGTGCAGGTGTTCGTGGCGATCATCAGCTCCTCGATCAGCTGACGCGCTCGGTTGTGTTCCTGCAGAGCAATATCCACCACCTTTTCACCCTCGAACACGGCACGGGGCTGAAAAGTCTCGAACTCCAGTGAGCCCTCGCTGTGCCTGCGCGCGCGCAACTGCTGCGCCACGGCGTCCTGTGTCCGCACCTGCTCTTCCATGCCGGCCACTGCGGCCATGGCGGACGGCATCTCGCCCCGGCCATCAAGCCAGTCCGAGGTGGCGTCGTAGGCGAGCTTGGCCCGGTTACGCACCAGAGCGCGGTACACCGTGGAACCGGCCAAGGACCCGTCCGGGTTGAACACCATTTCGGTGACCACCGCCAGCCGGTCTTCCTTTTCGTTGAGCGATGTCAGGTCCGTGGACAGCTTCTCGGGCAGCATGGGGAATATGCGCGCCGAGGTGTACACCGATGTGGTGTTGGTGCGGGCATGGGCATCGATCGGCGTATCTTTTTGAACCAGTGCGTCCACGTCTGCAATGGCCACCCGAATGCGCACGGCGCCCTGCTCCAGTACCTCGGATGCGGTCAACTGGTCCAGGTCCATCGAATCATCGTTGTCAATGGAACACCACAACAAGTCAGTGAGGTCGTGAATGGCCGTGTCACGCTCCCGGCCGGGACCGCTGATGGTCGCCAGTTGGCGATCAATCTCGATGGGGAACTCCGGCTCCAGTCCGCGCTCAAGCATGGCATGGATGGCAATGCGTACCAGATCGGCACGGTGGTGAAGGCGTTGAAACTGCATCAGCCCACTATACGCGGCGACAAACTACGCCGGACGCAGCACCTTGGTCACCGGATTGGTGCGCAGCCGGTAGGCGTCTGGCATGCCCGAGCCCAGCAGCGGCCGCAGATAGAGCCGGAAAGCGTCCGTCACATCGGTGCCGCTGGCGGTGATGAACGCATCTTCCATCACCCGCGTTTTCCCGGCTACCGCATCCAGCGGCAGCAACTCGTAGTCGACCGAATAAAACCCGGTGCGCTTGATGGCCACCGAGCCATCCTGCTGCCCCCACATGGCGAACTGCACCGCTTTTTCACCCACCTCGCGGGCTTCGCGCTGGTCCACATCCGAAACACACCCGATGAATGAGCGCTGCAAATAGCCCAGGGTATCGCCTCGCACCCGTTTGATACCGAGCTTGCTCTTGATTTCTTCACACAGCAGATCTGCCAGTGCACCACTGCCCGAGAGTTGCACATTGCCATGGTCATCGTGCTCCAGGTCTTTGGCAAGCAGTGTGGCAATGGGTGCGCCCGAACTGTCATGGATACCTTCGGACACCGCAATCACACAGCGCCCCAATCGTTCGTAAGTTGCCTTGACGTCGGCCAGGAATTTTTCCAGCGAAAAAGTACGCTCGGGCAGGTAGATCAGGTGCGGGCCGTCGTCGGCAAACTTCTTTCCCAAGGCGGATGCCGCGGTCAGAAATCCCGCATGCCGCCCCATGACCACAGCCACATACACCCCGGGCAAGGCTGCGTTGTCCAGATTGGCACCCGCAAAGGCCTGCGCCACAAAGCGCGCAGCCGAGGGGAACCCGGGGGTATGGTCGTTGCCTACCAGGTCGTTGTCGATGGTTTTGGGAATATGCACACAGCGCAAGGGGTAGCCCGCCTTTTGGGCCTCTGCACTGACGATGCGTACGGTATCGGACGAGTCGTTGCCACCGATGTAGAAGAAGTGCCCGATCTCGTGCGCCCGCAATACCTTGAAGATTTCGTGACAGTACTTGGCATCGGGCTTGTCGCGGGTCGAACCCAGGGCAGAAGAAGGTGTGTTGGCCACCATCTCGAGGTTGTGGCTGGTCTCCTGCGTGAGATGGACAAAGTCTTCGTTGACGATTCCCCGCACCCCATGGCGTGCACCGTACACATGTTCGATGCCACGAAAGCGCCGGGCCTCCAAAGCCACGCCTACCAGCGACTGGTTGATTACCGCAGTGGGACCGCCACCCTGCGCCACAAGAATTTTTCCGGATGCCATGGTGCTCTCCCTCTCGAATGTTCAGGGCGCAGACATCGCCAGCGCGGGATCTTCCGCCGCCACCACCTGTTGCGCCCAGGCGGTCAGCTTGACCGTATCCGCACGCAAGACTTCCTGCTTGACCGCCAGGATCTGCGCGGGGTGCATGGAAAAACTGCGCAGGCCCAGGCCCAGCAACAGCCGCGTCAGACCCACATCTCCAGCCATTTCGCCACACACACTCACCGGCTTGCCCTGCGCACGGCACTGCGCAATCGTGTCCGCCACCAGGCGCAGCACGGCAGGGTGCAGCGGGTCGTACAAGTGGGCCACGGACTCGTCTGACCGGTCAATCGCCAGGGTGTACTGGATCAGATCGTTGGTGCCAATGGACAAAAAGTCAAAGTGGCGCAGGAACAGCGGCAGGCTCAGCGCCGCCGCGGGAATTTCTATCATGGCGCCCAGTTTGACCGGGCCGTACGCCATGCCACGGTTGTCCAGCATGGCACGTGCATGGTCGATGTGGGCCAGCGTCTGGCGAATCTCCCGCGCATGGGCCAGCATGGGTACCAGCAGGTGCACCTGCCCGTGGGCAGCGGCCCGCAGGATCGCACGCAACTGGGTCAGGAACATGGCCGGGTCCGCCAGACTCCAGCGGATGGCACGCAGGCCCAGCGCCGGGTTCAGGTGGGCATCATCGCGCACCGACTCGTCCAGCGGCTTGTCCGCGCCCACGTCCACCGTGCGAATCGTGACCGGCAACCCCTGCATGCCTTCGACTGCTTTTTTGTAAGCTTGGTATTGTTCCTCTTCGTCCGGTAACCGGCCCTGGCGCCCCATGAACAGGAATTCGCTGCGGAACAGGCCCACGCCCAGGGCGCCCGCCTTCAGGGCACCGGGCGCATCCTCCGGCATTTCGATATTGGCCAGCAACTGCACCTTTTCACCGTCCATGGTGACGGCCGAGGTATGCAGCAGGCGCTGCAGGCGTCCGCGCTCCAGTTCGCCCTGGCGCTGTTTGAAACCGTATTCGGCCAGGATGATGGGCGAGGGGTCGACGATGACTACACCGGCATCGCCGTCGATGATGACCCAGTCGTCCTGGCGTACCAGCTGGCTGCAGGTACGCGCCCCCACCACGGCGGGGATATCCATGCTGCGCGCCACGATGGCGGTGTGCGAGGTCTTGCCGCCCACGTCGGTGATGAAACCGGCAAACACACTTTGCTTGAACTGCAGCATGTCGGCCGGCGACAGGTCATGCGCAATCAGCACCAGCGGCACATCCACCGTGTCGTCCAGCAGCAGGTCCTGCTGCGACGGTTTGCGCGCGGCCCGAGGCACATGCGCCACCACCGGCGAGTCGGCACCCTTCATGGCGCGCAGGATGCGCTCGCAGATCTGCTCCATGTCGGCCTTGCGCTCACGCAGGTAGGCGTCTTCCATTTCATCAAACTGGCGAACGATGATTTCCAGCTGGGTCGTCAACGCCCACTCACCGTTGTAGAGGCGATCGGTAATCCAGTGTTTGACGCCATTGATCAGCTCCACGTCCTGCAACAGCATGAGGTGCACATCCAGCAGCGCAGAAAGCTCGTGCGGCGCCTCCTTGGGCCCCATATGGCTGATGCTTTCCTGCAGACGGTGGATTTCCTCCACCACGACATCGCGGCCGATCCGCACCCGGTCCACTTCAGCGTCCACCTGGCCGGGCTCAATGAAATAGTGGGCAACATCCACCCGGCTCGACGCAACCAGCACCGCACGCCCAATGGCAATGCCACGGGAAACTGTGAGTCCGTGGATGGCGAATGTCATTGCGAACGCAGCGCAGGGCCGCCCCAAGCAAGTTCAGCCCCCTTGGGGGGCAGCGAAGCACGCGAAGCGGCAAGCGTGGGGGCCGGCATGTTACTCACCTTCGCCAAACTTGTCCTGCATCAGCGCCAGCAACGCATCCATGGCCTCCTGCTCGCGCTCGCCATCGGTTTCCAGCGTCACTTCCGAGCCCAGACCAGCGGCGAGCATCATGACGCCCATGATGCTCTTGGCGTTCACCCGGCGTTCGCCGCGCGACATCCAGACTTCGCACGGGAAGCTGCCCGCAAGCTTGGTCAGTTTGGCCGACGCTCGTGCGTGCAGTCCGAGCTTATTGACTATGGTCGTGGTGGTTCTGATCATTGTTCTTTCTCTGCTGATTCTGGGGTGCAGTGACGGCCACCTGCATGATGCTTTGTGTCCCACCGGCCAATGCACGCGCCACCAGCACATCCAGAGGTTCATGGCAGTAGTTGACGGTACGCAACAGCATCGGCAGGTTGACGCCTGCAACGAGCCGCGAATGGACGCCGTCGATGACTTTCTGGGCCACATTGCAGGGCGTTGCGCCGAATACATCGGTCAGCACCAGGGTGTTGGGGGTCTGCAACTGTGCCAGCATGGCCCGTGCATTGAGGATTGTTGTTTCGGTAGGCTCGCTGGGGGGTACATCCAGTGCAATGATGCCGTCTGCCACATCGGGGAACACGTGCAGCACACCCGCACGCAGGGCACTTGCCAAAGGCGCATGGGCGATGATGAGAATACCGGTGTTCATTCAGGGGGCTGTGTTGAACTTGGATTATGGCTTCTTTGCAGTGAGGAAATACAGGTAGGAGCCCAAGCAGCACAGGCCATAAACACCCAGCGCGCCCTGGTAGGCAACAACTTCGCTCATTCCCGTTGTACGGAAGCCGTCAATGAGCAGGCCCACCCCCCACTGCACCGAAAACACGCCCGCAAAAATCACCAAATTGAATGCCGACAACGCCCGGCCAGCCAGTTCAGCCCGGAAAGCCATCCCTACCGCTGGTTGCACCTGCCCGCCGACCGTACTGGTAACACAAAACAATAGCCAGGCGAATCCAGCCTCCGTCGATATTGCCCCTCCAGCTATTATAATGATAGCAAAAATGGCGAGCACCACCGGCATTCCTATAACCAGCAACCGGTCCGTGGAATAGCCTTTGCGCGCCAGCGTGGGATTGAGCGAGCCCCAGGCCAGAAAAGCCAACAACATGCTCACGTTGATCCAGAAAAGTCCCATGGCCGCCTGTGCCGGGGTGTAGCCCGCCACCTTGACCATCCAAGGCGCTGCCCACAGCGTTTGCATGGCGACCATGCCACCGTAATTGAAGAAGCCCAACGGAGCCATCTTGCGGAAATAGGGATTGCGCCAGACCTCGCCATATCCTCGCGATGCCGTGGACTGGCTCGAAACGCTGGTTGGAGCAGCGTGCCAGTGCGGCACCTGCAGATAGATCAGCACCATGGCCAAAGCAACCATCGCGCTGAGCGCGATGAACAACGGGCGCCATCCTGCCACGCTGACAATCCATTGCACAGGCAACGTTGAGGCCACCATACCCAGAGCGCCCACCATCAGCATCCAGGAGTTGGCCCGCATGAGGTTTTCCGGCGCAAGCCAGCGGCGGTAGCCAGTCAGTGGCGCCATCAGACAGGCACTGACCCCGACGCCGCACAGAACACGCGAGGCCAGCAACCACTGGAAACTGCTGGCCTGTGCAAAGGCGAAGGCCCCCACTACGGCAATACCCAGAAAGCCGAGAATGACGCGCTTCGGACCGAATCGGTCCAGCCAGGTGCCCAAGGGGAGCTGGGTGAGTGCAAAACCAAAGAAATAGCCGCCCGCCAGCAAACCCAGATCACGCGCATTGAGCGAGAACTCGGTGACCAGCGTTGGGGCCAATGTCGCGGTGACTGCCCGTATCAGCGTGGAGATGAAATAGGCAAAAGCGAAAACCAGGAAGATGGAGACTGCCTGTCGACGGGGTAATGGTGTCATTGTTTACTGTAGGGCGCCAAATACTTTGGTCAGAATGGCACTGCCATAGCCCACGGGGTTCTGACGGATCTTTTTTTCCTCTTCGGAAATCATGAAATACAGGCCATCGAGCGCCTTGCCGGTCACGTATTGCTGGATATTGGCGTCTTCTTTCTTGACCAGTCCGAGTTCGGATGCCTTGCCAGCCACCTGGTTGTACTTGCCGGCCAATCCGACTTTCTCGGTCGCCTTGGTTACGGCGGGCAGGAATTTGGTGGCCAGCGTGGGGCGCGTCTTGGTCGCGAAGAACTCGGTCACCGCCGTCTCGCCCCCCGTCAGAATGGACTTGGCATCGGTCACGCTCATGGTCTCCACCGCCTTGACGAGCAAATCCTTAGCCATGGGCACCGCCGCTTCCGCCCCCCGGTTCATGGAAGTGACCAACTCATCGACCTGCGCACCCTGCCCGAATGTGCGCAGCCATTTCGCAGCGTCTTCCAGGTAGCCCGGCAACGGGATGCGAACTTTTTCATTTCCCAGGAATCCATCTTTGGCACCAAGCAAACTGATCGCAGACTGCGCCCCTTTTTCCAGGGCCGTCTTGAGCCCCCTGGAGGCATCGGCATTGGAAATGTCACCCAACGTGAGTGCATGGGCTTGTTGCAATGTTGCCGTGGCCAGCAGGGCCAGCGCAGATACCGAAACCGAATTAAACTGACGTCGATCCATGAACACCTCTTCTCATTTGAAACGCAACCTGGCAATTGCCACCATCGTAGCGGTTGTTGCGCTGTTTGCCGGCAATTATCTGTGGGGCGCCAGCACGCCAGCGCCGGCCTCCACCTTCGTCCTACTGGACGGCACGCGCAAAACGACCGCGGATCTGAAAGGCAAGGTGACGCTGGTCAATTTTTGGGCCACCAGTTGTGTGACCTGTGTCGCCGAGATGCCCAAACTGGTTTCGACGTTCGAGAAGTACAAGAGCCAGGGCTACGGCACCATTGGTGTCGCCATGGCCTACGACCAGCCGAATTACGTGGTCCATTTTGTCCAGTCGCGCAAGATTCCTTTTGAAGTCGCCATCGATAACACCGGCGCTGTTGCCAAGGCGTGGGGCGATGTGCGTCTGACCCCCACTACCTACCTCGTGAACAAGCGCGGAGAGATTGTCAAGCAATATGTGGGTGAGCCCGATTTCGCTGAGTTGCACCGCCTGATTGAGTCACTTTTGCGGGACACCTGAAGCTACTGCAGGGCAACGACTCCAAGTACTTTTGTATGACACGCGGAATGTCGTGGCACGGTCTTGCAGTTTCCACGCACCGCACGTACGGCGGTCTTGATGCTGTCGAGATCGCCTGTTTTGCAGCGGCACTGCGTTTGCTACCTTGCTTCTGCATTTTTTGGCCTTCCGTGACACGGTGGGCACACGCCTCCTCGCACTCTACACGCGCGCGATTTGTGGTGTGGCAGCAACCGCTTTGCTACGATGGGCGTCCTGAAATCCGATCTTGAATGACTTATTCACCCGTGAACATTCAACTTATCGCAGCGTCGTCGCCACTGGCGCTGTCCGGAGTCCGACAACTCTTTGAGGAGTACGCCAGCTCCATAGGCGTGGACCTCTGCTTCCAGGACTTTGCGCGTGAACTGGCAGAACTGCCTGGCGACTATGCGACTCCCCGCGGGGCGCTTATGGTATGCACGGTGGATGGCGTAGACGCTGGCTGCTGTGCAATGCGACCACTCGATGCGGTGGACTACCCAAATGCTTGCGAGATGAAACGGCTGTATGTCCGCACGGTATTCCGTGGCCTGGGTTTGGGACGGCGTCTGGCCGAAGCCATCCTGGACGCCGCACGCATGGCAGGATATGACTGCATCCTGCTGGATACGCTGGACGATATGGAGTCAGCGCGCGCACTCTATGCCGAGCTTGGCTTTTCCGAGATCCCGCCGTACTACTACAACCCCATCGCTGGGGCACATTACCTCAAGGCAGATTTGTAGTACGCGGGAAGCTTGCAACTAGGCTTTGGCCTGGGCCAGCAAGGTGCCAGCGTCACTGACCTCGAACTTGCCCGGTCCCTCAATATTGAGGGTGGCAACTTTGCCGTCCTTCACAAGCATGGAATAGCGGTTGCTCCGCAAACCCATACCGCGCGAAGTCAGGTCCAGTGTCAGACCGGTCGCTTTTGCAAAGTCGGCGCTGCCATCGGCAAGCATGCGCACCTTCCCGCCCGTCTTTTGATCCCGTGCCCATGCGCCCATCACAAAAGCATCATTGACACTAACGCACCAGATCTCATCCACGCCCGCTGCCTTGAAGGCATCTGCAGACTCTACGAAACCAGGTACGTGTTTGGCCGAACACGTGGGGGTGTAAGCACCAGGAAGCGCAAACAAGGCGATGGTCTTTCCCGCAACGGCTTTGGATACATCTACCGGATTGGGTCCAATACTGCACCCCTCGCCGTCCACCTCGGAATACTCCATCAATGTGGCCGCCGGAAGGGAATCGCCTACTTTAATCATCTCTGCTCCTCGTGTTTGAATCTACCAATGAAAACGGCCCACATTGTGGGCCGTTCTTGCAAGACTTGCAGAAGTCGTCGTCAATAGACTTAAACTGCTGCTGCCTTTTCCACCAAACGGGTCGCGACCCAGTTCTTGGTTTTGGAGATGGGCTTGCTCTCGGTGATTTCGATGATGTCACCCATCTTGTACTCGCCCTTTTCATCATGGGCGTGGTACTTGCTGGATTTGGCAACGATCTTGCCGTAGAGCTCGTGTTTTACGCGGCGCTCAATCAGCACAGTCACTGTCTTGGCACGCTTGTCGCTGACCACCTTGCCAATCAAGGTGCGCTTGAGGGATTTTTTAGCTTCCGTCATTTATCGCTCCTTATTTGGCGGATTTTTCAGCGCTTTGCTTCTCGACAAGAATAGTCTTGGCGCGAGCAATATCGCGGCGCGCAGAGCGCAGCGAAGCGGTGTTATTGATTTGTTGCGTGGCTTTTTGCATACGCAGGCCAAAGTGTGCTTTTTGCAGCGCTTTGACTTCGTCTTTCAGGCCGGCAACGTCTTTTTGGCGCAGTTCAGCAGCTTTCGTCATTTCGATATCTCCTGAATTACTGACCAATCATGCGGGCCACGAAGGTGGTACGCAAAGGCAGTTTGGCGGCAGCCAAACGGAACGCTTCACGTGCCAGCTCTTCAGGCACACCGACGATTTCAAACACGATCTTACCTGGCTGAATTTCAGCCACGTAGTACTCGGGATTGCCCTTGCCGTTACCCATACGCACTTCAGCAGGCTTCTGGGAGATTGGCTTATCGGGGAACACGCGGATCCAGATACGGCCGCCACGCTTCACGTGACGGGAAATTGCACGACGTGCAGCTTCAATCTGGCGAGCCGTCAGACGGCCGCGGTCAGTACATTTCAGACCGAAATCACCGAATGCGACCGAGCTGCCTCGTGTCGCGATGCCGGTGTTACGGCCCTTTTGCTCTTTGCGGTATTTCCGGCGAGCGGGTTGCAACATGGTTATTCTCCTTTACCGTCAGCTGCTGCAGCTGGCGCGGCGACTTTGCGAACGCGCTTAACGGCGGGTTTGTTATCGGCACCGAGTGCCTCTGCGGGCTTGTCACTGCCGTCTGCAGGAGCGGCATTGCCACCTGCAGGACGACGGGCACCAGCGGCAGGACGACGGTCACCGGAGGGGCGTGCGCCACCACGGTCATCGCGACGGGGGCCGCGAGGACGACGCTCTTCTTCAGCGCGGGGTTCAACGGCTGCCGGCAGATCGTTACGACCCAACGTGTCACCCTTGTAGACCCACACCTTCACGCCGATCACACCGTAGGTGGTCTTGGCTTCAGAAGTACCGTAGTCGATGTCAGCGCGCAGAGTGTGCAAAGGCACGCGGCCTTCACGGTACCACTCGGTACGTGCGATTTCGATACCGTTCAGACGACCGGACGACATGATCTTGATGCCCAGGGCGCCCAAACGCATGGCGTTTTGCATGGCGCGCTTCATGGCACGGCGGAACATGATGCGTTTTTCGAGCTGCTGGGTAATGCTGTCAGCGATCAACTTGGCATCGATTTCGGGCTTGCGCACTTCTTCGATGTTGACTGCGACAGGCACGTTCAGCATTTTGCCGAGGTCACGCTTGAGGTTTTCGATGTCTTCGCCCTTCTTGCCGATCACCACACCCGGACGTGCCGAGAAAATGGTGATACGTGCGTTCTTGGCAGGACGCTCGATCAGGATGCGCGAAACCGAAGCATTTTTCAGCTTGGCCTTGAGGTACTCACGAACCTTGATGTCTTCGGCCAACATGCCGGCGAAATCACGATTGCTAGCGTACCAACGCGAGTTCCAGTTACGGCTGATCGCAAGGCGAAAGCCGGTTGGGTGGATTTTTTGTCCCATATCTTCCTGGCCTCTTTCAGTTTCCAACCGTCACATACACATGGCATGTGGGTTTACGAATTTGATTGCCGCGACCTTTGGCGCGGGCCGTGAAGCGGCGCAGAGAGGCACCTTGCTCGACGTAGATGGTCTTGACCTTCAGTTCGTCGATGTCAGCACCGTCATTGTGCTCGGCGTTGGCGATAGCGGACTCCAGAACCTTCTTGATGATCACAGCAGCTTTTTTCTGTGTGAACTGCAAGATGTTCAGGGCTTGGTCAACTTTCTTGCCGCGAATCAGATCCGCGACCAGACGGCCTTTGTCCACAGACAAACGCACGCCACGAAGGGTTGCACGTGTTTCCATGGTCACTCCTTATTTCTTCTGGACTTTTTTGTCCGCAGGGTGACCTTTGAAAGTACGTGTGAGCGCAAACTCACCCAACTTATGGCCAACCATTTGGTCAGTGATATAGACAGGCACGTGCTGCTTGCCGTTGTGCACGGCAATGGTCAAGCCGATGAACTCGGGCAGGATCATGGAGCGACGCGACCAAGTCTTGATCGGCTTCTTGTCCTTGGTAGCAACGGCCTTTTCGGTCTTGGCTACCAAGTGATGGTCAACGAATGGACCTTTTTTGAGAGAACGAGTCATTTATCCTTCCCCTTACTTCTTGCGACGCGACACGATCATGACCTGCGTGCGCTTGTTGTTACGGGTACGGTAACCCTTGGTCAGATTACCCCAAGGATCGACTGCATGACGGCCTTCACCGGTCTTGCCCTCGCCACCGCCGTGGGGGTGGTCAACAGGGTTCATCACCACACCGCGAACGGTCGGACGAATACCCATCCAGCGCTTGACACCAGCTTTACCCAGACGGCGCAGGCTGTGTTCTTCATTGGCCACTTGACCGATGGTTGCGCGGCAGTCGATGTGGATCTTGCGAACCTCACCAGAGCGCACACGGACCTGGGCGTAAGTGCCTTCACGGGCCAGCAGCGTTGCAGAGGTGCCTGCAGAGCGAATGATCTGTGCACCCTTGCCTACTTGCAACTCCACGCAGTGGATGATGGAACCCACAGGAATATTGCGGATAGGCAATGTATTACCGACACGGATGGGAGCTTCGGAACCATTCATGATGGTTGCGCCGACTTCCAGACCACGGGGAGCAATGATGTACTTGCGTTCGCCGTCGGCATAGCACACCAGAGCGATGTGCGCTGAACGGTTTGGATCGTACTCAATACGCTCAACCTTGGCAGGAATGCCATCCTTGTTGCGGACAAAGTCCACAACGCGGTAGTGATGCTTGTGACCACCACCCTTGTGACGGGTCGTGATGTGGCCGTTGTTGTTACGACCGGCTTGCTGGAATTGTGGTTCCAGCAAGGCAGCGTGAGGCGCACCTTTGTGCAGGTGGTCACGCGAAATCTTCACCACGCCACGACGGCCTGGGGAAGTTGGTTTCATTTTGATAACAGCCATGATTACGCAGCCTCCCCGCCGAGGTTCAGCTCTTGGCCTGGCTTGAGCATCACATAGGCTTTACGAACATTGTCGCGACGGCCATTGGATTTGCCAAAGCGCTTGGCTTTGCCTTTTGTGTTCACCACAGAGACGCCTTGCACTTCGACCTTGAACATCAATTCCACAGCGGCCTTGATTTCGGGCTTGGTAGCGTCTTGCAGCACCTTGAACGTCACAGCATTGGATTTTTCAGCCACCATGGTTGCCTTTTCAGACACGATGGGAGCAACCAGAACCTGCATCAAACGACCTTCGTCGTACTTGACTTTCGACGTGTTGTTCATACGGGCGCTCATGCGAACATCTCCTTGAGTGTGTCCATGGCAGCCTTGGTCACCAGCACCTTGCGGTAATGCACCAGAGACACCGGATCGGCGTAACGGGGCTCAACCACCAGGATGTTGACCAGGTTGCGGGATGCCAGGTACAGATTCTCATCGACCTCATCAGCGATGACCAACACAGACTCAAGGTTCATGGCCTTGAATTTGGCTGCCAAGGGCTTGGTCTTGGGAGAGTCAACCTTCAGGGAGTCAACGACTGCCAGACGGCCTTCGCGGGCCAACTGGGACAAGATGGAGGCCATGCCGGCGCGGTACATCTTCTTGTTGATCTTCTGTCCAAAGTTTTCGTCAGGCATATTCGGGAAAATACGACCGCCTCCGCGCCACAGCGGCGAAGAAGTCATACCGGCGCGAGCGCGACCAGTTCCCTTTTGCTTGAACGGCTTCTTGGTGGAGTGCTTGACCTGCTCGCGGTCTTTTTGGGCACGGGTGCCTTGACGCGCATTCGCCTGGAAAGCCACCACGACCTGGTGAACCAGGTCTTCGTTGTATTCACGACCAAACACGGTCTCGGGCGCTTCGTATTTCGAAGTGGCCTGGCCTTGGTCATTCAGGAGTTCGAGCTGCATCAGTTCGCTCCTTTCGTTGCGGCCTTCGCCTTGATGGCGGGGCGCACGGTTACAAAACCACCGGCTGCACCAGGGATAGCACCCTTGATCAGCAGCAACTGGCGTGCTTCATCAATGCGGATCACATCGAGGTTCTGGGTTGTCTTGGTGACATCACCCAAATGACCTGTCATGCGCTTACCAGGAAAAACGCGACCTGGATCCTGAGCCATACCTATAGAGCCAGGCACATTGTGCGAACGGCTGTTACCGTGCGACGCACGCTGCGAGCTCATGTTGTGGCGCTTGATGGTACCGGCGTAACCCTTACCGATGGAAGTGCCCTGCACATCCACCTTCTGACCCACTGCAAACACATCGGCGACAGGTACAGTTGCACCGGTAGCGTATTTGGCAGCCGTATCAGCGGCAACACGGAATTCCTGGATGATTTCACCGGCTTCAACACCTGCCTTGGCAAGGTGGCCAGCGATAGGCTTTGTCACGCGCGATGCTTTGCGCGATCCGAATGTCACCTGCAAGGCAACATAGCCGTCGTTCTCCTGGGTTTTGACTTGGGTAACGCGATTGTTAGACACATCCACCACCGTGACAGGAACTGCATCCCCGTCGTCGGTAAATAGGCGCATCATGCCAACCTTGCGACCCAGCAACCCTAAGTGATTGCTAAGACTCATTGTTTTCTCCGTAACTCCCACCGTTGCAACTTCAATTGGCTACAACGTTTTTGCATGAGAGACTGTTAATAAAACTCTGCTGGACATACGAGTACACCCAGCGGAGCCAGCGAGTATATCCGGGGCTGGCGATTTCCGCAAGCCCCTCAACCCACCACTAAGATGACCCGGGATTGCTTCCGGGCCTTCCGTTTCTTATTGCAGCTTGATTTCGACGTCCACACCTGCGGGCAGATCGAGCTTCATCAGAGCGTCAACGGTTTTGTCCGTTGGGTCGACGATGTCCATCAGACGCTGGTGCGTACGGATTTCAAACTGGTCACGACTGGCCTTGTTCACGTGAGGCGAACGCAGGATGTCGAAACGCTTCATGCGTGTTGGCAAGGGCACAGGGCCCTTGACAATCGCGCCAGTGCGCTTGGCAGTATCCACAATTTCAGCGGCCGACTGGTCGATGAGCTTGTAGTCAAACGCCTTCAGGCGGATGCGGATCTTTTGTTTGGTGGCCATGGTAATTCCTTTGAATTCTGCGAATTACGCGATGATTTTTGCAACCACACCCGCGCCGACGGTACGACCACCTTCGCGGATAGCGAAGCGCAGGCCTTCTTCCATGGCGATGGGGTTGATCAGCTTGACGGTGATGGAGACGTTGTCACCAGGCATCACCATTTCCTTGCCTTCTGGCAACTCGATCGCACCAGTCACGTCCGTGGTACGGAAGTAGAACTGGGGGCGGTAGTTGTTGAAGAAAGGGGTGTGGCGGCCGCCCTCATCCTTGGACAAAACGTAGATTTCGCCCGTGAAGTGGGTGTGTGGCTTGATGGAGCCGGGCTTGCACAGCACCTGGCCGCGCTCGACTTCTTCACGCTTGGTGCCGCGCAGCAGGATACCGACGTTGTCACCAGCCTGGCCTTGATCCAGCAGCTTGCGGAACATTTCCACGCCGGTGCAGGTGGTCTTGAGGGTGGGCTTGATACCGACGATTTCGATTTCTTCGCCGACCTTGACGATGCCGCGCTCAACGCGACCGGTCACCACGGTACCACGACCGGAGATGGAGAATACGTCTTCCACGGGCATCAGGAATGCGCCGTCAACTGCACGCTCGGGCAGGGGGATGTAAGTGTCCAGCGCGTCAGCCAGTTTCATGATGGCCTCTTCGCCCAGAGGACCCTTGTCGCCTTCCATGGCGAGCTTGGCAGAGCCGTGGATGATGGGGGTCTTGTCGCCAGGGAATTCGTACTTGTCGAGGAGTTCGCGCACTTCCATTTCGACGAGCTCGAGCAGTTCAGCGTCGTCCACCATGTCGCACTTGTTCAGGAACACGATGATGTAGGGAACACCCACCTGGCGGGCCAGCAGGATGTGCTCACGGGTCTGGGGCATGGGGCCGTCAGCAGCGGAGCAAACCAGGATCGCGCCGTCCATCTGGGCAGCGCCGGTGATCATGTTCTTCACATAGTCGGCGTGTCCGGGGCAGTCCACGTGGGCGTAGTGGCGGTTGGCGGTTTCGTATTCGACGTGGGCGGTGTTGATCGTGATGCCGCGCGCTTTTTCTTCAGGCGC
>Ga0209277_10000079_pt1 | contig 47674 bp, 43 predicted proteins | sample JI81AbrownDNA_FD_187503 | JGI IMG/M metagenome (GOLD analysis project Ga0209277, IMG submission 187503) | Wastewater effluent complex algal communities from Wisconsin, to seasonally profile nutrient transformation and Carbon sequestration -... | ecosystem: Engineered > WWTP > Effluent > Algae... | reverse complement strand
CCGGCCTCGGCCTGCCCATCGTCCGCGAGATCGCGGACCTTCACCGCGCCCAAGTCAGCCTCATCCCCAACCCCAGCGGCAAGGGCACCATCGCCCAAGTCGTCTTCCCGCGCAGCCGCACCCCGGACAGCGCCCCCCTACCAAGCCAGGATGCTTCTCGCCCAATCACTTTCCCGCCCGCCTGAATTGTCTGGGGGAAATAAATGCTCGAAATTATTTGACAAGACTTCGATCGAAGTCTATTATGCGTTCTCTCTCAGGCCAGTTAGCTCAGTTGGTAGAGCAGCGGATTGAAAATCCGCGTGTCCGTGGTTCGATTCCGCGACTGGCCACCAGAATTCTGTATGAAGATCAACGCCTTAAAGGTTTCAGCCTTTAAGGCGTTTTTCTTTGCCTTTCGCCATGTAGGGACTGTGTATGGACGGCGAGGGGGTTTTTGCCCGACGCCACGGGGCGGACGCTGCCTTTCGATAGTTAGATGCTATTTAATCGAATGTTTGAATAGTTTTGATCGCATGTGCACCGGGCTCACGGAGCCCCGCGGCGTTTGTCGGAGCCCCTGGGGCCCCCGCTGCTACGCAAATGCGACACGGGGCCCGCGGCGTTACGCGGATACTCGCTTCTGCAATTCAAGTTGGGTCAAGACACCGGCCAGTGCGTCGGCGTCCGATTGCGAACCCACGCGGATGCGTGTCTGCGTGGTTCCGATGTTGATCACCACCGGTGTCCCGGATGCCGTTGTGTCTCGCATGTTCGGCGATGCCGTGGTGGGCTTTGTACGCCGCTGTGCCTCGGCGGCTGCTGCAGACGTTGCCTGCCGCTCAATGGCGGCGGTCTGGAGCCCTTGCGTCGACGAGAAGTTGACCGGGTCTTGAGCGGCCTTCTGGTAGAAGTAGCTGAAGACCTTTTCGAATATCTTCGCTTGGTCCAGCGTCTGCGTATTTTTGGCGGCCAGCGCTGACACGTTCGCGCCCGAGACGACCGTGTCGCCCTGGGTGTTGACGCCCCACCCGTCCTTCGTGGACCCGCGCTTCAGGTTCTGCTCTTTCTCGCTCAGGTTCTGTACAGCCCGTGCCTCCCCATCCAAAGCGGATGTGCGCTCGCGCGACGCCCGGGTGGCATCGTCCGTGGCGGAGGTGTTGGCTTTGGTGCCTCGGTGTTCTGGTTGGCCCGTTCCGACCGCAGGCGTAGCGCGCTGCGGTGATTTCAGCCTCCAGGGCTTTGACCTCGGTCAGCGCGTTCGTTTCCATCAGCATCGTGCGCTCGGCTTCTGCCGCGAGTCGAGCTGCCTGCCTCGGCCTCATTCTTTCGCGCATCTGCCTGCAACTTCGTGATCTCGATCTGCAGCCTCTTCGCCTCGATATCGCAGTAAATCTGCGTCACGAGTTCTTGCCGCGCTCGGTATCCGTCACCCATTGCCAACGCTTCTTCACGGTTGGCCCGGGCCGCGTCCGCTAACTACTGGTACGCCTGCTGGCGCATTCCTGAGCGCCCGCTTTCCTCATCTGGCTACTTCCTAGAACGGGCACGGAGTATGTAGTGACTACTGACAGCTTTCGGGAATAGAAACCTCGCTGACCGCTTTTCGGCGATGAATCCGAAGAGAGGAAATGAATTCAGCGCGCAAAATCATTTTTTGCCACCGAACCACCTCCTCGAGTCAGCTGATCGACCCTCAAGCACCTACGGTGCAGCTTAGATAGGCTCGAGCAACATCGTTGCGGCCGCTGTATTGGAAATCGGAATGTGGAAGTTGGAATGAACCACCTTCACCGGCCCGGCTACCGTGCCGCGTGCGACCAGCCAGTTGATCAGCTCGACGCCCTCGTTGCCTGTTTTCTCGACCAGGTCGATATCCGAAAACTGGGTCGCCCATTGCGGGTCATTGACCATGCTGTCCATGAATTTCAGGTCGAATTCCTTGTTGATGAACCCGGCGCGTTCGCCTTCGAGCTGATGCGACAAGCCACCCGAACCGATGACCAGAACCTTGGCGTCTTCCGGGAAGGTGGCAATGGCGCGCCCGACCGCTTCGCCCAGCTTGAAGCAGCGGCGGGCCGAGGGCAGCGGAAAGAGCGCGGTATTGACGCAGATCGGCACGCTCTTGACGGGCCATTTCTGCTCCGGCCACATCAGTGCCATGGGCAGCGTGAAGGCATGGTCGACCAGCATTTCCTGGCAGGTGACCATGTCGAATTCGTCGCGCACCAGGCTGTCGCGGATATGCCAGGAAAGATCCTCGGCGCCGGGGAAGCTCGGCATCGTCGGAATGCCCCAGCCTTCGTCCTCGCTGATGTACTCGGTGGCCGTGCCGATGGCGAAGGTCGGCTGCTTGTCCAGGAAGAAATTCAGGCCGTGATCGTTGAAACAGGAGACGACGATGTCCGGCTTGACGCGATCAAGCCACTCGCGGATGGGCGGGAAGCCGTCGAAGAAGGGCTTCCAGTACGGGTCCTGTTGCAGGTTGAGATGGATCGCCTTGCCCAGTGCCGGCACGTGGGAGGTAGTCATGATGCCTACGATTTTTGCCATGATCAGAGCCCCGCCGCTACGAGTTTAGCCTTGAATTCTTCCTTGGTGACGCCAGTCTGCAATGCACCGATATCCTGCATGTCGAGACCGAGCACGCCGCCCGCCAGCTTGCCGAGAAAATAGACACCGCCGCCGACACGGATCAGGGCCAGCACGTCGCGCGTGGTGATGGCCGTGATCTGCGCCTCATCCAGGCCGAACTTCCTGCAATAAGCCACTTCGTCGCTGACGAATGCGTCGCGGTTGGCCTTGCTGTTGAACGAATAGCACATCTTGTTGAGTGCATAACCACGCCGTGCGGCGTCGCTGTCGAATATCGGCGCACCGGGAATGGTCCGCTTTTGCTGCCGTGCATTCATGCCTTGTCTCCTGAATATGGCTTTTTTTTGCGCGTTCTTGCCGGTGCAATCCACCGGCATCGCGCACGGATTATCCCCCGGCTGAGCAATCGAATAAATAGATGTTTTATAATTCCATTCATGAACAATTTTGATTATTTGGATCTCGATGGCCGCCTGTTGCGGGTACTCCTGGTCGTGCATGAGGAGAGTTCGGTGACCCGCGCCGCCGAACGTCTCGGCGTCACCCAGTCGGCCGTCAGCCACATGCTCGACAAGCTCCGTGCCATCGTCGGCGATCCGCTCTTCGTCAAGTCCGGGCGTTCGGTCGTGGCCACCGCCCAGGCCGGAGAACTGGCCGGCCGCGCCCGCCTCCTGCTCGATCAGCTCCAGGAGTTCGGCAACCGGAGCGAATTCAAGCCAGCCGAAATCACCCGCTCTCTGACGATCGCCGCCAACGACCTGCAGCGCGACCTGCTGTTGCCGGCGCTTTTCGTCCGCCTGCGCGAAAACGCCCCCGGACTGCGCCTGCGCGTCATCCCGTCGCACATTCCCGATCCCGAGATGTTGCGCGCCGACCGCTGCCAGCTGGTGATCTCGCCGCGCCCTCCCGATGGCGCGGACATCCTGCAACGGCGCTTGTTCGACGACAGCTATGTCGTCTTCTTCGATGCTTCGATGCGCCCGCCGCCGGTCACGCTGGCCGATTATTTGGCGGCCGAGCACGTCACCGTGGTCTACAAGCCGCAGCGCAATCTGGATATCGACGACCTGCTGCGCGAGCGCGGCATCGCGCGCCGTTTCGCCGTTTCCGTGGCCGGGTTTGGCGGGATCAGGCCTTTTCTGACGGGTTCGAGCTATCTGGCCACCCTGCCTCGCCGCCTCGGTGCCAACCAGCTGGCCGGATTCGCCCAGGCGGCAGCGCCTTTCGACTGCCCCGGCATGCCGATGTACGCCATCTGGCACAAGCGCTACCAGAACGACCCGTTGATGCGCTGGCTACTCGACTGTCTCTACGAGATCACCGCCAGGGTCGCGCGGGAAGCCGCTTAGGACGGCACCGGCACGCTGGCAAGCCGGGCCTTGAGGAGCGCGCTGCCGAGCAGGAGCAGCACGCCGAAACCCAGGGTTACCGGCAGGACGCCGAAATGTGCCGCCACCGCACCGGCCAGCAATCCGCCCAAGGCATCGAAGCCGAACCGCATCGAGCCGAAGATGGAGATGACGCGGCCGCGCAGGCTGTCCGGCGCCTGGTACTGCAGGCGGGTGTTGGCGGCGATATTGGTGGCGCCGATGCCGGCGCCCATCAGGGCGACCATCGGCATCCCCAGCCAGACATTTCCCAACTCCCCGGCCAGCGCGAAGCCGATCATGCCGAGGCTGGCCAGGCCGCAGCTCTTGCTCAGGAAACCGATGGCGATGCCGGAGCGCGCCCGGGTGGACAGGTAGATCGAGGCCGTCAGCGCCCCGGCTCCGCCCATGCCGAGCAGAATGCCGAGCGACTGCGCGTTGCCGGCGAAGACATCCTTGGCGAACACCGGCATCAGCACGACGTAGGACGAGGCCGTGGCATTGACCATGGCGACGGCCGTCAGCGCCACTTTGGCCTCGAAGCTCTGGCGAATGTAAGCCCAGACCTCGAGCAGCGCCGCGCCGGTTTTCAGGTTCTGCTGCCTGGGCATTTGCGCCCGGATGCCGAGCACCGCATAGATCGGGCCAAGGTAGGACAAGGCGTTGATCAGGAAGCAAACGCTTTCCGGCACGACGGCCAGCAGCAGGCCGGCCACCGGCGGGCCGATCAGGCGCCCGGAATGGACCACGGCGGCATTGAGGGCGACGGCATTGGCCAGCGTCGAACGATCATCGACCAGGTAAATCAGCAGGCTTTGCCGCGATGGCAGGTCGAAACTGTTGAGCACGCCCAGCAACAGGGCGAGAGCGAGAATGTGCCAGACCTGGATCAGGTCGAAGGCGACCAGCCCGGCGAGCAACAAGGCCTGCGCCGCGAACACGCACTGCAGGACGATGAGGACTCGCCGCCGGTCGAAGCGATCGATGAGCACCCCGGCCAGCGGCGACACGACAAGTTGCGGTGCCTGCGACAGGAAGGCGGTCAGGCCCAGCAGGGCCGGCGAGCCGGTGATCCGGTACACCAGCCAGGACAGGGCGACAGCCTGGATGAAGGTGCCGAGCACCGAACAGATCTGGCCGTAGAAATAGCGGCGGAAGTTGCGCTGCCCTAGCGCCGGCGCCTTGTCGACGATGGCGCCGGCCAGCCGGGGCAACCGGCCGCCGGCCGTCATGCCGGGAACTGCTCGGTGTCGATATCCTTGTACGTCGCGGCGTTGTAGCGCAGGCCGATGACGGTTTTCTGGTTGATCAAGGCATCCAGCTCGGCCACCACATCGGCGTCGAGCACCACCTTGTCTGCCCCGAGATTGTCTTCCAGGTGAGCAATCGAGCTGGTGCCGGGAATCACCAGCATGTCCGGCTGGCGGGCCAGGATCCAGGCCAGCGCGAGTTGCGCCATCGAGCAGCCGACCTTGCCGGCGATGGCCCGGTAATCCTTGAGCAGCAGCAGGTTGCGGGCGTAGTTGTCGGGGGCGAAACGCGGCATGGCCAGCCGGATGTCGCCGGGCTGCAACTGGCGCGCCGGGTCGGTCAGCTCGCCGCAGAGGAAAGCCCGGGCCAGCGGACTGAAGGCGACAAAGGCCGCACCGATCTCGCGACAGGTATCGATGACCCCGATCTCCGCCTCGCGCGACCACAGGGAATATTCGCTCTGCACGGCGCTGACCGGATGCACGGCGTGCGCCTTGCGGATGGTTGCCGCCGACACCTCGGACAGGCCGATCGCCCGGATTTTGCCGGCGGCGACCAGGTCGGCCAGGGCGCCGACGCTCTCCTCGACGGGCACGTTGAAATCGCGACGGTGCAGGTAGTAAAGGTCGATGACATCAGTCTGCAGGCGCTGCAGGGCGGCATCGCAGGTCGCCTTGATCGTTGCCGGGCGGCCGTCGATGACGCGCTTGCCGTCGATCCCGGTCATGCCGCATTTGCTGGCCAGCACGAAGCGGTGGCGATGCCCCTTGAGGGCCCGGCCGAGCAGACTCTCGTTGCCTCCGAAGCCATAGAGTGCGGCGGTATCGAGAAAATCGACACCGCCGTCGAGCGCCCGCAGCAGAAGCTCGCCGGCGTACTCGGCGGCCGGCGGCTTGCCGTAAAGATGGCTGAGATTCATGCATCCCAGGCCGATGGCGGCCACCGAGAAGGGACCGACTTTGCGCTTCTGCTGCATGCTCATCTCACTCGGCCAGCTGCTTTTCCAGATCGCCGAGCACGCGATAGCAGTCGAAAACCTTGCCGACCGAGGCGTTCGGTTCGCGCCCTTCGCGAATGGCGGCAAAGAACTCGCGATCCTGCAGTTCAATGCCGTTCATCGACACGTCAACCTGGGAGACGTCGATCTGCTCTTCCTTGCCGTTGTACAGGTCGTCGTAGCGGGCGATGTAGGTGCCGGTATCGCCGATGTAGCGGAAATAGGTGCCGAGCGGCCCCTCATTGTTGAAGGACAGGGACAGCGTGCAGATGGCGCCGTTGGCGGCCTTCAACTGGATCGACATGTCCATGGCGATGCCCAGTTCCGGATGGATCGGCCCCTGGACGGCATTGGCCTTGATAATCGGCGAACCGGCCTGATAGGCGAACAGGTCGACGGTGTGCGCGGCATGGTGCCAGAGCAGGTGGTCAGTCCACGAACGGGCCTGGCCGAGGGCGTTGATGTTCTTGCGACGGAAGAAATAGGTCTGCACATCCATCTGCTGGACGTTGAGTTCGCCGGCCTCGATCTTCTTGTGCACCCACTGGTGGCTCGGGTTGAAACGGCGCGTGTGGCCGACCATGGCGACCTTGCCGCTAGCCTTCTGGGCGGCGACCAGCGCCTGGGCATCGGCCCAGGAGTCGGCCATCGGGATTTCGACCTGGACGTGCTTGCCGGCCTTGAGGCAGGCAATGGCCTGTTCGGCATGGACTTGCGTCGGCGTGCACAGGATCACCGCATCGACTTCGGGCAACGCCAGGGATTCGGCGAGTTCCGTGGCGACATGGGGGATGCCGTACTCCACGGCAACTTCCCGCGTCCGCTCGATATCGCGGCCGATGACGGAAACGACTTCGACGCCGTCGATCTTCTTGATGGCATCGAGGTGCTTGATGCCGAATGCGCCGGGACCGGCCAGCGCGACCTTGATGGTTTTGCTCATGGGTTGTTCTCCAGAATCAGATGGCCGACGGCGGTATTGGACGCCGGGACGTGATAGAAGCGTTGCTTGAGGGTCGGCTTGGCGCCGCCGGCGACATCCGCCATGGCGCCGCGGGCGATCAGCCACATGACCAGCTCGATGCCCTCGGAGCCGGCTTCGCGCACGTAATCGATGTGCGGCATTGTAGCCAGGTCGGCCGGATCGGCGATCAGCCGGTCGAGGAAGCGGTTGTCCCATTCGCGGTTAATCAGGCCGGCACGGGCGCCCTGCAACTGGTGGCTCATGCCGCCGGTGCCCCAGATCTGGACGTTGAGATCCTCGTCGAAGGATTCGATCGCCTTGCGAATCGCCTGGCCGATCTGGAAGCAGCGGCGGCCGGACGGCACCGGGTACTGGACGACATTGACGGCAAAAGGAATCACCTTGCACGGCCAGGCGTCGGGCTGGCCGAACATCAGCGACAGCGGCACGGTCAGGCCGTGGTCCACTTCCATCTTGTTGACCAGGGTCAGGTCGAAATCGTCCTGGATGACCGATTGCGCGATGTGGGCGGCCAGTTCGGGATGACCGTAGACCGCCGGCACCGGGCGTGGCCCCCAGCCTTCGTCGGCGGGCTTGAACTCGGCGCCGGTGCCGAGTGCGAAGGTCGGGATCAGATCAAGCGAAAAGGCCGTGGCGTGGTCGTTATAGACCAGAAAGATAACGTCCGGCTTGCTCTCCTTGATCCACTGCTTGCCGAAGTCGTAGCCGGCGAAGACCGGCTTCCAGTAATCCTCGCCGGTCTTGCCGAGGTCGAGCGCAGCGCCGATGGCGGGGACGTGCGAGGTGTAAACCGAGGCGGTGATGCGCGCCATTATTGATTTCCTTTCTGGTCGGCCCGGCCTTGCGGCTGGCGATGGGGCTGGGCGTCGCCGTCCTCGCCGAGGTAACGGTTGCCTTCCGGCGAGCGGCCGCCCTTGATCATCATGTCGCGATATTCTTCCTCGCTCATGCCGGTCATCGAGCCGGCCATCTGCTGGAAGCTCAAGCCATCGGTGGCGCCGATCTTGGCGAGGAAATAGATGTTGCCGCCGGTGCGCATGCACCAGTTCAGGTCGCGGGCCAGCACCGCCTGCTTCTGCTCCTCGCTCATCGCCCACTCGTCGAGATAGGCGCGCTCGTCGGCCTTGAAGCGGGCGCGGTTGGCAGCCTGCATCAGCGACATGCAGAACTGGTTCAGCCAGTAGCCCTTGCGCGACTGTTCGGCATCGAAAATGATCGTGCCGGGTACGTCCCGGTATGGTTTTTCAAGCGCCATGGCTCATGCCTCCTCGGGCCAGTACAGGCGCATCGGGTTGGCCACCAACAGCTTTTGCTGCAATTCGGCGGTCGGCGCGATGTGCGGGATGAAATCGACCAGCAGACCGTCGTCCGGCATGTGGTCCTTGAGATTCGGGTGCGGCCAGTCGGTACCCCACAGCACGCGATCGGGGAATTCCTCGACCACACGGCGGGCGAAGGGGATCACGTCAGTGTAGGCGTTCTGCTCGCCGTTCAGCGCCTTGGGGCCGGTCACCGACAGACGTTCCGGGCAGCTGACCTTGCTCCAGACGTTCGGGTGCTGGCGCATGAATTTCAGGAACAGCTCGAACTCCGGCCCGTCGACCGGCTTGGCAACGTCCGGCCGGCCCATGTGGTCGACGACCACCGTGGTCGGCAGCGCCGTGAAGAAATCCCACAGCTCGGGCAGATCCACCGCCTCGAAATAAATCACCACATGCCAGCCCCACTTGGCGATACGGCCGGCGATTTCCAGCAGTTCGTCCTTGGGCGTGAAATCGACCAGGCGCTTGACGAAGTTGAAGCGGACGCCGCGCACGCCGGCGTCGTGCATGGCCTGCAGTTCCGCGTCGCTGACACTGCGGCGCACCGTCGCCACGCCGCGCGCCTTGCCGCCGCTATGAGCCAGCGCATCGATCATGGCCCGGTTGTCGGCACCATGACAGGTGGCCTGGACGACGACATTGCGGGTGAAGCCGAGGTGGTCGCGCAGGGCGTAGAGCTGCGCCTTGCTGGCGTCGCACGGCGTGTATTTGCGTTCCGGCGCATAGGGAAATTCGGCGCCGGGGCCAAAAACGTGGCAGTGCGCGTCAACGGCGCCAGCCGGGAGCTGGAAGCGGGGTTTGCTCGGGCCGGCGTACCAGTCGAGCCAGCCAGGGGTCTTGGTGAAGGTCATGGTTTCTGTCGCGGTCGGGGCATTCATGATCAATCGATGTACTTGAGGCCGGCCTTGGCCAGCGGCTCGCGCAGCGAATACATGTCGAGGCCGAGTTCGCCGGTGGCGAAGCGGGCGCGCTTGGCGATCTCGCTGTTTTCGCGGGCTTCGGCTGCATCGGCCACTTGCTGCGCCAGGGCGGCCGGCACGACGACGACGCCGTCGTCATCGGCAACGACCACGTCACCGGGATTGACGATGGCACCGGCGCAGACGATGGGGATATTGACCGAGCCGAGCGTGGCCCGCGTGCAGCCCTTGGCATGGATGGCCCGGCTGAATACCGGGAAGCCCATGGCCGTGAGGTCCTTCACGTCGCGCACACCGCCGTCGATGATCAGGCCGTTGGCGCCGCGCGATTTGTAGGAGGTGGCGAGCAGGTCGCCGAAGAAGCCGTCGGTGCTGTCGGCGGTGCACGCGGCGACGCAGACATCGCCCGGCTGCAGCTGCTCGGCGGCGACGTGCAGCATCCAGTTGTCGCCCGGCTGCAAGAGCACGGTGACGGCCGTGCCGCAGATGGCGGCGCCGGCGTAGACCGGGCGGATGGTCGGCTTCATCAGGCCGACCCGGCCCATCGCCTCGTGGATGGTGGCGACGCCGAAGCGCGACAGCTTTTCGACAGCGGCCTTGTCGGCGCGCTCGATGTTGCGTTTGACGATGCCGAGTTGGTTCATTGGGAGAGTCATGGTGCTTTCCTTTTTAACGGCCCTTGGCCTTCAGTGCGGCATCAAGCCGCGGATAAACGTGGCGCGCGTTGCCTTCGTAGATCATGTGGCGTTCTTCGGCGGTCAGGTCGGCCGCTTCGATATAGCGCTTGGTGTCGTCGTAGTAGTGCCCGGTCTGCGGATCGATACCGCGCACGGCGCCGATCATTTCGGAAGCGAACAGTACGTTCCTGACCGGAATGACGTCGGTCAGCAGATTGATGCCCGGCTGGTGATAGACGCAGGTGTCGAAAAAGATGTTGTTGAGCAGGTGCTCTTCGAGCAGCGGCTTCTTCATCTCCTGGGCCAGGCCGCGGTAGCGCCCCCAGTGGTAAGGTGCGGCGCCACCGCCGTGCGGGATGACGAACTTCAGGGTCGGGAAGTCCTTGAACAGGTCGCCGCTCAGCAGCTGCATGAAAGCCGTCGTGTCGGCATTGATGTAGTGCGCGCCGGTGGTGTGGAAGCAGGCGTTGCAACTGGTCGAGACGTGGATCATCGCCGGAATGTCGTACTCGACCATCTTTTCGTAGATCGGATACCAGTGGCGGTCGGTCAGCGACGGGCTGGTCCAGTGCCCGCCCGAGGGGTCCGGATTGAGGTTGATGCCGACAAAGCCGTATTCCTTGACGCACTTTTCCAGTTCGGCGATGCAGGTTTTCGGATCGACACCCGGCGACTGCGGCAGCATGGCGGCACCGATGAAGTAATCGGGAAACAGTTCGGCGACACGGAAGCACAGTTCGTTGCAGATTGCCGCCCAGGTCGCCGAGGTTTCGAAATCGCCGATGTGGTGGGCCATGAAGCTGGCGCGCGGGCTGAAGATGGTGAGATCGGCGCCGCGTTCTTTCATCAGGCGAAGCTGGTTGGCCTCGATGGTCTGGCGCAGGTCGTCGTCGCTGATCTGCAGTTCGGATACCTTGGGCGCCAGTGCCGGATCCTTGAGGCTGGCGATCTGGCGGTTGCGCCACTCTTCCAGCGCCTTCGGTGCCGTCGTGTAGTGGCCGTGGATGTCGATGATCATGCGGGTCTCCTCCTCTTGTTTCGTTGTTTGCCTGTCGACATCATGCCAGTGGGAAATCAAAGCTTCACTGCGTGCGTCGACAATTTATTCAAGCTCCATGGGCATCGATTCTGCATTCGCCCAGCAATACTGGACAGGAAAGCCAGCGACTAGCAGCTATACAGAGTTGCTATACGTAATAGGCAAACCCGCCAAAAACATGCGCGCAACAAGCAGAAAACCCGCGCTTCACACTTTCCGATGCGAAGCGCGGGTCAAACTGCGCAGCAGCGGCGATCAGAAGCGGTAACGCACGCCGAGCATCGTCGAATTCTGCGAGCCGCCGGCGGGCGGAGCCACCCCGGCCCCGACCGAAACCGCGTACTGCGCCTTGTCGCTGTTGTTGATATGGGCGAACTGGAGGTAGGGCGAGAAATCCTTGTTCACGAAGTAGAAGCCACGGAGCACGACCAGATCGGCATCTCGATCCTGATCTTTGTTGGTAATGCGATGGTAGCCGCCGTCAACGGACACTTTCTCGTTGAACTGCCAAGCGCCTTCCACATAGTAGGCGTCGGACTTGATGCCGCCCGAAGCGACGTCGACCTTCCGACCCAGCCAACCGATACCGACCTTGCCACCACTGCCGATCTTGACGTAACCACCGAGGTGAGTACGGCGGTCGCTGTCTTCGGCGCGCGTGAATGCAACCGGTGCGCTACCGTTGAAGAAGTTCACCAGCGCCCCGGCGCCGCCCTTCTGCTCGTCGACTGCGGCAGCTACGCCGAAGCGCTCGGCATCGTACTTGGCCATTGCCGACCAGCCGCGACAGGAGTTGCTGCCAGCACCGGGCAATTCACCGGCACAGGTGCCGGAGCCGGGCGCCCCGCCCGCGCTGTCGCGGGCCAGGCTGTAGGTCGCCCCGAGCGAGACGTTGCCGAACTTACCTTTCCAAGCCAGCGAGTTGTCGTAGCGGGCATTCGGCAGGTAGGCGTCAAGCGATCCCAGCGCATAGATGTTCGGTCCGAGCAGGTCGGAATCCATCGCGAAGATCAGCATCGAGTACTGGCGACCGATCGTGAAGGCGCCGTAAGCGGTATCGATACCGGCGTACAGTTGCCGGCCGAAGACCCGGCCGCCCTGGCCGAGCGTGCCGTTGTCGAGGTTGAAGCCGGTTTCGAGGGTGGCGATGCCGTTGATGCCAGGTGCGATTTCCCTGCTGACCTTGAAACCGAGGCGCGAAGCCACCGTTCCGGTGATACCCGGCATCCGGGTGACGCTACCCGTAGCGCTGCCGTTCTTGACGTTGGTGATGTGCTCGACGCCGCCGTCGAGTACGCCGTAGATCGACATGCCCTTCGGCAGCAGCGACCCGCTCCCCGCCGCTGGCGCGACCGGTGCGGCGACCGGTGCCGCGACCGGTGCCGCCGCAACCTTCTGCTCGATGCTGGAAACCGTCTTTTTCTGGTTTTCCTGCTGCGCCATCAGGTTCTGGATCAGTCCCCGCTGTTCCGCCAGTTGCACCCGCTGTTCCGCCAGCTCGCGTTTGAGTACTTCAATTTCGGTCTCGGCCTGGGCCGGCAAAGCGCTGGCAAGGCCCCAAACTGCTACCAGTGCGCCAATCAACGGCTTTCTGGCAAAGCCCCCGCGGTGATACGTGAAACTCTTCATAGTGCCTCCTCATTTGTTGTCCGGCCGATCATCCGGCTGGCATGCCCCCCGAAGCCATCCGGGAAATTCTGAATAGCCCTCTTTGTTTCCAGCCCACAGGCAACGTGCTCGTGTCGCGACTGCTGTCCGGCTCGCCTGGCGGGAAGACCGACGGTTAGCCGGTGGACGCCTGCGTTTCGAAATAAACGGCACGGTCTTGCGGCGGCACGAAGCCAGCGAATCCAGTCATGACAACGGATTCAAGTGCTTTGCGACGCGACTGAAAATTGGCAACGAGGGTTTTTTTTGCCCGCTTCAACTTGCACTACGATGCAAGCCGAAGCGGCGGCAGCGGCTTATCCCGGGAAACCGGGATCAGGCCCCGCCACGACCATAGAACTGTCGCCTGCCCGGCCGGGAGCCCCTTTCAGGACACCCGGCGCTAGACGATCACGCTTTTACGGGCTTCAATTCCGGTGCGCTTTCGGGATGCGATTTGTTTTTAATAAACAGTGCCATGGCCGCGATGATGCCCGGAATGGCGAGCACGGCGAAGATCTCGTCGAAGGTGAAGTGACGGCGCTGCAATTCGGCGACAAGGAAAGGCGCCGCAACAGCCCCGACGCGGCCGATCGCCATCATCCAGGCGACGCCGGTGGCCCGCCCCGCAGTCGGATAGAAGTTGGCGGCCAGGGCCGGCATGCTGGTCTGGGTGGTATTCATGATGGCGCCACCAACGAAGACGGTGGCGACCAGCCAGCCGATGTTGCCGGCGGCCTGGCCAATCATGTACACAAACACGGCAGTGGCGAGATAGCCGAGCATGATCACCCGGTTGGCATTGAACCGGTCCATCAGGAAGCCAAAAAAGATGGCGCCGACGCCGCCCAGGGGGAATAGCGAAGTGACGAGCAGGGCGGTCTTCGGATTGATGCCGGCATCCTTGAGCAGGATGGGCATCCAGTTGATCAGGGCGTAGAAGATGACGATGCCCATACCGTAAGTCAGCCACAGCATGGTCGATCCGACGATATAGGAGCTGGAAAGAACCAGCGCCACACCACTCTTGCCTTGATCTTTCTGCGAAACGACGCGAACTTTCTCGCCGAGGACGAATTCGGTGGCCTCGCCGACCGATGACGAAATTTTCCTAAGCACGGCGCGAATACGCTCCGGCGCGGCGCCACGGGTCACCATGTGGCGCACGGACTCGGGCAGGAGAACGAGCATGATCACGGCCAGACACATCGGCAGGATGCCGCCGAGTTCGAGCACGCTGCGCCAGCCCCATTGCGGAATCATCCAGGCCGAGACAAAGCCCCCCCAGGCGGCGCCAAGCGGAAAGCCGGTAAACATGGCACTGGTCAGCAGGGCGCGCCGCCGGGTCGGGGCGAACTCATTGGCCAGCGTCACGGCGAGCGGCATCGCAGCCCCCAGGCCGAGGCCGGTAACGAAGCGCCACATGACCAGTTCGGCCAGGTTGGCCGACGATGCCGAGACCAGACTGGACAGGCCAAAAAGGAAGACCATGCCGCAGAGGAGGTACTTGCGCCCCAGGCGGTCGGCGATTGGCCCGATGAGTATGGCTCCGACGGCCAGGCCGGCAAGCGCGGCACTGAGCACCGGTGCCAAATCGGGTTTGGTGATGTGCCACTCATTGATCAGGCTCGGCGCGATGTAGCCGATGGCGGCGGTGTCGAAACCATCGATCAGGATCACGAAGAAACTGATCGCGAAAACAATCCACTGAAAGACGGAAAACTTGCTTTCATCGATGAATCGCTGGACGTCCAACGGTTGATTTTGTTGCATGGCTTTGTCTCCTCCACCTTGAAGGCGGTTTTTGTCAATAAGCGCCAGATCAATCCCGCAAAGCCATCGCCAGAATTCAGCGTGAAATGCCTTCCGGAACTTTTCTGGCCGTTTTGTGTTGCCGGCGTTTTTATTATTTCTATGAAACCGATTCTGAATTAAGCAACTCCGAACGAACACAAGGGGTCGGCACTAGCAGATATATCGTTTTGCTATGCATGCCATTACATCAGCGTGAAAACACGGGCATGGCGGACTCGGAGCTAGCCCCGCCCCGCCAGTTCTCCGCTGCGGCACTTATGGCACCGCCCGGAATATCCGGCGCCGATGACAGCGCCTCGGATACCGTTGACTAAGGTTTGGCTGGCTGAATCTGATACTCAGCTGATATTCATCACGCCGCCCGTCCTGACCAGACGGAATCAGGCACCATGACCTCGCCGCGCATGATCAGGCGCGCTGTGCGCAGTAGCGCAGCGCGCAGGACGTTTTGCGGATTGGCCGGGTCGACTTCGAGTTCAACGCTGAACTCGCCGGTCGGATGCTCGACCGATATCTTCTTGCTGGCGCCCTCCGCGACGCTGGTCAGCCCGGCCGTCGCCGAACCGTCCAGGACGCAGGCGGTGGCGACCGTCACTGCGGCCAGGACGCCGATTGCGTCATGGCAGACATGCGGGATGAAACTGCGCGTGCAGATGCTGCCGCCGGCGCGCGGCGCCGCCACCAGGGTCATCTTGGGGTAGTTCTTGGCGCTCACGTCCCCCAGGCCCATGGCATGGCCACAGGCGAGGCGCAGGCGCTCGATGCGTGCCTTCAGCTCGCTATCGGCATTCAGTTCGGCGACGCTTTCGTAGCCTGTCCGCCCGACATCCTCGGCCCGCAGGATGACCAGCGGCATGCCGTTGTCGATGCAGGTCACGGACACGCCATCGATGACGTCGCGGACCTTGCCGGTCGGCAACAGGCCGGAACACACCGAGCCGGCGGTATCGAGAAAGTTGATGGTGATCGGCGAAGAACTGCCTGGCACTCCGTCAATACTGGCGTCACCGTCGTAATTGACCTGTCCGCCCGGCGTCTCGACAGTGATATCGCACTGCATGTCGGTATTCAGCGTCAGCACGCGTAACGTCGTCTTCTCGCCCTGCGCCGGGACCATGCCGGTTTCCAGGGCGAAAGGCACGACGGCGGCCAGCATGTTGCCGCAGTTCGGCGTCGTATCGACCGTGTCCTTGTCCGGCTGCAACTGCGCGAACAGGAAGTCGAGATCGACGCCTGGCGTCGTACTCGGGCGGACGATCCCGACCTTGCTGGTCAGTGGATGAGCGCCGCCCATACCGTCGATCTGGCGCTTGTCGGGGGAACCCATGACGGCGAGCAGAACGCGGTCGCGAGTGGCGATGTCGGTCGGCAGATCGGCCTCGTTGAAAAACGTGCCACGCGATGTGCCGCCGCGCATGAATAAGGATTTGATAGGTGTTTGCATGCTTTCGATTCTGTAGGAGCTGCCAGCTTGCGAGAAGAACTACGCAGCACTAGCAGCTATACCCGTTTTCTATGCGGATCAGGACCAAACCGCCCCCCATCCACGCCTCTCTTTTCCTGCTACGTTGCCCAGCGCCCCGGGTGGCAACGACCCATAGAATGTTCCGGGCTGAAATCTTGTTCAGACGGCGGCGACGAGGGCAGGAATGGCTTCGAACAGGTCGGCCACGAGTCCATAATCCGCCACCTGAAAGATCGGGGCATCGGGATCCTTGTTGATGGCGACGATGACCTTCGACTCCTTCATCCCGGCCAGGTGCTGAATCGCCCCCGAGATGCCGACTGCGATGTAGAGCTGCGGGGCGACGATCTTGCCGGTCTGGCCGACCTGGTAGTCGTTCGGCACGAAACCGGCATCGACCGCGGCTCTTGAGGCACCAAGGGCCGCCCCAAGCTTGTCGGCGAGCGGTTCGAGCAGGGTGTGGTAGTTCTCGCCGCTACCCAGACCGCGACCACCGGAGACGATGATCTTGGCGGCGCCCAGTTCGGGGCGGGCGGATTGGGTCAGTTCGCGGTGGGTGAGCGTGGTTTGGGCGGTGTCGGCAGCCGCTGCGATGCTTTCGATTTTGGCGGCATTTTCCCGGTTGACCGCATCAAAGGCCGTCGTGCGGACGGTGATGACTTTGACGGTGTCGGCACTCTTGACGGTGGCCAGGGCGTTGCCGGCGTAGATCGGGCGAATGAAGGTGTCGGCGGATTCGACGCCGGTGATTTCGGAGATCTGGGCGACGTCGAGGAGTGCTGCGACACGCGGCATCAGATTCTTGCCGAAGGTGGTGGCCGGGGCGAGGATATGGCTGTAGCCGGCGGCCGAATCTTGCACATGCGCGATGACCAGGGCGGTGAGGTTTTCGGCGGTCTGGTTCTGGTAGTGGGCGGCGTCGGCGACTTTGACCAGGCTGACGCCGTTGAGCGTGGCGGCTTCCTGGGCAGCGGCCTGGCAGTTGCTGCCGGCAACCAGGAGGTGGATGTCGCCACCGATTTTCTGGGCAGCGGCGACGGTGTTGAGGGTGGCGGCTTTGAGCCGGGTGTTGTCGTGTTCGGCAATGACGAGAATGGTCATGGTGTTTGTCCTTAGACCACTTTCGCTTCATTGCGAAGCTTGTTGACGAGTTCGGCGACGTCGGCAACGCGGATGCCGGCACTGCGTTTGGCCGGTTCAACGCCCGATCCGTCCGCCTTGACGCGGACTTTGACCTTGTAATCGACGACCCGTTTGACGGGGACAAGTATCTTCATGTCACAACCCTTCTTTTTCTGTGGTGTTGCAACACGGCCCGGTCAAGCGCTCAGCCCCAGCAGACGCATGGCGTTCTGCTTGAGGATCAATGGCGCCACTTCAGGCTTGAAACCGGCTTTCGCGAAATCGGCCAGCCAACGATCCGGCGTGATCAGCGGAAAATCCGAGCCGAAGAGAATGCGCTCGCGCAACAGGGTGTTGGCGTACTGCACCAGTTGTGGCGGGAAATAGCGCGGCGACCAGCCCGAGAGGTCGATCCAGATGTTGGGCTTGTGCAGGCAGAGCGACAGCGCCTCGTCCTGCCAGGGCCAGCTCGGGTGCGCCATGACGATCTGCATGTCGGGGAAATCGATGGCGACATCCTCGAGCAGCATCGGGTTGGAATTGGCGACGCGCAAGCCGCCGCCGGCCCGCATGCCGCTGCCGATGCCGGAATGGCCGGTATGGAAGATGGCCGGCAGCTTGTATTCGGCGATCACCTCATAGAGCGGCCAGGCGAAACGGTCGTAGGGCAGGAAGCCCTGCACCGTCGGGTGAAACTTGAAGCCGCGCACGCCGTACTCCTCAATCAGGCGCCGCGCCTCGCGCGCCCCCATGACACCCTTGTGCGGATCGATGCTGGCGAAGGCGATCATCATGTCGCTGTTGGCCTGGGCGGCCTCGGCGATTTCCTCGTTGGGAATGCGGCGGCGGCCGATCTGGGCCTCGGCGTCGACCGTGAACATGACCAGACCGATCTGGCGTTCGCGATAGTAGGCAACGGTCTCGGCGATGGTCGGTCGGCGGTCCGAGCCGAAATATTTGTCGGCAGCCCGGTCGAATTCGTCGCCGAAATGGTCATGCCCCTGGCAGCAGGAGACTTCGGCGTGGGTATGAAAATCAATGGCGATCAGTTGTTCCGTGTTCATGTCATTCTCCTTGTTGCCTCCGGTCGCCCCGGAGGAATCCCGAAATCCGACCGGCCACCTCCGGACCTGTCTGGGTCAGCGCCGCCGTCAGCGACTCGACGTAATAGCCGTTGCTCGCAGACATGTCGGCGATGCGCGGCAGGGCGGTGACGATGGCCCAATTGGCCAGGCCGGCGTTCTCGGCAATACGCAGCGCCAGTTCCCGCCCTTTCGCCAGCGCCGAGCCGGGTTCGACCAGGTAGTGCGAGAAGCCGAGCCTGGCCCCCTCTTCCGCGTCGACCTGGCGCCCGGTCAACATCATCTCGCCCATGCGGTCGGCGCCGATCAGGCGGGCGATTCGTACCGAACCGCCGCCCCCGACGAAGACCCCGTGACGCCCTTCCGGCAAACAGTAGAAGGTGTTGCGCTCGGCGACCCGGACGTGCCCGGTAACGGCCAGTTCGAGACCGCCGCCGATCACCGCGCCGGACATCGCGACGACGACCGGCAGGCCTCGCTCCTGCAGACGATTGAAGACCCGCTGCCAGCATTGCGAAATCTCGAAAACCGCCCGGGCATCGCGCTCCTGATGCTCGGACAGATCGAGTCCGGCGCAGAAATGCGATCCCTGACCGCTGATCAGGATGACCCGGGCGGCGGCAGGTGTTGCCGCCACCGCTTTTTCCAGGGCCTGTATCAGCGCCGCATTGATCGCATTGCGTTTCTCCGGACGGGCCAGGGTCAGGTGATAAATCCCGTCGGCGCTATCTGTATCGAGCATTTCGCTTCCCGCGGTCAGGCCGTGATGACGAAGGGATCCAGGTGGTTGTACAGCGCCTCGACGAGATCGGCCCGGCGCGTCAGGACGGCGCGCTGATTGATCGACCCCTTGTCGGTGACTTCGCTGTGGTCGATCGACGGCGGGGTTTCAAGAAGGCGTATCCAGGCAACGCGGTTGGCCGAGCCGGTGGCCGTCTTGTTCACGCGCACCAGCAGGTCCTTGAAGTAATCGCGCACGGTTTGGTGGGTCATCACCTCAAACAGGTCGGCCTCTTCACCCAGTCCGGCCAGTTGCCGGCAATCGGCGACGCGAGCGAAGACCAGCAGGCCGATATCGTCGCGATTGACCCCGGCGACCACGACATCCTGGACATACGGTGCCCCGGTCGTAATGACCTTGGCGCGCAAGGGACCGACGCTGACGAAGGTGCCCGACGACAGCTTGAAGTCTTCGGCGATGCGGCCATCGAAGACCAGACCCAGGGCGGGCTCGGCATCGTCGACGAATTTCAGGGCGTCGCCGGTGCAGTAATAACCCTCCTCGTCGAAGACCTCCCGGGTTTGTTCGGGATTGCGCCAATAGGCCGGCATGACGTGCGGGCCACGCATGCGGGCTTCCAGCTTGTCATCCACCGGCACCAGCTTGACCTCGCAGCCGGGCGCCGGCAGGCCGACATAGCCGGCCCCGATCACGCCGCCCGTCGAAAACAGGCAGGAAGGCGAGGTTTCGGTCATGCCCAGGCCGACCATCATGCGGATGAGATGGCCGCAGTGCGCCTCGGTGACGCGGTCGAGGCGATCCCAGGCAGCCTGCGAGAGGCCGGCGCCGGCGAAGAAGAAAACCTTGAGGCGGGCGAAGAAAACGTCGCGCAACTTGGCGTCCTGTTCGAGGACGACAGTCAGGTCTTCCCAGGCTTTCGGCACATTGAAATAGACGGTGGGCGAAATTTCCCGCAGGTTGCGCAGAGTTTCGCCGAAGCGCTTGGGCGTCGGCTGGCCGTCGTCGATGTAAAAACTGCCGCCGTTGTAGAGGGCGATACCGACGTTGTGACTGCCGCCGAAGGTGTGGTTCCAGGGCAGCCAATCGACCAGCACCGGCGGCTCCTCGGCAAAGACCGGGAAGGTCTGCAACAGCATCTGCTGGTTGGCGCAGAGCATGCGCTGGGTGGTGACGACGGCCTTGGGCAGCTTGGTCGACCCCGAGGTGAACAGGAACTTGGCGATGGTATCCGGCCCGACGGCGGCATTGGCGGCATCGGCGCCGACCGGTTCGGTGGCCAGCACTTCGGCGAAGGCGGTACTCTTGCGGCCGGGCAGTTCGCCCTTGCCGAGAATGATCTCGACGCCGGCATCGACCGCGCCCGCGATCGCCTTGGCGAACGGCCCGCCATCCGCCGCGTAGACCGCGCCCGGTGTGACCGTGCCGACGATATGGCGCAGCTTGCCGTAATCGGTGGCGACCAGCGAATAGGCCGGCGAGACGGGCGAATAGGGAATGCCGACATACATCGCGGCGAGCATCAACTGGATATGCTCGAGATCGTTGCCGGAGAGCACCAGCAGCGGGCGCTCCACCGACAGGCCTTGGTCAAGCAGCCACTGGCCGATGCGGCGCACGCGGGCCAGCATGTCGGCGTAGCTGATGCGAATCCACTCGCCATCGGCGCCGCGCGCCGCCATCAGGGTGCGTTCCGGGAATTCCCGTGCTCCGGCAACCAGGCGGTCGGTCAGGCGAAGCGGATAGTCGCCGAGGGCTTCGAGCGAGCGGATGTGCCAGACGCCGTTTTCATCATGTCGGATTTCCGGCGGAGGATAGCCGATGCTGACCGGACGATAATCGGATTCGACGATGCGCTGATATGAAGGGTTGTTCATTTTGTCTCCTCATGGTTTTTTTGTGGCTGTCGTTGCTCGGGATGCCCTGATTGCGTCAGGGCATCCGGGGGGTCAGGCGATGAAAACTGATTCGGGTGCCGCCGCGACACAGGCCGAAGCAAGAACGGTTTCGGCATGCGCCCTGACCTGCGGCGCGTAGGTTGCAAACCAGAAATCGGCGATTGCCAGCACGCCGCGCAGGTAATCGCCGTTTTCCGGCGCCTCCGCCAGCCCGGCATGCGCCGCCCGTGCCGCCTGGGCGACGCGCCAGCCGGCGCAAACCAGGCCGCAGAGGTGCAGGAAGGGAACCGCCGCCGCCTGGGTCGTAGCTGCCTGGTCCTTGCCCTGCGCCATCAGGAACTCGGCCGCACGTTCCAGGTCGCCGACATTGACCGACAGGGCGTGGGCGTATCCGGCGAGTTCCGGCACCTGGGCCAGCGTTGCCGATTCGGAGCGGATGTCGGCCAGCAGTTCGCGCAGGGTCGCGCCGTTTTCACGAAGGATCTTGCGCCCGACCAGGTCGTTTGCCTGGATGCCGGTCGTGCCCTCGTAGATGCGGGTGACGCGTGAATCGCGGTAATGCTGCGCTACGCCGGTTTCCTCGACGAAACCCATGCCGCCAAAGACCTGGATCGCGTCGTCGCAGACGATATTGCCGGTTTCCGTATTCCATGCCTTCAAGACCGGCATCAGCAGGTCGATGTAGCGTCGGCTGCGCTCGGCCACCGCGGCATCCGGATTGTGCTGGGCGTGATCGAACCAGCCGGCAGCCGTGTAGAGCAGTGCACGCATGGCGAACAGGCGGGTGCGCATTGCCAGTAGCTGACGCTTGACGTCGGCATGCCTGGCGATGGGTTGACCGGTTTCGCCGGTCACTGCAATGCGGCCCTGGACGCGCTCGTTGGCGTAGCGCAGCGCCATCTGATAAGCCCGCTCGGCGATCCCGACGCCCTGGACGCTGACGCCGAAACGGGCGTCGTTCATCATCACGAACATGTATTCGATGCCGCGATTCAGGGCGCCGATCAGGTAGGCGACGGCACCGCCCTGGTCACCGTAGGCCAGGGTGCAGGTCGGGCTGCCGTGGATGCCCATCTTGTGTTCGAGCGAGACGGCGCGCACGTCGTTCTTCGCACCCAGGCTGCCGTCGGCATTGACCAGAAATTTCGGCACCAGGAACAGGGAAATGCCCTTGATTCCCGGCGGCGCGTCGGGCAGGCGGGCGAGTACGAGGTGGACGATGTTGTCGGCCAGATCGTGATCGCCATAGGAAATGAAAATCTTCTGGCCGAACAGGCGGTAACTGCCGTCGCCAGCATCTTCGGCCCGCATCCGCACGGCCGCCAGGTCGGAGCCGGCCTGCGGCTCGGTCAGGCTCATGTTGCAAGCCCATTCGCCGCTGACGATCTTCGGCAGGTAGAGCGCCTTCATCTCTTCACTGGCCGCAACTTCAAGCGCCTCGGTCTGGCCCAGGGTGAGCTGCGGCAGCATGGTGAAAGCCAGATTCGCCGAGAACCACATTTCCCAGACCGGCGCCCACAGCGACTTGGGCAAACCCTGGCCGCCGTGCTCGACGGGCAGCGACAGGCCGAGCCAGCCGCTGGCGACGAATTGATCCCAGGCATCCTTCCAGCCCTCCGGGAGGACGACCGCCTCGCCGTCAAGCCGGCAGCCCTGGATGTCACCGAGCTTGTTCAAGGGGGCCAGGACGCCGGAAGCAAACTTGTCGGCTTCTTCCAGGATGCTGTAGATCAGTTCGGGCTCGGCTTCCTCGCAACCCGGCAGGGCGGCGATGGCATCGATGCCGACCAGTTTGTCCAAGATGAAGCGCATGTCACGCAAGGGCGCGCCATAGGTGTCCATTCGTGTCTCCTGCAGCGGAGCGGGCGCCGCCCGATCCGGAAGTTTTCAGTTGCCCGCCTGCGAAACCGACAGCGGGCAGGCTCATCACACGGGGTAGTGGCGATGCGTCGTCTGGATGGTGATCCAGCGCAGGTCGGTGAACTCGGCGACCCCGGCCTTACCGCCGAAGCGACCGTAGCCGGACGACTTGACGCCGCCGAAAGGCATCTGCGCCTCGTCATGCACGGTCGACGAGTTGATGTGGCAGATGCCCGATTCGATGCGCTTGGCAACCGCCATGGCGCGGCCGATGTCGCGGCTGAAGACCGAGGCGGACAAGCCATACTCGCTGTCGTTGGCGAAGCGCACGGCTTCGTCGTCGTTGGCAGCGCGCAGTACGGTGACGACCGGACCGAAGGCCTCTTCCTTGTACAGTTCCATTTCGGTGGTCAGGCCGTCGACCAGCACCGGTTGCAGCACCGCTCCGTCGATCCGGATCGGACCGGTAGCCAGTCTGGCGCCCTTGCTGGCAGCATCCTCGGCCAGGCGCTTGACGCGCGCCGCCGCTTCCGGCGTGACCATGGCACCAAGCACGCAGCCTTCGCTACCCGCCTTGCCGGCCTGCATCGTGCCGACCTTGGCAGCCAGCTTGGCAACGAAGGCATCGGCCACGGTGCTGGCGACGATGATGCGATCCGTCGACATGCAGATCTGCCCCTGGTTGAAGAAGGAGCCGAAGGCGGCGGCGGTGACCGCTTCGTCGAGGTCGGCATCGTCGAGGATGACCATCGGGTTCTTGCCACCCAGTTCGAGCACCGCCGGCTTCAGGTGTTTGGCGGCCAGTTGGCCGATGATGCGGCCGACGCCGGTCGAGCCGGTGAAATTGACCCGCTTGACGGCCGGATTGGCGATCAGGCGCTCGACCACAGCCGGCGCATCGGCCGGCGCATTGCTGATGACATTGACGACACCGGCCGGGAAACCGGCTTCGACGAAAACCTGGCCGATCAGGCGATGCACGGCCGGGGTCAGTTCGGATGCCTTGAGGATGACCGTGTTGCCGCAGGCCAGCGGCACGGCGATGGCGCGCGTGCCGAGGATGACCGGCGCGTTCCACGGTGCGATGCCGAGCACGACGCCGGCCGGCTGGCGAACGGCCATCGCCAGGTTGCCTTCGACATCGCTCGGGATCACTTCGCCGCCCACCTGGGTGACGAGGCCGGCGGCGTCGCGCAGCATGTTGGCGGAGAGCATGGCGTTGAAGCCGTACCAGATCGGCGTCGAACCGGCTTCAGCGACACCTAGCTCGACAAAATCCTTGGCATGGCTGTCCATCACATCTGCCGCCTTGAGCAGCAGCTTGCGGCGTTCGCTCGGCGCCATCACCGACCAGGCCGGAAAGGCAGCGGCGGCGGCAGCCACGGCCGCATCGACATCGGCCAGGGTGGCGGCGGCGACGACCGAAACCGTCTCGCCGCTGACCGGATTCTGGCGCTCGAAAGTGGCACCGTTCGATGCCGGACGGGCAGCACCATCAATAAGCAATTCAACCTTATTCATTTTGTCTCCTCTGTTCAGAAATTCGCCGGGGTTTCCCCCGGCGTTCTGCTTAGCGCTTGTAGGATTGCAGGCCCGGCTTCAGTGTCTTGTCGTCGAGGAACTGCTTCATGCCTTCCTTGCGGCCCTGTTCCGGATCGCGGCCGATGCACTGGTCGAGCTTGGCGTAGAGGTAGTCCTCGTTCTGATCCCAGTCGAGTTCGCGGCAGCGCTTGAAGCCGTTCTTGGCATAGCGCAGCACGACCGGGTTCTTTTCGAGCAGCTTCTTGGCCAGCGTGACGACTTCGTCACGCAACTGGGCCCGCGGCACGCTCTTGTTAACCAGGCCCATCTGGGCGGCCTTCTGGCCGTCGAACGGCTCGCCGGTCATGATGTAGTAGAGCGATTCGCGATGGCCGACGGTATCGGCCATGGCCTTGCTGACCAGGTTGCCCGGGGGGATGCCCCAGTTGATCTCGGACAGGCCGAAGGTCGCCTCGTCGGCGGCGATGGCCAGATCGCAAGCAACCAGCGGCGAGAAACCGCCACCGAAACACCAGCCATTGACCATGGCAATGGTCGGCTTGTTGTACATGCGCAGCAGCTTCCATTGCCATTCGCAGGCTTCGCGACGCGAACGCTCCTGGTAGATCTCGGGCTTGCCGTCGGTCTCGCGGAAATATTCCTTGAGGTCCATACCGGCAGTCCATGAATCGCCCGCACCAGTCAGCACCACGACCCCTGCGTCGGCATCGAGTTCGAGCGTCTGCAGCACATCGATCATTTCGCGATTGAGCGTCGGGCTCATCGCGTTGCGCTTATCCGGACGGTTGAACGTAACCCAGGCAATCCCGGCTTCAACCTCGACTTTTACCACCGACCAACGACCTTCGTAGTTAGACATTGCCACTCTCCTTTTTTGGGAAAAAATATCAGGTAACCTGATATGTTGTTCATCATATTTGTTCCGGTGACAAAGTCAACACATGCAACGGGTTCCGCAATAAATAATTTTTCCGGTAATCAATGAGTGCCGTTCGACGGTTAAAATGCTCTCGCCTTTTATCAGGCCGCCTGCCATCTCGCCGCCCCCGATGCAGCGTATTTCCGTCAATACCCCCAGATCGATCCACCCATGTTCGACATCACACCGCCCAGTGCCGACGCGCCAATCCTTCCGAACGGCTTCTGCTACCTGATCGGCCGGCTCGACCATGCCCTGACCCGGCGCATGCTCGATGTCCTGGCGCCGCTCGACCTCACCGTCAGCCAATACACCGCGCTCTCCTTTCTCGATTCGCAAGGGCACATCAGCAACGCGCAATTGGCTGAACGCACGCTGGTTTCGCCGCAATCGGCCAACGAACTGGTCAAGCAGATGGATGAGAAAGGCTGGATCGAGCGGGCGCCCGATCCTTTTCATGGCCGCGTCGTGCGTCTGAGCGCCACGGCCACCGGCAAGATATTGCTGCAGCAAGCGCATGCCGCCGTCGCCGCGCTCGAGATCACCATGCTTGCCGGTTTCACCGCAGCCCAGAAGAAGACGATCCACGGCAACTTGCGCCAGGTACTGCACACGCTGCAAGCCGGCAGGATCGCCGAGTAGTCATCCGCAAGCCGCTCCCGACGTGGCAAACCGGGCTACCATGGTCTTCGTCGCACCGCCCAGGAAGACCTCCGATGGACTTGAAACAACTTGAATACTTCGTCCGCGTTGCCGAACTGGGCAGCTTTACCCGCGCCTCGATCGTGCTGGATATCGCCCAGCCTGCCCTGAGCCGGCAGGTCCGCCTGCTTGAACTCGAGTTCGAGCAGACGCTGCTGTTGCGTAACGGCCGTGGCGTCACGACGACCGACACCGGCAAGCTTCTGCTCGAGTACGGCCGCGGCATCCTCTATCAGGCCGAACGCCTGCGCGAGGAACTCGGCCGGGCGCGCGGCGCCCTGGTCGGCCACGTTGCCCTGGGCATGCCGCCGGGCCTGCTGAAGATTCTCTCCGTACCGATCCTGCGCGAATTCAAGGTCCGCCTGCCGGCCGCCAAGCTCGCCATCCGCGAAGGCCTGACCACCAGCCTGCAAGAAGCGCTGATCTCGGGTCGCCTCGACCTCGCGCTGCTCTACAACGCTTCGTCATCGCCCGACGTCGATCTGCAGCCGCTGCTTGATGAAGAAATGTTTCTGGTCAGCCGCCAGGACGACGACAAGATCCCTGCCCGCGTCCTGATGCGTGACCTGCCGAATTACCCGCTGATCGTGCCCAGCCGCCCCAACGCCATCCGCATGCTGATCGAAGGCGGACTGGCGAATTTCGGTCTGCGCCCGAGCATCGCGCTGGAGATCGATGGCGTCACCACCATTCTCGACCTGGTTGCCGAAGGCTTCGGTCATGCCGTGCTGTCGCGCAACGCGGTGGCCAACCTGGCCGGCAAGCAGGTCTTCCGGCTCAGCCCCATCGTCGATCCGGTGCTTTATGGCAAGCTCTCGCTGGCACTCAATTCCCACCGCCAGGTCACCGCAACACAACGCGCCCTGATCGAGATCGTGCAGAAAGTGGTCGCTGACCGGCTGGCCAGGCCGGCCGCTTCGGCCTGAATGGAAAAACCAGCCGTACAGGCTGGTTGCAAAGCGTCCCGGCGGCGTCACCGCCGCCGTTTGAACGACAAGGTCTAGAACGGCAGGCCGACGTAGTTTTCTGCCAGCGAACCCTGCGCCATCTCGGATGAGAACAGGTATTCGAGATCGGTCTTTTGCAGCCTCTGATCGTAGGCAATGCTCTCCGGGAAGGTGTGCAGCATGCTCGTCATCCACCACGAGAAGCGCTGGGCCTTCCAGACCCGCGCCAGCGCCTTGGCCGAGTAATTGTCCAACCCTGAGTCGTCGCCCTCCTTGTAGTGGGCAAGCAGCGCGTGATACAGGTAATAGATGTCCGAAGCGGCGCTGTTCAGGCCGCGGGCACCAGTCGGCGGCACGATGTGGGCGGCATCGCCGGCGAGGAAAAGGTTGCCGTAGCGCATCGGTTCGGCGACGAAGGAGCGCAGCGGCGCGATCGACTTCTCGATCGACGGACCGGTGATCAGGCGAGCGGCGACCTCTTCCGGCAGGCGGCGCTTCAGTTCCTCCCAGAACATCTCGTCGGACCAGTCCTCGACGTTGTCGCTCAGCGGCACCTGGATGTAGTAGCGGCTGAGCACTTGCGAACGCAGCGAACACAGCGCAAAGCCACGCTCGTGCTTGGCGTAGATCAGTTCCGGCGACACCGGTTTGGTGCGCGACAACACGCCCAGCCAGCCGAAGGGATAAACCTTCTCGTATTCCTTGAGCACGTTCTTGGGGATCGACTTGCGACTGACGCCGTGAAAACCGTCGGCACCGATGACGTAGTCGCAGTCGACGCGGATGATTTCGTCGCCGTCGCGATAGGTGACGTACGGATTGGCGCTCGTCAGGTCGTGGGGCTGCACATCTTCGGCGTTATGGATGACGATGCCGTTCATGCGGTCGCGCGCTTCGTACAGATCGCGCGTCAGTTCGGTCTGGCCATAGACCACCACGGAACTGCCGCCGCTGTATTTGTGCAGGTCGACGCGGCTTTGCTTGCCGTCGTGGGCAATGATGAAACCGTCGTGGATTTCGCCCTCGCGGTCCATGCGTTCGCCGCACTGGGCTTCCCGCATCAGTTTCGCAAAACCGTGCTCAAGCACGCCGGCCCGGATGCGGCCGAGCACGTACTCGCGGCTCTGCCGTTCGAGAACGACGGTGTCGATGCCCTTGAGGTGCAAGAGCTGGGAAAGCAAGAGGCCGGACGGGCCACCACCGATGATGCAGACGCTGGTTTTCATGAATGTCTCCTGTGTTGGGTAGGTCGCCTTCGCTTCCGGTCCGTTGTCGAATCCGGCACTTTCCGAAGGATCGAACCGTTACGCCCGTCATGTCGGGCTGTTGTCAGATTATGCTTTCGGATACCATCGGCCAATGGACGATCAACACAAATACTTGGACTTTTTTTATAGCAAAAAGCGGCATATCAGCTATATGCAAAGCAGGGCTTGCATTTTTTTAACATGAACATCCTCGTTCCGACCTTCGCGCTATACGGTGAGGAACACACCGCGGTCAGCCGGGAATACATCCACATCGAGGAGATCTCGGCGCGCAGCGCGGCCCGCAACTGGCAGATCGACACCCACACCCACGAAGGTCTGTTGCAGTTGCTTTTCGTTTTTTCCGGTACGGCCCGGGTGCTCCTCGACAGCGACGAAAAACCCTACGCGTCGCCGCTGGCCGTCGTCATTCCCCCCGGCGTCATCCACGCCTTCAAGTTCATGCCGCAGACTGAGGGCTTTGTGCTGACCCTCGACGCGTCGGGTCTGGCCGGGCAATCGGAGGATGGCACGCAAATGTTCTCGCTGCTCAAAGGCGAAGCCGACGTTATCGGCCTCGACTGGGAGGGCGGCGACAGCGCCTGGCGCGTGCGCGGCCTGCTCGAGCAGATCGAAGCGGAGTTCCGCGCCCCAGGGCCAGCCAGCATCCGCCTGCAGGTCTGGCTGGTGCGCGCCCTCTTGCTCCTGCTGGTGCGCGCCAGGCTGCACACCGAAAACACCGTCGACGAACGGGCATCAGGCCTGATGGAGCGCTTCCGCGAACTGGTCGAAGCGCACTTCGCCGAGCACTGGCCGGTCGAACGCTACGCCGAGGCGCTCAATCTCACGGAAAGCCGGCTCAATCGCATGAGCCAAAAAGGTTTCGGCCAGTCGGCCTTTGCACTGACCCAGGATCGCCTGCTGCTCGAAGCCCGCCGCAAGCTGATCTATACCAGCACGCCGGTTTCGCAACTGGCCTACGAACTCGGCTTCTCCGACCCCGCCTATTTCTGCCGTTTCTTCAAGAAACAGGCAGGGCTGGCTCCGAGCGCGTTTCGGGCAAGCAATACGCGCTAATCTTACTGTGTCACTAAAACAAGCGCATTATTCGTCCCTTCAAAACTTGGAATCGACCCCGAGCAGAATGATGGAAATGCGTTTCGATGCGTACCTTGAGCACCTGTGTTCCGCCCTCGGACACGCGGACCGACGCGAAGGACTCCGCGGCTATTGCCGTGGCCTGATGCTGCCACTGGCCCGCAAGAGCGTGGAGCCGCTGGCGGCGAGCATTGATCCGCATTCGGTTCAGGCACGGCACCAGTCGCTGCACCATTTCGTGGCCAAATCAGACTGGTCGGATACCGCCATTCTCGAGAAAGTCGGCGCCTGGATTTTGCCGGAGATGTTGCGTTCAGGTATTGAGCGCTATTGGATCATCGATGACACGGGCTTTCCCAAGAAGGGGCAACACTCCGTCGGCGTGGCGCGCCAGTATTGCGGGCAATTGGGCAAGCAGGACAATTGCCAGGTCGCGGTGAGCCTGTCGCTGGCGACCGAGGCGGCGAGCGTTCCGATTGCCTGGCGTCTTTATCTGCCTGAGGCCTGGGCGCTGGATGCCGAACGGCGTTTGCGGGCTGGAGTGCCGGAAACGGTCCAGTTCTTGACCAGACCGGAGATCGCGCTGGCACAGATCAAGGCGGCTCAAGCGGCGCGAACGCCGGGCGGCATTGTCCTGGCCGATGCCGGCTACGGCAACGACACCGGATTTCGTGACGGGCTCACGGCAATCGGAGCCCTCTATGCCGTCGGTGTGCAGGGAACGACTGACCAGTGTGTGGGCGCCCGGCCAGCAGCCCGTACCCCCAAAGCCCTGGAGCGGTGTGGGGCGCAAGCCTCGCTTGCTGCGCCGCGATGCAGAACACAAACCGGTCAGTGTGAAAGCGCTGGCCATGGGCCTGCCTGCCACGGACTATCGACTCATCAACTGGCGGGCCGGCAGCAATGGCGATTTGTCCTCACGCTTTGGGGCTGTGCGTGTTCGGGCCGCGCATCGGGATCACTGGCGGGCCAAACTGCGAGATGAAGAATGGCTCCTGATCGAATGGCCCGAAGGGCAGAGCGAACCAGAGAAATACGTCCTGTCCACGCTGCCCGCCGACACCTCACTCGAATGTCTGGTGGCGGTGACCAAGATGCCTTGGCGCATTGAGCGCGATTACCAGGATCTCAAGCAGGAATTTGGCTTGGCCCATTATGAAGGCCGGGGTTGGCGCGGCTTTCATCATCACGCGACCTTGTGCATCGCCGCCTATGGCTTTCTGGTGGCCGAGCGGCTGCGTCACAAAGACACCCAAAAAAACGCCTTATTCGGCTCGCAACCTGCCTTACCCGAAAATTACGTGCCGCGGGGTAGCTCGACGCGCCCAGCGGCACGTTCCCAATTCGATCTCGACGCTACGGTGGACCATCGCTCAGACTCTGGCCAATAGCCTTCAGCGATGTCCTTGCTGCGCAAGGACAAAACCGGGAAGTTGATCAGCTATTGTAGTGACACAGTAAGATTCAGGGCGAGTAGGTAATCCAGTCAAAGTCGGTTGTTCGGTATTGGCACGGCGCATCAGTCGGCCTTGTCCATGATGTTTTGTGAGTCTGGCGATCGATAGCCCGGGGCCAGCAGCGCGTTCTTTACACCGTAGAGCGCCAGGTGATCTTTCAGCCAGAGTCGGTATTCGTGGCCCCGCAGGCTGTGATCCGGCGAGCAGTCGACGCTCCACTGGCGCAGGATGTACCCGGCTGTGGCTGCACGCAGCTTCATGCGCAGCGCGCCACCATCCATGCTGTAGTCCATCTCGGTGATTTCCGGCCGGGGCTGGTCTGGATGCGGTACCAACTCCAGTTCGACGATTCGGGTCCACTGGATATCTTGATGGCTCGTCTCGTGAGGTGCTACTGGCTGGCCCTTGAGCACGACAGGGTTTTTGATCCGGGTGATGACGAAATCCCGAAACTCCTGCGACTTCCGGTCGAACGCCCTGACATGCCACCTCAGGCCGTTGTCAATCAGCGCAAAAGGGACGATCACTCGTTCGGTACGGCCGCTGGATATGGAGTAGTAGTCAACGCCGAGCGGACACTCTTTATGGATCGCACGGGTCACGCTCGCAAGGACGTCCAAGTCCGGGTGGGTGAGCCGTGACGGGCGCTCGCTGGCCACCCACGCCTGGAGCCGCATCGGTTCGCCATCGCCAAAACCCTGAGTCAGCCACGACAGCATCCGCTCCGGGGGAAAGTCGAAGAGGGGACGGAAGCCCGGTCCCAGGACGTAGGCCTTGCCTTTGGGGTCGTAGTCGATGTTGCCCGGAGACAACTCCTTATAGAGCGCCAGATCCCGCGTTGCCGCTGCAGACTGGATGCCAAACCGGGCAACCAAGTCCTGCCGGCGTATCTCTCCCAAAAAGCGCACACGCAGCTCAATGAACGCGAGCCGGTCGCGTTGAGGCTGGGTCAGTTCTGCAAGGTGGTCTTTGGGCATTCCTGAGTGCTCGATTGGGGTAGCGAATACTTATGCAGATTGTTGCGGGAAGTATATGAGCTGCTCTAAGATGTGGCAATGCAATGTTTTTGATTCTTGTATGCATTGCATTATGATGACCATATGACGGGCGTTGCCCGCACTTTGGAGCACGGGTGTGAAAGCAGACAAAGCCATCGCGACCTACCGGCGCATGCGGGCGCAGCCGTTGTGGCGTCTGCTTGCCGCGACTACCGGGCCTACCATCATTGGCCTGCTTCAATCTCATCTGTATGAGAGCGAGCGAAGCCTTCCGGCCTCCATTTTTCACGAGCGAATCGCAAGGGATCTGGAAGAGCTGCGCGCCCAAGGCGAAGACTTTCCCCAAACGGCACAGGCGTATGTCGCCAGCTGGCTCGTCGACGGGTACCTGGAGCGACGCTTCCCGGCAGGGGCTTCAGAAGAGGAATACGAACTCTCCACGGCGGCCGTCGAAGCCATTCGCTTTGTCTCTGGCCTGGCGCAGCCCCACTCCGCCGCGACCGAAAGCCGCCTCACGCTCGTGATCGAGGCGCTGGCCCGCCTTGCCGAGGACACCGACACCGACAAATTCCGCCGCATCGATCGGCTCATGGCCGAACAAGCCCGTATCGACAAGGAGATTGACGCCATCCAGAAGGGGTTGATGCGCGTGCTGCCGCATACAACGGCGCTCGAGCGCACGCGGGAGATCATCACGCTGGCCGACGATCTGGCCGGTGATTTCCGCCGTGTCCGCGATCAGTTCGATCAGCTCAATCGGGATCTCCGAGAACGCATCATGGACAACGATGGCAATCGCGGGGATGTGCTGGATTCGCTTTTCGCCGGAATCGACCTGATTTCAGAGAGCGACGCCGGAAGGACTTTCTCCGCTTTCTGGCGATTGCTTACAGACCCAGAACAGGCCGCCACGCTTGATCAGGCGCTTGATAGCGTCATGTCGCGGGAGTTCGTGGGGCAGCTCGAAGCCAAGGAGCGACGATTCCTTTTGCGGCTAACGCGGACCCTTCTCGAGCAGGGCGGCATGGTTCACGAAGTGCTCCAGGCCTTCGCGCGCAGCCTGAAACACTTCGTCCAGAGTCGTGAATACCTCGAGCAACGCCGACTCAATCACCTGCTGAAAGACGCGCAGCGCGCAGCGCTGGCCCTGAAAGACGAAGTCAGAGCCACAGAAACCCTGCAGTACACACTGGAGCTCACAAGCAGCCGCTTGCGCTCCTTGTCTCAATGGGTGCTGCACGACCCATCCCTGCAAGCTTTGCCAGGCCAAATGGTGGATGGGGACGCACCGCCTATCGACCTGGAGTCTGTGAGCGAACTGGTCGCCCAGTCCGAGATCGACTTCCGTGCATTGAAGGCCAATGTGCTGGCCGTCCTGGAGCAACGCTCCCAGGCATCGATTGCCGACGTGCTGGAACAGTTTCCCGCTACGCAGGGTTTGGGCAGCGTCGTCGGCCTGCTTGCATTGGGCAGTCGGCATGGGTTCAAAGCCGACCACAGTGAAACGGTAGGCTGGGTTGGAGGCGACGACGAGTGTCGTAGCGCCCGAATTCCAAAGATCTTCTTTTTGAGGGAGCGGGCCAATGAACTGGTCTGAGCAAGATGAGGTGGCAATGCCAGCCGAAGCACAAGCGCCAGATGCTGTCGCTCACGCACCTGCCAACACCCTGTTCATGGGCGACAGCGGCGAGTTGGCACTGGATACCCGACGCGCCCTGGTGCAGCTCCTTGCCGGGCCTTCGCTTGACGGACGTCGACATCCAAAACTCTGGCCGATCTTGGTGCGAGACGAAGCGGTGCTACGTCGGCGCCTTGCCGAACTGTTTCTCGAACTGGTCATCGACCGGGACGTGCAAGTTGCCTTCACGCGTCAGGCGGATACCGGCGATCTTGAAGTTCCGCTCCTGCTGCGTCGCGCCCAGCTGACCTTCATCGACTCCATTCTGCTGCTCCACCTTCGCCAGCGCTTGACCCAAGCAGACTCGCAGGGCGACCGTGCTGTGATGTCGACAGACGAGATCACGGAGTTTCTCTCCCTCTATGAGCGTGCCGCCAACACCGACCGGGCAGGATTCGTGAAACGGGTTCATGCCTCCATCGAGAAGATCAAGAAGCACAGCATCCTCCAGAAGATTCGCTCGAGCGAGGATCGCTTCGAGATTTCGCCGACGCTGAAGCTCCTCTTCTCGGCAGAAGAAATACAAGCGCTGACTCATCTGTATCAGCGCATGGCGGCCGGAGAGACGCCAGCGCAACTGGCGCAGACTGACGCCGATGAGGAGGCCGACCAATGATCCCGGAACCCCAAACCGCCTCCTTGTTTGCCCGCGAGCAGTTCCGGATGACCCGCTTGCAGGTTTACAACTGGGGCACTTTTTCCGGCCTGCATGACGTACCGATCAGCGAGCGAGGCTTTCTGTTTGTCGGACGATCCGGCGCTGGAAAATCGACGCTTCTCGACGCCTTTTCGGCGTTGCTGACGCCACCTCGGTGGATCGACTTCAACGCGGCCGCACGCGAGGCTGACCGCAGCGGCCGAGACCGAAACCTCGTGACCTACATACGGGGCGCGTGGGCCGAACAGAAGGATGGGGAGTCGGGCGAGATCGCTACCCGCTACCTGCGCTCAGGGACAACGTGGTCTGCCCTGGCTCTGAGCTACCAGAACGCACTGGGCCAGTCTGTGGTGCTGGTTCAGGTGTTCTGGCTGCGCGGCAATGCGAACGGCAGCGCCGACGTCAAACGTCACTACCTTGTCATGGAGCGGGCCTTTGACCTGCGCGAGCTGGAGGACTTCGGCCAATCCAACTTCGACATCCGAAAGCTCAAGCAGTCTTTTCCCGAGGCATTTGCCCGCGACGAGTTTCGTCCCTATTGCGAACGATTCTGCCGGCTGCTCGGCATCGAGAGCGAAATGGCGCTGCGTTTGCTGCACAAAACCCAGTCGGCCAAAAATCTCGGCGACCTCAATACCTTCCTGCGTGACTTCATGCTCGACAAGCCCGAGACCTTCGAAGTGGCGGATCGTTTGGTCAGCGAATTTGGCGAACTGAATGCTGCCCACCAAGCAGTAGTCACGGCCCGCGAACAGGTTCAAACCCTCGCGCCAGCGCGAGAGCAGCATCAGCGCAGGGACTCGTTGATGCTGCAGCGCAATGTGCTGGATGAGCTTCGGCTGGGCGTTGATGGCTACCGGGAAACCCGCCGCATTGCGCTTCTCAAGGAGCATGTGGCTTCCCTGGAAGTGCAGGCCAATGGCTCAGAGGGTGAAGTGAGTCGACGTCAAAGCACCCTGGATAACCACGCCGCAATGTTGCGCGATCTGGAGCGACAGCATCGTGAAGCCGGCGGTGATCAGATCGAACAATGGGACGCCGACAAATCTGCGCTGGAGGGACAGCGCACGGATCGCTTGCGTAAACGTGGTCAGGCTGAAGATGCATGCAAGAAACTTGGCTGGAGCCTCCCGGACTCGCCTCAAGCTTTCGCTGAACTGTTGGGCGACGCGCGCCAGGAGGTTGAAAACTGGGAGCAGCGCAGCAACGCGAACCGCGAAGAACAGTTCCGCCTGGCAGGTGAAAAAAGGGATGCCGAAGCAGCGTTTTTACAAGCGGTTAAAGAGGTGCAGGCACTCCAGCGCCAGCCATCGAACATTCCAGCCGACATGCTGGAAATGCGCAGAAACATCGCCACCGCCATCGGGATCTCGGAGTCGGCGCTGCCATTCGTTGGCGAACTCATCGAGGTGAAATCTGACGAGGCTGAGTGGCAAGGTGCCATCGAGCGCGTACTGCACGGATTTGCGCTTTCACTCCTGGTGGACGAGCGCCAGTATTCGGCGTTGGCCAATCACATCAACAACACCCACCTTGGTCAGCGCCTGGTGTATTACCGGACTGGCCGCCCGGAGACCTGGCAAGCCAAGCCCATCGGTGCCCACTCGCTCGTCCTCAAGCTGAACGTCAAAGAGGGTACGTACTCCGATTGGCTCCAGGCAGAGCTACGGCAGCGCTTCGATTATGCGTGCGTCGACTCCATTCAGTCGTTCAGGAGCGCAGATCGCGCCATCACCCGTGAGGGCCAGGTCAAGCACAGCAAAACCCGGCATGAGAAAGACGACCGCAGAAGTGTCGGCGACCGGCGAAACTGGGTTCTCGGGTTTGATAACCGCGAGAAGCTCGGGCTCTTTCAGGCTCAGGCGCAGGAGCTGGCAGCCACGATTACGCGCCTCGGAGGAGAAATCGACAAACTCTCCGACCAAGACAAGGATCGAGCAACCCGAGCGATGCAGTGCCAGACCCTGGTGAATCTCCAGTGGCAGGAGATAGATTTACTGCCACTGCTGGAACGCATTTCCACCATTGAGCGGCAGATCCGCGAAGCGCGGGAGGGAAATGCCACCCTGCTGCAAATCAGCGAGCAGATCGGGAAGCAAAAGACGCTCGTCGAGGATGCTGACAAGAATCTTCGGCAGGCAACGCGTGCGCACGATTTGATTCTTGACCAGATCAAAGCCGGCACACAGAAACTGGAATCGCTCCTGCAGGATGCGTCTATCGTTCCATTGACGCCCCATCAGGCCTCGGGCCTCGACGAGCGCTTCGCCAAACAGTCAGATGCAGTCCGGCTCGACAACCTCGACAAGGTGACGACGTCTGTAGAACGCGCACTCAATGCGGAGATCGAAGAGCTTAATCGCGGGATTGGCGTCTGCGAGAAAGAAATAGAAGCACGCTTTGCCGATTTCAAACGGCAATGGCCGATGGACGCGGGCGACATGGACACGAGCCTCGCCAGCGCGCCAGATTTTTTCGCCAAACTGGTGCGGCTGGAGACGGATGGCCTGCCCGCCTATGAGCAAAGGTTCTTTGAATTGCTGCAGAACCAAAGTCATCAGAATCTGGCCGCACTTTCCACCTACCTGAACGATGCGCGCAAAGCCATCCTGGAGCGGATGGATCTGGTCAACGACAGTCTTGGCCAGGTGCCGTTTAACCAGAGCACCAATCAACGCACCTATCTCCACATCGACGCCAGTGACCGGCAGCTTGTCGACGTCAAGGAGTTCAAGCAGGAGATCCAGCAGGCACTTGGTCATGCATGGACGGAGGACCGCGAATTCGCCGAGGCGCGGTTTCTGGCTCTGCGGCGACTTGTTGATCGACTCGCCAGCCAAGACCCCGAGCAGAAACGCTGGCGTGAGACTGTGCTCGACGTTCGACAGCATGTTGAGTTCATCGGACGGGAAACTGATGAAAGCGGCGTCGAGGTCGAGATCTACCGCAGCGGAGCAGGTAAATCTGGTGGTCAACGGCAGAAGCTGGCAACCACGTGTTTGGCCGCTGCCTTGCGGTATCAGCTGGGCGGGAACGACCACGGTGTGCCGATGTATGCGCCCGTCGTGCTTGATGAGGCCTTCGACAAGGCCGACAACGAGTTCACCGCTTTGGCGATGAACATCTTTACCAATTTCGGATTTCAAATGGTGGTCGCTACGCCCCTGAAATCCGTCATGACCCTCGAACCATTTATTGGCGGTGCCTGCTTCGTGGATATCAGCGACCGGCGAGTCTCAGGCGTCCTGCTGATTGAGTATGACGGTGATCGTCAGCGGTTGAAGCTGCCCGAGCACGCTCGAGAGGAGGCGAGCGTTGAAGCTCCCTGAAGATGTCCGGCAGACCCTCATCCGTCGCTTCCAGAGCAAGCACCGCGAGTGGTTGGTTAGTGATGCGAGCGGGAGCCAATGGCCGCTGGAGGTTGCGCTCGGAGTACCGACGGAGCAGGCTGCGCTGAAGCAAGTCGACGGCGTTCGCGCCTGGGTGAGCGCATGGCAAGGCTGGCGAGGAGTCGGCAGCTTGTCCTGGTGTGAGCGCCGGTGGAAAGCGCTTGGTGCCCAGCGACTGCCAGAGAAACTGGCGTTACGCGGCCCCGTAGACCTTGCCCTGTGGATTGGTGAATCCGTGCGGTGGGAGCGTGCCCAGTCTCGCTACCAGGCACTCACTGCACGCTGGCCAGTGCTGGCGCAGCAATTGCCGAGACACTTTGATGTCCTGGCTGACTACGGCGATGCCGACTATCAAAGGCTGGCAGAGATGCTGGAGTGGATTGCGAGCCATCCGAAATCCGACCTCTATCCCCGTCAGTTGCCCGTGTCCGGGCTGGACAGCAAATGGCTCGATGGGCGCAAAGGGCTGCTGACGGCTCTGGTGGCCGCGATTCAAGAGGACTCACCCGGCGACCAGGATTTTTACCAGCGGTGTGGCCTGAAGGCTCCACCACCCCTTGTGCGCGTGAGGGTGCTGGATCAGGCCTTGCGAGCCCATGTCGGAGGCGTGGGTGACATCACCGCGCCGGTAGACGACCTCGCAGGTATCAGTTGGCCTGTCGCGCATGTGTTCATTGTCGAGAACCTTCAAACCGGGCTGGCGATGTCCGACATGCCGGGTGCTGTCGTGTTCATGGGTCTTGGCTATAACGTCGACGTGTTGGCCCGTTTCCGTTGGCTCGCCCGCGCGAGGTGCATCTACTGGGGTGATTTGGACACCCATGGATTTGCCATCCTGCATCGAGCCCGCTCATACATTCCAGAGTTGCAATCCGTGCTCATGGACGAAGAGACCTTGCTTCGACACAAGGCACTGTGGGTGGATGAAGCGGCGCAGCATCCAGCAACGGAACTGACGCTTTTGACAGAGGAAGAACAGCAACTTTATCGGGATCTCAAGCAACAGCGCTGGGGGCAAAACGTTCGCTTGGAACAGGAGCGGATTGACTGGGATACTGCATGGAACGTGTTGCAACGGTCATTGGCCTAGAGCCACTGGCCAGCAGCAGTTGGCGGCCGATGGCGACCCCTGATCAGCGCAGCACGCTCAGCACTTTTTCGGCTTCTGGCCAGGGTAGCCGTCGCTTGCCTGACTTCATGCGGTCGAGTGCCTTGAAGGCGTCGTCGACTGACAAGAGCTGGTTCTCGATCATGGCGCACAGCAGTCCGATGGTGCCCATGACGTTGACCTGCTCCTTGTTGGCAACAACCCGCAAATTGGTGTCACCCGTCAGAAGGGTGCAGGCCTCCTGCTTTGCTAGCGCCAGTGCCAAGTAGTCGTTGTGATTGGGCTTGGGACCGTTTCTCGTGGGAAGCAGATGGTTGTGCTGGCCTGGCAACTGCTGGGCATACGCCACGAAGTCGCCTCTGACCTCCATGACCTGCAAGCCCAGGTCTTCAAGGCCCGGACTGCCCGGTTCAATTTCTTCGTAGTACAGCAGATCAGGGATGCCGAACTGCATCGGAAGCTGGAAGAGCGTCTCCATCAACGCTCCCGCTTCCATGTCGATCAAGATATTGGCATCACTGATGAGCAACCGCATCCGATGGCTCCAGCTGGCGTTCTTTGTGGAAGCGCATCATCGGGATGCCCAGCAGTTCCGCCGCCTTGCCTTCGGAAATGTATTGCTCCGCCAACGCGCGGTACACCAACTGATCAAACAGTCGTGGATGCTCTTGTGGCAGCGGCTCGCCCGGCTCAGTCTTGCGCCAGCCCTTTGCCGAAAACCGCTTGACCATCGAAAGGTGGGCAGCCTCGGTGATCACGCCACACTGTTTGGCGCGCTGCAACCACCCGGCCATCGACAGACCGAACTCGTGCTTAAGCGCATACAGCTCTTGCCATTCCAGCGCATGGCGCTGTGCCCCAAGCAACTGCAACACCGCGACACGTGGAGCCAGGAAGGCACCAGCAAACCGGTCGCAGGCTTTCTCTTCGTTGATGCCGTCAGCCAGTCGTCCTTCGAGCAGCAGATGCCCCAGCTCATGCGCCAGCGTGAACCGCTGCCGATCGCCGGGCCAGCGTTTGGAAACAGCCACGACCGGATACTCCCGGCCATCTTCGGTCCGTGCCTTGGCCGTCAAGCCAGAGAAGCCCGGGTTCTCTTCATCGACCACGATGACCAGCAAGCCAAGGCCTTCGAGGGTGTCGGTGAGGTCAGCAATCGGGTTCAGCCCCAACTGCCAAGCGTTGCGGACCGTTTCCGAGAACGCATCGATCTCATCCAGAGAGGCGATGCGCTCAGGCAGATTCGTGGGCGGTGCAAACGCCGGGAACGGCAGTTCGGGAAATGCGCCGAGCAACTCCACGCGCTTTTCCACCAACTCGACGACCTTGATCTTCAGCGCATCCTGCGCCGTCTTGCCAAAGGTCGAGAGCTTGCGGAACTCGGGCTGCAGTAGTTCAACCGTATGCGTGCGAAAGAAGTATTCGGTCCGGACACCGCAGGCGCGGGCCAGCTTGAGCAGCTGAGTCGACGAGGGCGTCAGCAGACCCTTCTCGTACTTCTGGATGGCGGTGTGAGAAACACCCACCTGCTCGCCCAACGCACCCAGGGTCAGGCCTGTCGCCAATCGTGCTTGACGAATGCGATCTGCAATCATGACGCCTCCTTGGGTTGGGTTTAAAACAACCGATACCTTACAAGGTTTTTAAACCAACGAGAACCCCGCCCGCCGAGTTGGCCGCGACATCAACCGTGCGCGACTGTTTCCATGTAGGGGCGCATCACGTTGGCGACGCGGCAGATTGTGCGTGTTGCCACAGGTCGTCTGCGGACGCCTTGCGCGTCCTCCAGGCATCTTTCAGCGCCTCCAGCGCCACATCCAGCCCGATCTTGTTGCGGTGCTTGAAGCAGTCCGCCACGGTCTTGGCCACGCTGTACACCCGGAGCCTGACACCGACGCGTTCGACTTCCTCAATCCCTGCCGAGTAGGCATCACCCGTGAACTGCCCCAACAAGGATTTCAGAAAGATCGACTTAGCCAAATTCTTGCAGCCCGTCGTCTGACTCAAGTCCAGCTGGCCTCGATGGTCGATGTGTCTCCGGCGACCATCAGTAAGTGACGCGCTTGAACGCCTTGCTGGCGTGGTCAACGTCACGCCGGAATGGTTTACGCGTGCGCCCGCGGCGAAGTTGTCGTTGCCGCTTTCTCGCAGCAACGCGTCAGCGCACGTCGCTGCACGCGCCATGCTGGAGGCCCGCCTTGAGTGGGCCCAGGACGTGGCGGCTGCCCTGATGGAGTACGTTGACTACCCCGATGTCAATTTGCCCCCGCGCGATTACACCGATCCGGAAGAGATCACTAACGAGGACATCGAGAAGGCTGCCAGCGAATGCCGAGACCTGTGACGTTTGGGCCGTTCGGCGATTCAAGACTTGGCGCTGGCAGTGGAAGGCGCTGGAGTGATCGTCGTCCGGGAAGAAACCGGCATCGCTCAGATCGAAGGGCTGTCGGCTTGGAGTGAAGCATTGGGGCGACCGCTCATTCTTTTGTCCGCCGACAAAAACAATGGGTACCGCAGTCGCTTCGACCTTGCCCACGAGGTCGGGATCTAATCCTGCATTGTCACATTCAGCGCACGACAGACAACGCGCGCCACAAAATGATGGAAGCGCAGGCGCACCGTTTCGCAGGCGCATTTTTGCTGCCCGCTGAAACGTTCGCCAACGAAGTTCGCGCGCCACCGACTCTGGATGACTTGTTGCTGCTGAAGCGCTGTTGGGGCGTATCGGCGGCGGCGATCATCATGCGGCTCAAGGCGCTTGAGTTGCTGGATGAAGATGGCGCTCTGATGCTTTCCAAACGGCGCTCTGCTCGGTGGGGTGCGAAATCGGAGCCCGGAGACGAGGATCGTCGCCCAGAGCAGCCACGTCTACTTCGTCGCACCATTGATCTGCTGGTCGAAGAGAAGGTCATGCCATTAGAAGCCATCCCGAGACACATCGGACTGGCTGCGGGCGACGTAGAAGCACTCGCCGGACTGCCCGAAGGCTACTTCCAGGGCAAAACCAATGTCGTGGAGTTTGCGCGACTGAAAGCAATCCAGAAGCCGGTTGATGACCAACCGGCCCAAGGCAATAAGGTGGTGCCGTTCTGGCCCGTCTCCAAATCCTGATGTGAAAGGAGCCGTGATGTCCAAGAACACAAAGCAGACGTCCTCACGAATTGGTCGGCTGGCGTCGGAAACGCTGCAAAGCAGCAGTTCGTCGCAAGTAGCCAAGAGTCTGGCCGCTTCGGCACTGTCTCAGCGCAGCGGCGACAAACAGACCGGTGCCAAGATGGACGATAAGGCCGCACGCGTTTTGGCCAGCGGCCGATACGCCAAAGAAACGAAAGAACTGGCGGCTTCGGTTCTGTCCCAAGCCAACAAGCAGCGCTGAGCCAGGGAGTCGAGTCCCTCATGTCACAGGAGCTGAGCGACTCGCAACTGAAGGACCTCTGGCGTCAGGGAAAAATCCCGGTCATCTTCAAGCGCAATAAGCCACTCCCGGTCCTGGCGCGCATTCCGTTCGCCGAAGGGAACATGGAGTGGCTGCGGGATGGCCGACGCTTGAAGCTCGACTGGTGTGCTCAGTTCAAGGCCTGGGAAGTTCCGACTGCGTGGTTCGACAGCGTGATCAAACTTGCGCTGAGACGACACCAAGAGGTCTACGTGATTCAGTTGTACCGGGAGCACCAGAAATGCGCTCCGGCGTGCTGGAATGCGGCGGGCTTTCATTGCGAATGCTCCTGCATGGGGGAGAACCACGGCGGTGGCCATCCAGGCGGCAACTGGTACGAGGTTTCCGAAACCTTTGCTGTGCCCTGGGGCCGGCAGCGCTATTCATGCCGCCATCTGAAGGTCAAGAACCCCGGGCGGTAACCGTCGCAGCGCAAGCTATCGAAGGTCGGAAATGCGCGGAGACAGCCAAAGCCCACCCGGACGCCCGCATCGTATATAACCTCGCCCACGGTGGCCTTGCTCGCGAGGCAGGGCGGTTTCCTGTAATGGGGAACTACACCGCCAGAATTCAACGCTTAACTTGTCTTCAGTTGGGCGTTTCCATTTCTGGAAACCGCAGAGCACGCGGGGTTCGCACGCATTCTGCGTGTGCCTGGGGGGAGACACGGCGCCGATGGCGGCCAGCACCCGGCGGAAGGTCTTGCGCTGACTGTTGGGCAGCTTGTCGTCGAAAAGGCCCGGGAAAACCCACCGCGAGGTGTCGAGGTTGAGCTGGGCGGCGAGCAGCGCCTTGGCCTCGTCCGATAGTGTTATGTAGCGCTCGCGGCAGCTTTTCGTTTTGGGTAGCCACCATTGAGCGCCCTGCAGAGCGATGTATTTCCAGCGCGCCTGCAGCACTTCCTCGCGGAACGCCCGGGTTCCGGCGGCCGGGTTGCGGTCCACCCGGCCCCATTCCGGGGCCTTCCTGCACGTGGCCGGGATCGGTGCGAGTTAGCGCGCAATGCGCACACTTGATGCTGCGCAAGAGTCGGGGCGCCGGCTGCGATTAAGGTTTCGGTTTCCCCACCCGATGGACAACCAGGAGAGACGGCAATGTTCACGCTCCAGCAATTGCTCGCAACACCCGGCAAGGACAAGCTCAATGCCGTGTCGTCGATTTATCGAAGCGCATTTTTCTGTGCGCAACGGCTGATTCACCTCAACCTCAAGGCGACCCAGTCGATCATGGATGGCAACATGTCGGCGATCGATGCGCTGATGAAGGCCAGGGACGCCGGGGCGTGGTGCGCGACGCAAACGGTGATGACGCAGCGGCTCGTCGACCAGATCGTCGGCTTTGCGGGTGGTTTCAACGAGGTCGTTGCCGAAAACCAGCAGGAATTGACCCGTCTGATCAAGGCCCAGGCCGATGGCCCCGGGCTGGTGGAGGGGGACTCTGACTCATCTTCGCATGCGGGGCAGGCGGTGATGATCGATGTCGTCAAATTCATGCTCGACGCTGCGCTCAAATCCCGCAATTCCATGCTGGAAATGGCCCTGCTGGTCGATGGCGGCCGGGCCATGACTCCGGTGGTGGAGGCTTCGCCAAAAAAGGCCCCCGCAAAGAAACCCGGAGCGCCCGCCACGCGACGCTGAGCCTGGCACCCTGAGGTGCGGGACGGCGGATGCAGGCGATCCAGAACGCTATTAGGCAATAATCGAAGCATTGTGCTCTTGTGAAGGCGCCGGGCGCCTGAGCTGAATTTCCGGATTTCAATCAATGTACAAAGCCACGCGGGATTTCATCAGGGATCGGCAGCCATTTGCCAAATTCGCGGTCAAGCCGGTGGAGGTCAGGCAGCTCGGGGGCGGAGAAGAGGGCAGCCGCTATATGAACGCCCATCGCTGCATAGACCGCGAGCGGAATATCAAGATCGTCAGCGGATGGCTGGTCAAGCCCTACGACAAGGTGCTGAAGCGAACCGAGATCCTGCAGCACTGGTGGAATGTCGACGCCGGCGCCAGAACCTATTTCGATGTTTCGCCGCAGCTGGGGCGCGACTGGGAATATGTTCTGGATATGGATATCGCCGAATACGGAATAAGCCATTTCGCCGATCCGGCAGACAACGTCTGCCACGCCATTCAGATGAATGACGGAAAATATACGATGGTCGATCGCATTTTCGGCGAGCTGTTCTACAAGCCCATCGAAACGCTTGAAACGACGGCCTTGTTCAAGAAGCGTATTTAAGACGTTTCTGTTTCTGCAAGGCCGGGGTCTTGCTGCGCTGCGCGCGACGACGCGGCGCTGAAGAGGATTATCCGGCAACTGGCCGCAGACCTTGGCCAGAAACTGCCGGCAGGCTGGCGCGGGCGAGGCGGGGTGCTGTTTGCCAGGATTGGCAAAGTTTTGGCGGGCGCACAAAATGCGGGCTTTTGTAGCCACGCTGTTACGCCGAATGCGGGATACTTGCCGCGACGCACCATCGAAAACCTTGCCGTGACCCAAGACCAGAACACTGATTCGCCTCCGCCCCTTCCGCCGGCCGCCGGTTTCCTTCGTCGTCAGGGCTGGCCTCTTGGCGGCCTGCTGTTGTTGCTGCTTCTGGGGGCCGGATATCAAATCGCCGACGAAGTGCAGACTTCGCAATTCCAGGCCCGCCATCTTGCAAGCTACGCCGCGGGGCTCAACTTTAACGTGGTGAATGGCGCGAGCGACGCCGTGCGCTTTCCGGCACACGGCCCTTTTGACCAGCGCATGGGTTACGCCGAGCTGCCGCGGATCATCGAGCGCCTCGGTACGCGGGGCTACACGCTGGCGCAGCAGGCGCGCTTCTCCGATGCGCTGATGGAGTACACCGGGCGCGGCTTGTTTGCCCCGTATCACGAGAAAACGCGTGCCGGGCTGGACGTGGACGATTGTCGCGGCCAGACCTTGTACCGGTTCCGCTATCCCTACCGGGGCTACGACGACTTCGCCGCCGTGCCGCCGCGGGTGGCGCAGGCGCTGATGTTCATCGAAAACCGCGACCTGCTGGACGAATCGCGGCCGATGATGAACCCGGCGGTCGATTGGGTGCGCTTTACGCGTGCGGTGCTGGGCCGGATCGGGCACATGGTCAGCGACGATTTCGACGCGCCGGGTGGCAGTACCCTGGCCACCCAGATCGAGAAGTTCCGCCATTCGCCCGACGGCGTAACCCACAGCGCGCGGGAGAAACTGCGCCAGATGATGTCCGCCAGTGTGCGGGCCTACCAGGATGGCGAGCAGACCCTGCCGGCGCGACGCCGGCTGTTGCTGGATTACCTGAATACCGTGCCCCTGTCGGCGGCGCCGGGCCATGGCGAGGTCAATGGCCTTGGCGACGGGCTGTGGGTATGGTTTGCCGCCGATTTCAGCGAGACCAATGCGCTGCTCGCCTCGGCCGACGCAAGCGGCCCGCAACTGGCTGCGCAGGGCCGGGCGCTGCACCAGGTTGTGGCGTTGATGATTGCGCACCGCCGTCCGTCTTTTTATCTGTCAGGCGGAGGCCGCCAAAGGCTCGCGCAATTGTCCGAAAGCTACCTGCGCCTGCTGGGCGAGAACGGCGTGATCAGCCCACTGCTGCGCGACGCGGCACTTTCCGAGCCCCTGACGTTTCGCGACATGGCGGCAAACCCCGCCTTGTTGCCAGCCGACGCGGGCAAGGGCGCAACCGCCATCCGCAACCGGCTGGCGGGCATGTTCGATGCGTCGCTGTATGAACTCGACCGCTTCGACGCCGACGTTGCCACCACGCTCAACGGAGCGCTGCAAAAAGACGTCAGCGAGTTTCTGGGGCGTCTTTCCGACCCCGAATTCGCGCGCAAGCAGGGTTTGCTCGGCGATCGCATGCTGGTTCCGGCAAAGCTCGGTGCGGTGCGCTACAGCTTCAACCTGGTCGAAAGCACATCCAACGGCAACCGTGTGCGCGTCCAGACCGACACCACCGACCAGCCCCTCGACATCAACGAAGGCAGCAAGCTTGAACTCGGCTCCACCGCCAAGCTGCGTGTGCTCACGACTTACCTGGAGATCGTTGCCGAGCTGCACCAGCGCCTTGCCGAAACGCCCCCGGCCGAGTTGCGCCGCATGCAGCTTGATTCGCGCGATCGCCTGACCCTGTGGGCCGTGCAATACCTCGCGGCGGCGTCGGATCGCAGCCTGCCGGCCATGCTGCAGGCGGCCCTTGAACGCAAGTATTCCGCCAGCCCCGGCGAAAGCTTCTTTACCGGCGGCGGCGTGCACACCTTCAGCAATTTCCGCGGCGAAGACAACGGCCGCGTGCCCACGGTGCGGGAGGCGCTGCAGGGCTCGATCAACCTGCCCTTCGTGCGCCTGATGCGCGACGTGGTGCGCTACACCATGTACCACGGGCCGGAAAAGATCTCGCAGGTGCTCGAAAACGGGGACGATCCCCGGCGCCAGGACTATCTCGCCCGCTTTGCCGATCGCGAGGGGCAGGCCTTTCTGCGCCGCTTCTGGCACAAATACCACGGCAAGACGCCCGACGAGATGCGCGAGGAGCTTCTTGACGACCTGCGTCCGGGCATGGATCGCGTGGCTGCGGTGTTCCTCTACCTGTCGCCCAAGGCCACGCCGGCCGAGCTGGGCGCCTTTCTGCGCGAGCGGCTGGATGGCAAGCTGCTGTCCGCCGAGAGCCTCGAAAAACTCCATGCCCGCAACGCGCCCGAGGCCTACGACCTGGCGGATCGCGGCTACGTCGCCCGCGTGCATCCGCTGGAGTTGTGGCTGGTGGGCTACCTTCAGCAAAAGCCCGACGCCACCTGGACCGACGTGGTGCAGGCCAGCGTTGACGAGCGCCAGGCGGTTTACCGATGGCTGTTCCGCACCCGCTTCAAGGGCGCCAAGGATTCGCGCATCTACACGATGCTCGAGATCGAGGCCTTTCTCGACATTCATCGTCGCTGGGCGCGAGTGGGTTACCCCTTCGGGCATCTCGTACCGTCGTTTGCCACTGCGCTGGGCAGCTCCGGCGACCGGCCGGCCGCGTTGGCCGAGCTGATGGGCATCATCTCCAATGACGGCATGCGACTGCCCACGCTGCGCATCGATCACCTGAATTTTGCCGTCGGTACGCCTTACGAGACGCGCTTTGCCCATCAAAGCACCGAAGGTGAGCGGGTGATGGCGCCCGAAGTTGCGGCGGCCTTGCGCAATGCCCTGTCGGAGGTGGTGGAGGGCGGCACCGCCCGCCGTCTCTCCGGTGCATTCAAGCTTGCCGATGGCGTGCCACTGGCGCTGGGCGGCAAGACCGGCACCGGCGACAACCGCATCGTCATCGGTCGGGGCGGCGCCCGGGGCGTGGCGCTTAACCGGACGGCCACCTTCGTGTTCTACATCGGTCCGCGCCATTTCGGCACGCTCACCGCCTACGTCATCGGCCCCGAAGCTGCCGGCTACCACTTTACTTCGGCGGTGCCGGTGCAGATATTGAAGGCGATGGGGCCGGTGCTGTTGCCCTATCTCGCACCCAAGGCCGCCGCAGGCTGCGCCTTGTAACCGCCGGCGGTGCTGGCGGATGAAGTGCCGGAACACCGGCCGCCATCCACATTTTCACAAGAAGGCCTTCATGCTGTTGATCGACATCGCCGACAACATCGGCACCGTCACCCTCGACCGCGACCACCGGCGCAACGCGCTGTGCGAGGAAATGGTCCTCGCCTTTGCGGCGGCGCTGGAATCCTTCCGTTCGGCGGGCGTGCGCTGCG
>Ga0209277_10000077_pt1 | contig 48170 bp, 39 predicted proteins | sample JI81AbrownDNA_FD_187503 | JGI IMG/M metagenome (GOLD analysis project Ga0209277, IMG submission 187503) | Wastewater effluent complex algal communities from Wisconsin, to seasonally profile nutrient transformation and Carbon sequestration -... | ecosystem: Engineered > WWTP > Effluent > Algae... | reverse complement strand
GAAAATTCCAGCAATCAGTGACATGGGTAACATAATCGCAGTCATAATCGTTAAAATTTTCATAATTTCATTCGTTCTCCGGCTGGATAGGGCAATGTGTGCTTCCAGTGCAGACGAGATTGATTCAATATTACTATCCACTAACTCAAGAATGCGAATGGAATGGTCTCTAACATCTCGGAAAAATGCATCAGCCTCATCACTGAAGAAAGTACTTTTGATCTGTTCCACATCCTCTAAGACTTCTTTGTTTTGATTGATCCCCTTTTTCATATTTTGTAAATTTCCGCGCAAGCTGTAAACATTGCTTATATCGAGAGTTTTTGCATTTGTAAAAATTTGTTCTTCGAAATGTTCAATACGTTCTTCGATTTTTTGCGCAATCAATAAAGTATGATCCGTCTCAACATCGAGAATTTTATGTACTATAAATTCATATCCTCTTGAAAGTAATTTATGATTATTCTTCCAGTCTTCTATGAGGTCACCAACACTTTCTCGATAATCTAAAGTTAGAGAAATTATCTGATTCTCAGTTAAAATAAAATTAAAGTTTTTCGGAATCAAATTATTTTTTTCAAATTGGTAACCTTTAAAAATGAAGAAAATATAATTCGGGAATTTTTCTAATTTAATCCTACTGTTTGGATTTAAGATATCTTCTATCGTTAGTGGATGTATTTTGTGCTTTTCAAATAAGACAGTTAGCTGCTCTTCATTCTCTGCTGTTATGTGAATCCAATGTTTGCCATGTTTCGCTAACGGGAGGGGCAAATCTGGCGAGATCTCTTCTTTGGAAGAGGGGCTTAATATATAATTGAATCGACCTGGCATGTTTTATTTCTGTAAAAAAAAGATATCTTGTACTCTTTGTATTTCGGGTGATACTTCTGGCGAAAACATAAATTTTTTTGTTTTAAAAATACTTCCGCATTCGATCATGATTTCCCGCGTCATACCAAATCGAGAGAGTAAAATATGTATTCTTTCTTTCGGTTTTAGGAACTTTTCTAATCGGTCAAAACTAGATCGGTTCATTCTTTTCCCATTAATAGCTAAGATTTCATCCTCCAATTGCAGGTCAAAAGAGGAGTCTTGCGAGCCTAAGATTAGCTTGTTCACGTATAGATTTCCGCTACGTTCTTTTACTTTAAATCTTAAATCTGCGATCAGATCCGATTCTACTCTCACGATACCGATTAGATTTAGGTAATTGTCTACAGGCAATTTAATCGCTTTCGTTAGGTATCTGTCAAACTCGAGTTTTAAGTCGACACCACTCAATTCTTTTGCAACATCAAAGAATTCTTGTTTGGTGAAACCTCTCTTTTTCTCCAGGAAATATTTTTTGTAAAGAGTTTGTAATATTTCTAAGAAAGATATTTTACCTTCAGTCATTTTCAGAAGATATATGACCATACACAGGACAAGGATAGCACCCTTTACATAATAGGAGACTGAATTGTTGTGACTGTTTCCATTCCGTTTATAATACTTATTCCAAGCAGTAAACGAAGACTCTTCTAAACTCATCCAAGATTCTGCATCCGTCTCCTCCATAGAAAAAATATCACTCTGGAATCTGTTTATCAATTCTTCTTTCGACAGAAAACCACAAGCATAAAGAAAATAGATGTCATAAAAGCTGGTCGCACCTTCAGCAATCCAAAGTTCTCTGGTTAAGTTTGGTGATTGGTAATCAAATGGTCCGAGTGCTTTTGGTCGGATGCGTTTTACATTCCAGAGATGAAAGTACTCATGAGATAAAAGCTCGAGTAGTTTTTTATATTCCTCCGGATCTGTAATTTGATCGGGGCTAAAGTAATTTATACTACATGCCATATGTTCAAGACCGCCATAGGCAGGTTGAGTTAAATTTAACACAAATAGATAATACGGATTTGGAGAACCTCCCATCATTTGTATTTGTTTTGTGGTAATTATTTTTAAATCATTTGCAAGTTTTTCTTTGAATTGATACGGGATGTTTCCTTCGATGATCAGTTCGTGTTTGCAGTTTTCGACTTCGAAAAAAACTGAGTTTAAGTTTGATAAGTGGAAAGGGGAGTCATACAATTCGTCGAAATTGGATGCATGAAATTGTTGACCTTCCCCCGTTCGCGCTAAGGAAGTATATATATAATTAAAATGAGTTTCTATTTTGAACTCGATATTCACTTTTGAATCTAAGTTACCCTCCTCATATAAAAATAAAGCTGCAGGATTAATAAATCCAAAGTCAGTCACAAGGTAGTTGGTCCTTACAGTAAAATCCTCAAAAGCATATATGAGATAACGGATGATAGCAGTGTTGGATTCTAGTCTAACTTTCCAAGAATGTAAACTTATCTGTTCAAATGCTAAGTCTTTTCCAGTCGTCTCCATCTTCGCAGAAAATTGATAAAGATGAGTGGAGTAGTCTCGAATCATATACGACCCAGGTGTCCAAGCAGGTAGCGTGAGTATCACTTCATCTTTGTTAGATGTTACTTTCAGTTGGACTTCAAAATAGTGTTGGAAGAGATCAAAAATTTTCACTTCATAGGAATAATGGATAGGGGACATGTTTATTGAAGCATGTCAGTTTTTCCCTTTTTTGCCAAATGTTTTCTTGACAGACTTCCCTCATGGTACTAGAAAAGGGTTAGCTAAGGTATGAGCAAAGGAGGTGGTCCATTTGGATAGTAGTTGTTACAACACAAGATTTTTGACCCGCGAGGTGGCTGGGCAATAATTGCCTCAAGCATCGTTGCAAAACCGACCAGTCACAATCTTTCCAAGTTCTGAAAGTTGGTCCCTTTCAGGCACAAAGCAGTCGCTTGGAAAGATTTCTCCTTATATCTCGAGTGGTTCGGGATAGGCACTGATTCCGATCGAATTGCCGTCAGGATCGTCAAAATACAAAGTAAAGTCTGTTCGATGCGTAAGAGGTGACTCGGCGAGTAATGTCTCCCAAATGGCATGATCTTTCTTACGATAAGAAAAGACAAGTGCCCTTGGTCCCATTTTTTTCCCTTTCTCGATCATAAGAATGATATTTCCCATCTGAATCCAAACAGACCGAAGGCTTCCGTCTTCATTCCACCATTCTTTGCTCTTCTTCGCATTGGGGATTTTTACGTAAAAATCTGCGAGTTCCGCAGGATTTGCTGTTCCTATCGCAATATGATGTATCATTTTTTACTTTTCAAAAGGCTTTCATCGCAGGATTGTTACAACAAATAAAAACCTTGGAGTTTTTCATGAAAATAACACTCGTATTTGCGCTCTTTTTAAGCTTGGCTTTCGCAAACTGTAAATCAAAAGTATATACTTACGAAGAATGTGATGCAGCTCTCACTTCTGCATTTGTGGCGATTGAAGAAGAAGCTAAAAAGAACCCGCAAGCGGCACCTCTCCTTGCTGGTCTCCAACAGGGCAAAGCAAAAATGATTGAACAGTGTATGGAAGGTAAATTTGATCCAAACTGTTTAAAAAATGCACCTGGCTTAACTGGCATTATGGGCTGTGTTAAAAAATAACACGCTGATTGCAGTGACCTACTTCTGACCAAAGAAGAGGTCACTTTTTTCCATCAAACGGAAGAAAGCCTTCCGGCTCTAAATAACATCCATGCAAACGATATGGACCTGATTCATAAAAGAAAATTTTTTGTGCATACTGCTTTCCCTCCCACAAACAACGTTTACAGATAAAAGGTGAAATAGCCCAATCTTCACATTCTTCGGGTCGAAACGTTGGCCAGACGCGTAACAGAGGTTTGGAGATCTCCTCTTCTCCTGCAGCTATAGATAATACCATGACAAGACTTAGGAAAATCAGGACAAACAGAGTATAAGTCTTTTGCATCTAATTTAGTATCGGGGAAATCGATCATTTCCAACATGGGAATATGTTAGAAAAATCGAAGGATCACAAAAGTGAGATAAATGGGGCGATACTCGTTCTACTTGGTGCGATTCTTTTTTCCGCGAAAGCGGTTGTTGTCAAACTGACTTACCAATTCCCGCTGGGCGCGCTTACTTCTCTTTTTTATCGAATGGTTTTTGCTTTTCCTTTTTTGATTTGGATCGCTTATCGCGAGGAAAAAAAAGCAGGGGCGACCAAAATTTCTAAACAGGAGTGGTTTTCCGTTATTTCTATGGGAATTGTAGGTTACTACTTGGCGAGCCTCTTTGATTTTGTCGGTTTACAATACATCACAGCTGGACTAGAAAGAATTATTCTTTTCATATACCCAACTCTAGTTGTACTTTTATCTTTGATTTTTTTAAAAAAGAAAATCCAAACGAAAGAAATATTTTCTCTTATCCTGACCTATACAGGTGTGGGAATCGCTTACAGCCAGGATTTAAAGGTCGGTGATACGAAGGACGTATCGTTAGGGACTTTTTTCATTTTACTCTCAGCGTTGACCTATGCGATCTATTTGATGGGCAGTGGGAAAATGATACCTAAACTTGGTGCTCAAAGATACACCGCATATGCATTGGCAATTTCATCTGTCGTCGTTTTTTTTCATTTTGCTTTGTTCGGAAAGTATGAGGAACTCAAACAGCCACTGAACTTTTACCTACTCGCTTTTTTTATGGGGACATTCAATACGGTTTTGCCGGCTATTTTTGTTTCCGAAGGGATCAAACGCGTTGGTTCGAAAGCAGCCGCAATCATTGGTTCCATCGGACCTATGTCAACTTTGTTTCTAGCCTATTGGTTTTTAGGCGAAAGTATTTCATTTTTTCATATAGTTGGCACATTTTTCGTACTTTCTGGAGTCTTTCTCATCAGCAACCGAAAAAAACAGGAATAGTCTCGCGAAAGGGAGAGATTTTATTCTTTCATTTGTTGAGAGATTTGGAGAATGAATGAGGAAATTATGAAAAAAGCATATGGCTTTCTTATTGCATTGGTCTCTCTTTTTTTAACGAGTCACCAGTTGCATGCTCAGTTTACATGTACAGGGCAAGCGTGTTCGTATCTTCCGTCAAACATTACAAGTTCACTGAATACTTCTTATGCTCGGTTACAGACAGAGTATATCAATGAAGTTTTGAAAACGAATACGGAGGCAGGATTTCTCGCAAACATTGGAACCTCAAATGTGGGAACCGGGACGGTTCGGAAAATTCAATTCGGGGGGAGTATGTCTGCTTCCGGTGCAAAAAAAGATGACATCATCATAGAAGAACCAGGTTTTAAGTTGCCAAAGTTACCAAATGTTGGTGGTGCCGTGATTCCGAATGTAAATATAGATTTTAATCCCGGATGGGTGCTTGGCTTTGATAGCAGACATTGGATGAGTCGATTTGGTATTTTTCTTCATGGAATGGACATGGTGATTTCAAACAAACAGTTGCAAGGTTTGTCAAATAATAAAAATTATGAAGGTCGCATAACGGCAAAAAGTTATGGCGGAATGATAAGATACCAGTTACTAGAAAAAGAAGGTTTTTTAAACAATCTATTCACTTGGAACGGTGTGAATATCGGTGCTGGACACCATGTGATGGAAGAAGATTTTAATTTCAAATATTTGGAAGGAAAAGCGGCCAGTATCGTTTCGAATGGTGTCACGGCGAAATGGGGTGGTGACACTCAGTTTTTATATAACACTCGTGTTCGCACGACTAACGTCGATTTTAGGACAGGGATCGGTATGTTTTGGATCGCGAATCTAATCGTCGGTGGAGGGTATAGCTGGAATTCGGGAGAAAGTCAAATTTCTGTGGATCGCACGGGTCCTCTTCTAGTCCAAATCAGCAATGTATCTACAATCGAACTTCCAAGGGAATACCAATCTCAAATTGATCCTGCACTTTTAGCAGCGGCGCCAACTGGAACCCTCGGGTTGTCATTGAATGGCAGTTCACATGTGAAACGTAATATGGGTTATGGCATTGCCGGATTGGAATTGGATATCTATGTTCTTAAACTCATCTTTGAGGGTTTATACGGCGGGAAAGATCTATACTCTGCCAATCTCGGTGTGAAAATATCCCTTTAGATTTTTCAAAAGTTAGAACTTTTACGTATCAGAAGATTCTTAATTGAATCAAAATTTCTTTTCGGAATCTCATGATTTCTAATGATGGGATCATGAATTCCTACAAAAGATTTTCACGTAGTTACTTTCTTTCTACTGAAGTCGCCAATCTCGTTTTTCTAGTTCCTTTTGGCTTTCTCTTTGTTTACTTTTATATAAATCCGACTCCTAATCAGTTGAAAGCAATGGTTTTCGGTTCCCTTGCCGCCATTGTTGCATCCCAGCTTCTCCAGATCGTCCTTCTTTCCCAGCTAAAGCCGATTAAAAGCTATTTAAATGCGAAAGACGAAGGGCTTACGATATCAAGTGAGGATTTTGTTTTCGCCCGTAACCGGTCCGTGGACTTTCCGAGAAGAGTATTCATTATCAATGCTTTGCGATGGGGCATTGCTCTTTTTATAGTGAGCATCCCATTCATTTTCGCTCCAGAAACTAGCAAAAGTCAGGCGATAAATTTTTTCGGGATCGTTCTATTTATCGCAGTGACGAGCATTCTAATTTCGTTCGTTTCTGCCTCTTTAAACATAAATCGTTTATTTATGGCGGGTTGTTTCGAATTCAAAGAAGTGATCAATAAGGAAATGTTGAAATACCAGAGTATGAAGATCAACCTTCCACTTTTGATTTCTGCCCTTTTGCAATTGCTCCTCATTATACTAGTATTAATAAGCTTTAATTCCATGAAGTCTGCCATTGATTTAAGTTATAAAAATCAGCTGTATAATCTTAATTTGAATAATTCGGTTCATATTTCGGATTTTTATTTAGAAAAAGAAAATGCGATCAAGGAATTTTCAAACAATCCAACAATCAGAAAGTTAATCGAAGAAAAAAAATGGAAAGAATTAACACCCATTTTAGGAAGTGTGTTTTCTGTAAAGGGAGCTTATTATGAGAACGTGTTCGTAGCCTCTACCGAAGCACCTTATAAAATTGAGGCAAGTGGACTTCCGGATAATGCAAGCGTAGGTTACCCTCTTGATCAGTCGGAACAGGCCAAAGAAAATATTAAACAGGCGCTAGCCGGTAAATTGCATTTAAGCACTGTGTTTCAGTCTCCCATTACGAAAACCAATGTTATCTTGCTCACTATGCCTTTGGTCTCAGAAAAAGGAAAGGTAGTTGCGATCATAGGTTTTCCGTTTCTAGTGGGTGATTTTGTTAAAAAGTATGTAGGTGATTTGAAGTTAGGTGAAAATGGGTATTCCTTCCTTCTTGATCGTAATTTAGTTTCCATTTGGCATCCGAATCCTCAATATGAGAGATATGATTTTTCCAAAACAATGATGGCGGATGCAATTAAGAAAAAAGATGAAGAGAGTATGATTCCTTATCTTTGGGATGGAATTCAAAAAGCGATGTTAGTTAAATACAATCCGGACCATCATTATTATTTCATAACGACCATAGGTGTTGATGATATAGAAAAACAATCAATTCATTCATTGATCAATCTGTCCGTGATTGCGATTTTTAGCTCGATGGTGATCAATTTGATCGTCATTCTAGTTCTTAGGGTTCGGTTAAAAGGGATCGATTCTATCGATAGAATTTTAGATTTAATTCAAGTCGGCGATTTAACAGTAAAATCTAAGGTAGATAGCATCGATGAATTCGGTCGCATGCAACTGGGACTTAACAAGACAATAGATCAAATTGTGGATGTTGTAGGAGCCAATCAAACTGCATCGGAAGATTTAGCATCTTCGGCAGAAGAGATGTCAGTTTCTTTAAATAGTCTGTCTGCCAATGCACAAACCCAGGCAGCAGCGGCAGAAGAAATCTCCGCCTCGATAGAAGAGATTTCAGCGGCCATTCAAAGTGTCGATTCTCAGGCGGAAGAACAGTTTAAAAAAGTTGATTTTTTGAAAAGCCAAATGGATTCACTTTCCCGAATTATTGAAACAATGGGAAAAGAAGTGGGGACTGCTGCAAGTAATGTCACGCTGATCACAAGTGAAGCAAAAACTGGCCAAGCATCTTTAGATTCGATGCGCTCGAGTATTTCTAAGATAAGCAACAGTTCGGCTGAAATAGGAAATGTGATTGAGATTATAAATAATATCTCGGAGCAGATCAACTTACTTGCATTAAATGCAGCCATTGAGGCAGCGAGGGCCGGAGTTTACGGAAGAGGATTCGCAGTCGTTGCCGATGAAATAGGTAAATTGGCTGATAAAACTGCTCAATCGATCAAAGATATTGGAGATTTAATACAGGCAAATGAATTAGAAATTTCCAATGGCACGACGACGATCGAAACGACAATTTCATTGATTACAACAATCATTCAAGGTGTAAACTCGTTCCAACAAATCACAAAATCGATTGAAGCAAATACGATGGAGCAGGCAAAAATAAACGTACAAGTAACGGAAGAAGTGGAGAAAGTCAACCAAATCAGCCAGGCCATCAAGGTTTCTATGGAAGAACAAAAGAACGCCATCAGCGAAGTTTCGCAAGCGATTTTCAATATCAATGACTTGACCCAATCAACGGCAGCCGGGTTGGAAGAGATGACGGCCACTTCGGGTGGTATGGCCAATTTGGCGGAAAATCTCAAGCGCAAGATAAACTTCTTCCAACTGAAAGCATAAACCATAAGCAATTCCTAAATTAGATATAAGTTGCCAATGGATTTATAATCATACAAATTGACCGTTAGGTCAATATGTATGAGCATTTTCAAAAGTTATAAAAGAAAAGTAATCGGCGGCTCCGTAGGATTTTCCATGGGCGTTGTCGTTCCCTTATCGACTCTCTTATTGTATTTTCTCGTCAAACCTACAGGCGATCAGCTCCAGGTATTTTTTTATGCCATCCTTGTTGCAGCTGTGTCAGTTCAGATCTTTCCGATAATCTTTTATCCCAGATTGTTAAATGATGTGAAACGTTATCTTGACGACTTTGAATCAGGCGTCGAAGTTCCGATAGAAACATACCACCATTGCTGGAACCGAGTTTCAAAAATGCCGATTTTGATGGCACTTGTTGGGATCACACAATGGACCGTCGCTTCCGTGATCGTACTTGTACCCTTCGAAATGCACGAGCAGACAAGCAAGTCTCAAGCATTTTTCATGGAAAATACATTTATTTTCTCGGCTTTACTGAATACCATTTTATCTTTTTTCTTTATTGAACGAACTTCATCTTATTTGCTAAAATTAGGAGCATTTAACAGAGAGCTAGATGAGATCAAAAAGCCTTATTATCGTAGATTGAGTATCTCCATACCTGTAATGATATCATTGATGATTGTTTTGATGAGTGATATTTATCTGATGATATCTTTCAAAATAAATTCAAATTCATTAGAGAAGGCTTATTCGAATCAACTTTATAACTTTAATCTAAGCAATGAAGCATCTATGAGTGTCTTGTTTTCAAATATTGAAACCACTTTGACAGAATTTGGTGCACTTCCCGAAGTAAAAGATGCCATTGCCAATAAAAAATATCAATTGCTTACACCATTGCTGAAAAAGATGTATGAAAACCCTTCTCTTTTTTTGGAGAATAGTTTTGTTGCTGGGATTGATGCTGGGAATCCGATCTTGGCTACTGGTTTAACGAATCAAGATAGTCTTGGAACAAAATTGGCAGAAAATGTTTTGGTCAGAGAAAACATTTCCAATACTCTTGCAGGTAAAATTTATTTTGGGAGGGCAGAAATTTCACCTATCACTAAAAAGGTGGTAATTTTAGTTACGGGACCAATTGTTGTGGAGGGAAAAGTTGTCGGCATTATCGGTTTTCCAGTCTTTATGGGAGATGCACTGGCCGCCTTGTTAAAGAACATCAAAATCGGAAATACTGGATATTCTTTTATGTTGGATCAGGATTCACAAATGATCTGGCATCCCAATCCAAAATACATTTTAGCAAAATTCCATAACACTGAATTTGAAAAACTGGCAACAGAGGCAGGGGAGACCCAATCCTTCATAAATAATTGGGAAGGTTCTAAATTTTTACTGCGAAAAAAAACAGATCGAAAAAATGGATATCAATTCTTCTCTACGATCGATTTAGCTGAAATAGAAAAAGAAAGTTATGATTCATTAGACGGGCTCATGTATTTGAGCTTGAGTGGGGCACTGCTGATCGCATTGGCAACGTCACTCATTTTTTATTTTCGATTCAAACCGTTGCACGGTATCGAAGCTGTCCTTCAAAATTTGGGAGAAGGGAAATTATCTCGGTCAGCAGATTTAATTTCCTCCGATGAATTTGGTAAGTTAGCCAAAGGTTTGAACAAAACACTGTTTCAGGTATCGGAAGTTGTTTCCGTGAATCAATCTATTTCTGATGATATGGCGGCAGCCGCCGAACAGATGTCAGTTTCCTTAGGAAGCTTATCTGCGAATTCACAGACACAGGCAGCCGCTGCAGAAGAAATTTCGGCATCCATTGAAGAAATTACTGCCGCTGTCCAATCTGTAGATGCCCAAGCGGAATCGCAGTTAAAGAAAGTAGATTTTTTAAAGCAGCAGATGGAAGAACTTACGAGAGAAATTCAAAAAACAGGCCGCGAAGTATCTACTGCAACAACGGAATTTACGAAAATTTCTCAAGAGGCCAAAAATGGTCAACAGTCGTTAGACCAAATGCAAAATTCGATTTCTAAAATCGGAGAAAGTTCGCATGAAATAGGAAGCGTCATAGAGATCATAAACAATATATCTGAGCAGATCAATTTACTTGCACTGAATGCCGCGATTGAAGCAGCAAGAGCCGGTACATATGGTCGAGGTTTTGCGGTGGTTGCGGATGAGATCGGAAAACTCGCCGTCAAAACGGCAGCCTCTCTTAAGGATATCAGTGAATTGATCGAAGCCAACGATTCTGAAATATCGAAAGGAACAACAACGATAGAATCAACGATTCATCTCATACAAAACATCATCCAAGGTGTAGAGTCCTTCCAGAAAGTAACAGAGTCTATCCAAGAAAGCACCAAACTCCAACTGGAACGGAACGAAAAAGTCGTATTGGAAGTGGAGGGTGTGAATGAAATCTCAAAGATGATTCGTTTGTCGATGGGGGAACAAAAGGAAGCGATTGGGGAAGTCGCCCAGGCAATTTATAGCATCAACGACCTCACGCAAACGAATGCGGCAGGTGTAGAAGAAATGACCGCCTCCTCAAATGGGATTGCCAGTTTAGCCGAAAACTTGCGTCAGAAGATCAATTTCTTCCAATTGAAAGAGTAAATCCGACTTGCCAAGGAATAGATATCAAGATTTCTTGATATCTAGATATCTCATTTATGGCAATCAAAGAGGAAATCACGACCAAACTCGCTTCCAAACGGCTACTTTCCGCTCTGAAAGCAGTCTCTGACGAAACACGGGTTCGGATCCTCCATATTCTCAGTTTTGGAGCCTTTTCCGTGAACGACGTGGTTGAGATCCTAGAAATGGGACAATCTCGCATTTCCAGGCATCTCAAAATACTCACGGAAGCCGGCTTGATCCAAACACGTCGAGAAGGATCACTTGTTTATTCTTATCTTCCAGAATCTAGTTCTAAGTCAGAGCAAGGAACTTCCTTCCCATTTTTTATTGACTTAACAAACCTAATCCTTTCCTACAAAGAAGATTTGCCTGAGAGAGAAAGAGATCAGAAGAAAGTAAGTCTGGTTTTGGAAACCCGAGAAAAAAAATCAAAGGGGTTTTTTGACCGTGTTGCGGGTGATTGGGAAACTCTCCAAGAGGAGATTTTGCACCCGAAAGTGTACCGGTCTTGGATCTTGGAAAACCTGCCAAACCAATCAAAAGAGATTTTAGATTTAGGATGTGGACCAGGAGGATTGATTCCTTATTTGCTTCCGAAAGCAAAACGAATCTTAGGTGTAGATTCCTCTCAGAAAATGATTGAAGCCGCGAAATCTGCATTTGGAAACAATGAGAGCGTAAGACTTCTGACAGCTCAACTTGAATCACTTCCTCTAGAGGATAATTCCTGTGATGCGGTAGTTGGAAGTATGGTTTTACATCATATCTCTCATCCACCAGCAGTTATTTATGAAGTATCGCGAGTATTAAAAGCAGATGGTATTTTCTGCTTAGTGGATCTGGTAAAACATAATCAGGAAATGATGCGAGATAATTTCGCTGACCTTTGGTTAGGTTTTGAACCTGACCTTCTCGAGTCCTGGCTAACTAATGCAGGATTTATTATTGAATCAATAAGCGAAATTCAAACGGACTCTATTTTCAAAATATTAACAATCAAAGCAAAGAAAAAAGGAGGACATCATGTCCACAGCAACTAGCACAAAATCGGAAAGACTTCCATATAAAGTAAGAGATATTTCTCTTGCTGAGTGGGGAAGAGAAGAAATTATTTTGGCCGAAAAAGAAATGCCAGGTCTTATGGCACTTAGGGCAGAATTTGGAAAAACAAAACCTTTAAAGGGTGCAAGAATTGCAGGATCATTGCATATGACGATCCAAACAGCTGTTCTAATTGAAACCTTGATCGAATTAGGTGCCGAAATCAGATGGTCATCTTGTAACATATTCTCGACTCAAGATCACGCGGCATCTGCTATCGCAAAAGCTGGGATTCCAGTATTCGCTTGGAAAGGCGAATCAGAAGAAGAATACTGGTGGTGTATTGAACAAACACTGTACTTTGATGGCGGGAAAGGACCAAATATGATCCTTGATGATGGTCATGACCTAACACATTATATACATGAGAAACATCCAGACTTATTAAAAGAAATCAAAGGTGTATCGGAAGAAACAACTACTGGTGTTATTGGATTACATAAAAAATTAAGCACAGGTGAGCTTAAAATCCCGGCGATCAATGTAAATGACTCAGTCACTAAATCGAAATTTGATAACCTTTATGGCTGTCGTGAGTCACTTGCTGACGGAATCAAAAGAGCGACAGATGTTATGCTTGCTGGTAAAGTTGCACTCGTTTGTGGTTTTGGGGATGTTGGAAAAGGTTCTGCCGCTTCTCTTCGTAATTTTGGTGCACGTGTTGTCGTTACTGAAATCGACCCTATTTGTGCACTTCAGGCTGCAATGGAAGGTTACCAAGTACTTCGTGTGGAAGACATCATTGAAAATGCTGACATCATTGTAACCGCGACTGGAAATGATGATATCATAACTCTTGAGCATATGAAAAGCATGAAGGATGGTTCTATTCTTTGTAACATTGGTCATTTCGATACCGAGATTCAAATGTCACGTTTGAACGCGGAGAAAGGAGTTACCAAAAAAGAAATCAAACCGCAAGTAGATAAGTATACATTTCCTAATGGAAGATCTATCATTGTTTTAGCTGAAGGTCGTCTTGTAAACCTTGGCTGTGCGACTGGTCATCCTTCTTTCGTGATGTCTGCTTCCTTTACAAACCAAGTTCTGGCACAAATGGAACTTTGGAATAACAAATACGAAATCGGTGTCTATCGACTTCCAAAGAGATTAGATGAAAAAGTAGCAGCTCTGCATTTAGAGCAGTTAGGTGTTCGGTTGACAAAACTGACTGCGAAACAAGCAGCATATATTGCAGTTCCAGTAGAAGGTCCTTTTAAACCTGAACATTACCGTTACTAAGAGTAGGAGTAGGAAATGACTTACGTAGTAACAGAAGTTTGTGTTGATTGTAAGTATACCAGTTGCGCAGCGGTTTGCCCAGTTGAGGCATTCCATGAAGCTCCTGATACACTCTATATTGATCCAGATACTTGCATTGATTGTAACGCATGTCAATATGAATGCCCAATCGATGCAATATTCCCAGATTATGATGTACCGGAAAAGTTTAAAAGCTCGATCGAAGTGAACGCGAAAGAAGCGACAAAGTTTCCAGTAATTGTAAATACAAAACCCCCCTTAAAAGGGCCAAAATGCGAAGATCCTAGTAAATAGGAATGTGGTGCAGGAGTTCAAACTCCTGCACTTTTATTTTACTGAAATTATAAAATTATGAAATTCGAATACACTAACCCAGCAGCTAAATCATTAGTAGAATTATTACAAAAAAAGATCCTCGTTCTCGATGGGGCCATGGGCACGATGATCCAGAGACACTCTCTAGAAGAGGCAGACTTTCGCGGTGAAAGGTTTAAAAACTGGGATTTATCTGTAAAAGGGAATAATGATATGTTAGCGATCACTAGGCCAGATATCATTGAGGGTGTTCACTTGGAGTATTTAGAGGCTGGGGCTGATATCATAGAGACGAATACCTTCAGTTCCAATTCTATCTCTCAGGCAGACTATAAAATGGAATCTGCAGTGAGAGATCTTAATTTGGCTGCAGTTGAGTGTGCTAAAAAGGCTGTTCAAAAATTCAAAAATAAATCTGGTAAAAAGGATATATTTATAGCTGGTTCGATAGGTCCGACTGTAAAGACAGCATCGTTGTCTCCAGATGTGAATAATCCAGCTTTCCGAGCGGTCACCTTTGACCAATTAGTTGAAAGTTTTTACGAACAGATAACCGCATTGATTGATGGAGGTGTCGATTTATTACTTCCAGAAACAAATATCGATACTCTCAATCTGAAAGCCTGTATCTTTGCTATCGAGAAAATATTCGAAGAGAGAAATATTCGTATACCAGTAGTTCTTTCTGTAACAATTACAGATGCTTCTGGCCGAACACTTTCAGGCCAAACGGGAGAAGCATTCTATTTATCAATCCGACATGCCAATCCATTAGCTGTCGGCATCAATTGTGCCCTCGGAGCAGGGGAAATGAGACCTTATATTGCCGAAATAGCTAGAGTGGCAGAATGTTATGTGTCTTGTTACCCCAATGCAGGTTTGCCCAATGCCTTTGGTGGTTATGACCAAACTCCAAAAGAGTTCGGGAATTGGATGGAAGATTTTGCTAAATCAGGATTTCTAAATATAGTGGGTGGTTGTTGTGGAACGACACCTGATCATATAAAGGCAGCCGCCGAGGCAGTGGCTGGAATATCTCCTAGAATCCTCACGAAAAAAACGAGATTGACATCGCTCGCAGGTCTTGAACCGCTTCACCTAACAAAAGAGCAAGGTTTTATTAATGTTGGTGAAAGAAACAACGTAACAGGATCGCCAAAATTTAAAAAGCTGATTTTGGATGGGAACTTTGAAGAGGCTGTGCAAGTGGCACTTCAGCAGGTACAGGCTGGTGCCAATATCATTGATATCAATTTTGATGAGGCTCTTCTCGACGGAGAAGGTTCCATGACAAAATTCTTAAACCTCATTGCGGGCGAGCCAGAAATTGCTCGTGTTCCTTTTATGATTGACTCTTCGAAATGGTCTGTTCTTGAAGCTGGACTGAAATGTATCCAAGGAAAACCGATCGTAAACTCAATATCGTTAAAAGAGGGAGAGGGAACTTTTCTAGAACATGCAAAAACCATACAAAGATTTGGTGCCGCGGTTATTGTAATGGCATTTGATGAAAATGGTCAAGCCGCAACAAAGGATGAAAAGATTAGAATATGCAAAAGAGCATATGATCTCCTTTTGTCAAAATTAGACTTTCATCCAGAAGATATCATTTTTGATCCGAATATTTTAACCGTAGCAACGGGGATAGACGAGCATAACAATTATGCTGTCGACTTCATCGAAGCAACACGAGAGATAAAAAAACTTTGCCCTGGAGCGAAGGTATCAGGTGGTCTAAGTAATATTTCTTTTTCCTTTCGAGGTAATAATCCTGTAAGAGAAGCAATGCATTCTGCATTTCTATACCATGCGATCCAGGCCGGTATGGATATGGCAATCGTAAATGCAGGGATGTTAGAAGTATATGAAGAAATTCCAAAGGATTTTTTAGAGCTAGTTGAAGATGTGTTATTGAACCGGAGACCAGATGCCACCGAACGCTTGATAGATGCAGCGGCCTCTTTTCATGGTGAAACGAAAGTCCAAAAAAAAGATGATCTTTGGAGAGCGTTGTCCGTAGAAGAGAGACTTACTCACGCTCTCGTAAAAGGCATAGATGAATTTGTAACTGCCGATACCGAAGAAGCGAGAAAACTTTTTTCGAAACCGTTAGAAGTAATCGAAGGTCCTTTGATGAATGGGATGAAGGTAGTTGGTGAACTTTTCGGTGCAGGAAAAATGTTCTTACCGCAAGTTGTAAAGAGCGCTCGCGTTATGAAAAAGGCAGTAGCTTACTTACTTCCGTATATGGAAGAAGAAAAACGAAATCAAAAAGACGAATCTGCCCAAGCAAAATTCTTGATAGCTACAGTAAAAGGAGATGTACATGATATTGGCAAAAATATCGTGGGTGTCGTTTTGGCATGTAATAACTATGAGGTGATAGACTTGGGAGTTATGGTTCCCACCGAAAAAATTTTGGAAACAGCACGTAAAGAAAATGTACAAGCGATTGGTCTATCTGGACTCATCACTCCGTCGCTAGATGAAATGGTGCAAGTGGCAAAAGAGATGGAAAGACAAGGATTTAAAATCCCGTTACTAATCGGTGGTGCGACAACATCTCCGGCTCATACCGCAGTGAGAATATCTGAACAATACTCGCAGCCCGTGATTCACGTCTTAGATGCCTCAAGAGTTGTAAATGTGATGAATGGTGTTTTAAATCCGACTGAAAAAGTGGCTTATATCCAAGGGATTCGAGAAGATCAATCACGTATTCGTGAGGATTTTTATGCGCGGGAGAGCGAAAGAATATTATTAACACTCCCCGACGCGATTGAAAATAAATGCAAAATTAAATGGGATGATTACGTCCCCCCGAAACCTTCGTTTATTGGCGTGAAGGCAATCTCGGATGTAACGCTTGATATGTTAGTGCCTTTTATTGATTGGTCTCCATTCTTTTTGGCGTGGGAATTGAAGGGGAGATACCCCCATATTCTAAAAGATCCCGTTGTAGGTGTGGAAGCATCTAAACTCTTTAAAGATGCAAAGGAAATTTTAGCTAAAATGTTAATAGATCCTCGATTAAAGCCAAAAGCGGTTGTAGGAATGTTCCCAGCTATTTCGAACGGGGAAGATGTGGAAATATTTAGTGACGAATCCAAAAAGACAAGCTTAGGAATGTATCCTATGTTACGGCAACAAATTACGCGTTTGAAAGGTCAACCAAATTTAAGTTTGGCGGACTTTGTTGCTCCCAAAGACTCTGGACTCGCTGATTACATGGGCTTTTTTGCGGTAACAGCAGGACACGGCGTAGAAGAGATGGCGAAAGAATTTGAGACTAATAGCGATGATTATAATTCCATTATGGTCAAAGCTCTTGCTGATCGATTCGCAGAAGCATTTGCAGAATATATGCATAAATGGATTCGTAATGAATGGGGATTCGGTAAAGACGAGAATCTTGAAAGTGAGGATCTGATTCGAGAAAAATATCGAGGCATAAGACCCGCACCAGGATATCCGGCATGTCCTGACCATACTGAAAAAAAGAAACTATGGAAATTATTGGATGTCGAGAAAAACGCTGGAATCCAATTAACAGAAAGTTGTGCAATGTGGCCTGCTAGTTCAGTAAGTGGATATTATTTCTCTCATCCCGAGGCGAAATATTTTGCAATTGGTAAAATCAATGAAGACCAAGTCCATTCCTATGCGAAACGTAAACAGATGGAAATAACAGAAATTGAAAAATGGCTCTCTCCGTATTTGAATTATGACCCGGGTCGTAAAGTAGTCGCAGCTACCTGATCATGTCACACGACCATGGTTGGAAACATATAGAACAAACAAAGCTGAAGGATGGTTTTTCTTTCCATCCTAAACTTTCTGAATGGCTTCTTGAATTTACTTCTATCGCTGGGGATTTGTCCCTGGATGTATTTGAGGCTAGCTGCGGAGAAGTAAATTGTCCAGTAGAGGAAGTTAAATTAACATGGTTAGATGGTGAAAAGGAAGAAAAACTTAGGTTAGGTCGAGGAAAGGAAAAATTACTCAAACAAGACGTTTACCTGGCTTGGAAAAAGAAAATGAACTCTTAGTTCGCAGAAGATCGAACAGGGAAAAGATACTTAAGGCCTAAGTTTCCCTGCACTTCCGGTGACCATAGGTCATCTAGCGTTTTGTTGGCTTCCCGTGCATTGATAGGAACTTTTACCATCCCTTCGAAAACTAAGTTACTGCTGGAAATACTGATCCCAGGAGAAACATAAATCTGGCGGCCTACGAAGTTCGATCGAGCTGGATCTTGCACTTTTAGAGCTGTATTGAATTGTTTAGAAATGAGATCTCCGTCAAACCTGTGCAATTCGGAAAGTTGAAGGAAAAGTTCCCATCTCGAGTTTTTAACAAATGAAAAAATATTTCGATTCAACGTATATTTGACTCTCATTTTCGTCTCACTGACATCCACGTAAGCGAGTCCCCCTTGGTTTAAGGAAAGCCCGAAACTGAGTCCCATATCAAAACTGACACCTCGTCGATAACTGATGTAGGTCACATTGGGTTGGTAAGAGAGCGTACTATGGTTAGCGGATCGACTTGTTGGATCAAAGTTTCCCTCAGGATTTCTGTAAGGAAGACTGGTTGAAAATGGGGAGACAGGTGAAAAAATTTGTATTTGGGAAAGTGGATCCAAGGCAGAAGTGTTCCCTGGAAGCGTAACAGGTCTTCCCAGTTCTAATTCCGCCGGAAAACGAAAGGGAATCGAAAGAGTATTTAAACCGCGAGTATCGGTCGAAATTCCTTCCACTTGGAATAAACTCGGACGAGGATCGGAAATTGAATAACTAGAAAAGAAAGGCAAACCCTGTGATAAAAGAGCGTAACCAAATCCTGGCAATACCAATAGGCTGACGATAAAGTATCTACGCATCTAAGAAGACTCTCGGTTAAAATTCCTAAAATTGCAATGAAATTTGCTTTTCACTTCTCATTTTTTTGCTATAAAACTCGGGAATGAATGAAAATGACACGCTAGTTGAACAGTTTGGGGAATGTAAATTTCCAAATCCCGCCGGATATGATTATTGGACAGACGAAAAGTCAGTCGTTTTGTTTCAGACGATTTTTTCGGGGCAAGAAGATGCCATGAAAACCGTACAAACCAATCCCGTTTTTTTTGAGCAAGCAGGACCGAAAGAGAAAATCTTTTTTTCCCCTCATGAAGTCACAGCCGCCATTGTCACCTGCGGTGGGTTATGTCCTGGAATCAATGACGTAATTCGGGCATTAGTGATGGAGCTTCACTATCGATACAAAGTTCCAAGGATTCTAGGTTTTCCTTTTGGCTATGAGGGGATGGTAAAAAAATCAGGCCATCGACCGGTGGAACTCACACCTGATAAAGTTGCCCATATTATGAATTTTGGAGGATCAATTCTCGGCTCCTCCCGAGGAAACCAATCTACAACTGACATGGTTGACACCTTATGTTTGTATGGTGTGAAAATGTTATTCTGTATTGGTGGAGATGGAACACTACGGGGAGCACAAGCGATCCAAGAAGAGGTGAGAAAAAGAAAAGAAGACATCGCAATTGTTGGAATTCCGAAAACAATCGATAATGATATCAATTTTGTACAAAAGACATTCGGTTTTTCGACTGCGTTTAGTAAGGCGGTAGAAGCTGTTAATTGTGCGCATGAGGAAGCAAAAGGGGCACCAAATGGTATTGGGCTTGTGAAGCTAATGGGTAGGCACTCGGGATTTATTGCCGTGAATGCGGCACTGGCTTCCAAAAATGTAAATTTTGTTCTCATCCCTGAATCAGATTTTGATTTAGAAGGCAAGGGTGGTTTTCTCGAAGTACTGAAAGAACGGATTAAGAGAAGAGGTCATTCCGTGATCATTGTAGCTGAAGGTGCGGGACAAAAATACTTTGAGGATAAAGGAGAAAAAGACCAATCGGGTAACAAGAAATTGGCGGATATCGGACTTTTTATGAAGGAGAAAATCACGGAATCATTCAAAAAAGACAATATTCCATTAAATCTAAAATACATTGACCCCAGTTATATCATTCGATCTGTACCGGCCAATGCAGAGGACTCTGTATTTTGTGGATTTCTTGCTCAAAACGCCGTACACGCGGCTTTTGCTGGGAAAACTGGGTGTGTAGTCGGAATTTGGAACAATGTTTTTACTGTTATGCCGATTTCACTTGCCATTGCGGAAAGAAAAGTACTCAGACCAGAAAGAAGCACATTATGGAGAGCTCTTCTCGCTTCAACCGGTCAACCAAACAGTATGAAGGCGAAAGAGTAGTCCCTTAGTTGAGACGTATGATAAAAAGCGAGATATCGTCATGAGGCTCTGCTTCACCGATAAACTCGCTTACTTTCGTCAGAATAGCTGTTCGAATGACTTCTGGATGATCATTGATATGAGAAAGCACCACAGACTCTAATCTTTCTTCAGAAAAAAGTTCCTCCTTCATATTCATGGCTTCTGTGACACCATCCGTATACAGAACGATCAAATCTCCGGGTTGGTAGGAGACAATGTGTTCTGAAAACTCACAATCGCTAATCCCCATGGGTTGGCCTTTTCCAGAAAGGTGTTGGATCTTATGGTGTTTTTTTCGATAGATGAGTTGTTGGTTATGGCCGGCAGAAGAATACATTATCTCTTTTTTGGTCATGTTGATTCGTACAAGCATGGCAGTGACAAACATCAGAAAACCAGATTTATCTTGAATGATTTCATTCGTACGTGTGAGTGCTTCTTTTGTGGATGCAGACTTCGCAACTTCTTGTTGTAGGATCGTCTTAGACATTTCCATAAAAAGGGCAGCGGGAGTACCTTTCCCAGAAACATCTGCTATAATCACGGAAACTTCATCTTTTCCGTGAATGACCATATCATAAAAATCGCCACCTATTTCACGTGAGGCTTGGTAATAGGTATCAAATTCTAATAGGGAGTACTGTTTCGGAATAATAGGCAAGGAATGCTTTTGGATCATGGCCGCAGTTTGCATATCTCGATCTATGTTTTTTAAACGTTCGCTTTGGATTTTAACCTGAAGTGTGGTATAAGCCTCTCCCACTTGATTCGAAAGGGTGCGTAGGATTTTGATGTCCATGTCATCAAACTTTGTCCGGGAAGTTTTGTCGGAAACTGTAAGAGAACCTAGCCATTGTTTGTTTTTTAAAATCGGTAGTACTACAAGGCTGTGTTGAAAAATCCCTTTGTGAGTTAGGCTAATTCCTTGGGGGGACCTTGCTGTGACAATTTTAAAACCTTTGAACATCCAGTCCTCTTTGTCCGTATACAAGAGTGCCTGGACTTCATCATCCTGAAATACATCGGAAAAACCTTTGGATTTAGAGCGAGGTAAACCTTTTGGTTCTAATTTTTCAAATTTTAAAGCTACTCGGTCTACATGAAGAATTTCTGAAATTGTTTTAACAGCGAGATCCATAAACTCTTCGGAGTTTTGGATATTGGAGAGAGCCTGCGAGATTTGATATAAACAGTTCAATTCGTTCGCTCGGGAATTGAGTTGGTCAATTAAAATTCGATTCCTAACGGCAATGGCCGCCATATTTGAAAGATACTTTAAAATTTTAATATCGGTGTTTGTAAAACTTCTGCCATCGAGAGTATTGACTGCTTCGAGTACACCTTGCACTTCGTTTTGTGTCACCATGGGAACGCACATCAAATTGCGTGTCACATATCCAACTTTTTTATCAATGTCTTTAAAAATGCGAGTATCGTTGGCCGCATCGTTTACAATTTCAGGCTCTAATGTTTCCAGAACCATTCCAGCTATCCCTTTTCCTCTTGGTACGGTCAGCTGAGACAAGGACTCCTCTTTGAGCCCACTGGTGGTATCAAAAACTAAAACATCCTTTTCTTTATCATAAAGAAGTAAAGAAGATCCTTCCGTGTCTAAAACATCTCGAGTGATCCCCATAATTTCGCCAAGTAACGTTTCCAAACTTTCCGTGGAATTGATCCGACTTGTAATATCTGAAATAAGATTAAGTGTAAGTTGTTTTGTCGGCATAAGGTTACTTGCTTATTCGATGAGACTACCAATTCCTTGATTTGTCAAGACCTCAATTAGTACGGAATGAGCTACTCTGCCGTCAATGATGTGGGTTCGGTTGACACCACCTTCCAGAGCATCCAAACAACATTCCACTTTCGGGATCATACCCCCAGAGATATGACCTGATTTGATATATCCATCTATTAATTGTTTGTTGAGACCAGTAACTAATTTCCCATCAATTAGGATACCTGGAGTGTCCGTTAATAGTATTAATTTTTCTGCTTTTAAAGATGCAGCAATGGCACCAGCCATAGTATCTGCATTGATATTTAAGGTCTGTCCCTCTTTCGATACAGCAACTGGCGAAATGATAGGGATAAAACCCTCTGCTTGGAGAGTATATATGATCGATGGATTTACTTCTGTCACTTGCCCGACAAGCCCAAGATCAAGAGTTTGAACTTTCCCGGTTTCATCTTCAAATTCCATGAGATACTTTTCTGCGTAAGCCAGGTTCCCATCCTTTCCAGAAAGCCCCACTGCCTTGCCTCCTTTTTCTTGGATGAGCGAAACGATCTGTTTGTTCACTTTTCCAGTGAGCACCATTTCAACGACTTCCATAGTAGGTTGGTCCGTAACCCTGTGACCTCTTATAAATTGGGTGTTTAAATTGAGCGATTTGATAAGTTGATTGATTTCTGGACCACCACCATGTACAACAACGGGATTGATTCCTAAGTATTTTAATAAAACAATGTCTTCAGCAAAGGAGGCACGTAAATCTTCTTGGACCATTGCGGCGCCACCATATTTGATGACGATGGTTTTCCCAGAATATTTGATCAGATAGGGCAAGGCTTCTAGGATGTGGTTAATTTTTTCCAGTTTTTCTTCCATGGCGATCCTCTTCCAGGACATGGAATAAGACCCTATTGAATAAAAGGACTTTTTTTTTATGTCAGAAATATTTAAAGCAGCAGTCGTCCAAGTATCAAGCAATGCACGCATTTCAAATAACCTAACGCAGTGTAGAAAATGGATCGAAGCTGCCCGGGAAAAGGGGGCAAAACTAATCGGTTTGCCAGAAAACTTTTCCTTTATGGGTTCGGAAGAGGAGAAAAAAAATCTAATCGGTCAGATTGAAATCGAGACAAAATCATTTTTATCGGAGACGGCCAAAGATTTGGGGATTTTTTTGCTTGGGGGCGGATATCCAACAGAAGTTGGAAACGGGAAAGTTTTTAATACAGCCTCTCTCTTTTCACCGGATGGTTTAGAAATTTTTAAATACAACAAAGCTCATTTGTTCAATGCGGAAGTTGGTGATGGAGTCAAATACCAAGAGTCAAGATCAACGGAAAGCGGAGGAAAACTGCCGGAGGTGATTTCTACCGAGATTGGAAATTTATCATCTGCGATTTGTTACGACGTTCGATTTCCTGAACTTTTCAGGAATCTTTCTAAGAACGGTTGTGAGATTTGTTTTTTGCCAGCAGCTTTTACTGTACCAACAGGCGCTGCTCATTGGGACATCCTTCTAAGAGCCAGAGCCATCGAAAACTTGATGTATATTCTTGCACCGGGACAAACGGGTTCACATGACCCACATGGAAAAAGAAAAACCTATGGACATTCAATGATCATTTCCCCATGGGGAGAGATACTTGTCGATGCAGGAACAGAAGTAGGTTATGCGATTGCCGAGATTGACCTTGATCAGTTAAAGGAAACTCGAAAAAATTTCCCAGCACTCCATCATTCACTTTTTTTATCCAAAACATAACTTTCTATTCTATATCTGCAAGAAAGTCCAATGGCAATACTATCGACAAGATAAGACTGGTATTCCAAATTCCATCTGGATTGAATTTCTTCAGAAACTATTTTTCCAACAGCTTTTTCATACAAAAGTGCGGTTAGATATCTGGCGGTAAGGATCATAAGATTTTCAGAAGCTCTTTCTCTCTCTGATTCTGATTCGATGGCACGAAAACTTTGGAGTGAGTTCTCTAATAATTCAAAAAAGTCATCTAACTTCTTAGAGGTGCACTTGGTATCATTTTTAATATTTTCAAGATATTTTCGAAAATTTCCATCTGGTGTCATTCCTGCGAGAATTCCACCCGTAGCTAAACGAACATGTATTTGGCTCGTTCCTTCATATATGGTATTGATTCTTGAATCTCTAAACATTCGTGCGACATCATAATCTTCCGTATAACCGGCTCCACCATGGATTTGCACGGCGAGACTTGCACATTGATTGGCTTGCTCAGAACAATAATATTTCGCAATAGGTGTCAGAAGCGATGCGAGGTTTCCCCAATGTTTTACTTTTTCATCCTTACGAATTAACCTTTCTTCCATACCCGATTTTTCCAATCGAATTTGATGATTTTGATACATATCAATCACTCTTGCTGTCTCAAGTGTCAGAAGACGCATCGCATTTGTTTCACGTTTTATTTTTAGAAGCATCTCCGATACGGCCGGGATTTCCTCAATGAACTTTCCGAATTGAATTCGTTCCCTTGCATACTTTTGGCATTCGTAAAAAGCACCTGCTGCCCCGCCAGGTCCACCTGCTGCGCTACCTAAGCGCATAAAATTAGTCATGCCGAGAGTATATTTTGTAAGTCCTAGGCCTTCCTCACCTAACAATTCTCCCATAACGTCTTCATAGACAACTTCACAGGTCGGCGAAACATGAATTCCCATCTTCCTCTCGATCCCCGCTATTTTGACATCACTGCTCTTTACCAGAAAAACAGAAAGACCGCGAGCTCCTCCATTGGGTTTTCCAGTTCTTGCGAGTGTGAGTAAAAGGGCAGGGTGTTCCCCCAGTCCACAACCTTGAGATATAAATCGTTTTGTTCCGTTGATTTTATATTTCCCATTTTCCATTTTAATGGCTGTGGTTCTAACATTGTTTAGGTCCGATCCAAAATCAGGCTCTGTGAGTGCCATAGCAAAAAGCGATTCTCCATTAGATGCTTTCGTAACGTAACTTTCAATTTGTTCGGCAGTCCCGAAACGAGCAACGATCTGCGCTAAATTGAGAAGAGTGATCGTCATACAGAAGGAGACATCAGCGCGCGCCATAATCATTGTAAATAATGCCCACATGGTGGCAGGGAGTGCAAGACCGCCACCCTCACGAGAAATGGAATAAGCCAGGAGACCAGTCTTACGGAATTCTTCATAGAGATCGAGGAGCTCCTGAGGAAAAAAAACCTTCCCATTGTTATATGAAATTCCTTTTTTATCCATTTCACTGGATACTTGGGAAACTTTGGTTCCAAAAAATTCACCAAGTGATTCTAAACAAGAGCGATATAGTTCTTGGGCCTCACCTATATTTGCGGGAGCCATTTCGTATCTTGTGTCACCGGTCTTTTGATACCTGTTAAAATCATCGAAGTTTTCACCCTCCCAAGATTCAATGATAGGTTTCCAATCAATCAAAGAGTTAAAGATAAGTTGAAGATCTAAGTCCTCTGTAAAATAATTATTACAGAGCATGTGCAGCCTCCAAACCTTCGAGAAATGCTCGTTTGGCATCAATGCCAGAGGCATCTTTTGCACCACCAATGATAAAAACCTTTTTTGATGGAAAAAGAGACCTGTATTGCATCGCTAAAGAATTTTCCTTTTCTTGCCCTACGCATAACAAAATAGAATCGCAGGAGAAAAAAAAGGATTCGCCGTTTTTATATTGTACTTTTAGTCCTTCCTTAGTGATCTCTTTGTAGTCTAATCCGGTAAAAAATTGAACGCCGGAAGAGTCTAACTCTTGTTTGAGAGCCCAAAATGTAGTTGGGCCTAGACCGGCGCCATGTTTCCCGGATCTGCGAAAAACGGCCACTTCTCGAGTAACCTTGTGAGATTGGATCCCAACATTTGTATAAGAATGGATATTGTACTTTTCATCATAAGATAGAAAAGTTGGATCCTGATCTTCCGTTAGTTTATGTGCCACATCAACTCCGATTCCACCACCACCGATGACGGCAACTTTTTTTCCTGGAACAAATTTTCCTGAGAGGTAATCGACATAAGTGCCTACGGGAAGATTTTCCATTCCTGGAAGTTGGAAAGATCTCGGTATTACACCGGTCGCAAAAATAATTCTATCCGGATTAGTTTCTTTTAAGATTTCAATCGTACATTCTGTATTGAATCTCATTTTTACACCAAGGGCTTTGAGTTCATTCTCAAAGTAACGAATGGTTTCTTTAAATTCTGATTTTCCTGGAATTGTGGAGGCGATTCGAAATTGACCGCCTAGGGAATTTGTTTTTTCAAATAAAATTACCTCATGACCTAACTTAGCACTGGCGCGAGATGCCTCTAGACCGGCTGGGCCAGAGCCGATCACGACAACTTTTAACCTAGGTGACGACTTAGAATAGACGAATTTATCTTCATTCAAAGCTTCTGGATTTACAATGCAGGAAACCGATTTTTCTTGGAAAGCATGATCGAGACAAGCTTGGTTACAAGCGATGCAAGTATTGATTCTATTTGATAAGTCTTGTTTCAATTTGACAATGATGTCTGGATCTGCTAAAAATGGCCTTGCCATTGAGATAACATCCGCTAACTTGTTTTTGAAAATGTGTTCAATTGCAAGGGGATCGTTAACTCGGTTTGATGCGATGATAGGGATTCCTGGTAACTTATCTTTGATTCTGCCCGCAATGCGCGCCCATGCCCCACGCGGAACGAGTTGGCTGATGGTAGGAATACGAGATTCATGCCATCCGATTCCGATATTGAGAGCACTAGCACCATACTTTTGCAAGTGACTTGCGAGTTTAGAAACTTCTTCAAACGTTGGGCAACCAGGAATCAAATCGATACCAGACATTCTAAAAATAATCGGAAATCCTTCCGGAAGATTTTTTTTCACTTCCTTTAAAACCTCGATAGAAAGATTCATTCTTCGGTTTGAATCTCCGCCAAAATAATCATCTCTCTGATTCGTAACTCCGGAAAAAAATTGATTTAATAAATATCCTTCACTTCCCATGATTTCGACTGCACCAAACCCAGATTCAAAGGCAATTGTGGCTGCTAATCCGAAATCTTTAACTGTTTCCCAACACTCGTTTTCACTGAGTGCCTTCGGAACATACCGGTTGATAGGTGCTCGAATAGCGGAGGGCGCAACGCAACCCCGATCGGCAGCATATCTTCCCGCATGAAATAATTGTGCACACATTGTACCTTTACCTGAGAGTAAGGCATTCATCTGTTTTAATTCGTATGCATGGATTGGGTTTTGAATGTTAAAAAAATGTTTTGATCCCCTGCCAACTTCATTTACGCTGATTCCCCCGGTGACGATTAAACTTACACCTCCATCAAATCGCCGGCCATAAAATGAGGCCAATCTTTCGGCTACTCCAGTTCGGCCTTCGAATCCAAGATGCATGGATCCCATGATAAACGGACTGCTCAGAGTCAAATTTCCTATTCTTGCTGGCAAAAATGTGTTCTGCATGTATGCTACCTAATTAATTTACCAATGGTAATATAGTTGGATCCCATGTCCATTTTTATTTACCAGTGGTAAAATATGAATTGCCTTGGTGTTTGAAATTTGATATCTTAAAGGAAGTGAATGCCAAAAAACAAGTGAAGGTGAAAAAGCAACTAGGGGTTGGTCGGCCTTCCAAAAAAGAGGGGATGACCGTTCGAGAAGATTTGGTGCTAGCGGGGGCCGAATTATTAAAAACAAAAGCCTTAGAAGAGATCTCTCTTCGCGCGGTAGCGAGGAAAGCTGGTGTGAGCCATGTCGCAATGTACCATCACTTCGAAAATAAAAATGCACTTTTTGCTGCGATCGCCGAGTTTGGATTCCAAAAATACTTCCATTCGTACCAAAATGAGCTACAGAAAACCGACAATGACTTCATTGGTCGATTTCGGGCTTTGGGACTAAATTATGTCCAATTCATTTTGGACAACCAACAATTTGCTAGGATCATGTTTGGGGGAGTAGGATTGAATCTAAAACTATATCCACAGCTTGCTTCAGTCTCAAGAAGAACCTATCGCCAGTTACGTGAAATTATTCAAATGGGTCAAAAACTTGGTTATCTGAAACAAGGAAAAGCAAAGGAAAAAACTTTGGCATCCTGGGCAATGATTCATGGCATCGCCATGTTATTCTTAGAAGGTAGAATCAAAACGATGGATACAAAAAAAGATATGGAAGAGCTGATTCAATCGGTTACAGAATACGCATATTTAGGCATGAAGGCAGAATAAGGCATAGACAATAGATCATCTTCGTGTAAAATATGATGCAGATAGAATCTTATGACTTTTTCAGAATTCGGTCGCGACAAATTTCGCAGTTTGCTTCATATTTCAGCAGTACTCAATGCTAATTTGGAGCTACACCAGTTACTCCCTCTCATCATGCTTTATTCAAAAGATCTTCTCGAAGCAGAAGCTTGTTCATTGTTTTTGCTCGACGAGGAACAATTTCTTTACTGCGAAGTGGCTTTGGGAGAGAAGGGCGAAATCATCCAGCAATACGCAAGACTTGAGTTAGGTGAAGGTATTGTCGGAATAGTTGCCAGGGATAAAAAACCAATTGCATTAGATAATGCTTACGACGACCCACGCTTCAATCCAGAGATTGATAAACAGACAGGTTTCCGAACAAAGTCTTTGATCTGTGTTCCTTTGTTTGTAGAAGACAAGATCATAGGCACACTTGAGGTGATTAATAAAACAGAGGATCGTGTTTTTGGTCCCGGTGATTTGGAGTTTTTAACCTCACTTTCTGAGGTCGCTGCTACCGCAATTCAGAATGCAACAATCAAAGAGAGTTTAAGAAAACGTATCTTAGAATCATCCTTACTTTACGAATTTGAACAGCTTGCCGTTTCTGAGAAAAGTTTACCTGAGTTAGGCAGTTGGATGTTAAACCGAGTATTGGAATACTTGGAAGCATCCTCTGGGACAATTTACTTGGCGAATAACAACGAGCGAATGTTAAATGTTCTTGCAGCGAAGGGCATTCCGGAAGAAGCATTTGATCAAATACGCGTTCCGTATGGAACTGGGATTGCTGGCTGGGTAGCGAGCGAAAAAGAGAATCTCCTTATACATAATTTAGAATTGGATGCCAGATACAATAAACTAGCACACTATAAATTCGAGTCAAAATCATTGATTTCATCTCCTTTAATATTTCAAGAGGAACTACTCGGAGTTATAAGCATAAATAACAAAGTATCAGGTTATGCTTTCAATCATTACGATATGGAGTTACTTTCCAAGATAGCGGGTCGACTTGCACTCACCATAAAAAATGCCCAATTGTTTTACCAAGTCATTGATAAAGATCGAGAACTCTCTCGTGCAAAAAAAATGATGATACGCATCATGCCTAGCCAATTGCCCGAGAATCCGAAATTAACTTATGGGGTTTCTCATATTCCCGTGGAACAAGTGGGTGGAGATTTTTATGACGTCACACAATTAAGTGAAGATAAATTTGCATTCCTGATCGCAGATATATCAGGACACGGCTTGTCTGCGGCTGTACTTGCGGCGATGACTCATATGGTCTTAAAAAACTTTGAGACAGAAATTAAATTCAGTCCCTCTAATTTTTTAACAACACTCAACCATATGTTATATGGCAAATTGGCAGGAAATTTTTTGACTGCATTTTATGGAGTCATAGATCTTTCAAAAAATAAAATTTTGTATGGGAATGCTGGGCATCATCCGCCTTTTAAAGTGGATCTAGCAAACAAAACTTTTGAGCCAATCTCCTCACGTGGAAAGATTTTGGGATTGATTCCAGATTTGTACTACGAAGAAAAAGAGATTTCATTTGTTCCAGGGAATCGATTGGTTTTGTTCACAGATGGTATCTCCGAACACAGTAGCAAAGATCGTCGAAGAAAATATGATGAGCACTTACTAGAAGCAGATATTTTGAATTCTGTATTATTGGATACACAGTCTGCCTCTGACTTTTTAATCAATTCTTCTCGAAGTCATACAAAAACAGAAGATTTTGAAGATGACGTGACACTGTTGCTCATCGATCGAATCTAACATTGCCGCAATTTTAAATTAGTTATCAATTAGGATGCATTAAATATGAAACAAACTCGTAAAATCACTTTTGGTCAAAAATTCCGATATAGTATAGATAATTTCATGTCACGTGGTGGCGTTTCGATTTTTTTAGCACTGTTAAGTTTGTTCGCTGCTGCATTTTTAATCATGTCCTTACTTCGATTTGGTGTGAATCTTTTTTTCCCAGAAGAGAATGTTATTGGAACCTCTGATCAGCTTTGGCGAGTTTTTTTACAAATCTCTGATGCGGGTGCGGTCGCCGAAGATGGTGAATCCAGCGTAGTCAATAAAATCATCGGCATCTTAACCGTGTTTGCTGGCCTTGTCTTGTTTTCCAGTTTAGTTGCGTTTATTACGAGTCAATTCGAATTAAGAATTGAGGCTTTACGAAAAGGGAAGAGTAACGTAATCGAAAGGGAACACACTCTCATTCTCGGATTTAGAGAGCGAATTGTAGAAATTGTCCGCGAATTGATCATAGCCAATGAATCGGAAAAAGATGCTGCCATTGTAGTCTTAGCTGAAGAAGATAAAGAGACGATGGATGATTTTTTTAATGAACATTTGGAAGATCGAAAGACTACAAGAATCATTACAAGAAGTGGCACGACATCTAGTGTAGAAGCTTTGCGTAAGATGGGTGTAGATTCGGCGAAAACAATACTAATCTTGAATGGTGCATCGTCAGCTTCGACTGTTGCACAAAAGTCGATTGCGGATGCTAGAGTATTAAAAACCATCATGGCAGTTGTAGCTGCCGCGAGCCAAGATGGTCATCCACTTCCACCGATAGTTGCGGAAATTCATAGCGCTAGAAAACGTCGGCTTGCAGAGAGTGTCGAGCCGGGTCGAATCACGACCATGGATGAAGATGGAATTCTGTCTAAACTTTTAGTCCAAACTTCTCGCACCTCTGGTCTATCCATCGTTTATTCCAACTTAGTTGGTTTTGAGGGGAATGAAATCTATTTTTATCATCCAAAAAATGGATGGGATGGACTCACTTTTGGTGATATTCAATACCGATTCAATGGTTGTATGCCGCTTGGATTTCGAAAAAAAAATGGGAAGATCCTTTTGAACCCATCTGTTGATTATTGTCCAGAATCATCAGACCAGGCGATCATTTTAGCTGAAGATGATTCTTCTATTCGATATTCTTCTACCTCAGTCAGTCAACCTCAGGAGTATCCGCTTCCGAAGAAAAAAATCCAAATTGGTAAAGAAAGACATCTGATTGCAGGATGGAATGTAAAAAGTCCGCTGATCATCGCTGAATATGCGAAGTACATTAGCCCTGGATCCGAGATTGATATCATTGTTCATGATCCAGAAGAGACCATTGTTTCAAATTTCAAAACAATTCAAAAACTTCATAACTCACACAAACTAAGAATGATTGTAGCAGATATACATTCTCCAGAAATTTTAAAGAAAATTGCTCCGCATAAGTATCATAATGTGATTCTACTGGCTGGAGAAGGAGAGAGCGCTGAGGAGATTGATGCCGAATCCATTTCTATTCTAATGCAATTACGACAATTTTTTCGAGCGGAGGAGAAGGCATCCGGGAATCCTACTGACGCTAAAATCATTACGGAAGTGATGGATTCTGAAAATATTGACCTTGTCCTTCAGACTGGAGTAAAAGACTTTTTGATTTCAAATCAATTCGTTTCGAAAATTTTTGCACAAGTTTCTCAAGAGCCACAAGTCATGCGCGTTTACGATCATTTATTTTCCCCAGAAGGTTCCGAGATTTATTTAAAAAAAGCGGATGTTTATTTTCCTTTGTCACCTGTCTCCCTTACATTTGCAGATTGTGTTAAGGCAGCACAAAAAAGAGGTGAAGTTTGTTTTGGTGTTCGTATCGCTGGGGAGGAGAGGGAACCAGATAAAAATTACGGAGTATATTTAATTCCAAAACATAACGAATCTTTTACTTTATCTCATAAAGATGAACTGATTGTTTTATCGGATGACGAAAGTTAAATGAGATTTTATGGGCAGGAGGACATACCTTGCCCATATATTAATTACTTTTAAGTCAGATCATTTGGTCTTTTAGGACATCCTTTTTTATTTTTTCGAGTATGACGATGCTATAATGGATTGTAACTACCACGCATAGAAGTCCAAACGAGATCAAAAAATAATATTTCACTGCCCATTCGAAGGCAACTTTAATTCGATGAAGAAGACTTATTGCCACCGAAGGTTTGTTCTCAAACAAAGTTAAAACCACCGTACAAAACTCATTCTCAGAATCAAATTCTCCGAGACTGATACCAAACTTTTGTATTTCGTCTTCAATTTCTAAAATTCTATTTTCTAAACTAATAAATTCATCAATTTGACCTCCTTTTCCTTTCAGACTGATGAGAGAATCTCGTATCTTAATCAAGGATTCTTTTTTTGCTTGGAGGTCTTTGTATTCGTTTGTTTTATCTTTTTTATCTATCGTTAAAAGTATCGTTTTCCCAATTTTCTTGAATTCTTCTACCATCGCATCAAATTTATCAGGTGGAACACCTATTGCCAGTTTAATGATCCGAGTTTGATTTTCCTTTAAACCTGAATTGTTTTCATATTGAATAATCGAACCGCTGGTATTTACGAATTCTCTTACTTTAGTTTCGTCTGATGAGATATCTGTTGATTTTGTTTCGATTGTAGCAATTTTTTCGTACTTTTGATCTACACTTCTGGGAGTGACTCCAGAAGTGGATTCATATTTAATTTTTTTTGAGGCAATATTTTGTTTTAAGGGGAGGGCATCTCTGTTATGCGAAGTTTGTATCACTTGGTTTGAATCGGATTCTAAATCTGCCGTTTTGGAATAGAAGCCGTATGCTAAACGCATTCCAAAAAGAATGAAAAACATAGCAATCGATGCAATGAGTGATATTAAAAATTTTTTGTTCATCATGGACCTTTTAGTTATTTATTGATAGAAAATCAAATGGCATCTTTCGCAAGTATTAATTGACGTAAATTTGTGATTACAGATCGAATCATATTTTCTGTTGCTAAGTCAATAATTTTCCCATGTACAATTTTTGTTTTCACAAAGGAGATGATGGCCTGAGTTTTTTCTGGAACATTGGCTTCGATGATATTAAGTGTTTCGAGCAAGGAGGCATGTCCTTTCATCCCTTGTGAGGAAGCCGTGATGAGTGCCGTTGGTTTTTTCGATAATTCGCAAGAAGAGACAAGCCAATCCAATGCATTTTTTAGGGATCCAGGTACGCCCATCGCATATTCAGGCGTACATATCAAAACGGCATCTGCATATCGAATTTGATTGCGAAAATCGACGACTTCTTTCGGTGGATTCTCATAGTCCTGATCTGGATTAAAATGAGGTATTTCGTTTACATTCGGAAATTTTTCAACGTGAAAAAAATCTTTCGAAATTTCTTTGATGTAATCAATTAATTCTGCGTTCGAGGAATTTTCCCTTGTGCTTCCTGAAATGGCGAATACATTTTTCATAAGGGCATACTTTTTGTAAGTAGTTAAGATTCAAGAAATAATCCCTTTGAAAAAAAATGTAAAAAAAATGAGACATTGATTCGTATTTGTAATGATTGTAACCACTAACAATCGTAATTATTTTACTTTATAAGTTTTTTATAGTGAATTTGTCTCCAGAAAAACGGGCATCTAAGAAAGCATTTTCAGGAATTCATAAGCAAATAAATGTGCATCACCCGGCCATCTGGCTGATAGATAGTTTCTATCTTTTACAACAAAGGCAGGTTTTGTATTGTTCGATGAGTCCCTGAACAGACCTGAATTTCCTTTTTGGAATTGTCCTTTGTCTTTGAGAAAAGATTTTACTTCCTCTTCCACTGTAATATCATACGTAAGATAATAATCACTTAGCCATAGTCTTGTTAAGTTATAAGCGAATAATTCTTGTGCTTTTAGTAACGAAGTAGTCTGAAAATCATACAGTACTGATTTTTTCGATTTTGGATCTATACTTCTGGCAACAAGGAGCACTCCATGACAAATGGCTCCCACAGGTTTGTTTTGATCAAAAAAATGTACGATCGTATCTTGGAGAATTTTTGACTCTAGATAAGGACGCATCCCTTTCGCGTGTCCGCCAGGAAGAAGGATTCCCTTGTAAGATCCAGATGATATTTGATCATACCGAATTGGATTTTGAAACTTCGGATCCTGAATCATTTCTGCATAGTCGGAGCGAGCATCTTTACCTGCCATCAGTGCAGGTTTTAAAATACCAAGTGTTTCTCCCGTCAACATTTTAGGATCTGCATTTCCTGGACTTCCGTTAGGTGTAGCAAATTCTATTTCTATTTGATTCTCTTTCAGTATTCTCCAAGGGATACTCGTTTCGCTCGGGTCAAAGTCGTTTTCGGGAATTGGCATTAAAATCATTCAGGTAACCTTTGTTGGAAATTTAGAAAATAGTAGCGATATCAATCAGAATCTTTTACTTCTTTGGGAAGAAATTTAAGGATATAAAAAACCCAGAGAATGAGACCTACATGGAGAACATCATTTTCACTGAACCAAATTCCTTTCGCCCAAAGTAAGTTTGTGAATCCAAATTTCAAGTAAACTGCATAGGCAAAAATGATAATCACGAGAAAGAGCCAAGTATTTTGTAAATGAAAATTCATAAGGTTATGTTTTTGCTTGTAACCAGTGATTGTGCTGATAAGAAAAAATAATACACTTGGCAGGCAGGAAAGTTCCAAAAATTCAAAAGAAACTAAAAATCGATTCGCAGTGATCGCACCATACAAAACTAATGTGGCATATAAAACCGAATTTAAGACCGCATAACTTAGTAAAATGGTTCTACCTTTCTTTTTCGCATGTGTGAAGGCCGCTGCGGCTAAAAATCCATTCATGCCAACATTCTGAAGGATTTCATAATGAATTTCTAACCAAGTGGTCCATCGGCAAAATTCTCGAGCTTGACATTTCAATTCGTAACCTAATGCTTGATAACTAGTGCCAGCTAAAATAGCGGCGATACCCGTAAAAAGAAAACCGAGTGACCAAAACCAGCGAGACTTTTGATCAGAGGACACCTTCCAAAAAACATAGGCGGCAATTAAATAGATTCCGCTTAAAAAATAAACAAAAAATGTGGAACTTGGTTGGTTGAGTATAAAACTACCGGAACCGAATGAAATATGGATCCAATGGTGACCTGCCAGAAACTGCTCTGGTCTGAGTGTAGGCAAGTAGGTGAGTGTGTCTAACTTTTGGCAATTGTTAAAAAAGACAATCACCGCTGGTAGGAGTAAGGAACGTAAACTTGTTTTGATTTTCATTATACTATTATTTTCCCCATGAGATCTGCCACATAGATTTTCGCTTCCATTCCAGAGTTGAATTCTAAATAATCTTTTTCAATACCGTCGCTAAAGATGACGCCATTTTCGCCCATATGGGAACGTATCGTCAACATGGTTCCTACTGGTATTTTTCCGAAAACAATTTCGGTACCAGTCGTTTGACTCGGGAAAGGTTCTCTGACAGAAAAGGTTAACCAATCATTCGACCAATGGTTTACTTGTTTGTTCGGAGTTTCCGTTTTCCTTTTTGATATTTCCTTGGTAATCCCTCTTGCCCCCGCAAGTACGCTTTTCATCCATCCACTGGCTCCAAGGCCTGTTGAGACGATGATACCACTAGAGGATTGATTCTCAGTATTTCCGTTGTAATGGATGGAATACCTAGCGGAAGTATGTGTTTTTTGTCCGATAAAAAAATCATTCACGGCAAGTAACGATTGGCCATTTTGGAGTTGCACTTTTCCCATCGTTACTGTTTTAAATTCACGTTTTTCATGTGCTACGTCTAAGACCACCTCTGCAATATTAGGTGGATCAAAAGGCAAAAGAACTCCGTCATAACGTTTGCGATCTGGATTCACGCCAATGAGGCTTTGCCCATTAAGATACTTAAGTGTATTGGCAACAATTCCGTCCTGACCAACCACGACAATGATGTCGTCCTTATCAAAAATAAAATTAGGAAGAAAGGACCTATCTATCACTTGCATCTTCGCGAAGGCACTGATTTCATTTTTTACTGTACTAAGTGATTCATAATACTTGTGATGCTCCTCTTCATAGTCGAGAAAATTAGATCCTAAATGTTCCACATAAAATTTTGCTTGTCCAATTGTATTGAACCTCGCAACCAACTCATCTAATCGAGTCGACCTACGAACAATGATGATGCGATTTTCAATGCTTTTTTTCATCTGGCCTAAGAAGATTGTTTAGTAGATCTGGGGTGATATTGAGTTGCCCGATTTTATCTGCCTTACCTGCGATCCCTTGGAAAGCAAGAGCGATCATTTTGTTCGGATCCATACCGATACTTGCCAATGTCTGAAGAATGTTTGGATCCACACCTTGGTAGGATTTCATGATACTTGCGATCGCATATGCCTTGGCATCAGAAGATTGTTTTTCATTTACTGTTTGTAATTCCACAAGGGCGCGATTTTTTTCTTCTTGCTGGATACGGAATTGTAAATCAGAGGTTTCTAATTCCTGAGTTCGTAACTGAACCAGTTTTTCCGATTCCATTTGTTTTTCTTTGATCTCGCGATTTTTATTTTCTATGGCGATTTCTGTATTGAGCTCGTTTTCTTTGATCGCTCGTTCTTGTTCCACGGCTGAGTTTCTACGTAGGAAGATTGCTTGGTCGGATTCCCGAAGGATTTTTTCCCTTGTTTCTGCTTCCAGTGCTTTTGCCGTTTCTGGGTTTGGTTTGACTGCCAAAATCGATGCTCCGAGAATTTCCACACCGAGAGAAAGAACCATTTTATCTTCGGAAACCTCTTTGATGATTTGACTTACAAGGTTTTCGGATGAACCAAGTGCATCTTTTAGTGTTAGGCGTTTGACTTGGTTTTTTGTGACAACTTGTACCAGATTTATGAGACGGGAAGACAGTTTGTTCGGATCATCATAAAGATATCCATAAGTGGCATTATTAAGAGTATAATTGAGTAGTTTGGAAATTTTTTTCGGATCCGAGATGCGGTAAGTAATTTGGCCTTGGACGGAAATTTCTTGGAAGTCGACTGTGCTTTCGTTGAAGATAAAAGGAACGTCGATACTACCGATGGGAACTGCGACAAGAGAAGTAGTGGGGGCAAAGTAGTAAAAGGACAGTCCTTCCCCTTCTTTCGTAATTTTTCCTGCCTTGTACTGAAAGATATAAAAACCAGGTTCGAATTTTACGAATTTGATTCCAAACATAGTAAATCTCCTATAAAAAGGCAATCTTACCATCAGGAACGATAATTCGTAAATCAGAAGAAGGGATCAGTTTTTTATTTTTCTAAATTTCTTCCTTGTAAATGATTTGAATCAAAGATAAAGTAATTGTGATGGTTCGTGTTGTTATCTTCATTCTAATTGCTATCTTAAATTGTGCGAAGCCTGAGGCAGCAAATCCGAATGACCAAGGGACGGATGAATTTTGGCAGAAACAGGCGTTTCTTTGTCTCGTCGGTCAGATAAATCTTTGCACCTCCACTCCACCTTCTCCCGCTGCACCCACTGTCACCGCAGGCAATACGGAAAACATAGTCACTTGGTCGTCCGTCTCGGGTGCCACATCGTACAATCTTGTCTATGGAACTTCTGCAGGTGTGACGAGGGCCAGTGGAACGGTCATTTCTTCTGTAGTATCACCTTACACGCATTCGGGATTAACAAATAACACCACATATTATTATACTGTTGTCGCGAAAGTCGGAACGACTGAGAGCAATCTATCGCAAGAAGCATCAGCGACCCCGTTTTGTTCTCCGTGTAGGATGTTTACGACTTCTTCAACTTTCAACGGGTCCATGACTCGCTCGGATTCTGTCGTTGGTACAGGACCAACAGGAATCGCCAAAGCAGATAATTGGTGTATGGTCGATACAAATAAACCAACATCTTTGTCGAGCGCAGTGTACAAAGCCGTACTTTCCGATTCGACTCGTATCGCGTGTACTTCAGGCGGCTGTGCGACATCCGGAAATGCAGAGCATATCAACTGGATACTGAAAGCAAACACTAACTATGTTCAGCTCGATGGTTTTACTCCAATAGGAACAACAACTGCTTTTGGGGTATTCTCATCTCAATCCAATAATATTCTGCCATTAAATACCGTTTGGGTCTATGCCACTGGTAGCTGGTCTGGAGCTTCAAATAATTCACATTGTACGAGTTGGTCGGGAGCTGGGTTTGCTTGTCAAAACCCTTCATCCAATATATTATTGGGCGGGTGTGGACAATCCTGTACCGTAACATACAATCCGATCGTGTGTGTAGAACAATAAAGGAATCACAATGATTGATTTTTCAGGTACGTATCTTTTTTCCGAATCCTCTTCTTATGAAGGTGTGAGTGATTCCTACGAACTATCGTTAGTGGTAACGAATTTTTTTCATTATTCTGGGAAAGTCAGTCAATTCACTGAACCGACAGGAAGTTCGACGACTGGAGAAGGGGACAAACAAGAATGGAAGATCTCTGGCCAAAGAAATATTGGCAATCTTCTGGAACTCAATGTCACAGGGAAGGGTAAGTATTTACTTTCCAAAACGGAAAATGGCATCAATTGGGCATTCACTGGTAGACCGGAGGATTGGAATAGGTAGTTCGGGTCCCCACGTTCTACATACCTCTGGCGATTCCCTCATTAAACCCATTGTCTAGATTGGTTTGAATCTTTCTCTGGATGAATTGGCTGAGTTCTGCCGTGTTCATGGATTCATATTCTGAGTAGGAAATGATGGGATCAATTTTTACTTTGATGACTCGGTCTTTGCGATTTTTGACCACCTCATAATTATTATAGAAGGTAATTGGGACGATTTTACATTTACTTTTCAGCGCAATTTTAAAACTACCTCCCTTAAATTCGGAGAGTTTTCCATCAACAGAACGTGTCCCCTCCGGAAAAATAAAAGCATTGTAACCAGCTTTGATATTTTTTGTCAGTTGCAGGAGCACATCCACTTGGCTGCGAACATCATCTCTGTCTATGAGCACTCCGCCTAATTTTTCTACATAAAGGCCGACATAAAAGAAATTTTTAAGTTGTTTTTTGGCGATAAAACCTAATTGTCGTTTGATGATATAAAGAGAGGCAAAAATGTCGAAAAAGGATTGGTGATTGCTTACAAAAAGAATCCCGTTTTCGGAGGGTAAGTTGTTGATCCCGATCACTTTGATCTGATAACCCGCTGTTTTGACTGCCTTCTCGCTAACAATGGTTCCGTACTCAGCATTGGCAAAAAAATCATTTGTGAGTTTCGATTTTAGTGTCAAAAGATAATAAAAAGTGACAATATATGTCCAAAAAAATCGAATCAAAATTTACCTTCTTTGGATAAACAATGAGTTTGACATTGCCTAGTGCAATCGCAATTTATTGAACAGCATTTAGAAATACAAAAAGGATGAAAAGTAGTGACCACCCAATTTAAGGAAAACCAATATACCATTTTTGGAGTGATTCTTAGTTTTCCGTTCATCTTATTTTGTACCCTCTTAGAATCCTACCTTAAATTAAAATCCTTTACGATCCCTGATTTGATTCATATACAAACAATCAGTCCACTGTTGTGGCTAATTGATTCTGCTCCCATTGCGCTAGGTTTTTTTGGCTGGATTGTTGATTTTAATCAAAAGAAGAATCGACTAATTACTGCTAAATTAGAAGAGGCAAATCATACTCTGCAAAGAGAAATTATAAAAAGTACAGCGATGGAGAATCATTTACGTGATATGATTGATATGTACGAATCAGATCTCCATTCGGCGAAAGTCATCCAGGAATATGCGCTTCCAGAAATTCCAGAGTTAGTCGGTATAAATATGAATTTTCGTTTTCGGCCACTTTATACGATCGGAGGAGATTTTTTATCTCTACATCAACTGGAAGGAGGAGAGGTGAGTATATTGGTGGGTGATGTTGTTGGGCATGGGATATCGGCGGCACTGATAACCTCACTTGTTCATGTCTTGTCGAACAAAACTCGAAAGAACTTTGGAACAGAACCCAAAAATTACCTAGAACATTTAAACGAGGAAGTTAGCTCCTATTTGCCCGATGATTATTATCTAACAGCCTTGTATGGATTGTTGCATGTCGACCATCAAAAAATGAGATTCCAATTTTCGCGTGCTGGCCATCCGAATCCGTTCCTTTATAGGGCTGCAGAAAAATCAACGATGGTTCAAGAGTTAACGGGGATCCCCCTCGGCCTCCAGGAAAACAAAGATTACTCGGAGTTAGTTTTTGAAATAAATTCGGGTGATCGTATCTATTTGATCACAGATGGTCTTTTGGAGGTAAGGGACAAAAATGGCACACTCTTTGGACTTGATGGTGTCTCTCAAGTAATCAATGATGCCAATCATCAAAATCTCAGTCTGGATGCTTCCTTAGATTTTATACTAGATGCAGTAAAATCTTATACAGACGAAAAAGCATTCATAGACGATACGCTCATCTTAGGAATTGAAATTCTTTAATTAAAATTTCTTTTTGTTTAACGGTTTCTTTTTGATTAGAAAGTCGAGCATTACTTTTTCAGCGAGTTCTCTTTTTTCTAAATGAACAAAATGTCCGCATTCTGCGAATCGAACAGCCTTAACATTCGGAGTAGTTCTTTCAATCTCAATTATGTCTTTGCCTGGAACAACTGGATCATCTTCGCCTCGCATGATGAGAATCGGTACTTCGTTTCCGAATACAATTGGTCGAATATCGGCTCGATCTAACATTTCTAAAATCATAAGTATGCTTCGAGGGTTTAGATTGTCAAATTGAGGGTAGTAATCATTGATGAATTTTTTAATATCCTCATTTTCATGAAAAGATTTTGAATCATAAACACCGAAAGAAAATCCAAAATTTAAGGCTTTCGGAAGTGATCGTCCTAATCTAAAACCAAAATCAAAAATAGATCCCAAGTTCGTCCTGAGGCCCATCACGCCTAACTTTAACGGCCCTCTTACAGGACCATGGACATAAGGGGCAATGGAAATAACTTGTTTGATCTTCGTGGGAAATAGTGAGGCAATGGCAAGCACAGCCATTCCTCCTGTTGAATGTCCGATTAGAGTGATTCCATTTTCTCCCGCGCATTCCCATATAGCACTTGCTTGTGCTTCTAAGAACTCTTGCAGCGTTAACTTCTGTTTGTGGTCTAGAATTTCTGCTGGATAGTGGCCGACCAGGTCGAGTTCAATGACTTCGCCTAATTCTTGAAAAAAAGGTATGTTCAGCGTCCAGTAACCTGACGCTGAACACCAACCACCGATAAGAACAAATTTTTCTTTTGACTTTGGATTTTTCGACGGGTGTTTAACGTAGGTGAGTCGGTGATTTTTCCATTCATAACTGTGTCGTGTCGTCATAATAATTCCTCTTATTCTGCAATTGTTCTTGGAAATTGAGCCAAGATGCGAGTTACCACTTCATAATTAATTGTATTTGTCCAAGTCGCATGGTCATCTGCAGAAATTGTTTCATTGCCAGAGTTTCCTAGTATAATCACATCATCCCCAATCTCGGCTTTCGGAATATGTGTGATTTCGATCATCGACATGTTCATACAAATTCGTCCTAGAATACGTGCACGTTCTCCGTGTATGAGCATATAACCAGTGTTTGATAATTTTCTGTCGAGTCCTTCATAGTATCCGACTGGAATGACTGCTAATTTGGTCGGATAGGTCGTTTTGAAAGTGGATCCGTAACCGATGAAGGTACCTGAAGGTACTTCTTGTATATGTTGGATTTTTGTTTTCCATGTGAGTACTGGTTTTAAAGTACCGATGTCTTTTCCCATCATAGATAGGGAAAGTTTTGTCTCCAAGCTTGGCCAAAGCCCATACATCGAAATGCCAACACGAATCAAATCGAGTCTCGCTTCTGGAAAAAGCATGGCTGAGGCAGAGGAGGCGCAATGAAGCACCAAATCTTTGAATCCATAACTTTTGAATGTTTCCACACTCTCAAAAAACTTTTGGAGCTGTTTCATGGAGAAAGAGTGTTCTGTGAAATCCTCTGTACTTGCAAAGTGGGTAGCAAGACCATGAATCTGAAAATTTTGATTTTTGATCTGAGATGCTGTCTTTTGAATCGATTCCATCGAAACCCCAAGTCTGGACATACCAGTATTTAGTTTCAAATGGATCTTTGGAATGGGAGAAAGTTGATTCAGAATTTCGATTTCTTCCAACCTAGATACAAGAACCCAAAAATTCGGATCGGCTAATCTATGTTTGCGATTTTCCAATTGGGGGATGCTTCCCATGATCAGAATGATTGTGTCCGGGAATTTTGAGCGTAGGTGTTCAGCTTCTTCGAGTGAATTCACACCCAAAAGGTCGGCACCAGCATCCAGTGCCAGCCCGGCAATTTCGGACAATCCGTGACCGTAAGCATTGGATTTGATTACCGCAGTGAACTTCGTATCCTTGGACGTAAGTTTTCTATACAAAGAAATATTATGCCCAAGCGCGGACTTGGAGAGGATTACCTCACAAGATAACATATCTCTTCCATTATTTTTTACTTTTCCCACCTGTCGCTTCAGATATTTATCTCCTTGCATGACAATTCCAAACTCCATTTTACCCCCTTTTTCTGTTCCTGCTGATTGGGAGTCCGTCTCAAAATTGTACCCGATCCAGTCGGATTCAATCTGGTTGAATTTTTGCGGAATTTCTCCTGTATCCTCGTACGCCAAAGATACAATGGCAGACTTTTTAGATGAATATTCTAAATTCGGAATCTTTGCACCAAGGTATTCTGAACCTAAAGTAAAATCTTTGATTAGAGATTATATTGCCAAGATCCTAAACTGCTCTCCACATAACATAGGATTAGTCCATAATACCTCAGAGGGGATGAACCTATATTCACATAGCATCTCACTTCCGAAAAACTCTCGCATTTTGATACTAGAAAATGAATATCCGAGCAATGTATACCCCTGGGAACACTGGCAAAAAAAGGGAGTGACGATCGATTTTGTCGCTCTCGGAAAAACTCCAGAGGAATTTCAAAAAAATTTGGAAATAGAATTTGATAAAGGGAACGTTTCTCTTCTTAGCATATCGCCTGTTCATTGGTGTATTGGGATGCCTTTGGACATGGAAAAAATTTCTACTCTCTGCAAAAAACATGGTGCACTTCTCGTAGTCGATGGTAGCCAATCTGTAGGCCACGTTCAATCCGATTTTCGAAAGTGGAAAGTCGACTTTGCCGTGTTTGCTGCCTGGAAATGGTTACTTGGACCTCTAGGAATGGGGGTCATCTATATTTCAGATTCTGTTCCGGAGGGATTTGAGCTTATTTTTAAAGGAGCCGGTAGCGTTAAAAATGATTCGATGTATCTTCCGTATCGAGAAGAAAGAAAACCTCCCGCAGACCAATTTGAACACAGCACAGCTAACTTCAACGATTGGGTTTATTTTTTAGCTTCTCTTCGTATGTTAACTGACATTGGTTATCCGAAAGTTATGGATCGGATTTATGAGATTTCCAATCAAATGTCCAATCGTTTGAGATCACTTGGATTTACATTGGACTCGGATCAGTTTCTTGGGTCAAAATCGGGCATCATAGGTGTGACAGGTTTTATTTCTGGCAAACCATTTCATCCAGAAGAAATACAGCTTTTTTTAAAAGAAAAGAAAATATATACTGCTGTTCGATTGGGAAGATTGCGTTTGGCGCCTCATATTCCCGTAACGGAACGACATATTGATATTTTAGAATCTGCTTTAAAGGAATACTTGTCCAAGTGAGAATGATTATGGAAAAGATTGTCAATGGATTTCCTTGGATCCTTCTGGCAATCACAGCCACTGCTTTTACTTTTCCCGATGAGTTTCGGTGGTTCCAGGGATCATGGATCACCTATAGTTTAGGTGGGATCATGCTTGGGATGGGACTGACTTTGAAGTGGGAGGATTTTTTACGCATTTTTAAACTTCCTGGACCTATCCTTCTTGGGACGTTTCTACAATATTCGATTATGCCATTATTAGGATGGTCGATTGGATTATTGATGCAATTGCCAGATGCTTATGCAATTGGACTGATTCTTGTCTCTTGTTGTCCAGGTGGAACGGCATCGAATGTCATCACGTTTCTAGCTAGAGGCAATTTGCCTTTGAGTGTGACTTTGACATCCATTTCGACAATCATTGCAGTGGTTGTGACTCCGGTTCTAGTTACCACTCTCATCGGTAGTCGGTTAGAAATCGATCCTTGGCCGCTCTTGATGACTACGTTTAAAGTGATTTTGTTTCCTGTAACTCTTGGTGTGATTTTACAAACTTTTTTTCCTAAGTTTGCCAGTCGCATAACTTTGATTTCACCGATTCTTTCCGTTTTACTCATAGCAATGATTGTAGCCTCCATCATCGCCGCTGGTAAAGATCAAATTCTGAGATCAGACTTTCGAATTTTCCTCTCGGTCTTTTTATTGCATGGAGGTGGTTTTTTATTAGGTTATTTCCTTACTCAGTCTTGTATAAAAATGTAACGATACAACGTACGATCTCCATCGAAGTAGGGATGCAGAACTCTGGACTCGGAGCCGTGCTCGCAAAAACTCATTTTTTGGACCCGAATACGGCCATTCCAAGCGCGCTTTCCAGTTTGATGCATTCTCTGATCGGCAGCTTTTTAGCCGGGATCTGGCGAAAATCGGAGGAAAATGTACACATTGCTTCTTGACGATTCTCCCCTCTGCGCCGTAATGGCATAAATTATGAGAGAAATCATAAAACTAACCTGCGTCCCTTGTGAAATTCCAGGCAGATCTAACTATTTTCAGACAAAAAATAAGAAGACTAAGTCGGAAAAACTAGTCACAAAGAAATATTGTAAATTTTGCCGTAAACACACTGATCACAAAGAATCTAAAGTCTAATAAGAAATGGCAAAACCAGCAGCAAAGTCAGTAGAAAAAGGGGTAGATAAGAAATTCATTGAAGAAGTGAAAGAACTTCTCCAAGAAAAGAAACAATCCCTTCTCACCAAACTCAATCAATGGGAAGACACGAGCTCTCCCTCTGGTTTGAAAGAAATGGGAGACATTGCTGACATTGCTTCTGAGTTGAATTTTGAGGCTTTGAGTTCCGTCCTGACCGAGAATGAGATTGATACTTTGAAAGAAATCGAGCTTGCTCTTGAAAAAATCGACAACGGTAGCTATGGAGTCTGCGAGGGAACGGGTAAAAAAATACCTGTGGCGCGTTTGAAGGCACTACCTTGGACTCGGTTCACTGTCGAATACGCAGAACAAATGGCAAAGAGTAAATCTAGAGCCGGTGGACACATGCGTATGGACACTCTGTCTTCTTATCCGACAGCTTCCATGGATATGGATTCGCTCGACTAATTTCCCCTACACTTTTAAACGAAATTTCATTTGCAGAACTACTAGCATACCTATACACTCTCGTGTAGCGTGAAATATTTAAATCGTCTCAAACTGATTCCCTGGGAAAATGTCGCCTTCTTCTCGGTGGTAACCATTTCCGTTTTCCTGATCTACCGATTTGTTTTTCCTTTGTCTGCGAACTGGTTTCTTCCTGCTTTTTTAGTTCAATTTCTTTTTGGATTTTTGCCACAACTCTACAGTCGCAAGTACGGACGGATTTTTACGTCTATCGGTGCCTTATTACTTTCTCGCTCTGCTTGGATTGTGGATCCTACGTTGCCATTTCACCTAACGGATTTAGTTGGTCTTTTTTTAGGCTCCCTGTGTGGGATTTTATTCAGAGAAGTGACGCTTATTTTGTCTGGAGTAGGCGAGATTCCACTTCCGAAACAATCTGATTTTTTTATCACACAGTGGCAGATTCGAAATCCGCTTTCGATCAAACAAGATAGTTTATTTTTTCAAACACCAATATATTTTTTATACTTCCTCTTTATTCTTTATCTCTGCGTTTTTTTACAAGGGTTTGGTTTTTCATTTTTGAAAGGGTTGGGTGTTCCTGAGTATTTGTATTTAGAAGGGATATCCTCTCGTACTTTTTTGTCTGTACCGACGACGATTTTGATGAGTGTTGGGCTTCCGATTCTTTATTTTTTCGCCGAAGAACGTTTTTCAAGTTCAACTAATAAAGAATATATTAAAAAACATTTATTTTTCGGATTAGCGATTGGTTTTTTTTTACAGATGTTTGTAATTTCTATTCAAACATTTTTATTGCCTACTTTTTTGTCTGTAGGTTCGAATTCTTCTTTGTTAGCTGATAGATATCCTGGCTTATTTATCGATTCAGGTTCGTCGTCTTGGTTATTACCTACCTTGGGAATCTTATTTATCATTTTTCTTTTTAAGAAAGCAGAGAAGTCGAAAGAAAGGTTTAATTTTGTTCTTATCTTTTTTACCATTTTGCTTATCACTTATTTAGGTCTCCACCAATCAAAGGCATTTTGGGTGATATGGGTAAGCTCGCTTTTTGTTTCTTTTGTTTGGAGTATTACTGGCATGTGGATTTATAATCCTAAAATTCTATGGCCGGTCAGAGGGGCTTGTTTTGTACTCACTCCTATTCTGTTTGCCTTGCTTTTCTGGTCTTTTTCAAAATTTACGAATCCGAGTCCCCTCCAAGAACTCGGAAAGAGATATGTTAGTTTTCAATCGGATGTTTTGGCATCAAAGAGTCTAACTGCCTTAAAAAAACTCGATGAAACGAGGTTCGAACTGCTTTCCGTCACTTACGAAGGTATTTCGAATAGACCCGCGTTTGGAAATGGTTTGGGTTCTTTACCGGTGATGTTACGAGACGCTCAGAGAGTCGGAACGCGAATTTCTTCTGAATTAATCGATGTACCAGCCAATTTCGCAATGGCTTTGTTACATGACATAGGTTTTTTTGGATCTCTTATACTTCTTCTTCTGACAATTCTATTTGTCTGGGAACGAATGAGTTATCTGAGTGTTTTATTGTTACTCATTCCATTTCAATTTGGTATGCAGGTGCAACATGCTGACGGTGCTTTTTTTGCCATGTACCTTTTGTTTTATCCTTTGACGGATGTGCCCATGGGAAGTCGGCTATTACGTCTTTCGAACTGGTTTAAATATACGGTTTTGATTCTCTCAGTTGGACTACCATTACATTACTTTCTGTTTTTTACCCAAGACATCCTCACCCAAGGTGTGGGAGCTGAATATCGGAAGGATAAAATCGGTAGCTATCAAATCCAAGCATCCGTATATGGTGGACCCGGATCCGCAGAACATGAGTTTCATGGGAAAAAATATGAATGGAAATTAGCCAAGGATGCGAGTTTTCGTTCAGGTGATGTGATAATTCGTTCGGATGAAAAAGACTTATTAATAGAATTGATATGGAAAAATGCGAATCGGATTACGATTCTAGAGAGTGTTCTTGAACCGGCTTCCGATCAAAGATATATTTGGCGAGGGTCGATGCCTGCGGGCTCCGAATTTGTATTCGTCCAAGTGAATCGAAAAGCGGTTCTACGAATCTCAAAAAAATATTTTTCTGCCAATGGTGAGTTCAGACTTTAACGCGACTGACGGATTAGACTCTGGTAATCAGTTTTACCATTTGGAAGTTTGGTGATCCTATCCACATAAAAAATCTTTGTAGGGATGTGGCTTGATGGGACTTCCAATTTGAGACTATTTTCAAATTCTTCCTTACTGCCGAGTATATGAATGAAACAAACAATTTCGATTTGATCTTCCTTTTCATAACTCGCGACCGCAACATCTGATACCTCACGAATTGCTCCTATCAGAGATTCAATGGTATCTAGCGAAATTCTTTTTCCTTTCACCTTAGCAATGCGGTCGATTCTACCGAGATAATTCCATCCAATCTCAGAAAGATCTCCACAATCATTTGTTACAAAAAAACCCTCGGCATCTGTTAGGTTCGTAACAATCCAACTGATTTTTTGGCCCGTCATCTCCTTCACTTCTAGGCCTGTCTCGGAAACGAATTCACTTTTGACTTTGAGGATCTTTTTGTCTTGTTCGAGGATGAATCCAGGAGTCAGATT